>Ga0224497_10000067_pt1 | contig 87849 bp, 91 predicted proteins | sample SF_Jul11_sed_USG_4_FD_167970 | JGI IMG/M metagenome (GOLD analysis project Ga0224497, IMG submission 167970) | Sediment microbial communities from San Francisco Bay, California, United States - SF_Jul11_sed_USGS_13 | ecosystem: Environmental > Aquatic > Marine > Sediment | place: USA...
CGGGGGAGTTGATTGCGCCGATTGCGATGGAGCAGGGGGTGCGGTTTGCGGTGCGGGAAGGGGGCCGGACAGTGGGCGCCGGCGTGGTCACTGAAATTGTCGAGTAAGAATTAATGGCAAAGGGGAAAGGGTAGGTTTTCGTGGATCGAGACCGCAGAATAAGAATACGTTTGAAGGGCTTTGATTATCGTGTGTTGGATCAGTCCGTGCGGGAGATTGTCGATACGGTCCGGCGTAGCGGAGCCCTGATTGCAGGACCTGTTCCCTTGCCTACCAGAATCGAGAAGTACACGGTTCAACGCTCGACGCATGTTGATAAGAAGTCCCGTGAGCAATTTGAAATTCGTACTCATAAACGTTTGCTGGACATCATGGAGCCCACTCCGGAGACCATGGATGCCTTGATGAAATTGAATTTGGCAGCAGGGGTGGATGTGGAGATTAAATTATAGGGTAGGCTGGGGTCTCCCAGAAGTTTCTATTCATGGTGCTTTGGAAAATAGGTAACACGAATAATGGTTAATGGTTTGATGGGTAAAAAGTTAGGCATGATTCAGGTCTTTGATGAGGCTCGATGTCTTATCCCGGTCACAGTTGTGGAGGTGGGGCCATGTGGAATCGTGCAGATAAAAGATAAGGCCCGTGATGGTTATGAGGCTGTTCAGGTTGGTTCCCAAGAGGTTGCTGAGCGAAAATTAACCAAAGCGCAAATCGGGCATTTAAAAAAGGGGAATGGCAAATCTTGGAGATATTTAAAGGAGTTCCAGTCTGTTGGAAAACCGGAGGTTGGTGCGCCAATAACAGTGGATTTATTCTCAAAGGGCGATAAGGTGAATGTGCAGGGTGTGTCTAAAGGAAAGGGATTTCAGGGTGTCATGAAGCGCCATAATTATCGTGGCGGTCCGGCTACCCATGGGTCTATGTTTCATCGCGCACCTGGAGCGATTGGGCAGTGCTCTTTTCCTTCTCGGGTATTTAAAAATAAGGCGCTGCCCGGGCAGATGGGGAATAAGCGAATTACGATAAAAGGCCTAAGGGTCTTTGATGTGAAATCTGAGGAAAATATTCTGCTTGTTTCAGGATCAATCCCCGGACCCGTTGGTGGGATGGTGATTGTGAGAAAGGCTGGATAAGGTCGGCTTATGGATGCGATCCCTATATATGGTTCCGCTGGGGAAAAAATAGGTTCTGTGGATTTAAGCGAAGACGTTTTTGCTGCCCCAGTTGATGAACGGCTGGTTCATCGGGCGGTGGTTATGCAAAGGGCTTCAAGTCGCCAGGGTAATGCTTCAACCAAGGGGCGAGGGGAAGTTCGTGGATCAGGAAAGAAGCCGTGGAAGCAAAAGCATACTGGAAGGGCTCGCGCTGGCTCTGCTCGTTCACCAATTTGGAGGCATGGTGGGACCGTTTTTGGACCAAGGCCAAGATCGTATGGCTATCAGTTGCCAAAAAAAGTCTACCGTGCTGCTCTGAGGGCGGGCTTGACCGCTAAGGTGTCGGCAGAAGATTTGATTGTTATTGATCTTTCGTTGGCGGAATTGAAAACGAAGCACCTTGTTCGTCAGCTATCTCAGGTGGGAGCTGTAGGAAAAGTGGTATTGGTTGTTGAGGAAGGTCTTGTGGATCTTTTGCGAGTCGGGAAAAATGTCAAAAATTTAAAAGTGCTTCATGCTAAAGATCTCAATGTCTATGATCTGCTGTGGTGTGAAAAGTTGGTAATCTCTCGTGGAGAAATCCAAAAAATACAGGAAATATGGGTGTAGTATGAATTCTTACGATGTGCTTATTCGTCCTTTGTTAACGGAAAAAATAACAGCCATTCGTGAAATTAAGAATAGTGTTGCGTTTGCGGTTGACAATCGAGCTACCCGTATTGATGTTCGTCGAGCTGTGGAAAAAGTATTTGGTGTGAAAGTGGCATCGGTCAATGTTATGAATGTGAGAGGTAAAAAGAAAAGACAGGGTCGATATTTGGGGAAGCGATCCGATTGGCGTAAAGCTTTTGTGACATTAAAAGAGGGTGAGAAAATCGAGTTATATGAGAGTGCCTAGCAAAAGATGGGTAACGAGTTGAAAAAAATGTGTAAAGGAAGCTGTTTATGCCAATAAAAGAATATAATCCTACTTCTCCTGGCCGGCGCGGGATGTCTGCGGTCACCAATGAGGGGTTGTCGCCAAATAAACCTGAAAAAAGTTTAACAAAAACCATTTCGCCATCCGGTGGAAGGAATAATGCCGGGCGCATAACGGTTCGTTTTCGAGGTGGGGGGCATAAACGGCAGTACAGAAAAATCGATTTTAAGAGGGATAAAGTAGGGGTCCCTGCAAAAGTTGCAACCATAGAATACGACCCAAATCGAACGGCTCGTATCGCTTTGCTTCATTATGCTGATGGAGAGAAGCGGTATATTTTAGCGCCGCATGGGTTGGTAGTGGGGGATTCCGTACAGTCTGGATCTCAAGCCGGTGTGAGGGTGGGAAACGCGTTGCCGCTTATGGAGATGCCGTTGGGTATTGTCATTCATAATATTGAATTGAAGCCCGGGAAAGGTGCCCAATTAGCAAGAAGCGCTGGGGCGTCAGCGCAGGTTATGGGAAGAGATCAGGGCTATGTCCAGGTTCGCTTGGCGTCTGGGGAAATGCGAAAGATTTTAGGATCTTGTATGGCAACGGTTGGTCAAGTCGGAAATCTTGACCATAGTAATGTTGCCGTTGGTAAGGCTGGGCGTTCTCGTTGGTTGGGAAAGCGACCGCATGTGCGAGGGGTAGTAATGAATCCCGTAGATCATCCCCATGGTGGTGGTGAAGGGAAGGCCGGAGCCGGGAATCCTCATCCAGTTTCACCGTGGGGGCAACCTGCAAAGGGCTTCAAGACTCGGAAGCCAAGAAATCAAAGCTCACGGTACATTATTGCCAGTAGAAAGAAAAAATCCCGGTAAAATTAGGGGGAGACGATGCCAAGGTCAGTTCATAAGGGTCCATTTGTTGATGAGCACCTTCTTAAAAAGGTAGAAAAGGCCAGGGAGACAAGGGAGTCTCGAGTCATAAAAACCTGGTCGCGTCGTTCAACGGTCACGCCAGATATGATTGGATTAACCTTTGCTGTCCACAATGGGAAGAAGTTTATCCCAGTATTTATTACGGACAATATGGTTGGCCATAAATTGGGTGAATTTTCCCCAACCAGACTTTTTAAAGGGCATAGTGCTGCAAAAAGTGAAAAAGGTGTTGCGTTAAAATAGGCAGGAATTTAGTTTACCTATAGTTGTTATTGGAAAATCGTAAGAAAAGAGTAGCGACGCATATGGCTGAGGCAAAAGCAATTCTAAGACATGTAAGAATGGCCCCAAGAAAGGCAAGGCTCATTGTGGATATGGTGAGGGGGCGAAATGCAGCTGAGGCTTTAGCTCTTTTGAAATTTACCCCACGATCAGCTGCCAGGGTAGTCGAGCAGTTATTGGTTTCCGCTGTTTCGAATGCTGGGCAAAAAGATTTAGGGGAACCCGAGGCTCTTAAAATTTCTCGAGCCTTTGTCGATGGGGGTCCCGTCCTTAAGAGGTTTCAGCCTCGTGCAATGGGCCGGGCCAGCCCAATAAAAAAGCGTACGAGTCATATTACTATTGTAGTTAGTCCTGTTAATTGATTGGTTGTATTTAAATAACGTCCCTGACGGGATAGTTGAGGGGAGTAATGCATGGGGCAAAAGACCCACCCATATGGATTTCGTTTAGGTTACACGAGGACCTGGCGTTCGCGCTGGTATGCCAAGAAGGATTACGCCACTCTTTTACACCAAGACTTGTCTATTAGGGGGTTGGTTAAAAAGCGGTTGTATCATGCTGGAATTTCTAGTGTGGAGATTGAACGGTCTGGCAACCAATTGAAATTGATTATTCATACGGCACGGCCTGGAATAATTATAGGCCGCAAAGGTGCTGAAGTGGATAAGTTGAAGGCTTCACTTGAAAAGGAATATGGAAATGAAGTCTTTGTCACCGTCAAAGAAATAAAAAAACCGGAGATTGATGCCCAATTGGTTGCCGAAAACATTGCCACGCAGTTAGAAAAGCGTGTGTCGTTCCGTCGTGCGTTGAAACGAAGTGTTGCCTCAGCTCTTCGACTTGGGGCTCTGGGAATTAAAGTGTACTGTGCTGGACGTTTGGGTGGGCACGAAATTGCGAGGACAGAATGGTACCGTGAAGGTCGGGTCCCTCTTCATACTTTGCGGGCCGATGTCGAATATGGCTTTGCCGAGGCAAAAACAGCAATGGGACAAATTGGAGTGAAGGCGTGGATTTATAAAGGGGATGCCCAAATTCCTTCCTTAGAAAAAACAGAGCCGTCTCTGGGGTTCCTATAGAAAGACCGGATCCCTGAACCTTGGAGAATTAAGACAATGTTAGCGCCGAAACGCATTAAGTTCCGAAAAGTTCATAAGGGTCGAATGAGGGGGAAGGCTTACCGTGGGGGTGAGGTTTCTCATGGGCAGTTTGGCCTTAAGGCAATGGAGCCTGGCCGAATTACTGCCAGGCAAATTGAGGCAGCCAGAATCGCAATGACCCGCCATGTAAAGCGCGGGGGTAGAATTTGGACGAGAATTTTTCCGGATAAGCCCATTACGAAAAAACCAGCTGAAGTCAGGATGGGTAAAGGAAAAGGAAACCCTGAGTATTGGGTAGCTGTGGTAAAGTCTGGCCGCATTTTATTTGAAATGGATGACGTTACTCGAGAAGTTGCAGAAGAGGCGCTACGTTTGGCGGGTCATAAGCTCCCCGTTATGACGAAATTTGTTGTTCGAGGCGAAATTCCGGTTTTATAGCGACAGGCACACAACATGGAAATCGATCAATTAAAGAACTTGGAAAAGACTGAACTCGTGGAAAAAGTGAGTCAGTTGAAACAGGAGTTATTTCATTTTCGAAGCCAGTTGGCCATGGGGCGAATGGAAAACCCCATGAAAATTCGAGAGACAAAGAAAAATATTGCCCGGGTCAATACGGTTCTCCGGCAAAAGGGGTAATGGGGACATGAAGTTTTTGCAGGAAAGTTGCTAATTTTATGACACAATCAAGACCAGTTCCTCGAGCGCTTTTCGGAAAAGTTGTGAGTAATAAAATGCAGAAAACCGTGGTGGTTGAGGTGGTACGCATAGAGCGGCACTCGCTCTATGGCAAAGTGCTCAGGCGAAAAACAAAAATGAAGGCTCATGATGAGCAAGGGCAATGTAAGATAGGTGACCAGGTTAAAATTGTCTATTCTCGCCCAATTAGTAAGGGTAAGTGTTGGCGGGTTGCGGAAATTTCTGGAAACCCATCCGCCGCATAAAAAACCACCTTGGTGTTAAAGCGTAAATTTTTGAGATAGATTATGATTCAAAATTATACATATCTGGACGTTGCAGACAATTCCGGTGCGAAAAGTGTGCGTTGCTTCCATGTGCTTGGAGGTACTCGACGTCGCTATGGATCACTGGGAGATTTAATCGTGGTATCGGTTCGTGAAGCTATTCCCCGAGCCTCTGTGAAAAAAGGTGATGTGATGAAAGCCGTCATCGTTAGAACGAAGAAAGGTTCTCGACGTGAGGATGGCTCTCATATTAAATTTGATCGAAATGCCTGTGTGTTAGTAAATGCGCAGGGCGATCCAGTTGGTACCCGGATCTTTGGTCCTGTGGCAAGAGAGCTGCGAAAAAAGAAGTATATGAAGATTATCTCCTTGGCGCCTGAGGTTATCTAGGGATATGGCTATGGCTGGAAAGTATCGAATAAAAAAGGGCGACACGGTTATGGTGATCGCTGGAAAAGAGCGAGGTAAGACAGGGAAGGTCCTGGAAGTCCATGCAAAGAAAGCTAGAGTTACCGTGGAAAAGCTGAACATGATCAAGCGTCATACAAAACCTAATGCCAAGAATAAGCAAGGTGGGATTCTGGAGAGGGAAGGAACAATGGCCATCTCTAATGTCATGGCTTATTGCGAATCAGCGCAGAAGCCCTCCCGGTTGAGGGTGAAAACTTTTGACGATGGGCGGAAGGTTCGTGTGTATCAAAAGGCTCCTACGGAAGTATTGGATAAAACCTAATGAAGTCACAAGCTGCATCAAAAGAATCCGGTAAATCAAAAGGAAAAAAGTTGCAATCTTCTGCCGTGGAGCCGGTAAATTATGTCCCGCGTCTTAAGGTATTGTTTCGTGAAAAAGTTTTGCCAGCTATGATGAAAGAGTTTGGTTATAAAAACCCTATGCAAGTTCCGCGAATTGAGCGGATTGTCTTAAATGTTGGGATGGGTGAAGCCGTTCAGAATGTCAAGTTGTTGGAAAGTGCGGCTAGCGAGCTGGAGCAAATTACGGGTCAGAAGCCCGTGTTGACCCGGGCTAAAAAAGCTATTGCTGGATTTAAATTGCGTGAGGGTATTCCAATTGGGGTGAAAGTGACGTTGCGAGGTGCACGCATGCATGAGTTTATGGATCGGCTGGTAGCCGTGGCATTGCCTCGCATTAGAGATTTTCGTGGTATTTCCCCTAAAGCATTTGATGGTCGTGGTAATTATACCTTGGGATTGAAGGAGCAGTTGACCTTTCCAGAAATTAAATATGATGACATTGCATCTATTCATGGGATGGATATTACCTTCGTGACGTCTGCAAGGCGGAATGACGAAGCCAAGGCTTTATTGGCTCATTTAGGAATGCCCTTCCGCCAATCCTAAAAGAGGGAAAGGAGCATCGGTGTCAAGGTTAGCACTTAAGAATAAGGCCAAGCGGGAACCTAAATTTCCTTGCCGTCAGTATAATCGTTGCCCTTGCTGTGGGCGGGTAAGAGGATTTTTGCGGCGTTTTAGAATGTGCCGAATTTGTTTCCGTTTTCTTAGTTTGCGTGGGGATATCCCGGGCGTGACCAAATCAAGTTGGTAGAGCGAAGAATGGGTTTGTTGAAAATTTTTATAAGGACCATGTGACAAGAGGTTTTGCATTATGTCGATGACTGATCCGATCGCGGATTTATTTGTACGAATACAAAACGCTGGCAAGCGGGGCCACGATTTGGTCAAAATTCCAGCTTCAAGGGTAAAGGGCGAAATTCTCCGCATCCTAAAGAATGAAGGTTTTATCCGTGATTTTCAGTCCATCATGACGGAAGCACATCCGACCTTGCAGGTGGCATTGCGGTATGCTCCTGGGCGTCAAAAAAAATCTTTTATCACCGGTATCAAGAGAATCAGCAAACCGGGTTGCCGGGTCTATGCAGGAAAAAATGATGTGCCAAAGGTCATGAAGGGTTTAGGTGTGGCCATCATCACTACTGATCGTGGTCTGTTGACCGATGAGCAATGCCGGGCGATGGAAGTAGGTGGTGAAATTTTATGCCATGTGTGGTAGGCCTCTTATTCATTTGTAACTGTTAATAGGGTGACGTTGTAGGATTATCATGTCAAGGATTGGAAGAAAACCCATACCGATTCCATCTGGTGTAGAAGTGAAGGTTCATGATGCAAAAGTATTTGTGAAAGGTCCTCTAGGCCAGTTGGAGTGGCCTTTGTCTCCTGGAATTCAAGCGCAGGTTGAAGATGGGGTGGTGGCCCTTTCCCGTGCAAGTGACTCGGTTAAATTGCGGGCGCTACATGGGTTAACCAGAGCTGAAATCTCTAATCAAATTGTGGGCGTCAAAGAGGGATATCAGAGGGATCTTGAGGTTATGGGCGTTGGATACCGGGCGCAAGTACAGGGAGATGATTTGAGTTTTACCGTTGGGTATGCTCATCCTGTTTTCATAAAATTGCCACAAGGGGTAAAGGCCACTGTTGATAAGCAAACCCTTATTTCGCTCAAGGGAATTGATAAACGGGTAGTCTCGCAAGTTGCGGCACAAATTCGAGAGTTGAAGGTCCCTGATGTGTATAAACATAAAGGGATAAAATATGCTGGGGAAGAATTACGGAAAAAGGCCGGTAAGGCTGGGAAAAAATAGGGTGCACCTGTGAATATTTCTGAAAAACGTAAAAGATTAGGAAAGCGTAGCCGAAGAGTTCGGCTCCGTATTGTAGGGTTATCTTCCCGCCCAAGGTTAAGTGTTTTTCGGAGTAATGCCCATATTTATGCTCAAATAATTGATGATGTTGCCGGAAGAACGCTTGTGTCGGCTTCAACCTGTGACCCCGGATTGAAAGATAGAGTGAAGTCTGGTGGAAGTATCGAAGCAGCTAAAATTGTGGGAGAGACCATTGCTGAGCGGGCAAAGGCGATTCCTGTGGAGCTCGTAGTTTTTGATCGTGGTGGAAGGTTATATCACGGCCGGGTGAAGGCTTTAGCTGACGCTGCGCGTTCAGCCGGTCTTAAATTCTAATCAGGCCTATTCCCAAATTTTGAGGAAGGGAAGGATTCACGCTTGTGAGGGTTAACGTCGAAGAGCTTAATTTAAAAGACAAGCCGGTGGTGATAAATCGCGTTGCCAAAGTGGTGAAAGGCGGCAAACGGTTTTCTTTCTCTGCCTTGGTTGTGGTTGGCGATGGAGAAGGTTGGGTTGGTATTGGCAAAGGAAAAGCGGCGGAAGTCCCATCAGCTATTGCCAAAGCGGTAGAGCATGCCAAGAAAAATCTTATCCGAATCCCTTTGAAGTACAATTCCATTCCTCATGAAGTACATGGTCATTTTGGTGGGGAACACATAATGTTGAAACCTGCTAAGCAGGGAACGGGTATTATTGCTGGGGGGGCAGTTCGTTCGTTATTAGAAGTGGCCGGTACAAAAAATGTTGTGGCCAAAACTTTGGGCCGAGGGAATCCATTTAATGCCGTTCGAGCGACCATTCAAGGGTTACGACAACTTCGTGATCCCCAGGAAGTCCGGGCAATGAGGAAGGCTCCGGTCGAGTCAGATGAATAATTTTTTTTGAAGTTGTGAGGCAAGAGAGATCTTATGGCCACCCCATCTCAGTTAACCATTACATTAAAGCGGAGCCAGATTGGCCATCCGAGTAAAATGCGTATTGTCTTGAAAGGGTTGGGATTACGTAAAATTGGGCAAACTGTTTCCAGGCCAGATACTCCGCAGGTACGAGGGTTGGTGAATAAGGTCAGACATTTAATTGAGGTTTCAGGCTCATGAAGCTCCACGATTTACATCCTTTTCCTGGTTCCAAAAAGAAAAAAAAGCGTCTTGGTCGTGGTCATGGGTCAGGTTTGGGGAAAACCTCTGGTAAAGGCCATAAAGGATTGCTGGCTCGTTCAGGCCGGGCCAACCAGATTGGGTTCGAAGGTGGCCAAATGCCTTTGGCTCGACGGTTGCCAAAGCGAGGATTTACGAATGTCTTTCGCATTGAATATACCGTCGTCAATATTCAAACGTTAGCTGCCCAAGAAAACACTGCCGATTTTAACCCATCCGTTTTTAGAGAATTAGGACTTGTAAAAGGGCGCAATTCTCGAATAAAAATTCTTGGTGAGGGTGATATTAGCCGTCCGCTCGTAGTTGAAGCGCATAAATTTAGTGGTTCCGCCAAACAGAAAATTGAAAATGCGGGTGGGCAAGCCAAGGTGATTGGCCGTGCTTGAACGGCTTGTTACAAGCCTTCAAAATATTTTTAAAATTCCTGAGTTGCGTAGCCGGGTACTCTTTACCTTGGCTATGTTGGCTGTGTACAGGGTGGGGGCGCATATTCCCACCCCTGGAATCAATAACGAAGAATTATTTAAATTTTTAACAGAACGCGGCGGAGCCCTCATGGGGTTCCTGGACATTTTCTCTGGAGGCGCGTTATCAAGGCTAACTATATTTGCATTGGGCATCATGCCCTATATCAGTGCTTCAATTATTCTACAGCTTCTTACGGTGGTAGTCCCGCATCTGTCGAAATTAGCAAAGGAAGGTGAACGAGGTAGGAAAACAATAATTCAATACACACGATATGGAACCATCGTTATTGCTTTTATCCAGGGATTTGGAATAGCCCTTGGGCTTGAAGGAATGAATGAGGGGGCATTTGTTTTGGATCCTGGTTGGGCCTTTCGTTTCATGACGGTGATTACTCTCGTAGCGGGAACGGCGTTCCTTATGTGGCTAGGGGAGCAAATCACGGAGCGTGGTGTTGGAAATGGGATTTCCCTCATTATTTTTTCAGGAATTGTCGCGAGCTTACCAAGTGCTATCGTCCAAACGTTTGAATTATATAAAGTTGGGCAGATTAGTCTCCTTCTGCTAATTGTTCTTGCGCTGGTGATGCTGGCGGTGATGGGGGCCATTGTTTTTTTAGAAAGTGGCCGAAGGAAAATTGCAGTTCAATATGCAAAACGGGTGGTTGGGCGGAAAGTCTATGGAGGACAAAATACTCATATCCCCTTAAAAATTAATACAGCAGGCGTTATTCCGCCAATTTTTGCATCGTCCATCATTGCCTTTCCGGCCACGATTACGAGTTTTATCCAGGTGCCGTGGGTCCAGGACTTTGGGGCGCAATTGGCTCCTGGTTCCTTGCTGTATACCATGATGTATGTTGGGCTTATTATTTTCTTTTGCTTTTTTTATACAGCGGTTGTCTTGAATCCTGTGGACATGGCAGACAATATGAAGAAATATGGCGGGTTCATTCCTGGTATTCGTCCGGGTCAAAAAACCGCCGACTTTATATATAAAGTGTTGACTAGAATTACCTTTGCAGGGGCGATCTATTTGGCGATTGTCTGTGTCATTCCCGAGTTGCTAATTTATAAATTGAATATGCCCTTTTACTTCGGAGGGACTTCCCTTTTGATTGTCATTGGGGTGGGATTGGATACGGCTCAACAAATTGAAAATCATATGTTGATGCGCAACTATGATGGATTCCTTGGAAAAGGATCCTTAAAAGGGAGAAGTGGATAGCCCCATGAGAGTCATTTTTCTTGGCCCTCCTGGTGTTGGAAAAGGGACACAGGCAGATTATATTGCTCAAAGTTACGGGATTCCTAAATTATCCACCGGAGATTTACTTCGCGAAAGTGTGGCCAAAGAAACGTCCTTAGGCAAAGCAGCCAAAGAATATATGAATCGAGGGGAATTAGTTCCGGATGCGGTGGTGATTGGATTAGTTGAAGAAAAACTCGGGTCTCCTGAATGCCAAAAAGGGTTTCTACTTGACGGGTTTCCTCGTACGGTTACGCAAGCTGATCAATTATCTACCTATTTAAGCTCAAGGGGAGAGGGATTGGATCGGGTCGTATACTTTTCTCTTTCCAAGGATGAGATTGTCAGGCGAATCAGCGGGCGACGAAGTTGTCCAGACTGTAAGGCGGTCTACCATCTTGAATCGGTTCCGCCAAAAAAAGATGGATTGTGTGACGCCTGTGGCACGCCCCTTATTCAAAGAAATGATGATAAGCCTGAGACCATTGAGTCTCGTTTAGCGGTCTATCAGGAGCAAACTGCTCCCTTAATTGAGTATTATAAAACCAGAAAAATTCTGGGTGAGTTAGACGGAGCGGGGCTGGTCTCTGCGGTACAGGATCGATTAGTAGCTCTTTTGGCTCAGCCAAGAGTAGAATGATTATTCTTAAAACGCTGGAAGAGATTGAACTCATATCTCGAGCCAGCCAAATTGTCGCTCAATGTCAAAAGGTTTTGATTGGAGCCCTTAAGCCAGGAATGACAACATTGGATTTAGATTCGATAACAGAAACCTTCATTCGTGATCATGGGGGGGTTCCAGCATTCAAAGGTTACCGAAAGTACCCTAAAAGTTTATGTGCGTCACTGAATGAACAGGTCGTACATGGAATTCCATCCAAACGTGTACTGAAAGAAGGAGATATTATTGGGTTAGATATTGGAGCCATTGTAGAAGGGTTTTATGGAGATGGAGCAGTTACTGTTTCAGTTGGTGAAGTTCAGCCTTCTGTTCATCAATTGATCAAAGTGACGAAAGAGGCATTGTCAAAGGGGTTAGAGCAGGCTATTGTGGGGAAGCGGTTATCCGATATTTCTTCCGTAATCCAAACACATGTGGAGCGGCATGGTTTTTCTGTTGTCCGTGACTTTGTGGGACATGGTATTGGCCGCCAATTGCATGAAGAACCTCAAGTGCCAAATTATGGCAAGCCCGGTCAAGGGCCACGTTTGAAGCCTGGAATGGCCCTAGCAATTGAACCGATGGTCAATATGGGTGGGCCTGGTGTGAAAGTCTTAGAAGATGGGTGGACGGCTGTGACAACTGATGGGTCTCTCTCTGCTCATTTTGAACATACCATTGTCATTGAACCAACTGGACCACCTCGGGTTCTGACGGCCTGTGCTTAGAGAGGATACTAGGTAATTTTCTGATGGGAAAAGAAGACGTTATTGAAGTGCAAGGATCGGTGACCGAAACGCTGCCGAACGCGATGTTTCGTGTTCAACTTGAGAATGGTCACAAATTATTGGCCCATATTTCAGGGAAAATGCGAATGCATTTCATTCGGATTTTGCCGGGTGATAAGGTGACCGTGGAACTCTCTCCCTATGATCTCACACGGGGGCGGATTACTTATCGGTTTAAATAGGGGTATTATCGTGAAAGTTCAATCATCAGTGAAACCAATATGTGCGAAATGTAAGGTGGTTCGCCGAAAAGGTGTTGTTCGTGTGCTCTGTGCCAATCCTCGGCATAAACAACGTCAGGGCTGAGAAATTTTAATTAAGCGGTATCAGGAACTGCCTTTAACGAAGGAAGAGAAGCGATGGCCAGAATTGCAGGTGTAGAACTTCCAATTGGGAAACGAGTAGATGTGGGTTTGACCTATATTTTTGGTATTGGCCCTGCTCGTGCCAGAGATATTTTACGAAAGACCGGAGTGGCGTTTGATACCCGGATTAAAGATTTGCAAGAAGATGAAGTGGTGAAATTGCGGGAAACCATTGATCAAGACTATGACGTTGAAGGTGACCTGCGTAAAGAACAATCAATGAGTATTAAGCGATTAATGGATATTGGAACCTATCGGGGTCTTCGTCATCGGAAGGGGCTTCCAGTGAGAGGACAACGGACCAAAACAAATTCTAGGACCAGAAAAGGTCGTCGAGGCGCAATCGGTGGCAAATCGAAACGATAAACCTGGCGAAAGGGACGGTTCATGAGTGTGAAGAAGGGTAAAAAAAAGGAACGGAAAATCGTACAGGTTGGCATTGTTCATATCATGGCATCTTTTAATAATACGATTGTAACCATTACTGATATGTCAGGAGGAGCCGTATCTTGGGCCAGTGCGGGAAGCCAAGGTTTCAAGGGTTCAAGGAAAAGTACTCCATTTGCGGCCACCCGTGCTGGAGAAGTTGCCGCGAAGAAAGCGATGGAACATGGGTTGCGCCAAGTTGATGTGTATGTGAATGGACCGGGTTCTGGACGGGAAGCGGCTGTTCGGGCTTTACAATCAGTTGGTTTGAGGGTGAATTTGATACGGGACGTGACGCCGATTCCTCATAACGGGTGTCGACCTCCAAAGCGGCGGCGGGTTTAGCCATATTGAGATAAGATTTATAACCGGAATCATTTGTCTAGGATCTTGAGATAGGGGGAAAACGGCTATGGCCAAATATACTGGGCCTGTGTGTCGATTATGTCGACGTGAAGGTGTGAAATTATTTCTCAAAGGAACGCGATGTATGTCCGAGAAGTGTGCGATCGAGCGCCGGAGTTACCCGCCTGGACAACATGGGCAGTCACGCAGAACTCGGGCTACCGAATATGGGACGCAGTTGAGGGAAAAACAAAAACTTCGACGTGTGTATGGAATGCAAGAGCGCCAATTTCTAAAGACCTATCATCTGGCTGTTCGTCGTAAAGGTGTGACTGGGGAACATTTGTTAAGTCTTCTTGAACGACGGTTGGATAACGTGGTGTATAGGCTTGGATTTGCAGCTTCACGTGGGCAGGCGAGGCAATTGGTGAATCATGGACATATTTTAGTTAATGGACGGAAGGTGACCATTCCCTCTATGACGATAAATGTTGGAGATGCCATTGAAGTACGGGAGAAGAGCCGACAGTTGGTTCCCGTACAGGCGGCTCTTGAGGTTGCGGAGGGTCGCGGTGTCCCAAATTGGTTAGATATGGAACGGAGTATATTGAAAGGGACGGTCCAAGCTCTTCCCACCAAAGAAGATATTGATGTGTTAGTCAATGAGCAAGTTGTGGTGGAGTTGTATTCCCGGTAATTAAAAATAGGATAGTTCATGAGTCGAAAAAATGATAAAGGGGGTATGGGGCAATCAATGTCACCGCCTTGGGATCAAGAAAGGGAGACGCGATCCTTATGATTACAAGCATGAAGGATTTCCAACTGCCCACGAAGCTGGAATTGGAAAAAGAAACGGCTTCGTCGACGTATGGCAAATTTATTGCCGAACCTTTTGAGCGAGGGTTTGGAACAACGCTGGGAAGTGCTCTACGCCGAGTGCTCCTTTCATCTCTTCCAGGAGCGGCGGTGACTTCTGTCAAAATTGAAGGGGTGTACCACGAATTTTCCACTATTCCCGGAGTCACGGAAGATGTCACAATCCTGATTCTTAACATAAAGGGCTTACGATTACGGCTCTATTCCGAAAAGGCGAAGGCCATTCGATTGAAAAAGAAGGGACCTGGAGAATTGAAAGCCGGCGATCTTTCAGTCGATTCTGAAGTGACGATTCTGAATCCTGATTTACATATTGCTACCTTGGATAAGGATGCTACATTAGATATTGAACTTATTGTGAAGCCTGGTCGTGGGTATGTTCCGGCCGAACGAAACAAAGAAGAGGGATTGCCTATTGGGGTTATCCCAGTCGATTCGGTGTTTTCTCCGATTAAACGTGTGAACTTTAGTGTCGAAAGTGCACGTGTGGGTCGAATAACCGATTATGATAAGTTAATTCTTGAAGTCTGGACCGATGACAGTATTACTCCACAAGAAGCCGTAACTTCGGCTGGAAGTATTCTTCGAGACCATTTGGATATTTGTCTTCCATCCGAAGAAACGGGCGAGCCGGCCCAAGACGACAGTAGTGATGAGGCCAATCTACAAATCAATCAGCATCTCTTTAGGAGCGTCAATGAGTTAGAGCTTTCAGTGCGTGCTGCAAATTGTTTAAAGAATGCCAACATTAAAAGTATTGGTGAGTTAGTCCAGAGAAGTGAAAATGAGATGTTGAAAACCAAGAACTTTGGAAAGAAATCGTTGAATGAAATAAAAGAAGTCTTGGCAGAAATGGGGTTGGAATTAGGTACCAAAGTCAGCGAAGTCACGGAATCTCACTCCTGAAATTTTTTAAAAGGACGGTGTTGTTGTGCGTCATAGAAAACGAGGTAGACAGTTTGGACGGAATACCAAGCATCGGTTGGCGCTATTTAGAAATTTAGCGACCTCGCTTATGGAACACGAGCGAATTGAAACCACGGAGGCGAAAGCCAAAGAATTGCGCGGGATTACGGATAGGCTCATCACTCTTGGCAAGGAAGGGACGCTCCATGCCAGACGAGGGGCTTTACGGGTGCTACGCACCAAACAAGCGGTGTCTAAACTCTTTGATGATGTGGCCAAGCGATTTTCTGACCGTCAGGGCGGTTATACCCGCATCATTAAAACCAGACAGCGACCTGGAGATGCTGCCAAGTTAGTGGCCATTGAATTAGTCGAAGGAGCCGCTCAATCTCAAACAACAGGCAGCTCAATAGATTCTCCGGAATAAAATAATTACGTTTAAAAATTACCCTCCTCCGCCAAAGCGTTCTTTTCTAAATCTCTTCGCCATTTCGCGTCTCCCTCATTGACAGACTAGAGTATTCATTTACTTGCCATAGGGCCTGTGCTATGATTTTTACTGGGCTTTTTGTGCTCTGAGCATTCCATTTTACTGACATATAGGCCCAATGAAAACCTATCTTATTCGGAGTTTTCTCACAATTATCATCATCTGCATGGCTATATTTATTGGACACCGGGTGATTTCCCATATGGAAGCCAGAAGTCAAGCTACGGTTACTGTGCCCTTGCAAGAGCAGCAGGGAGCCGATGCATGGATTGAAGGGTTTTCTTATAATCAAACACGTTCAGGTGCGACAAAATGGGTAGTAACGGCCGATCAGGCCAAGGTCTTTGATGATAAGCAGATTGCCAAATTGCAAAGGGTAAAAGTTCAATTATTTGATCAGGATTTTCAAAAAGAGCAAATGGGCATTACTGCCGAAGAAGGAGTGATGAACACAGCAAGTAATGATTTTGAATTATTGAGCCAACAGGAAAAAACTGTGATGACCTTTGAATCAGGGTATCAAGTATTTTCGGATAAATTAACGTGGAAAGAAGCCTCTCGGCAAATTCACACGGACGATTCTGTGATTATTCAAGGAGAGGGAATGGTGATAACCGGAACAGGACTGATTGGAGATGCAGACAAACATGAATTTCAGTTGCTCAGTAATGTTCGTGCGGAGGTCTCGGCGCCATAACACATTTGCTGCCAGTCTCTAGCCATTGGATATTGGTCATTGTGGGAATTGCCCTGTCTCCTTCTCTGGGGTGGGGAGCAGGCCAAAAAACGGCCACGGTGATTACCTCCAATACGATGACAGCAAGTAGTCAAACTAACCAGGCCATTTTTCGTGAAAATGTGAAAATGGTTCAGGAAGAGCTGATCGTACATTCCGATGTCATGATTGTTCATTTTAAAGAAAAAGGAACAACGGAAACTTCTTCCCGTGGGCAAGCTTCGACTCAAGAATCTAAGAAAGAAATCAGACTTATTGAAGCAAGGAATCATGTGAAAATTTCTAAAGGTGAAAGCCGCGCAACCTGTCAGCATGCGGTCTATGACAAACAAGCGGAAATGATCGTTCTTCGAGGATCTCCCGTTGTCTGGCAAGCAGGAACTCGGGTTAGCGGCCAGAAGATTACGATGTTTCTAAAAGAAAATCGGAGTGTTGTCGAAGGTGGAACTCGCGTGACCATTGAAGGAGAAGGGGAAAACGAATGATCTTCACTTTGCAGCATTGGGTTTCCCCCACATTTCTTTCATGAAAGTTTGTTGGCCAACATTCATTGGGGGAATGCCCTATTTCTAGGGTTAAACGGCTTCTTATATTTTTGCCGACTTATGAAATGTATTCTCAATAATCTCGAGAATTTTAGAGCTACCTCACGGACAAAAATTGGGTTTAAGGCTAAGGTAGTCTATGGATGAGGGTTTGGGAAATAAGACTCATGAAATTTCGGCGACGAATCTTCAAAAAAGTTTTAAAGGTCGGAAGGTAGTTCGGGGAGTCAATCTTGAATTAACTGGGGGAGAAGTCGTTGGACTTCTCGGGCCGAATGGAGCAGGAAAAACCACAATTTTCGACATGGTTGTTGGGCTTTGTCAGCCAGATCATGGAAATATTTATCTTAACCAAGAGGATATTACCCAGCTTCCGATGTATAAACGTGCGAGGCGGGGAATTGGGTATCTGCCACAAGAAGCCTCAATATTTCGCAGACTCTCGGTTGAGGACAATGTATTGGCCATCCTGGAAACTCTCAAACTTTCAACCGCTCAACGAAAATCTCGTTTGGATGCCTTACTTGAAGAACTCGATCTTACCAGACTTCGGAAGCATGCTTCCTATACGCTTTCAGGAGGGGAGCGTCGTCGGTTGGAGATCACCCGAGCGTTGGCAAGGAATCCAAAGTTCCTACTACTGGATGAGCCATTTGCTGGGATTGACCCTATTGCCGTCGGTGACATTCAAGATATCCTCACCAATTTGAAAGCAAAGGGCATTGGCATTCTGATCACGGACCATAATGTACAAGACACACTTTCCATTACCGACCGAGCCTATATAATAAGTGAAGGCTTAATTTTAGAAAGTGGTGCTCCAGGGGTGATTGTGAATAGTCCAAAGGCTCGAGCGGTGTATCTAGGCGAACGCTTTAAAATGACCCAATAACGTAGGAAAATTTGCCTTTTATGGACCTCCGCTTAGATCTTCGTCTCTCGCAAAAGCTGGTCATGACCCCCCAGCTGCAACAAGCGATCAAGCTGTTGCAATTGTCGCGGTTGGAGCTGCAACAAAATTTGGCTCAACAATTAGTCGAAAATCCTCTCTTGGAAGATCTCGCTCTGGAAACTCCAGAGGAAGAAATGGTGATTGCAGAAGAAGGGAGCGACCGAGCGAAGGAATTAGCTGCGGATGGTGATGGGTCGGCAGATGCTGATGAGACTCAACCAGCGGTCAAGGAAAGTGAACCCCTGACTTCTGAAGAGTGGGATAATATTTTAGGGAATGATTGGCGACCAGCACAGCGTGATCAAATCGGTGCAGGAGACGACGAATTCCCTTCCTACGAACAGACGTTGACCAAACCTACTTCGCTGGAGGAACACTTGGAATGGCAACTTCGCCTATCTTCTTTGGAAGGACAAGATCGAGATATTGGGCGACTGATTATTGGAAATTTAGATGAAGATGGATATTTACGGGTGCCATTACCCGAATTACAAGAGGATGCGAAATGTTCTCTGGAGCAACTTGAGCACGTCCTTCGGCAAATTCAAACGTTTGACCCGCCAGGAGTCGCTGCGCAAAATTTGGAAGAATGTCTGCTTGTTCAGTTAAAGCTTCTCCGCCAAGATGAGGCGGGGATAGAAAAAACTTTTCCGTCAGCATTTTCCATGGAAGTCGTGTCCTCCGTCATCAATAATCATTTAGTGGATCTCCAAAAAAAACGCTATCAAGTGGTGGCGAAAGCATTGGGTGTGACATTGGACGAGGTCTATGAAGCCGTCCATGTGATTGAGGGGTTAGAGCCAAAGCCAGGCCGACCCTTTTCCATGGACAGTAATTCCATCATCATTCCTGATGTCTATGTGGTGAAGCATGAAGGGGAATGGGTGGTGTTATTAAATGAAGACGGACTTCCTCGGTTGCGGATTAGTCCGTACTATCGGCGGTTGTTGTCCAATTCAGGGGAGGATGCCGGCACCACCAAAACCTATTTGGAAGAGAAGCTAAAAGGGGCCCAATGGATTATCCGCAGTATTGATCAACGCAATAAAACCATCGTGAAGGTAGTCACGAGTCTTATCAAGTTTCAAGAGGCGTTTTTGGAAAAGGGGATTCAATATCTTCGTCCATTGGTCCTAAAGCAGGTTGCGGATGATGTTGGAATGCATGAGTCAACCATAAGTCGTGTCACCACTAATAAATATGTCCACTGTCCTCAAGGAATTTTAGAGCTGAAATACTTTTTCAATGCAGGAATTCAACGAGCGGATAATCGTGGCGAGGATATGTCCTCCGTTACGGTGCGGGAAATGATCAGAGAAATGGTTGCGCAGGAAGAGCCTGGGAATCCCTTAAAAGATCAAGAAATTGTTTCCAGACTCAAACAGAAAAATATTCTTATTGCCCGCCGAACGGTAGCCAAATATCGTGCCGAACTCCATATTTCCTCTGCCAGCCAACGCAAACGTATTCCAACGTAACCATTGTCATCGGTGCGTGTAGCTGGATGAATACCTATTTGACAGAAATGATCTCTAGGTCGTTACACGAAATGCAGGAATCTTCTGATCTACTTCTTTCTCTAGGTGAAGTCAACGATGTGTTCGTTCTACTTAAAGGGTCCTGATGATCACTGAGCTCTCTCGCCATCCAGTTGATAATGATGCCTTGCCGCTACAATTCATTATGGTGACAGGCACATCGGGGTCTGGAAAAACGCAGGCACTCAAGTGTTTGGAAGATTTAGGGTTTTTTTGTGTTGACAACCTTCCTCCGGCTCTATTTCAAAAATTCACAGAACTCTGTACCCAGCCTGGCAAAGATGTAAAAAAAGTGGCATTGGGAATTGATATTCGTGAACGAGCCTTTTTTGACGATCTGCTCAGTAATTTAGAAGGCTTGCAGTCCAATGGGTGTCAGGTCCAACTTTTGTTCTTGGAAGCCCAGGATGACATTTTAGTGCGACGGTTTTCTGAATCACGTCGTCCTCACCCTCTCCTTCCTCAACGGCCTGTCATCGAAGGCATTCAATTTGAACGGGAACGCTTACAGGGTCTCCGCAATCGAGCCCATCGGGTATTGGATACATCAGAGTTTTCCGTCCATGACTTAAAAGCCTGGATGATTGAACATTTTCGGGAACGGGATGATGAGCAGACTCTAAAAATTGGACTCTTAAGTTTTGGGTATAAGTTTGGGGTGCCGGTTGATGCGGATGTTGTCTTTGATGTTCGATTCTTACGCAACCCACATTTCGTTCCAGAGCTGCAACCCCTGACTGGGGAGCGTGCTGAGATTCAACAATATGTGCTCGCTAACAAAGAAGGTAAAGAATTTTTAGGGCATTTGCGAGAACTGTTTCAATTCTTGCTTCCCTTATTTGAACGGGAACAACGGAGCTATTTAACCATTGCTTTCGGATGCACGGGAGGCCGGCATCGCTCAGTTTCCATGGCGATACATATGAAGGACATTCTGAAGACTTTTGGATACGAGGTCACCCTTCGCCATAGGGAAATTCAAAAGGAAAAAAACGAATCTGCCTCATCATTGTGACTGTTATATGACTAACATGAGTTCAATGGGTGTTCACCTGTTGGTCAGCGTTCTTCCTGCCAATTAGTTTTCCTGCCCGTCTTTTTTTTGCTACTCTTTCCCCCTACCTCATGGTTTGTGTTCGTTTCTGACTGTTCTTCCGCTTCAAGGGGTTTCCCAAAAGTACAATAATGGCGTCATATCACCTCTAGGTAGAAACACGGCATCATAATGAGTAATAGCAGACATGAAATCCGTCCAGCTACAACTAGAGACGAAGAATGAAAGCAAACATGTCAATTTTGAAAGAACACAGTTGGCGACGAATGGCCCTCAACAAGGTCAAAGGGGTAATGGGTTGTGCCCCGTTGGCCACCGGAGTGGATTGGGGGTCTCGTATGATGAAGACCGTTGTGTTGCAACCTGATCGTCATGTGGTGATGTTGCATGATTTTTCAGTGAATTCTGTTCCGCATCCATCCTTACCGAATGACCCATCGGATGCTGAGTTGGTTGAGACCATACGGAATAAAATTTCGGTTCCCATCAGGACGATCGGAACCGCGCTTTCAGGTCCTTCCGTGTTTATCAAAGCTATTACCCTTCCTGTTATGACCGAGGAGGATGTTCGCAATCATCTGACATTGGAACTTGATCGGTATATTGCGTTTGATGCTCAGGATGTGTTCTGGGATGTCTACCATCAAGAACCTTTGCCAGATGATACCATTCAATCACCGAAAACATTTCTTGTTGTCGCAAAAAAAGATTGCGTTGAGCGTCAGATTAAGGCGTTTGCTCAAGGGGGAGCGACTGTCAGCTTTGTCGATGTCGATGCCTTTGCCCTCACGAATTTGGTCACGCACAACTATGGAAAGGAAGGAATATGGTTGCTGGTTCATATAGGACCAACAGGAATGGTGATGGTGGTGATTGATCAGGGGGAGCCTGCCGTTATTCGCAAAACGTCCTATGAGGCTGAGTGGTATGGAGATCTTCTGGATCAAGTCTTGCTCGCCCGAACGTCTTTGGAATCAATAGGGGAGCTAGGGGCATCGGAGACACTTCTTCTAGAGCAATTCCAGAAAGAAACCCGAGGACAAATCTTTGAGATGGTAGAATCTTATTCGGATTACTCCCATGCCGTCATTGATAAAGGAATTCTTCTTTCTGGTGGGTATGCGGTTGTCCCCCAAATGGCAGCCACCTTAGCTGCTTCCTTATCCCTGCCTGTTCAACTGTTGGATCCTTTCCAGTACATTATGGTTCCTCAAGCCATTCAACAAAGTGAAGTGTTTCAACAGGCAGCGCCCTTGATGGGGGTAGCGGTAGGTGTGGCGTTGCGTGGAGCCCTTTCTCATGATTGAAATTAATCTGGCTCGCCAACTTCAGCGTTCTTCTAAGGAAACAAGACAGGTCCCTCGAGGCTATGGGTGGGTGGCAGTTATTCTTATTTTGGGAATCGTGGTGGTTAGTAGTTGGTGGTGGACTCACCTTCAGCAACTAGAATATGAAAATGTACTTCGAGAGAAACACGTTCTGACGGAAACGTTTACTAAGACCCATTCTATGTTGAGTCGTCTTGTGGAGTATCAGAAGGAAAAACAACTTCTCACCAAGACATTGGAAGCCCTGGAGAGAGAAAAGTTAACGAAAAAACAACCAATGGCCCTTTTAGACGGAGTCAGTCAAAGCGTTGAGGGCTTGGAGGTTTGGTTGGATCGTGTTCAAATGATTGATCAGGTTGTGGAATTGCGAGGGCAGTCTTTTGTACTCAAGGACATTGGAAAATATATTGATGCTTTAGAGAATCGTCAGGTGATTACCTCATTACCCGTGGTTGAAATTTTTGATGATAAAACGGGGGATAATGGACAAGTCTTTTCCTTTATGATTCGCTTTACTTTGGGAGATAGGGTAACCACATGATTTCAAGGTGGAATGAAACCCCGATATGGCAACGGGGCGTCATTGCTGGCATAGCAGTGGTCCTGTTTGTCGGGGGGATGTATATCTGGGTTTGGAACCCATATCAACAAGCCATTGCCATAGCCACCAACGACCTTGCTGATTTGACCCAGAAAAATCAGGAGGCTACCCGGAATATCGCGTCGTTACAGGGGGTTCAACGGGAAGTATCCTTCTTGCGTGAGAAGCTGTCCTCAACTATTCAGGAATTACCCGTGGGGGCCGACTCGCAGGCTTTTCGAAGAAAAATTGTGAACATCGGGCAAAAAACGGGAGTCTTTATTCGATTGTGGAGGCCTCAAGAAAAAAGGATTGATCGTGAGCAGTCTGAGGCTTTACTCGATATTATTGTGAGGGTTGAGGGAAATTTTTTTGGTACGGCTCAATTTTTACAGGAATTACTTCAATTCTCATGGATTCAAACCATTAATCCTCTGGAGCTTACTAGTAAGCATGGTGTCGATGGGGCCGTTCTTGTCACGACCGAATTCACGATCAAAGGTGCTGCGTCTTATCTATTTCCTCAGACCAAGGAAATCCAAAAAACATAGTCCGTGGCTCAGAAGTTAGGATTGAAAAACTGAAAATACCATGCTCACTTCTACCCTGAATTGTTTCATTTCGAGAAGTGCCTCATTGCAAGTACCGAAAAAGGTGTTTCTGTTTCTAGGTGCCACCCTTGGCGCGATTCTGAGCCTCCTTGTAGAAACGGGCGAAGTTCGGAAATCTTACGCAGATAATATGGGGAAGGTGAATGGGTCGGGCCTTCGCATACAACAGGTAAGGAGTGATGCTAAAAAACAGCGTGATCCTTTTAGCCCACTACGCAAGCGGGGTTCTCTTTCATCCAAACCCAGACAGACGCCTCCCAAGACTTCTCCCGGGGCTCTAATGGCAAAGATAAACAATCCAAATTGGAAATTATTGGGGATTATTCATGGTCCGTATGGACATCAGGCTGTCATTCAGGTTTCGCCTCAAGAGCGAGTCTTCGCCAGGGCAGGGCGGGAAGTGGTTCATTCAGGATGGATCATCAAAAACATCAGTCGGGGGGAAGTGTTGTTGGAGCATTCCTCTCACTCGGCTACCCGAAAAGGCTCTGATGAGCAACCGCCGTTTATCCTTTCCTTTTCAACTCTTGGAACATCTTCTTAAAAATTCTGGTTGAGAAAGACCAGAAAAACCTTCATAATCTCTCACCCTCTATTGGGGTTAGCGCCAAAGATTCCAAAGTTAACTAAGCTTTTCTACTTATTAACGGCAAGGATTGTTATGTTGAGATATTTAAATGCAGGGGAATCCCATGGAAGAGGCCTTATGGCCGTAGTTGAAGGGGTGCCATCTGGCTTACCTCTTACGGCGGATGCCATTAACGCTGACTTGGTTCGTCGACAGGGGGGGTATGGACGGGGCGGCCGGATGCGCATTGAAAAGGACCGAATTGAATTTATTTGTGGGGTCCGAAAGGGAAAAACATTAGGGAATCCGTTGGGGCTTCTCATTTGGAATAAAGATTGGGAAAATTGGAAAGACATTATGGCCTCAGAGCCTGGGCCACCGTCCACTGAGCGAGTCGTGACTCGGCCACGACCCGGACATGCGGACTTAGTGGGGGCCATTAAGTATGGTCATCGTGATATTCGGAATGTTCTTGAAAAGGCGAGTGCGCGGGAAACGGCCATTCGAGTGGCAATTGGCGGAGTTGCCAAGGCCATTTTGGCTCAATTTGATATGCAAGTGGTGAGTTACACCATGGATATTGGCGGTGTGTCGGCGCCTAGTCAGGCAGATCCGTTGGCCGCGTATCAAGAAGCCGAACAATCGGATGTGCGGTGTCCCGATCCTGATGCGGCTAAAAAAATGATTGAACATATCCGCGGAGCTAAGCATAAGGGGGACTCGCTTGGAGGAATTTTTGAAGTCGTGGTGACTAATCCCCCGATTGGGTTGGGGACCTATGCCCAATGGGATCGACGATTAACCGCAAGATTGGCTATGGCAGCCATGAGTATTCAAGCGATGAAAGGTGTGGAAATCGGCATGGGCTTTGAGTCGGCACGACGCTATGGATCAGAAGTTCATGATGAAATATATTTTGATCAATCAACTGGCCAATTCATTCGCAAGTCCAATAATGCTGGTGGATTGGAAGGTGGTATTACCAATGGACAATCTATTGTCCTGCGGGTGGCTATGAAGCCTATTGCCACGTTATATACTCCCAAAGACAGTGTCGATATTGAAACCAAGGAACCCTTTAAAGCGACGGTCGAACGCTCTGATATTTGTACCGTACCGGCTGCAGGGGTGGTTGGCGAAGCGGTGATCGCCTATGAAATGGCCAATGCGCTCATCGAAAAATTTGGGGGGGATACCATAGAAGAAATGAAACGCAATTATGATGCCTATCAGGAATATGTTCGCTCATTTTGATCGTTCCTCTGCCTACCAGTGTTTGTGAATTAAGAATGTATCTTGCCTCCACCTGATACCTTTTCCATGACTTGCTGTCTATGAAAACTGTTCCCGCCTCAAATTGTGTTCCGGTCTCCTTAGGTGATCGGAGTTATGAAATTCTGATTCAGCCCGGCATCGTGAGCCAAATTGGACAGATTCTCCAGAATGCAAGATGCTCAGGACGTGTTGGGATTATCACCAACCCGGTTGTTCACCAACTGTATGGTCGCATAGTACATCGTGGCTTGCGACAAGCAGGTTGCTCGCCTTTTTTCATCATTGTTCCAGATGGGGAGCAGGCAAAGACCCTGCACTCACTGGCCAAGATTCTGGATTCACTCGTCACTCATCGTCTTGAACGTCAGGATTATATCCTAGCTTTGGGCGGTGGAGTGACGGGAGATGTAGCAGGGTTCGCCGCGTCGATTTATCTTCGGGGAATTCCATTCATCCAAGTTCCAACGACGCTGGTCGCTCAAGTGGATTCGAGTGTTGGGGGAAAAACGGGCGTTAATCATCCGGAAGGGAAGAACTTAATCGGTGCATTTTATCAGCCGAAAATGGTGGTCATTGATCCACATGTTCTCAAAACTCTTCCTCCCCGCCAATGGATTGCCGGTCTGGCTGAGGTGATTAAATATGGAATGATTGCAGACAAAGCATTCTTTGAGTATTTGGAACAACATGTCGAAGGATTACGAATTCAATCTGAGGATGTCTTGCCTCATCTGCTTCGACGGTGTTGTGAGATAAAAGCAGATGTGGTGGCTGGTGATGAACGTGAGTCAGGAAGGAGACGCATTTTAAACTATGGGCATACGGTGGGCCATGCCTTGGAAGCCTGGGGAAAGTATAAGAAATGGATCCATGGTGAAGCGGTAGGGCTTGGGATGGTTCAAGAAGCTTCAATCGCGCGATATCTTGGCCTGTGCTCCAGCGAAGTTGTTCAGCGGCAAGGTGACCTTATCAAGAGAGTAGGCCTGCCGAGCTTTCTGCCTCAGAAGATGACATTTTTAGATCTTTGGCAGGCGATGCAACATGATAAAAAAGTCGTGAGAGGGGACATTCATTGTGTGTTGCCCCAGCAGATTGGGGAGGTTCGTGTGGTGCCGTTAGTTCGGGAATCTATACGTAGATGGTTTTCACTCAAGAATCCAATGCCTACCAGACCATCGAAGGTTGGTCGACGATCTTCCTCTCGCTCACGAACAGCAAAAAAGAAATAACATGGCACGCGGCAAACTGACGACGAATGAACAACTGAAACAACAAGTCCGAGAACGGACTCGCGAAATTCAAATTCTGCATCGGATTAGTGAATCCATTAGTAGTACCTTAGAACAAGCCACTGTTTTGAAACAGATTGTGGAGGTCGTGGTTGAGGTCACCAAAGCAGATGCATGTTTGTTGTACTTAATTTCTGAAAACAAAGAAGAGTTGATCTTACGTGCCTCGAAAAATCCACATCCCCGCCTGATCGGTCGAATTTCCATTGGATTAGGCGAAGGAATAACGGGATGGGTCGCTCGTGAAAAAGTCCCAGTGGTTGTACCTCGAAATGCCAGCGATGATGCCAGATTTAAGTTTTTTCATCGCTTGCCGGAAGATCGCTACCAAGCTTTTGTCTCGTTTCCGATTATCAGTAAAGGAGAAATCATTGGGGTGATTAATGTGCAACATAAACGATCCAAACGGTATACCGAAGAAACGCTGGCGTTACTGTTAACCATTGCGAATCAAGTGGGCGGGGCAATTGCGAATGCCCGATTGTATGATGACATGCGGGAAAAGGCCCGTCGGCTTGCCACGCTGTCTCAAGTATCAGAAACGGTGGCGTCTAATCGGATGATTGAAGATGTGTTGGAATTAATCGTGACGATGACTGCACAATTAATGAATTCGAAAATTTGCTCCATTATGTTGGTCGATCAAGATTCTGGGGAATTGAGGATTACGGCGACTCAGAGTTTGAGCGATGCTTATCGACGAAAGCCTCCCTTGAAAGTCGGGCAAAGCATGAGCGGGAGGGCTGTGCAAGAGCAACGGCCGGTGTATGTACCAAATGTCCAAACGGAAGGCGGTTATTTTTATCGTGATTTAGCGAAACGGGAGGGTCTGCACTCGCTGTTATCCGTCCCCATGTTGATGAAAGAAAAGGTGATTGGGGTCATTAATATCTATACGTCCACGCATCATGTGTTTTCTGAAGAAGAAACGAAAACCCTTCAAGCGATTGCAAACCAATCGGCGGTGGCGATTGAACATACCCGTTTAATGGAAAAATCATTCGAAATGCAAGAAGCATTGGAAGTTCGTAAGCAAGTGGAACGTGCTAAGGGATTTCTCATGGCATCAAAAGGGTTATCAGAACCCGAGGCCTTTCGCCTGATGCAAAGACAAAGTATGAATTTGCGGAAATCGATGCGAGAAATTGCTGATGCCATCATTCTCTCCGAGGAACTTCAACAGGCGACTCAGTCGTAGGTTGATCCACGGTATTTTTTGAAAGAGTCAGCATAATGATGCTGGTGGTTTGAAGAGTGGTGCTCCGACTTGTATAATGATTGAAATGGGCGACAATGACGTTGCCTGGTAGAATTAAATGGGCAATTAGGACAATGGCGTCCTCGGTTCCGTGCGGGACAGAGGACGTTTTTTTATGATGATACTGCGATTAGCCATGGTCCAGATGAACGCGGTGGTAGGCGATCTTGAGGGGAACACTCGTGCTATTTGTCGATGGATTCGAGAGGCCAAAAAAGCCAAGGCGGACGTGGTCGTCTTTCCAGAATTAGCCGTGTCAGGATACCCTCCGGAAGACCTTCTCCTTATGCCGCAGTTTCTCCGAGATGTTAACCGTGTGCAATATCGAATAGCCAAGGCTTCTCATGATCTACTGGCAGTGGTGGGCAGCGTTGAAAGCCCTCGAACGCTGCATAGGAAAACCAAAGCTCAATCCCATCGACGCTCTCCCTCCGAAAAACAAAAACCTTTGAATGTCGCGTGGATATTCGGGCAAGGCCGCTTGGTAGGCAGCTATGCGAAGCAGAAACTCCCCAATTATGGAGTGTTTGATGAACAGCGATATTTTCAAGAGGGGATAGTCAATCCAATTGTGTGTGTAGGATCGATTCGAATTGGTATTAATATATGTGAAGATATTTGGTTTCCCGGTGGCCCTGTGGGCACGCAGGTGAAATATGGGGGAGCACAGATCATTGTCAATCTGAATGCCTCGCCTTATCACATTGGCAAAACTCGCACTCGACAGCGGATGTTGGCTCAGCGTGCGAAAGAACATGGGGTATTTGTGAGTTATACGAATATGGTGGGAGGACAAGATGAACTCGTCTTTGACGGGAATAGTCTGGTGCTCGATCCTCGCGGACAACTCCTAGCCCGGGCGAATGCGTTTGAAGAAGATCTCCTCCTCACGGATCTGCCCATAGCTAGCGCAGCGGATGCACCGCCAAAAAGATTAACAACCTTATCGCCCTCTCAAAAGAGAGTTGGGGTTTCATTTATTCAAATTCCGTGGAAATTTTCTCCAAAACAGGCCCTATCGGCATTATTTGCAAAACGATCACCATCACTGATTGAACCTGAGGAAATCTATCGGGCATTGGTATTAGGAGTCAGAGATTATGTGCGGAAAAATGGCTTCTCAAAAGTTGTGGTTGGGATTAGCGGGGGGATTGATTCTGCCTTGACGGCTCTGATTGCCCGTGATGCTCTTGGTGGGGCAGAAGTTGTGGGAGTCATGTTGCCTTCTCCTTTCACTTCTTCCGCGAGTAAACAGGACTCACGGGCTTTGGCGAAGAATTTGGGTATAGATTTGCTGAATATTCCGATTACCGGTCTTTTTAAGGGCTTCCTTCGAGAATTGCGGCCACTTTTTAAAGGCTACCCCATGGATACGACCGAAGAAAATTTACAGGCCCGTATTCGTGGGACCCTCTTGATGGCCCTTTCCAATAAGTTTGGCTATTTGGTGCTCACCACTGGGAATAAAAGTGAAATGAGTGTGGGATATGCCACGTTATATGGAGACATGGCTGGAGGGTTTGCCGTCATTAAAGATATCCCGAAAATGCGCGTGTATCAATTAGCTCGATGGAGGAGCGAAATTCAGACATCTAATTTTGATCCGGTCAGCATTCCTGAAAGAATACATTCACGGGCTCCCTCGGCTGAACTGAAGGCGAATCAGACAGATCAAGATTCCCTGCCGGCCTACCCGCAGTTGGATGCGATATTGCAGGCCTATGTCGAACATAATCAGTCAAAAACGGCCATTGCGAAGTTAGGCTATCCTCTGTCGGTAGTGAATAAGGTATTGAGAATGGTTGATCAAAGTGAATATAAACGTCGCCAAGCCCCGCTTGGGATAAAAATTACCGCGAGAGCCTTAGGCAAAGATCGACGCATGCCGATTACCAACTGGTATTTTCCAAATGGGTGAAAGATTTGGATTTCATTTGAAGTGACGTGAGCGAGGCATATATATGACCATCGGTAATCCAATCTCCTCAATGACACCTTCCACTATGGGCTCACAAGGGCTCCAGGAACAACGTGAGGCCTTGCGCCAACGATTGAGAGAGGGAGCCACGGGGGGAGAAGTTGTCCAGGCTTTTTCTGATTTCATGGACGGGCTATTGATGGCAAAGTTTCGTGAAGTCATCCAACAAGGCAATGCTGAGATTCGCGCCAGCTGGCAGGAATGTTGTTTGGTAGCGATGGGCGGATATGGGCGACGAGAATTATCCCCCTATTCTGATATCGATGTCATGATACTCATTCAAGGACACCAACCCGAAATGGCTCAGGGCATTTCCAAAGGGGTGTTTCATCATTTGTGGGATTTAGGCTTTCAAGTTGGTCACAGTGTTCGATCCATTCCAGAATGTCTTGAAATTGGGAGAACGGACCTTCCGGCTTGTACCTCTCTTATGGAGTCCAGGTTTCTCGGAGGCAACCCTACGGTATTTCAGGAATTCAAAAGGAAGTTTGACCGACGAATTCTCAAGCGACAGGCCAAACGTTTTGTTCAGGATAAAATCGAAGAGCGACAACTAGAATATGCCAAATATGGGGGGACGATATTTTTACTTGAACCGAACGTTAAAAAAAGTAAGGGTGGCTTACGGGATGTGCATTTAGTTCAATGGGTCGGTCAAGCTCGATATGGAGCTGGAACGATTCAAGAACTGTCTAATCGGGGTTTATTGACTCTTCAAGATTATCAAGTGTTGCAGGATGCACAAGAATTTTTGTGGCGTCTGAGAGGCTTTCTTCACTTTGAAGCGGGTCGAGCGCAAGATATTTTAACGTTTGATGATCAGGTCAGACTGGCCGAAATCTATGGATTGACGGATCTCCCAAATCTGTTGGCAGTTGAACAATATATGCAGCAATATTTCCGACACACGGCAGGGGTGCATGATCGATGTTTGCGATTTCTTGAGCAGGCGCAAGAGCTATCTTGGGTTCATCACATGCGACGGTGGTGGCCAAGCTCGTTGATTGAGGGCCATTTCAGAAGAGAAGACCATCGGCTCACCATCTCCTCAGAAAAAATACTCGGAGTCTTAGAGAGTCCCATTTTACTGTTGAGATTATTCGAATTATCCCATGAGCAGGAGCTTTCCATTGATTCACAAGTTTTACATGAATTATCGCAACATCTTGCTACCGTACCCAACGAACGGTTTCATACGAATGAAGTCAGCCGAATCTTCCGAGGAATTTTACGGCGCCCTGGGCGGATTTGGAAGACTCTGGAAGCCATGCATCAAGCTGGTCTATTGGAAAAACTCGTTCCAGCATTTGCCCGAGTTCGAGGGCTTATGCAATTTAATCAATATCATAAGTATACGGTGGATGAGCATAGTCTGTTAGCCGTCAAAGAAGCCGAACGATTGCAGACAGATCAAGGCATTATGGGTGAGGTGTATCGCAAGATTGAGGACAAAGATATTCTTCACCTAGCCTTGATACTGCATGATTTGGGGAAGGGACGGTCTGGTGATCATTGTAAGATCGGACAAGAATTAGCCCATTTGACAGCTGATCGGTTGGGATTGTCTCAACCAGAGCGAGAGGTGCTCGCCTTTCTCGTGTTTCATCATTTAGTCATGTCCCATACGGCTTTTCGTCGAGATCTGAATGATCCGAAGATCATTCAGGCTTTTGCACAAAAAATGATAACCGTGCCGGTCCTTCAAAAAATGTTCATTCTGACTGTCGCAGATATTTCGGCTGTAGGTCCGGAAGTCATGACCAAATGGAAAGAATCCCTACTGGGTGAACTCTATTCTCATACATACGAAGCGATGGTAGAGGGGCAGCCTTCTTCTCCAACCGCAAGCGGGAAAATAGTCCTGCCCCCCGCCGCTCGGGTGGCCCTCTTGAATGCCATGGCCCTTCAATGGGGAGAACCCTCAGGTCCTCCATCTGACTGGTCTTCATGGGTGGATGAACGACTATCTCAACTTCCTGATTGGTATGTGACTTCCACACCGCCTGAGCAAATGGCGGCGCATCTCCTTGCTATGAGGAATTTGTCATCCAGGCCGACCCATGTTGAAGGGCGATTCAATGGGGAATTGGGAGTGTCGGAATATGTCTTGATCACGCGAGCACAAGCGAAACCCGGCCTTTTCATGCAAGTCACCGGTGTTCTCGCGGCGTTGGGTCTTGAAGTCTTGAATGCCCAGATCATGACATTGGCGGACGGCACGGTGTTGGATATTTTTTCTGTCAATGACGCTGATTGTGAAGGGCAACCTTCAGATTTTCGATTACATGAAGTCTCTCAGGAAATTCAGGCGGTTGTGCAAGAGGAGTATTCTGTTGATCATGTCTTTGAACGTCGTCGACGGTTGACGTTTGGTCGTCAATTCCCTACGGGACGTCGGCCAACAGAAGTCCTCATTGATAATGAGGTGTCTGATTCCTACACAGTGATTGATGTGTTTGCAGATGACAAACCCGGCCTTTTATTCGTGTTAGCGAAAACATTAGTACAGTTAGACCTATCCATTCATATGGCAAGAATCGGGACACGATTAGATCAGGTGGTTGACGTGTTTTATGTGACCACGACCTTAGGGGAAAAGATTCATGATGCAACGCATGGGAAACACATACAAGAAGCGATTCAGAAAGCCGTCAATGCGTTTCTGGATGAAGAATCATAACGTAGTGGGACTCCTATGAGTCCAACTTTCAAGAAGACATGAGATGCTAGAAAGAGCACCGATCTTCCGGATATTGAGGATTAATGCGAAAAGTCATTAATCGCTTGGCAAAGAATTCGTTCAGCATCTATATGCTTTTTGGCTACCTGAGCCAGAAGAAATATCCCGGCTTGCATCATCCGGCCAGCTAAATCTTGATTGGGGCGTACGTCTTCTCTTGCTTGAATATTCAAAAGCGTGGTCCCTGTAAAGGCGATTACCCGAGAATCCATGCTTTTCCATAATTTGCCGACTCCTTTTTGATAGGATTGTAGCGCAAATTTGAGAGCGTGCTTCCAAGACGCATCTTTGGCTGAGGCGAGGATCCCGTGGACGTAATGCCCAAGAAAAATCCCAAGGTCAAATGCCGGATCCCCAATATTTGAACTGAGCTCAAAGTCAATGATCCCAATATTATCTCCGGATATGAAAATATTTTTTGGTTGAAAATCAAGATGAACAAAGCAGTTTTCTTCTGCATTTCCACTAGCAAACAGGAGGGTTCCCAGATTATTCCTTATGTCTGTTGAGCAGGTCTCTACCTCGAGGCTGCTGGTTTTTAGGGCCAATATTCTCTTCCAATGTTGCCGATCTGCCTCTGCAGATCCCCACAGCGGTGGGACCGGGTGAGATATCGTATGACATTCCGCTAGAAACTGGCTGGCCTTGCCAGCGATGACCGGATCGAAATTCCCCTTTTGTAGTTGAGATTCTAATGAGGTTCCCCCAGGACATACCTCAGTTGTCACAAGTGTCCATGTTGATTTATCAAAATGAACGATCTCTGGAAATTCCACGTTCCGACGCATGTTGCCCTTTAACCATCGGAGGGCGCGTCGTTCGGTTGCTAGTCTGCGGCGAGGTTTGGGCGATAATCGTTGTCCTAAAGTTCCCGCACCAACTGTATCTCCAGCATATTTAATGAATAGCCGTTGGTTGTCTTTTAATTGTAAACAAAATACCGGGTCCATTTTCCCAAAGTGTGTATTCCATAGATCCTGAATTGGGCCTAGGTTCATTCCTTCCAGTAGGGTCATAACCTTTTCCTTCAGGACATCACCGATTTCTCTCATGTTCTGTTGACAAAGAGACCAGACGACTTCTTGTTGGTTCCTTGTGAGATGGGTGGGAAGGGCGCTGAAAAATTCGCCTTTTTGGTCTTCACCTTTAACGAGTGCCTCCCGTAAGACCGTAGCTCGAATCGGTATGGACCCGGTAGGGGCCGAAAGGACTTCCGCATTGATGCCAGTTTCAACTGAAAGATGCTGTAATGTTCGAAAGCGGTCGTCGCCATCTTCAAAATCAGCCTCGCCGAGACAAAATAGGAGGGTGTCTTCAGATTGGACTTTGGTAAAGTACCCCAATGCATGAACGACGGCATTATGTGGAGAGATTTCTACGCGTACATTTTCAACACCCTGTAAATACATAGCCCAGACCCTTTGGGCGACCTCCGTATCGAATGCTTGGGTCGTACCAGGAATAACACGGCATCGATTGGCAATGATGACAACCACTTCATCGATTTGAGGGAGAGCGAGAAGATGACGTACCGCGGCGTAATGAGCGGCATGAGGAGGTCGAAAGGCGCCGGGATACAGTGCGATACGCCGTCCCTTCGATTTTGTGAGTTTTTGAGTCATTGGCATAATCATTGTTCTTGGACAACCTGAAAAATCATCTGGCCTCTTAAAAGCCGATTTGGATATCGAAACGGGTTTCGAATGCTGAATCTTGTTGAATGAATGCGGAACCAGGGAAAAAGAAACCATTTCTCCACCGAAGGCGAATGTTTCGAATTTGACGGGAGCCTAACACGATATCAATTTCGTCTCCCAGGTCTTTGTGGATTCCATTCAGATCCCCACCAACGTCAATCGCGCGGAGATCATCTGCCCTGGAGGCTTGTGCATAATGATGGTACACGACATCCACTGAAGTCTGAGGTAACGGGCGAAACCCTATACCCGCTGTCAAGATGTGCATGTTACTCAGTTCCGGATCGAACAGGATTCCATAATAATCAAAGTTGACGACCCCGCCGAATTTCCCTGAATTTTCGTGAAACCCGGTTTGACGAAAATTACTATCCGTGCCTTTCTTGGGGGTACTGTCTCCAGATCCGTAAGCATAGCTCAAAGTCACGTACGGCCAATAAGGTAATTTCCTGGCAATATAACTGGCTCCAACATCAACGCCAAAACCGCGAATTTTTCTGGACCGTACTGTCCCAGCCACAAACGCTGCATCGGCCCAATATTTAATTCTGGGTTTGAACAACTGTTTTACATACTCGTTTTGCGACACCCTAAAATTAAATTTTGGTCTTCCAAAGGTACGCAGTCCTACCCAAATAGGGTCTTCATCTTTCACTGAAGTATCTTCCCTGACCAAGATATAGAAGCCAGCCTTGGATTTTTGTTTGAACGGTGGAATATCAAAGATTGTTTGAAATAATCCGTCGATTTGTTTCCTGGAAGTATCAATATCATCGAAGGTTCGAATGCCGTCATTGTTATCCGGACTCATTACTGGAGTCGAAATTGAGAACCGAAGATGCCAGGGTTGCGGGTCTAAAAAAAACCGTATTCCGTCAAGAGTATCACTTAACACCCACCGACGTGGTTCAAAAAATTGTTGCCGTCCGATTCGAAGGGCGGATGGCATCGGCAGTGGAAGCGGTGCTTGGAAAAAGAACTCATCAACTTGTAATTCAAACTCATTCATGGGTTTGTCGTGATCGCGAAATGTGAGAGAATCTTGAAGGGAAAATTCCGTGAAGAGATAGAATCCTCGGGGAAAGGTCACAATCGCATTGAAATCCAGTTCCGGGTTCCACCGGAATCGATCCCGTTCCCGCATTGAATCCAGGTTGAGATTGTCCTGAAAATTGAAGTCAAGGGAGACAGAGCCGGTCAATGTGAGAAGGGTGTTCCCGATCATGGTTTGATATTGCGAGTCAGGTCTGAGCCGTTCGTCGTCGCCACGAAGGGCAATGGATTTTGTTTCTTTTTGGAGTTCACTTTCCTCTAACCCAGGGTCTGCTTCGATGACGGGGATAGAAGGAGTCGATGCGGCGCCTGAAACCAAAGAAACCGATAGCACAAGTGAGATGAAGGCGAAAAACAAGGCATGGTATGCCAATGAAGTAAAGGAAAAACGTGGCATGTCAGATTAACTCGCTATTGTTTTCAGGATAGTATTGAGTACTTTTTTAGAATCAAAAAATTCCTCGGCAATCTTCCGTGCAGCCTGACAATGCACCGCATAATCCCGGTTGATTGTTTCAACACCTGCGATGGCTTCTTCCATCGTGGCATAGGTGAGCAATCCTTTTCCGGTTGGGAGATGCGCTTCAATGCCTGTTGATTGCACCAAGACGGGCTTCCCGGACGCCAAATACAAAGGGCTGCGGTCACTGAACCAGCCGGTAGAGAATTCGACATAACGATTATGAGCGACACTGAACTCGGCACGGGATTGTCCAATATAGTTTCGATAGTCATGGATATTCTTGAGAAGAGCAGGGTTGGTGAGCCTCCAACCTTTCTTTTCAAACATTTCACGATCAGTATGATGATTCGCAGAATCGATCCGTAAAGCAATTTCAAATTCTTGTCTACTTTTCTGAGGGAGATCGAGAAAACGTAGCCAATTGTCCGATTTTTCACCTGAGCCCTTTCCATCGAATTCAAAAGTGCTTCTTCCCTTCCACGTTGAAATGGTCGTGAAACGTTTGCTGTATTTCTTTGAGGCTAGAGGCCAGTTGTTCAACACGACTGGACGAACTTGGTGATGCCATTGACGTGTATCCGTGGGGATAGGACATGCCTCCGTTCCGATATTGAGCCCAAGGGTAAAGAAATGGTCATAACGGTCCAATGCTTCGTAGTCTCCGCCCTGCTGGTGAGAGAAGAATTGGGTATTCCCAGGGTTGCCATCGAAGTACGCGCGACAATTGGGAGCATCAAATATTTCAGGTACCTTGTGAATTTGGCCACTTCTCGACATGAGAAGGTCTGAACGCTTTGCAATTCTGACGGCATCGGCAAAGGGTAAGCCGTGGGTAGCCTGACCATTTTTATAGATCAAACAACAGCGAGGCCAAATGCCATATGATCGAGCCACGGTCTCAAAATGCTGTCTTCCGCCCCATTGGTCAAAAGGAATATTCTGATTGTGTAAATCGGTGCAGCGGTTCGACCCAACATGCTCCATCACAAAAACTTCATGCCCCAGTTGTTGGAAACCACTGGCATAAGCCATGGCATGATCAATATGGCCAACGGTTGTATTGGCGATTTTTGCCGCAACAATTATGGTCATATGGTGGGAACCCGATTGTCCTGTTCAGGTACCGTCGTGACCTTGGTGGTGAGTGCGTGGAGGAATTGCTGCTTGACATCTCGGAGTTCAGGTAAGGCCCTTTCCCTACATAAGCGAGCAACCTCGCGAGCTTCAGGGGAAAGGCACCAGTCAACCGCGGAATTGAGACGTGCAGGGGTGGCTTCTTCGATGGGAATACACTGCGGCCACCCAATGGCCTTCGCTTGTGCGGTAACCTTGGCTCCGCCTTTGATTGCGTCAATGGCAATTACCGGTACCCCGGCTTTGAGTGCGTAGACCATGCCATGAAGCCGGTTTGTGAAAAGAAGATCGATTCGCTTCAGTGTGGATAGGACGTGTGCAGGAGTTCTCAGACCATTTTGTTCTCTGTACCACCGTGTGTCGATATCAAGCACCGCAAAGTTTCGTGTGTTGGCCAAGTCATCAAACAACTGTCGTGCCTGGTCGTGCTGCTCTCGTCCTCTATAGGATGACTGCTTTCGCACCATACAACGGCCGACGACTGGTACGGACGAGGTGTCTGCGAGTAAGGTGAGATCGGGGCGCGTGAGCCGATCTGAATCTCGCTCAAGTAAGACGTCGAATGGATTCCAGATTTGAAGTGGCGTCACCATGGTCAAATTGATGCCGATGCGAATGCAGTGTCGAAACGTTGAGATGTCGAAGGCCAACTCGTTGAGCTGTTCCTCCCACACTGGGCCGCAAATCATCACGAGATGACTGTAAGCCGCAGGATCTAGAAGGGCCAATTCCCTGGTCCCGGACATCTTTTTACGGGCGGACTCATAGAAAGGAGCGATGTCGTAAGGAACTTCACTCTCTTTCAACCAACTTTGAATGAGTTCCAGGGATTCGATATCTCCTACCGTCGTAAAATGGCCGATGAGCAGTGCACGCAAGTGTTTCATTGAGAACCCTCTCTATTTGACGTGCTGGTTGTCGTCGGTTCAATTGTCCTGGTTGGAAGATTCGATTCGATAAACTGTAACCACTCCTTCACTCGAATGGCCCATGAATATTTTTCCAACACGATAGCCCGATTGTTTTCTCCGAGTTGTTTGACCAATTCACGATTGGTCTCCAGCTTCATGATGAGGCGTTTAATTTCTGTCAAATCTCGGTTGATGAAAAATCCGTTTTTCATTTCCTCTATGAGATCTTCACAGCCGCCAACTCGGGTAGAGATGACTCCACGTCCACAAGCCGAAGCCTCAAGCACGCTTTGGGAGAACCCTTCAGAAGTCGAAGCGCAGATATAGAGATCAATCTGATTGTACAAATTGGGCATTTCATCTCGTTGGACCTGGTGCGCGCCTCGCCCTCCGAGGATGTTGACTTCTACATTAGGGATCTCACTTAACGGGAGAATAAATTCTGAACATCCTTTCAGGTCGTCATGTTTGGGAATATGTGTGCTCCCTGAAAAACCAACGACCAATGGAAGTGAGCGGTCCGTGTTGATGGGTTGTACCGGTGTGAAAAGATCCGTATCGACGCCATTTTCGGTTAAGGTCATATTGGTCAAGCCAGCAGTCTGAAAAATGTTAAATAGCCTGCGGCTGATGACATTAATGTGTTTGAGTTTTGAAAGTTCAATTAGCAGTTCTTCCGGAGGCACCGGGCAAAAATCCGGTTGGGAAACATAGTCATCCCACGACCGGTGAGAATGGATCCCAGTGATTAATTTTGATCGATCGAGAAAAGGTAAAAGAGGGCGATAATGATGTTTTTTCTTTTTGGAAATGACCAGGGTCCAGCCTAGAGCAAAAATGAGATCATACTCTTCATGGCGTCCCTCAATGTCCTCAAGGTCTTCTTCGACAGAAACAATGTCAAATGTCAGGTTGTTATTGTGTTGATATTTTACGAGCCCTTTGGCAATGGTGTCATAGGACCAGCCGAATTTATCGACGATGATCAAGACTTTTTGTTTGGTATTTGCAGTGCTTGGTGTCTTGAAAGAATCGGAGCCATTCCCCAATTCATGAGGCAACGTGAGGGAATGTGTGGTGGTGTAGTCCATCGGGAGGTTATCCTTCCACTTTCACTTGATGGAGTGCTTGAAAACTGTAATTTCTTGCCTGCAAAAGCTTGAAAATATTTTCGATCGTCGTCAGCATGACCTGACAATCCTCTTGAGTATGACAGTACGGACTTTTGCCAGGCACCAGTTCCACATTATGAAACATGCTACACAAAACCGTTGGTTGGACATTGGCCTCATACCAATCGATGACCTTTTGGCATTGGAAAAAATCTGAAAAACGTGGTGTGGGTCTCAGCCATTCCAAATTTGGAGTGATGGAAACCGGAACTTCCAATACTGATGAGGATCCCCTGTTGCAAATATTGTCAGTCGAAGGGTAATACGGAGAGAGGCTGCTAGGCTTGGAATAATCCGCAATATCGTGCCAATTGCGAAAGGGAGTGACACTCGTATCGTGAGTATATCCCAACTTTTGTAGGCACTCGATGGTCCATCCTCTTGCTCCGAAGCGTCCGGCTCGAAATGATTTGGGGGCATATCCAAATAACTCAATAAAGGTGTTTGTCAGATTTTTGAGTTTTTCAAATTCAATATCCTTGTTATACTCACATTGCATTTCCGATGGATCACACCCACTAAAATCTGATCCTGGGTACTTTGCCTTTGGGGCAATGTATTCTCCATGGAGATGAGTCCCGAGTTCACAATGGTCAGGATTTAGGGATTTAAGGAATCGTATGGATTCCCGGTTAACCATCACCGCAGGACTGATCAGGTACACAGGTTTCACGCCATAGGTGTTACAGAGATTCTGCAGAATGGCTATGCCCTGCGTGACTCCTTCATAGGTGGCAGGATTTGAGGTCTTCCATTTCCGTCCTGCATCAATTTCAACGTCGATGGTTAAGACATAGGTTTTGGTGCTAGTGGTTGTCATGGGAAAGTACGATTGAGTCCTTCATTCCGGATTGAGTGGGGGTCATGCTGTGACTAAGTCAAAATAATGACCTTTTAAATCAAGAAGGCGTTCATGAGGACCATGTTCCACCACGAAGCCATTTTTTAGCACAAGAATCTGATCGAATTGATCCATGTCGGAGAATTGATGAGCGATAAACAGGATAGTTTTGGCTTGTTGGCCTTGAAGAATCACTTGGCGAATTAAGGAAGCCGATTCAGCATCAATGGCTGAAGTTGGTTCATCTAAGATAAAGATACTAGGATGTTTAATCAGCGCACGTGCCAAGCAAATTCTCTGACGTTGTCCACCAGAAAGTGTCCCGCCTCGTTCCCCGATGATCGTATCGTATCCTTTAGAGAAGGACATAATGAGGTCATGAACATGAGCTTGACGGGAAGCTTCTTTAATTTCTTCCTGCGTGGCGTCGGGTTTTCCATATGCAATATTTTCACAGATCGAAGCTCGAAATAACACGGGTTCTTGTAGGACAAGTCCAATATTTTCTCTCAGGGATTTACATTGATAATCCTTCAGATTGACATCATCGATCTGAATAGATCCTGTCTCCGGATCGTAAAGACGAAGAAGTAGGTTGACGATAGTCGATTTTCCCGAACCGGATGTGCCAACAAGGGCCACTCGCTGACCAGCCAGAATGTGGAATGATGCGTTTTTCAAGATATCCCTACCCTTGCGATATCCAAATGTCACATCCTGGAAAATGATTTCCCCTCTGAGGTGTGAGGCTGGAATGGCCCTTGGATGATCAAAAATTTCCGGTTCTACATCGAACAGTTGGGACAGTCGAGTGGCACTGATTAGGGCATTGGAAAACTTCGAAGAAAATTTTGTGAGATTTTGAATGGGTTTATAGAGTTGGGACCCATACGCGGCAAAAATGAGAATTTCCCCTGGCGTCATGTCCCCGTTAAGAACCAGATAGGAACCAAAACACACGACTGCCCATTTGCCGCAAGCACTGATCATATCAACCATTCTGGTTGACTTTGCGATGGTGCGAGCAGCATTGACTCCTTGAACAAGGGATTTTGAACTTGCTGTTTCAATTCGCCCCTGTTCATAACCTTCCCGGCCAAAGGCTTGGACGAGGGGGACGGAAATGAGGATTTCGCTGACCTGCGAGGCCAATTTGCCTTCTTGCTTTCGCTGTTTTGTCGTAGAGGTATTCAAGTGGCCATAATAGTAGGAGATGGTAAAGCCCAAGACAGGAAAGGTTGCAAGAATCAAGAGACTTAATTGCCAATTCAGGGCAAACATGATCACGAACATTCCTATCAGGGTGAAGACATGAATGACAGAAGCCATCAGCGTTTCGGTGAAAAAATTTCTTAAGGCTTTGGTGTCTGACGTGATTCTGGTTAAGAGTTCCCCGGTTCGGCTCTTGCGATGAAATGAGAGAGAGAGTTGTTGGAGATGTCCAAATAAGACCACGCGGAGCTTGTGGACCACCTGATATCCGATTCGGGAAGTGAGGTACGTATTGAAATAGGAAAAAATCCCCTTCGCAAGGGCGATAAAAATAATGAAAAGGGATATCACAAGGAGCGCCCAATTGGTGTCACTGTTGAGAAGACTGTCGAGGAAAAACAATGTGGAGGGGAGGGGCTTCTCTAATAAAATATGATCAAAAATTATCTTAAGTGGCCAGGGGGCGAGAACCTCCATGAGTGTCGTGCCAAGCAAGCAGAGAAAGGCCAAGGCCAATTTCCCCTTTTCGCGCTGAAATTGTTCCAACAGGATGTCTCTAAATTTGACTGCTCCTTTGGTTGAATTGGAGGTGAAGGAGGCCATGGGGATGTTCATGAGAGTGTCCCAACGAGACTGTGAAAAGAATGAAAGCGAATAAGAGAAGAACGGCGCAGCGTTCTTAGAAGATCATCCAAAAAGGAATAGGCCGGGGTATCCATCACTTTGTGATGGAGAAGAAGGCCAATGATTCTTTGGTTGGCCATTTGACTGATGAGGTCATTCACGATCTCCTGCGGGCTTTTCATTGTGGGCCCACCTTTCCATCGATACAAATCCAACGTGGTGGAGATTTCCCGGAAGCCATACCCGGTCACCGGTTGTTTCCCTCGATCCTTAGAGAGCACATAAAACCCGAGTTCATCAAGGGCACGAAAGGTATCTACCGTCAACCGATTCCAGGGAGGGGTAAAAACTGGAAAGAATCGTTCAGCTAAGGCATCTTCAAGAATAGCCTTGCCTTTCGAAATATCCTGAAATTGCTCCTCAAAATTTCTACTTGGTCCAAACTCACATTTTCTTTCCTCCTTTTCATGATTGAGGTGAAGCCAGCCATGTTGGTTCAACTCAATGAGGGAAGGATCAATTCGTTTGAGATTTTTTAGAAAACGGATGACGGAAGGTGTTAGGGCGCCAGGAATGACCTCGAGATTGAGAGGGACTCCCTGGGAAAGCGTAATATCGCACAAGGTTCTCAGGGTATCTTCATCGGTATCGATATCATCGTCCCGCAAAAAAAGGTGGAGGGGTTTTTCGTGTTCCTGTAGGGCGTCAAGAGATTGCAGTAATTCTTTCTGCCAATCTGGAGTGAGAGAAGGGTGGCTGGACGTGGATAGGGAATTGGATGGGACAACTTGTTCTCGTTGTTTAAGAAATGCATCCAATGCGGAGGCCGTTTTTTGAGCCCCTTGAATGTCAAGGGCCACATTGGGTTCAACAACTGAACTGTTGCGGTGGGTGGCTATTAACGTGCTGAAGATTTCAGGCTTCAGCTGTTCTTCAGAAATAGTCCGAACGAGACCCAAGGCCTCCAATTTCCTGGCTCGGATGGTTTGCTCTTCATTTCCTCGGCCTGTAAAAGGGAGTACAAGAGCCTGTGTTCCTGTGGCGATCAAATTCATGCAGGTATTATAGCCCGCCATACTAATCGAAAGATCGGCTAAGTGCAGATACGAAAGGAAATCAGGGCTGTACCGGATGAGAGAAAGATGGGGATGGTCCAGGGTCAAAGTCTGCAGGGCATCAAATTGTTCCTGGGGAAGGTAAGGGCCTGTGAAGATCACCATACGACAGGGCATGGTTGCTGCCAAAAGGAATGTGGCTTGAATTGCTGACTCCAGTAGTTCGTACCCCACACGGCCTCCCCCAATGCTGACGACGATCAAGGGAGAGTCATTGGGCGCCTCAGGAATGCCTCCAAGTTCGGTGAGAGACTTCAGTTCAACAGATTGAGCCACAAATCCGGTATAGACGATGGGACAATTCAGGTCTTGAGTTCGAGAAAAGGTTTCTTCCAATTGTTGAAAGTGTGGGTCTGAATGAACCAGGAGAAGATCGAAATACCGGTTCATGAGACTGCAGACCCATTCCTCGTGGCGAATTTGATCGGATTTCCCAACCAAAATATCCCTGAGACTGCAGACAATGGTGGTGGAAACGCCGTTCAGCCTAATGCGAGCTAGGAGAGGAATAAGTTCGTTGGCGAAGCGAATTCTCCCAAAGGGGAATAGTTCCAGGATCAAGACATCCGGTTGCAGTTTTTCAAACGTGGAAAGGAGAATCTTTTTTCTCTCTTCTTGGATACGTTCAAGGGAATGGGAGGGATCAGCGAGTTGTAACGATTCAAATTCTCCATCAGATAAAATGGCCGGAAGATTGGTGATGTTGACATCAGGGGGCAAACGAAGGTCTGGAAGGGCTGCCCCACCATTGATAAAGGTGACATCAAATGACCTGAGGGCACGAATGATTTCCAGGCTTCGAATCACATGTCCCATTCCCAAGACATGTTGGCAGTAAAACATGACTGATTTTTTCTTTGAATGCTTCATGGTGTTTTGCAAGTGTTCCCTTAATCTCTAGTTGAAAGATGGCTCTGTTTTAAAAACATCATAAAACGATCAAAGTCTTTTTCAAAGCTGGGTTTTCGCTGGATAAAGGAACGATACACTTTGTTCGTAAATTGGATCGCCGCATGCCAATCTAATCTCCGTTGTGGAACGTCCCAAGGAACTGCGTTCATATAGGCATTGACGAAGCATTCGGTCATGTGTTGTCTGAAGTCAGAGGAAAAAGCCTGGAAATGAAGGTCAACCAGAAAATTGGCCACATCCTGCAAAGGGTCACCAACCGCGCATTCATCCAGATCAAAAAATGTCACTTGTTTGTTGTCTGCTAATAATTGACCGATATGAAAATCTCCGTGAATGAGTTGAGTGGGAATTGGGGCATCGGATAGAGCGAGTTCCTCTAACATTCTCCCCAAATTTTTTAGAATTTTGGATCCAGCGGCAAATACCTCAGAAAGTTTTTGTGCCTTTTTGTGAAATTCTAGGACATGATCATGGCACGAAATTGTGGATGAGCTTGGCAGCCCACTCTGTTGAAGAGTTGCTAATCCCCGGGCAACTGACTGTAGATAGTGTTGGTAATTCGAAGGATGAATGACCTCTCGTAAGGGAACCCCTACCACACCTTCTTGCCAGATAGTGTGAATAGACTCGTCATAAGAAAGAGGCTTTGGGACCTTTATCGAATTGGGTTTCTGTTGTGAGAGGTCCCATAAGAGATTCATTCGTTGGAAAATTTCTCGGCCATTGTCTTTAAAGGTTTTGGCAAAGAGCATCATGGAGGATCCTGGAATGTCCGGGTTGCCGTTAAGATAATAGCGAATCGTGCAGCGGCATTCCGGGCGATAATTGACCACGTGACGCGTCACGTGAGGAATCTGAGGCCGATTGGTGGATGGGATAGGACGGTATCCAGGAGGAAAATACTGAGAGACACGATCCGGATCAAGTAGGTCTGGTAATTGGGGAAGGCCAGGGTCTGAGGGAAACAGCCAAACAATCATGCCAAGATCAGCCAGATGAAGTGGGCGATGGATTTTAGATTTTCCAGGAAGAGTATTCTTCATGAGCCTCTCAAACTCCAATTGGCTCCGATCACCGAGATAGACCTTGGCAAAAACCGTGGGATGCTGGACATGTCCGTGATGGTCCGTGATGGACAAATCATAACAAAGAGACAAAAACGATTTGTGGCGGGACTGCGGTTTGAGGAATCGTTTGTAATGAAGATAAGAAATATCACAAAATTGGATTGTGCCCTCATACCCAACGATGTCGGGAAGGCACTGTTGCAGAGTCAGCCTACTCCAGGTGGGATCGTGGAACTTTTCAAAGACTGTGGCCGGCTCATTCTGAATGATCGAGGGCATCAGATGTTTCCTTATATGGAATGCTGGACGATAGCGGTACTCTCGCCCTTTGTTCGGATTATGTGGATGTGTTGTGTGAAATCCCAGTCTTGTATGCGGTAACTGGAGCCCCTGCCTAAATGCCGAAAGGCAATGGAGTCTTGGTGCCGCCCAGTGGAGGTTTGATAGGACACGCACATTCCAAAAACGGTCGTCGGAGAACAAAGGATTTCCTGGTGAGATACAGGAAGCACCTGAATGGACAAGTCTGGAGGGACAGCTGCAAAAGGAAAGACGACGGTATGGAAGCATGCGATGGTTGCATGTTGGGAAGATTTAATGACTGGGGCCACTGATTTGGTGCCATAGGTGGGGGCCACCCAGTCTTCCCCCAGAGACAGGATTTGGCCTGGGTGATGAGGTTGTGCCACGAGTAAATTAGGGGATTGAATCGTCAAGGTGTCCTGGTGAAGCGTCGTGGTGATTCGATTATGGGCTTCCGGGGAAAGATGGAAGAGCAGGTCATACTGATGAGGGTCTTGTGCAATGAGAAGGTCAGCAATAATCCAATAATCAGGACGGAGAAAAAGAATTTTGCGTTCGTGTACCACGGGGTACTCGGCACTCCTGGTGACCGCGTGGAGATAATCGAAGGCCGGCTGGCTTTCGAACACGATCATGTCAGTCAGCGGCTCCGAGCCGACAATTTCATATCGTGTGGGTCCGGGCTGATAGGCGGTTTGATTCTTCCCATCCACCATGACGGTGTTGTGTGCGGCCGTTCCCCGGAAATGTGCACGCCAGTTATGCTCGCCGGATTCATCGTAGGTATACCGACCGGGATCCACAATCAGTGAGCGGCCGTACCCGGCAATTTCTACATTGAGGGCATCCAGGTGCCCGTGGTTTCCCCTACCAAGAGGACCGCAATCGATAATTAAATACCGTTCGTCCTGGTAGGCAGCCTGGTGATCGCCCCATCCGCTTCGCATGATGTAATACCCGCTTTTTGCAAAACCCTGTGATCGTGCTGCAGGGGGCAGGCCCTGCTTGCCCTGACTCGCTGCATACAGGAAAGCCTGATTGCCAAATAATTCATAACCCTGTTGAAGGAGATCTCGATAGCTACCGGTATCGGCGTCGCTTAAAGCCGGGATGAATCCGTCCGGCTTGTGGACATAGAGGGAAAACTCCAACGCTTTCTGAACCTGACTGAGCATGATTTCGGGGAGAGGGATTTGGTTCGCCTTGGCCAGACTCAACACACCCAGATAGTTTTTTAAGACGAGATGATGGTATTCGGTGGACAATTCACAATGGACGCCATCGGCTAACAGATCTTCCTGGATGTTGTGATGCAAGGCCTCGACGGAAAATTCTACCCAGCGGACGGCGTCCCGAAATTCGGGAAACACCACGCCAGCCAAAAAAATGGCGCAAAGTTCTAAAGTCCGGTGATTTCTAGCCTGGTCTAAATGCTCAATTAAATAGTTGACCTGGTGGAAGAGCGAGTCGAGGAACTTGAGGTAAAAGTCTGGATCAGGCGAAAAAGAACTGGTGGGATGCACAAGAAACGCATGACTATAAATCCAGTTTTGAATCCGACGACCTGCTACCCGGCCTGGAAGGAAATCGAGGGGAACCTGATCAATCCAGGATTCTGTCAATTCCATCCAGGTGTTGGCGTATCGAGTATCGTGGGTTTCCGCATAGAGTTTGCCGAGCCCCACGCCGTAGTAAAACTTGTGAAGCATGAAAAGCCACTCCCGGTCGGCACTGGGATTGGTCAACCAATTGAGGGGAGAGGCCAAGTGATGGGCTTCGTGATGAAAGACAAATTCATGATGAAGAAGCCGATGCATTTTGTCCGTTGACGTTTCTTCCTGATCAATGACTGGAAAGTAATGGACCGAATCTCGCTGCTTGAAATAGTGCAGCAGTTGATCCGCCTTCCAGGAACTATATGGTGCCAGGAAGATCGGATGAATTGCGGGAGAATTAATCTTATCCGTGGCAGACGGATTCTTGAGGGATAGTGGGGACATCGTCCGATCCATGTGTCGGTAAAGGGAAAAACAGAGTGTTGAGCTGTATTGTCGTTTTGTATGAATCAAAGATGCGGCACATTGTTTCTCGTGCTGCCTGCCCCAGAGAGGTTCGCAAAGCCGGACTTCGCAATAATTCTGCTAAGGATTCAGCTAATGCTTGAGCATTTTTTTGGGGAATGAGCAAGCCGTTGTGGCCATGCTTGACGATTTCTGGAATGCCGGAAATATTGGTGGACACGACCGGAAGGCCTGTGGCCATGGCTTCCGCCAGCACATTCGGAATGCCGTCTCGATCACCGTTGTCCAATATTTGGCAGGGCAGGGTAAAGATCGTGCATTCCTGATACAACAGGCGAAGCTGCTCCTGAGTAACGCTTGGCTTCAAGTGCACCACGTCCTCGAGATTCCAGGTTTCAATCATCTTTCGGAGGGAGGGTGTGACATCTCCGGTTACTGTATCTCCGGGATCGCCGATCAGGTGGCATTGAAAGGCTTGTCCTTGATCTCGAAGGAGGCGGCAGGCTTCGACCAAATAACTGAATCCCTTTTTCTCCACAAATCGGCCCACAGAAAGAATCACTGGTGGTTGGGACGGCGAGACGCTTGTGGGAGAAAACACGTCAGGGGCAAGACCGTGGTAAATCGTATAGATTGGTGCACCTTCCGGGCAAAGGGTGTTGAGATAATGGCGATTCGCGTTAGTACATGTCACAAGAAATGAAGCCTGTCGCCGTTTGCGTTGGAGGAGGTCACCTGGATTTAAGGATTTGAGGAATATGTCTTTGGCATGGGCAGTAAAGCTGAATGGTCGGCCGGTTAAGCGACTGACAAACATGGCAATGGTGGTGGTGCCATGACAAAAGTGAGCATGGAGGTGTCTGATATACGGCTTGGCGTTTAGAATATAGTGGGCAATGCCTCCGGCTTGGAGAAACTCCTTAAAAAATACCTTTCGGGGATGTCTTTCCCCAGGTTCCCGATAACGCCACATCATGCTGAGGGCTTCACCAAGGACTTGAAGGTAAGCCAGTGGTCTGCGAAGAGCAATTGCAAAATGTGCCGACAGAAAGGCGGGAAGATTTGTCCTGAGCCACCGCCAAAATGGAGTGCCGGACAGGGATGTGACGGATGGGAGATAGATGATGGGAGCACGAACTTTATTCACGGTCTCATGGACTTTGGCATCCTTCGGTTTCTTGACCGAAAACAGTTGTAACGAAGTGCCCATCTGTTCTAATTGATAAATTTCATTGATTATGAATGATTCAGATATCCGAGGGTATTCCATGAGAATGTAGGCAATGGAAGAACAGTCGTTCAATGAGAAGTGAGAATCTGTTTGATGGGGTGCCTGTGGCATAATGGTGGATATTCCTAATAGGTGACGGATTAAGCGGATAGACAGTTCTTGTTTTGCCATTGAGTCCCATTGAAAAGAACATCACCACTCAATAGGGATTGAGCTAAATGAATGAGATGATCAAGGATATCCAAATGGTTGGCTTTAAACGTGGTCGCGCAGCGGGAGGCTTGTTCGGTAATGAGAAAAACCGCGATATGCCAAGTCACTTCGATTTCGGAGAAGGACCAGAACATAACTGATTGGTACCCGTTCAGAAAACTTTCGGAAAGGGTTTTGGCGAGTGGAGTAGAAATTTCACCAAGTGCGACCCGAAACCATAAACTGGCCAGACAACTGCCCACGTCATAGAGCGGAGGTCCGGTCGTAAGACTATCCAGATCAATCAGCGCGACCGTCTTGTCCTGAAGAAACAAGTTTTTTCGATGCGGGTCCCCATGGAGTGTGACGGGTGGGTGCGACCTCAAATACGCTGCTTGTTGTTTCAAGATAGCCACTAATTGGTTCAAGGGTTCTTTGCAGGCGGGTCTTAAGGAAACCAGGATTCCAATTGCGTCATCAAGCCATGTCAGAATATCCGAGACTGGATGGCTGGGAAGATCTCTTAATCGGGTGCCATGTAATGTGGCCAGTGTTGTTCCCGCTTTTTCCATCCATCCGCCCATCCGTGGGTCTGATAGGGGAAAGTTGCTGAGTGGTGTACCCTTGAGACCGGATTGCCATAGGGTGTTGGTTTCAGCCTCAAAGGCTAAAGGTTCTGGAATTACCAATGTTCCCAGTTGTCGAGCCTGGCTGTCCCACAATTGTTGCAGGGTGCGATAGCTGTCCAGGCCTTTCCCGGTGGCGAAGGTCTTCCCGAATGCGCTCAGGACAGTGAAGTGCTCCATTGACCGGTGGCGAAGGTATTGAGTGACTCGCATAGTACAGGTGTGTTCCGGGACGTAATGGATGATTTTAGAAACCAGATCCACAAGGTCCCATTCTGCCATTCTTTGTGGACCAAGCAGGGAAGGAATGACCTGAGAACGAAGTCTCTGTTGATCAAGTGCTTGGGGAAGAGTCTTAATTTTCCGGTCGTAGGGAAAACCCCAGGCGATCGACTCAATTTCTGGAAAATGGACAATGAACGAATCGGATTGCCTTTTCTGGGTTAGACAGGCCTGGACTTTCTGAAAATCTGATTGCGACTTCCCTCTCTGGAAGGCTCGCACATACCACGTCTTCGGGTAGTCCGTCTGTCCTGGTTGTTGTTGAAAAATCAACCCATATAACACCATCACATATCGGCCGGGTTTATACCGAATGTGGCGAATCTGAAGAGATTGGATACATGCGGGTTGATTCAAGAGATTGCCATGTCTCATCTGCTGTTCAAACAGGTCTTTCATGGACTGTTTGTCACAGAGAAGTGGTAGTTGTGGGAAGTACGGGTCATGAGGTATCTGGTGTAACGGAATCATGGTTGACTGGTTTCCGGGGATTTCCTGTTGATTGTTCTAATACCCCTGAATTTCGAAGTGGCTAATGAGGTTTCCGCTAAGATCTCTTCTGAAGCATGCTACCTTGCCTTGGAACGTATACTCGTCAAACCGATAGTGCGCAGGGATATCTTTATGACAGAGAAAAATGATGTCTTCAATCGGTTCCTGATTCCTGGCATGACGAATCCGAAGGCAGGTGGCTTCATGGGCAGGACACATGCGGTTACCGGTATACACGGGAACAAGATCAATCCTCACGTCCGGTTGATGGTCCTTATAGGGAAGGAGGATGGTATGGAAACACGTATTGGCTTCACTTTGTCTGAACTGAAGAATGGGAGCCGGGTCTTTGGACCCATAGGTTTGTGAGACATAGCCTTGAAAAATGGCGCCGTGAATGGACTTAGATGCGGGTTGGGCAATGACGACATGCGGAGCCGCATAGGCTAGCGTTTCATTCTCGTAAGAGACGGTGACGGCGTCCTGAGCTTTCGAGCTCAAATGAAATAGAAGGTCGTATTGATGTTCCTCTTGCGCGGTGAGCCGATCAATGATGACCCAGTAATCCAGGCAAGGGAACAGGATCTTGCGTTCATGGAGGACGGGGTATTCGTGGCTCTTCGCCAACCCATGGATAAAATCGAAAGTGGGTTCGCTGATAAATGCATGGACGAAATGGTTGGGATGAGAGCCTCGGATCTTATACCGGGTTTTGTGGAAGACATACCGGGTTTGATTTTTCCCATCCACGACCACCGTGTTATGGGCTGCGGTTTCCCGAAAGCGGACACGCCAGTTGATCTCTCCCGATTCGTCATAGGTATATCGTCCGGGATCGACAATCAGTGACTGCCCATACGCAGCCATTTCGAAACTCAAGAGGTCTAGGTGTCCGTGGTTTCCTTCACCCAATGGGCCGCAATCAAAGATTAAATACCGTTCATCCTGATAGGGTTCCGATCCTTCCCCCCAACCACTGCGGAGAAAATAGTATCCACTATCTGGAAACCCCTTGGACCGCTCTTGTGGGGGGGTCCCTCCCATTCCCTGTAGGGCTGTATAGCGAAACTCTTGATTGCCGTACAGTTGATACCCTTGCTCAAGGAGAGCTAAGAAAGATCGACTATCGCCATCGCTGAGGGAAGGCACCATGCCATCTGGTTTATGGGCATGGAGTGAGAATTCCAAGGCCTTTTTAATCTGATCGTCAAACACCGATGGAAGAATAATGTGGTTGAGAATGGCCAGCCTGCGGATCCAAAGAAAATTTTTGAGGACCAGGTGATGGTAATCGGTGGACAATTCACAATGAACGCCATCCGGGAGTATATCTGACTGAATGTTTTTCACGAGTTCCGTCTTGGCAAGTTCCAGCCAGTTTGAAGCCTCACGAAGTTCAGGAAAGACGACTCCAGCAAGAAAGATGGAGCAGAGTTCCAATGTTCGATGGTTGCGTGCCGGCGTCAGATTCCTACAGAGAAAACTGACTTGTTGAGCGAGGGAGGATAAAAACTTTATGTAAAATTCGGGGTCAAGATCTTCAGCTTTCCCCTGAGTGACAAAGAAATAATGGGCAAAGATCCAATTCTGAATCCGTCGACCGGCCACATCGCTTGGGAGAAAATTGAGCGGGACCAGGTTGATCCATGAATCCGTGAGCCTCACCCACTTTTCGAGGTAACGATGGGCCAGGGTTTCGGTAAAGGCCATCCCCAGACCAACAGCATAGTAAAACTTATGGAGCAAAATGAGCCATTCTTGATCTTGGCTTGGGTTGTGGGTCCAGGGAATTGGAGCGAGATTGTGTTGAGTCTCACCGTTAAATTCAAAGGTATCACAGAGGATATTCTCGATTTTTTCTCTTTGGGTTTCTACGGGGTCGATCACGGGGAAATAGGCGATCGAGTTGCGTTCACTGAAATGGCGTAAAATTTCCGGGGCGGTCAAGTGGCCATAGGGTTCATGAAAAAGAGCGTGTACTTGATGGGACAGGTGGCTTGGAGTATGTATGGTTCGAAGGCCTAGCATCATGAGTCCGATTTTTAGGACGATAGGGACAAGTGTTTGTGAGGGGTAACATTATTAAGAATTCCTTGATGCGCACTGGGAAGTGTTTTGTACAAGACAGGAATTTGCTTGATGTCCCAGTTGCGGGAGGGGGATAAACTGAGGCACATCGTTTCTGGCAACGTATGATTGTTTTGAGGAAACCGTTTGAGAATAAAAGCACGAGTGGAATGATTCATAGCATTGGGACCTGTTGGAGGCGTGGTTCGCTGAACAGAGAGTTAGTTGGTGATGCCATAGTTTTGAACGTCTCGTAAATCAGCTGAATGTTTTTGGACACACAGAAATTCTCTTCCACGGTTTTCCTGGCCGCAAAACCTAGGGTCATGCGACGACTCGGGTCTTGAAGCAGCACGCTTATCGCTTTAGCCAAGGACTCATAATGAAGAGGGGCAGCTAAGATTCCGTCGTGGCCATCATGGATAAGCTCCGGGATGCTGGCGATAGCGGTGGACACGACGGGAAGCCCCATGGCCATGGCTTCGACAAGGACATTGGGAATACCATCGCGGTCGCCATCCTCAGCAATTTGACAGGGCAACACGAAGAGAGAGGCCTTCTGGTACCAGTCGATGATGCCATCCTGTGGCACTTTGCCGGTGAGGCGGACACAATCATTCACGCCCAATTGATGGATCATGCGTCTCAGGTCTTGTTCAAGTGGACCATAGCCCACCAGTACACATCGGAAGTCATGCCCAGTATTTTTTAATGTGGCGCAGGCTTGAATTAATGTGGGGAAACCCTTTTTAGGGCGGAAACGTCCGATACTCAGAATCAATGGTGGAATCGGCTCTTCACGGGAAATTTTCTGCGAAGGAGGTTGGAATACGTTCAGGTCGACACCATGGTAGACCCGGTAGATAGGTGTATCGGACTGAACCATCTGTTCTAGATAATCTTTGTTGTACTCGGTGCAGGTCAGAACAAACTGCGCTCCACTCACTTTCCGGGAAACATCTTCCTTGGATGAAAGGAAGAGATCTTTGGCATGCGTGGTAAAGCTATAGGAGATGCCGAGCCGGCCCTGTACTTGCATCGCAATATCAGTGGGTTCGGTGACATAATGGGCATGAAGATGTGTGATGTCATATTCCCGGATTTTCTCGGTGACCCATGTAGTCCACAAAGATTGTTGAATATCAGTCCTTTCCCCATCATTTAACACAACTGGTGCATACAACACCGGAGATAGGAGCTGCTGGAAATGGGGGTGCACATTGGCGTCGGTGGGAGGGCGTAAAGACAAAATGACCAGGTTAAGCCCCAGGCGTTCTAGCTCCAGAATCTCTTGAAGAATAAACGTCTCTGAAATTTTCGGAAATATTTTGACGATATACGCGATCTTTTTTGAACGATCAGTCATCTTTATGAAATCGTTTTAAGTGATAGTTGTTGATTGGGAAGACCACAATATGTTGACGCCAATGCTGGAAGAATCTGTTGATCTTCTCGAGGAAGGATATTTTCTTGCCAGCTGCCCTCCATTAAATGATTGAGAACGGACATGGCTAAGTTGGGAAGTGCATCTAAGCTGAGTTGACAAGTTGTCTTGAAATGAGTGGTGGTTGGTCGCAATAACCCTTGCACGGTAGCCATGAGATAATCCGGCGTCAAATCGTCCGGGTGGATGGTATGAATCAGGTTGAGTTCTGCCATACGACTTGCTCGAATCCCTTGCTCTTCGACGGGTTTAACTCGGGGAATGACAATGGCTTGTTTATTCAGGGAGAGGATTTCACAGATGGTTCCGTACCCGCCCATGCAAACAACGAGGTCGGCCGCATTCATATAGCTCATGAGGTCACTCGTGAAGGACAGAGTTTGAACTTTGCTATAGCGGCTTGCCCAGAGCTTGAGCCGATCTTGTTCCTCTCGTTGCATTTCTGGACCAAAGATCAGAAGACTTTTGGGGCGTTCTTGATGAGTCAGACGATTCAACCCTTTTAGGTATTCTTCAAACACTTGTGCTCCATCCTCTCCACCGCCTGCGGTGACGAGCACAAATGGATCCTCCTTGGTTAATCCCAATTCGGCTCTGATTTCTGCACGATCTGACAACCCTGGTTCTCTCCTGAGGTATCCAACATACCGAGTTTTTTCACACATCGCTGGGGAAAAAGCATATTCCTCTCGTGCATCAAACACTTCCGGAGTTCCCAAGATGGCGACGTCGTCATAGTATGTTTCAATCGCATCATAAAACCCGTTCTTTTCCCAGATCTCTTGTGTGACCTCAGGAGTATCCAAGATGTCACGAAGAATAAGCGTCAGTTTGGTTGCTGGGAGATGTTCTTTCATATAGCGCAAAGTCGGTGCTAACTCGTTTTGAACCCCATAGGGTTTCTTGTCCACCATCACCACATCCGGTTTGAAATTGGCTGTTGCACAGAGGATAAGATCAGCCCGCAGCTTGATGAGGTTCTGAGGGGTTTCGTCCAGAAACTTCGAAGAGTAGCCGTTGTTCTCCGTTCGGGAGAGACAGGGCAATTTAATATAGTCAATGCCTTCTGGGATTCGAAAACTGTGCACCATGGGAGAGCCAGAAATAATGAGGATAGAAAGGTCAGGAATGGATTCCATGAGGAATTGGCAAATGGAGAGCGTTCGCCGAATATTTCCCAAGCCAAAGGTATCATGGGAATAAAAGATCAGCCGTTTGGGTTCATCATTGCAAATTTCTTTGAGTGGATGAAGTTTCATAAGTGTTTCCTACTTTCTCTGCTGGTTAGACGAGCCAATTCAAGATTAGTAAACCGGCACTGAAATTATTAACGGTCATCGCCAAACTCGGAACTCCTGAAAAGAAAGTGGGGGAGGGAGGAGCCTGTGTACTGCTCAATCTTTCAATGGTAGATACCAGGTCGTCAAAGGCAAAAGGTTTAGGCAGATAGCCGTTAGCCCCGGCTTCTTGGCTTTCGAGGAACATCTCGGGAGAATCTTTGGCGGTCAGCATCAAGATGGGCATGGTGTGCTGTTGTTGTCGAAGTTGTCGGCAAAAGTCCAATCCATTTTCTGCTCCCAGGAACACATCTAGGATGGCCAAGTCAAACGTACCGATCTGCAACAATTCCCATCCCTGGCTGTGAGAAGTGGCTGTTGTCACGGTATGGGATTCCGCCTCGAGACCTCGCTTTAAAAATCGTAAAATCCTCAAATCATCGTCTAGCAGTAGAATCTTCATGGGCTTTGTTCCCTATGCAAATTGGTAATGGGCACACTGTACCAAGGCCAAATGAAGAACTGGTGAGGATGAGATGAAAGGTTGATGAGAAGTAGATGAGAATTTGATGAGAAAGTCAGGGGCGATGGCTCCTAAAAAAAAATTGGTTAACCATTAGGAAAGAACCCCCACAAATCTTCCTATCGAGAGATTTGAAGCATCAGCGGAGGCTGTGTGGCCAACCGGTGTCCGACCCATGGAAATGTAGGTAAAGCCCAGACTCTCCAAAGTGAGTGGATCGTAAACATTTCGAAGGTCCACCATGATGGGTTGGCGTAACAGGGTTTTGATGCGTGTTAAATCTAATTGTCTGAATTGATTCCATTCAGTCGCCAGCACGAGGGCATCGGCCTGTTCCACGACCTCGTAGGGATCCTTGCAGGGGTGCAATTCAGGAAGAGTCAGACAGGCTTCCTCAAGGGCCTCCGGGTCATAGGCTTGGACGGTGGCTCCCTGATCTAGGAGGGTTGAAGCGATGGCCAGGGCCGGAGAATCCCGGATGTCATTGGTATTGGGTTTAAAGGATAGACCAAGAAATCCAATAGTTTTACCGGTAAGGGAACCAAGAGCCGTTTGAAATTTTTTCACCATGTTTTGTCTCTGAAGATCATTGACGTGTTTAGTGGCGCGAGTAATGTGCATGGGAGAGTCAACGCTCTCACCAAGATGAATGAGTGCCGCGGTATCTTTTCCGAAGCATGATCCGCCGAATCCAGGACCCGCATGCAGAAATTTGTTTCCGATCCGGTTATCCAGTCCCATGCCTTTAGCCACGACCTGGACGTCGGCCTGAACCCGTTCACAAAGATTAGCGATTTCATTGATGAAGGATATTTTCGTGGCTAAAAACGCATTGGAAGCATATTTAATCAATTCGGAGGTTTGGGTGGTGGTGATCACAATTGGGGTCTCAATGAGATACAGAGGACGATACAAATCTTTCATAATGGCAATGGCTTGTGGGCTATCGGTGCCGATGACCACACGATTGGGATGCAGGCAGTCTTCAATCGCCGAACCTTCACGAAGAAATTCGGGATTGGAAACCACGTCGAATCTGCAGGGAAATGGTTGGTGTTGTCGAATCATTTCACGAATGCGATCTGCAGTCCCGACGGGAACAGTGGATTTGGTCACAACTACCTTGTAGCCATTCATTCGTTCGCCGATTGACTTGGCGACATGATCGACCATTGAGAGGTCAGCGGAACCATCTTCGCGGGATGGGGTGCCGACCGCGATCATAATCACTAAGGCATCGTCCACGGCTTGTTGGAGATCCGAGGTGAAATGAAGTCGGTTGGCCTGAACGTTTTTTCTGACGCGCTCCAAGAGACCAGGTTCAAAAAACGGCAGTTCTCCAGATTGGAGCTGTTGGATGCGGTGGGGATTAGTGTCCATGCAGGTGACCGTCACGCCGAACTCGGCGAAACAAGCACCGGTCACCAATCCCACATACACTGTCCCAATAATGCTGATGTTCATGACATCCTCCTTTTTTACAATTGAGTATGTGAAAGTGTTTTTCTAGTTAGACCCCGGAAAACATAATGGGTTTCGCAGGAAAAATTATGTATTCAGATGGCGCTCATCTTACGGAATGAAAATGAGAATGCCGTAAAGTTGAAATGAAAAGTTGATGAGAAAATTTCGAAAAGGGAAGGTAGGTTTTTAAGGTGTTTTTCGGGAGATTATTGAGGAAGGTACAAGGACAGTTTAGCTGGCAGAGCGATTGAGAGAATTGTGTGGTCGATGATGTTCCCGGAAAGAAGGTACCGACGACAGAACACACAGTAAGGCAATGGCCCTCAAGGAGAGATTTTATAGCCCACGTCGCGCACCGTCTGGATCAGCTTCTGTGGAAACCCCTTGTCTACTTTGTTACGTAAATAGCGAATATAGACGTCGACGACATTGGTGAGTGGATCATGATGTTGCCCCCACACCTGTTCCAGAATCATGGTTCGGCTGAGCGGACGACTGGGGTGAGACATCAGATATTCGAGAAGGGAAAATTCTTTGGCGGTGAGGGTAATGGGCTGTCCGGCTCGCGTGACTTCGCGTGAGCCCTTATTCAGGCAAAGGTCTTGTATGTGGAGTGTGGCGGGAATGTTTTGGTAGGCGCCTCGGCGTTGAAGCGCTTTGATCCTCGCGAGTAACTCTTCAAACGCAAAGGGTTTGGTCAAATAATCATCCGCTCCGGTTTGTAAACCTTTCACCTTATCCTGGAGGCCATCCCGTGCCGTCAGCATTAATATAGGAGTTTGAATCTTATCTTTTCTCAAGGTTTGACAGACTTCAGTGCCATTCATGCCTGGTAGGAGAAGGTCAAGAATAATCATGGTGTACGGATTTCTTCCATACTCTAGGCCTTCTTCCCCATTGAAGGCGACATCGACATGGTAGCCCTCAGCTTCCAGCCCACGTTTCACAAAACTGACAATGCGTTGGTCGTCATCTACCAGGAGAAGATTCATGGAAATCGCCGTCTTTAGCTTTCACGGGATTAGGTTTTATATTTGCCATAGAGTGTTAGACGGAGGGACAAAGGAAAAGTAAATGCATGCACCCTCAGATCACCAGGAAAGTTTAGCGAACAATGAAAATTCTTTGGAATTTCGATAGTTGCGGGTCAAACGCGGGAGATGAGATAGGAGAATGGAGGAGAAGAAATGGCAGATAGGGTCAATCGGAGATTTTATAGCCGACGTCGCGCACGGTCTGGATGAGTTGTTGGGAAAAACCTTTATCTATTTTATTTCGTAGATAGCGAATATAGACGTCGACGACATTGGTGAGTGGATCATGATGTTGCCCCCATACCTGTTCCAGAATCATGGTTCGGCTGAGCGGACGACTGGGGTGAGACATCAGATATTCGAGAAGGGAAAATTCTTTGGCGGTGAGTGAAATGGGTTGTTTCCCTCGGGTAACCTCGCGGGTGTCTTTGTTTAAACAGAGGTCGCCCACTTGGAGGGTTGTGGGTGTCTCTTGGTAGATGCCACGCCGGAGGAGGGCTTGGACTCGTGCGAGCAATTCTTCGAAGGCAAAGGGCTTGGTTAAATAATCATCAGCGCCAGTTTTGAGCCCTTCCACTTTATCTTCAAGTGTATCCCGTGCCGTGAGCATGAGAATTGGGGTATGAATGCCTTCCTGCCTCAGGGTTTGGCAAATATCTTTCCCTGTAAGAACGGGTAAAAAGAAATCAAGAATAATGACCCCATAGTTCCCCCTTCCCAACTCTAATCCTTGTGGGCCAGTATGAGCCGTGTCGATTTGAAAGCCTTCAGCTTCTAAGCCACGTTTGACAAACTGGGTGATTCGATCATCATCCTCGATGAGGAGTAGTCTCATACTGAATCTCGCTGGTTAAAGATTGTTGAGCGAATCGAATGGTCGCTGTGGAGCCTTTCCCCGGACGACTGGAAAAGCTGATGTGACCTCCATGGGCCTCGGTAATCCATTTCGCAATGGCTAATCCCAAGCCGGCACCGGGTTGGGTATGGTCTTTGACTCGATGCCCTCGGTAAAAGCGATCAAAAATATGAGGAAGGTCCTGTTCGGCAATACCTTGTCCTTGGTCCACGATTTCAATAGTGGCGTATTGGGAATCAACGTTGAGGCTCATCTGGACGTGACTGTTTGGATCGGAATATTTAATTGCATTATCCAGGAGAATGAGCAACAGTTGTTTCAACCGTTGAGGGTCACCATAGATGCGGCTTGGGGCTGGAGGATCAATCAATGTGATCATGCTGTGTTTTTTCTGAGCCAAGATTGCGGCTTCCTGCAGCACGTCTTGCAAAAGATTTTCAAGATCCACCTCCGTTTTCGTGATTTGAATGGTCCCGGTTTCTGAGCGGGCGAGAAAGAGGAGATCACTCACAAGTTTATTCACCTCCTCGGTCAGTTGAACTATACGTTCCAAAGAGGTTTTATAGTCAAGGATGGGTTTGTCTTTTCCCCTCAGAGTCACTTCGGCCTCACCTCGAATGACCGTGAGAGGTGTGCGGAGTTCATGACTGATGTCGGCAAAAAACTGTGATCGTGATTGGTCCAATTCTCTCAATCGGTCATTGGCTTTTTCCAATGCAGCCTGAGCCTTTTTCCGTTCTGTGATGTCTTGGGCTAAACACGCAATACCTTGGATGGTCCCATTGGCCCCTTTCATCGTGGCAGCCGAGAAAAAAATAGGGACCAGCGTACCCTGTTTGGTCCGATAACAGCTCTCCACATGGCCGTAGCTGCCATCTTTGAGTAATTGGCTTATCCGTTCTGGCGGCAAGAGATTCTGATTGGATGGAAATAGAATTCCGATGTATTGGCCAATAAGTTCATCACGTTGGAATCCCAAGAGTTGCTCGGCCGAACGGTTCATCGATTGAATGATGCCCTTAGTATCCAGGACGACCAAACAATCCAACATCGATTTCAGAATACTGTCTAGATATTCTTTCGAGACGGTAGTTTGGTAGAGCCGTGCCGTCATTTGATTAAAGCCGGTGGCCAATTGCCCTAATTCGTCATTGGAATGAACCGGGACGGAAATTTCCAGTTGACCAGTGGCGACTTGTTGCGTGGCCTTTGTTAGTGGGGTGACGACTTTTAAGGATTGGCGTAGGAGCACGAATACTAACCCACTCCCTAAAACCATGGTTAAGACACTGATCCCCAGAGTCCGCCAGAGCACAATGGTGAGCCGAGCTTCCAGAGATTGCCGATCCAGAATGACGCGGATCCAACCTTGAGTTTCTGGAGGACCAACTTGCTGTGGATGAAAGGGGATCGGAACGGGGCGTACAAATTCGGTGATCTTCAAGCCATTGGGTAATGTCAACTCTCGGTGAGGCTGAACTGGGGATGTGCTTAACACAAGTTCTGAAGGAGCTAACTCAATGATGGAAGACTCCATCCATAAATCAGTCTTCCCCGAATAGGCAAGAATCGCTAATACTCCTTCGGCCTCCCCCAATGACTGCAGGAGGGTGGTGAATCCTTCGACGTCCTGGTTCTGATAATAATTCATGGACTCGGAGGCGATGGCTTTAGCCAGTTCACGTCCACGAATATGGAATTCCTCAAACATGGCTTCTCGAGTGGCCTGGTAGGTAAAAAAGGTCAAGCCCCCGATTACGCCGATCAAGATCAGCACGACAATCACCAAGAGTTTTTGCCACAAGCGAAAGTACATGGGGATTAGTCAGCCTCCTCTTGGAGGATGAATAACACTTTGACGCTGTCATTCACGGAGGACAAATTCACATACCCGATGGCCCCTTCAATGGCAGAGACAAACCGTATGACCGCTTCGTCAGATCGTTGAATGAGGCTTTGCACGGCGACAGGAGTCCCTGGCCGGAAAAACTGTTGGTCGGCTCTGGCGTTGAGCGCGTCTTGATAAAATTGCTCTCGAATGGATGAGGATATTTCTCTGTTCACCAATTTAATACGACTGCCGTGAGCCCAATGGAGTTCTTCTCCTCGGTACATCGCGGCTATATTGGTTTTTGTCAGGGACGGGACTGGATTCTTGTTGTTGACGATGACGGCTAGCGATTCGGCCCAGGCCGCGGCAGAACCACACCACAGACTCATGGCCACTATCCATCCAATCAGTTTAAGGGGGGGTGGAGAAGACATGCGGATTTCGAAGGAGGTTTAAAACAACCAGGCAATTGAGGCAATGAAGCCGTTCCAGCTCTTTCGCTCAATGCCCCCGTTATTGATTTGATATTCGGTTTTGATGACGTAATTTTCAATGGGTCGGTAATTCAACCCTGCTATAAACCGATCTTCAGTGAGAGTGCCGCTTCCCGCTTTGGTAGAAATTTTCGCATGGTCATATCGGCCGACGAGGGTAAAAACGGGGTGGGTGTAGGGATTTCCTAAAAAGGTTTGATCCAAAAAACTTGGCCAAAAATGATAATTCACTTGTGCGTAATATCCATATAACCGAGAGGGAGTGCTTGATCCATGGATATCGAAATGGGCGAATTCCCCCTTGAATTCAAAATCTTCCCAAAAGGGGACGCCCCGAGGCTTCAATTCTAGATCGACATCGAAGCCGGTGATGGTTTTTCCGTTTGTGGGGCTTGAGGCCCCACGATATCCACTCAGCCCTATTTCATATTGATCAGCAAGTTTCACAGTAGCACGTCCGACCACGGCTTTTTGCCCATTGTTATCTCGTGTCAAGGGAGACTTCGCATCTTGAAGTCCGCCATCGGTAGGAGAAAATTGATCGGTGAGGCCGTTGATGACCGCCACTTCATACGTGCTGATTAAGTTGGGAGTCCAAGGGACGAGGCCAAAAATACTGGCTCCCAAGTCTCCCCAGGTCGTTGGCACGATTTGCCGGGCCACTAGGGGGCGATCGGTCAGGTCCCGTCTGGGATCAAAATGATCCAAATTAAATTTTCCAAAAGGAACTAAGACCACTCCTCCTCGTAAATTGATCCATTTGGCTATAAGTAGATCAACGTAGGCTTGTTCGGCCTCGGCTTCCCCATCTGGGATGCCAAGGTCAATTTCATTGTAAAAGCGAATACGGTCATGAATTTGTCCAGCAATAAGTACCTCCAGCTTACCCTCAAAAGAAGTTTTCGCCCCTCCGAACGATTCGAACTCCACAGCTCCGTAGCCTCCCAGGATAACCCGTTGGGAAATATCATCCAGGATGGAGTTTTGTTGCGTTTCAAGGGCCTCCACGCGATCCTTCAGTGTTTGTAGTTCCCGTTCATATACGTCTGGTTTGTTGGCAACCTGAGGCACCGTCGCATCGGATAGATGCTCTTGGGCCCCGAACCCCCATGATGGAATCACGATGATTGTCAGAACTATCGCCGATAACAATAAACGAATGTGTGAGTGTCGAGCCAACTGCGATGTCTGTGAATCCGGCGCCTGGAGTCGACAGCCGAGTGAGGAATTAGAGCATGCCATAGGAAGACCCCTTAAAAATTGGAGTGATAATCCAATGTGGAAAATCGTGTGTTGAGCGAGAGGAGGGGGTAAACAACCGCTGGTCTGGCTGAGGAGTAAATTCCCAGTGAATGGTTGGTGGACGTGGGAGATTGTCATAAATGTTATAGGTTGCTTGTTGAAGCTCTTGAATGATGAGGTGTAACTCACCTTGATGAATAAAACAGAATCCTTTGGTGTAGAGATGGCCGGTCTGTTCGTTTCTCACTCTGAAGTCAATCACTTCCTCAGGAAGAGCTTGTCCAAAGGCTTTAGGCAGTTCGGTCGCCAGAAGAGCCAATTGATAGTCAGAAAAGGTGGGACGTCGTTTCCCCATGTGAGAGGAAAATAGCTCACTTTGTCTATACCCAATGTTTTGTAAAATTTCTCGAAGTTGGGTGGCCTCAAAATCAGCTGGGTGGGAAAGGTTAGTGAGGACGGGATATCCGCTTGGCCATTCCCGGAGATCAACCCACTCGGTTTCAGTCTGGTAGATGGTCATGTGGGGTGGTGAGGCACAGGACATAGCGAGGGCACAAAGAAATCCTAGCCCGAGATATTTCAACCAAGCAATCAACGTGATACATTCCGATGATACAAAATGTCATCATGGTAACCTCATCTCTGTGTTCGTGCAACGAAGGTTGTTATCTACGACAGACATAGCTTCACGGCCCACTCAATTTCCACGGTCAAGCTGGCGATTGACTAAACGACTAAATGGACGATTGAGTTGTCGGGCAGACTGTGGACTTGTCGAGTTTCCAAGTCGCTGATCTTCTTTGTGATCCAGGTGCCGATCAATTGGTTGATGTTCAGGCTCAGGCTTCATCTCGCTCTTGTGATCCTCGGCGAATCCATGACGCAGTAACCAAAATTGAGTCGTATTGCAAATAGACTCTGTCCCATTTTCTGTTCATGGGCCATTGTTTGGTGCTGTTGCCCCGAAACAGGTGTATTTATGTTAGGAGAAGGTTGATGAGCATGCGGCAAGTATCAGGAAACTCCTCACCATGAATGCCTTTGGACGGTTCACAACGACTATCCAATGCCTGTTAAAAATGCTTGGTCACTCAATGGGAAATTTCTCACTTTCTCTTTCATTTCGAGGGAAACTAATATCGGCCCAGGGCTCAAGAAATTCCTGTTGGATAAGATTCAATTCCCACTCCTCTGCGATACTGTAAAGAAGGTTCGGACACCCCAGCCGCTTCACCTTACTCGAGCCAAATGAGAAATTGATGAGAAGCACATGAAAAGAACGTGAGGAATCCCAACCCCTGAGTGCCTAGCTCTTGTCTTCATTCGATCGCGAATGAGCTAAGGATGTCGATTCCTATAGTTATCGATCAGCTTGTCGAACTTCGTGTCTGTCCTGCCGTCGATCTTCTCTGCGATCTTTACGTCGATCCATTTGCCGATCTTCACGCCGGTCTTCCCGACGATCAAGTTGCCGATTGTCCTGTCGATTTTCTCTTCGGTCCATTCTCCGATCTTCGCGACGAGTATCCTGCCGAACCAACTGTCGGTTGTCTCGTTGATCTCCGTGGCGCATCCCTCTGACTTCATTTCTGCGCGACCGTTGGGAAGAACCAGAATTCTCGGAGCCCCGTCCTGAGTTCATTGATCCTTTTCCAGAATTCAGAGATCCTGGGCCGGAATTGCCGTCGTGGGCGAAACCCGCGGTTCCCGGGAGCATGAGAAAAGTGGTTGTGAGAATGAGCATCTTGAGTTTCATAGGGCATCCTTTTGAGACGATGTGATTGTGAAAGGTCGATGAGGGTGAGCCAGGATTTCCTTTTCCGTTAAGCGATGAACCGTCAGGTCGATATAGAATACTTTTAGTGCTAGCCAAATCCTCCATGCTGTCGTATGGTTGGTTGGACGAATGGAATGGGCGGATGTAAACTTCGAGGTCATGAAAAGGAGCAGAATGATTGGTGATGTTAGTCCCAGTTTCTGGGGCTTGCGAGGAACCCTTTCTCTAACCTATTGTTTTTCCTTATGAACATGAAAATGCTTTCTGTAACCATTCCCCGGTTCAATCGTTTACTTTTGGGGTTGATGACACGTCTAACTCAACAAGGGTGCATGGCTAGCGTTCCGCTTATTTGGGAGATTCCAGAAGGGACCCTGAATGGGTGAAACTCCAGACCACGCCGATGAGTCGATTCTCATTGGCAGGTGCCAACAACAGGATCATCAGGCTTTTGGACAGCTGATTGATCGCTATGGAGGAACGGTGTTGAATGTGATTGCACGGATAATCGGTAATCAAACAGATGCGGAAGATGTCGCACAAGAGGCATTTGTCGCGGCGTTTAAGGCTATCACTAATTTCCGGGCTGATAGCCGATTTTCCACATGGCTTCACCGAATTGCGGTAAACAAGGCTAAGGATTATTTGAGAACCCAGGGACGTCGGCAAGAACGAGAAAGCTTCAATTCAAAAGAAGACGATGGAAAAGATCCCATCATGGAAATTGCCGATGAACGAACGCCAGAACATGGAGCGTCCAACAAGCAAACGGCTTATCATATGGAACAAGCCATCCAACAATTGTCACCTTTGTATCGAGAGGCCTTTGTGTTGAAGCATGTCGAGGGAATGGAGTATGAAGAGATGGCCCAGGTTCTCGGTGTCGGGAGAGATGTTCTGAAAATGCGAGTGTATAAGGCCCGAATCAAACTCTCGCAAGAGCTTGAGTGGCTCAAGGAGGATCTATGACCTCTTCATACCATCCAGACCTGCCTGATGATCAGAACGACATGGAAGAAAGAGATTGGCTCGTCCAACGCTTTGTGGACCAAGATTTGTCACCACAGGAGCGGATAGATTTTCTTAAGGAGATGGATCGAGATCCGATTTTGCGCAAGCAGGTCCTGTCGACCGAGCACATGCTTCTCCATTCGGCCCATTTGTCTCGAATGGCTGTACCACCAGGATTTAAAGATGCGATTTTGAAACAACTGACTCCCCCTCCCGCGAACAAAAAATGGTGGGAGCCATTCTGGTCAGTCCTATTTGCTCCACGGGTCTTGCAGTGGAATCCGGCTATGGCCATGGCAGCCGCTTGTCTTCTTATTGGGATGCTGTGGATCGTCAAGCAGCCGATGATTTCTAGTGGTCCAGAAATGGCACCCACCACCTCTGTGCTGAAGGCCAGCCTGCCGGAAGGAGCTGACAAGCCCGTAATGGTCAGATTGATCATGCTGGAGCCGCAGGCACGATCGGTCGCGGTGGCCGGGGATTTTAATGGGTGGCAGCCACAAGAAACGCCATTGGAACGGACTGAAGATGGGGCATGGACGGTGACGCTCCACGTGAAGCCGGGGCGCTATCATTATATGTTTGTGGTAGATGGTCAAGAATGGATTACCGATCCATTTGCGGGCGAATATAGTTCTGATGGGTTTGGAGCTAAAAATGCTGTATTGGATGTCTCTCATGCTCTCTAGAAGTCTGTGCACTTGCTGGATGGCAATCGGTTGGGTAATCTTTCCGAGCTATGATGTTCTGGAAGAAATCTCTGTCTTCAATGACTTTCCCGGTTTTAGGTGGGCTGACCTATTTTCTCTTAAGTGCTTGTGCATCCTCTCCATTAGGACCTGTAGCTCCCCATCAAATAGAGGGAGGTGTAGAATTTTCTCTGGTGCTTCCAAACGTTCAATCTGTTGCAGTGGTGGGGGATTTTAATGATTGGTCACATACGGCACATCTCTTGGCGCCGGAGGATGGTGATCTGTGGTCTGGAGTGGTGCCGTTATCCGCTGGAGAACATGTATTCATGTTTGTGGTGAATGGCGAACAATGGGTTGTTCCTCCCGAGGCGGAGGATTATGTTGAGGATGGATTTGGACAAAAAAATGGTGTGGTGGTGGTGCGGTAGGGTTGGGATAGGTTGGTATAGAACCGTTCTCATGAAGGAACCATGCGTATCATGAAATGGTGGCAAATTTTATTATTTGGTCTGGTGATGGCCATGGCTCCACATGTGAGTCATGCCGCATCCTTACCGGCTAAGGATGTTCAGGATATCAATCAGTTGGGGGAAGCCAGGGGTCATCCGCCGAAATCTATAGAACGACTGTTAGAACATGCGAAACAGGCAAAAGACCAAGGTCTTCCGGAGCGGCCGATTCTGAATAAAATTAAGGAGGGTTTGGCAAAAGGTGCGTCCCCAGAACGCATTCAACCAGTCGTCCGGGATATGGTGGGAAATCTTCGTGATGCTCGAGAGGTGTTACGAGATACCACTTCTGGCGGTTCAGGCAAAGAAGGGGGTCGTAACTCCCGAGCGACCGAGGTGATGGCTGAAGCGTTAGGTCGAGGTGTGACCGTGGATGAAGTGCGATCCCTCGGACGTTCTAGGGGAAAAAGTCGAGTGAATCAGGAAGAGCTGGCCTTTGGCGCCAAGGGATTAGCGTTGACGAAAGAAGGGGGTGTATCAGGCAAAGAAGCCATTCCGGTAGTAGGAGAAGCTCTTCGACAAGGGTTTCGATCGAATGAATTACTGGAGCTCGGACGGGAAATCAAAAAACGGGGTAATGAATTTCGAACGGATCGCAATCGCATCCAGGATATTAAAAAATCTGTAGAACGGGGGGAACGCCCGGACAAGATTTTTGACCGTGATCGCCGTTCCGGTTCTGGACGGAGTGGTGGTGGTCGCGAGTCGCGCGCTGAGGACCGTGAGTCTTCGAAAAAAGTTGATCGTGACCGAAGTAGAAGGGATGATCGATCCGGAAAAGGTGGGGATCGAGATCGCATCGAGTCAAGGGACCGAATTGATCGTGTACGTGAATCTGGTGGGAATTTCGATTCCCAGCGAGATCGTGGAGGGCGAGGTGACGATTCCAGTGGGCGAGGACGAGGTGGGGGCGGTGATTAGAAATTAAAATCTAAACCGAATGCCCCCTGAGAGACCAAAATCTGCTGCACTGTCCGAGAGTCCTACAAATCCACCAAGATTGACCCGAACCGCATTGGTGATTCGATAATTTAGATCACCATAAAGATCCCTGGCGTTCGGTATTCCCTTGACCACTGCCCGATATTCCTCATAGAACACGCTGGCTCGTAAATCATCGGTGAGGTAATACCCAAGACCCACATCGTAATTCCATTGGTTGCGAAAGTTCCGGCCCTTAGGATCGCCTAAAAAGGTGTAGCCACCATCTAAGTACAGAATCAAATCTCTCGTGAGAGACTTGGCCAACTCACCGCCGAATCCATAGTCAAATTCGCCAGTTCCCAGTCCTTTATCCTCATTTGCTGTAGGAAATTTGACTCGGCCTGTGAGGTTTACCGATGGAATCCAATCTTGTTCATCCAACAAATAAAAACGGGCAGCGAATGTTACATCGCCCAGGCCGCTCTCTGTTTGTTTATTGTTTTGTATGGTTGAAATTGTTGAACCACTGCCTCCTGAACCACTCCCGCTGGAGCTACTTCCCGAACTTCCGCTCCCACTTGATCCTGAGCCACTGCCACTGGACCCACTGCCCGAGCTGCCGCTTCCGCTCCCCGAGTTACTGCTTCCACTGCCACTATTGCTCCCGCTACCACCGCTGCGGTCACCTCCCAAAAGAGTCACGGAGCCATCGCTTGTAATTCTGACATAGGGGACAGTGACTGACAGCTCACCAAAGCTAAATAGGCGTTTCACCGCAAAGGGGAGATAGAACACAGAGGTTGTCGTGGTGGTTCCATAATCCCCTCGGCTATAAGAGGGGTTGGTAGAGATTTGCCAATTTGGTTCGGATTCTTCAGCGAAGGCAGGGAAGGCCAAGACCATGAGCAGTCCCAAGGAGGCAAGAGCTCCAAGCCCAGTAAGCACTATCTGGAAAAGAAGAGGATGGTTTTTCAAGATCATGTAGCGAATCTTCAAAAGTTTGGGATTTGTACCACATTGTTTTGGTGGGCGGCAAAACAACATTGAGCGGGTAACGTCTCTGAGATAATCGTGTTTAGGTAGGATGTGAGATATTCGATTCATAAATATTGGAGTGAGTCGAAGCCATTGGGTAGGTAGAGTCTGCCAAGCCTTTGGATTTCCACGAACACATGAAAGGGCGATGAGTAGTGGACTCTGCCGGCGGAGGCTACAGCAATATGCTGGGGAAAAAAGAGGATGAATCCCCGATTAAGAATGTAGGGGGATGACGGAGGGTAGGTTAGTCGTCGGATTCCGGCATCATGAAGGCGGCCTTTTGCCACCACATTTCATACATGGGAACGATGAACATGATGAGAAATCCAATGACCATTAGGAAGTCCCCAGTCAACATGGTGAGAACAAATACTGGTGACACATAGGTGATCAACCATGGAGAGATCAGGTCGAGGGTCACACCGACAAACGAAATCCAGGTGGTTAAGACTTTGAGGAACGGGCTCATCATCGTTAAGTAGAGGACATGGACTAGAATCATAAACACGACCGGCATCGTAAAGAGATGAAAATGTGTCGTTTCGGATAATTGCCCGAATGACATGGGTTCCCCAAAATTGGCATCCGATCCTCGATAATGCGCTGCAAGGCCTTTCGGGGTCAGTTGGGTCATGTCGTGCGCCCAAATAAAGGTAAACACGAAGCCGGCAAGCATCAGGAGGAGAAACCACGTGTACACAAGTCGGATATGACGGTCGGTATCACGGAGGCGAAATCGGGCATTAAAATTTCGCATTCAATAATCAGGTTCACTTAAAATCCAAGAAACGATTCCAGAAATCCTTTTTCGGCACTTCCTGCGACCAGAGTGCTCGTTCCCAGTCCGAGCGGCTTTAAATAGAACTCATCGACGAGGACAAGAACGCGTTTAACGCCAGCGCTGGCGGAGCGAACCGACATGGTGGCTCCTGATATATTGATAATATCTCGATTAATGCGAATGGGGTCGCGAACATCTTTGCCTTGGTATTGATAGTTGAACCGTTTTGTGGCGATTTCATTCCCTCGAGCTTCACGATAGACAAGAACTTCGAAATTTGTCACTTCGCCTTCGGCATCAACACCGACCATATATGTGATGGGACGATGTTTCCCTATGGTATTCTGGACGATGGCATACCCGTCGATCTTTCCTTCAGTCTCCTCGATGTAGACAGGGAATGACGTCTCAGGAAATTTCCATCCAATGCGTTGCTCAACCACCGCTTTTTGTTCGCCCGTCAATGCGAGTATCTCACGACGAATGTTGGTGGAATCGGGAAGCATGACTTTGGCGGCCTCGTCTTCCGTAAAATACACTTCGAGATGTCCAAGTTCATCTGGTGTGAGCCAGCGATTGAGTTCATGATCCCAAATTTTCTCGGGGTGAGGTTCTGCGGCTTGCAATGAAGGAAGTTCTGCGCCTGCTAGAAAAATAGTAAGACTCGCTACGAAAAGTTTTTGAATGAGAGATGAATGTGATTCGGTTAACATGCCTGCCTCTTTAATCGGGTTTGGATGCGTGTTGCAAGTTGTTGTTCTTGGTCTTCATGGGGAGGAATCTGCCGCCAGGTACGAGATTGCACGCCTTGTGGTGACCAGAATTCTCGAATTTGTTTGACGGTGATCTGACTGCCGGATTGTCCGGGATTAATGTTCAGGATAAACCGGGCTCGTTCTTCATTCATGCTGCGTTGAAAGACCCCTCCCGATACAGTTTTAGGGTTATGAACGTGGACCCAATCAGTCTCGATGACCCCATTGGGCTTATCAATCCGTCGTAATTCAAATTCATGTAAGCTTGAAAGCGCGACGCTCCAAGTATCTTCCAGTGAGCAGGTTGTTGCCACGCGGGGTGCGTTGGTCCAGCTAACGCACCCCGACATGGCAAACAAGACAACACATAGAGTAGGAAAAGTTCGATTCATGGCTTAGAAATAGGTAGACATGCTGACTTGCCAGCCGTTACGAGACTGGGGATCGTCTTTATGGTCATTAAAGGTCCAGGCAAATTTGAGCACAGAATCTTCAACAGGCCTGAAGTTCAAGCCCAAGGTAAGCCGTTGTAAGTCGTTGACATTACCGTTTCTTTGGGTATTGGTATCAGCCTCTCCCCAGCGTACGACAGCGGTGAAGGTCGAAGAATCGCCGAAATACGTGGGTGCGGCTTGCTTCAGAAATTCCGGCATGAAATGGTAATTGCCTTGGACATAATAGCCAGCCATGCGTTTGGGAGGTGTACCATTAGCAGCGGCCACATTTTTCGAACCTCCGCCGATTCGTGTCCATCCGGCCTCGCCAAGTAATTCAAACGGGCCTCGTTGAATGAGGCCGTCTACTGCCCAAATGGTCATATAATGATCCGCTTGGTCATCCCACTTGCCGTGATGAACCGACCCTGCGACCTCAATGCCAAGGATAGGACTAACGGAAATTCGACTCACAATGGCTTTGTTTTCATTGTTGTCGGTTTGGAAGCTGCCTTTATTCCCTCGATAACCACCCTCTCCAAAAGTTGTTCCTCCTGCGGCGCTGCTGCCTCCATCAAATCCCTGGGTCACATAAAATTCATAATCCACTTTGGATAGTTGCGTGGGATAGACGGTCCCAAAAAACCCAATGCCAGATTCGGCAAATGTTGAAGGAATAATGAGACGGCTGACCATCGGACGCAAAGGCAAATCATTGAGTGGAGAATCATGAACAAGATTAAAGCGGCCTAAAGGAATGAGAATGATGCCACCTCGAAGGTTAAACCAATCTTCAAATCGATAGTCCATCGTGGCAAATTCAATTTTGACATCGCCATCACCCTGGTTGCCCTGAGGTCCACCATGTTCGATTTCCACTTCGGCGGCGACACTGAGGCGGTCAGTCACTTGTGAGTAAAAGAATGGGACGAATCGTTCTTGATCAAATTCAAGACCTTCTCGGCAGTCCCTAGCATTCGCGTTGTTACAGTCTGAGATGGTGAAATCGATATAGCCACCGACGATGGTTTTGGGGGCTCGAACGAAGGGTTTGGCGTACACCGTTCGGCCACCTTCGAGAACGCTACCACCAGTGACCCAGTCCCCGCTGCCTTGTTGGATTCTTTGCTGTGTTTGATTCGTTTGCCCTAAGCCTCTGACTGGCATTTGTGAAAAATCAGTTGGCGGGGTGCTTTGTGGGGTTCGACGCATGATGTCTTCTAACCGTTGGTCAACAATTCGTTCAATTTCTTCTTTCGATACCGAGCTGATCGGAGTTGGAGAATCTGAGAGAGCCTCATCTCTTGCCTGGGCGACATTGGTCAAGCCTGCCATGCTGGCCAAAAAACAAAAAATGACTACTGCTCGTAACATGAACCGACCCATCATTATTTGTACTCCCAAAAATGGGGACTCCATGGTCCTCTGAGGTGAATGAAAAAATGGAGCTCAGAGGCCCTCAGGTGTTATCGCACGTCAAGCAAACGGCTAGGATGTGATCCCTGAAGAAGGTGTGGCGGCACAGAGCGATACGGTCACTTCAGAGTGGGAAAGGGCGGAAAAGGGTATAGAAACAAGACGTTTGCAACGTTTGCACTTTAATTCTAGGCTCCCAGCTCCCAACTTGGCGACCAGCTGTCCACATTCACACCGCGCCTCAGACAGGTCAGTTTTTGTCCCTGTGCGAGCCGTTTGATGTTGACTTGCGTTCATGAATAATTCGATCTATCGCACTAATTAATTGAGAATGATTATGAATTCCATGCTAATTGATATTGATAACCATTATTAATAAAGAATTTCCATTGAGTTTGTCAATGCCAAAAGATTATTTTTACTGTTTCGAACATTATTCGGGATAATAATTAAGAATATTTTGCTATATACAATGAAGATGAAAATCGACGGGGAAATCCGAGGACTATAATTGGACATTCTTTTTTTAAGGAATGGTTTCCTGGCTTCGAGGGTTGAACGCCGCATAAAGCATGTTAAGCGGCGAATGAACATGGGTGAAAAAGAGGAGGTCATGGAGGATCGTCTAACGGCCTGTTTGTTGATGCTTGGGATAATGTTCTTGGTAGGGTGTGCCGGGATACAGGGCCCAGAAGGAACTGTTCATGGCGGGTCCGTTGTTATAGGTTTTATCCACGTTGAGCCAACGGAACCGTATGTTCGACGGCATCAGTCGGACCCACGGGTTCGATTTTTCGATGTGATCCAGACTCAAACCGGGGAATGGACGAGAGTCACTTTTTCAGAGAATCCCAAAAGATTTGTCGTGAGACTTTCCCCGGGTCACTATAAGCTGGTTCGAATACAAATTGGTGAAGGTCCTTTTCGTTCAGAGGCGCAGGTGAAAATGAGTTTTGATGTTCTTGAAGAGAATACGATGTTTCTGGGCGTTTGGCGGTTGCGTGTGGATACTCCCAAAACGGAGCGAATGCTTCAATGGGAGGTGTTTCCCGAAGTTCCGGATTGGAATCTGCTCATGGAGATGCACCCCGAGCTTGGTGAAAAGCCCTTGGCGGTTTCACTCTTGAAACCTGAAACCAATCACGTGCGTCTTTTTGCTGTTGCGCCTTCTCAACCCCGAGCCAAATACTTTTATCGGAGATAACCGAGGCGATAGATGAGTCGCGAGATTAGCCTATAGAAATAGGGTTCCATGCTTTGGAGAAACAACATGAATGATTCGGTGGGTCGTGGTTCGCTTTCGAAAAAAATAGGTGTTCTGTGTCTGGTCTTTCTTGTTATAGCGACGATGAATATTGAAAATGGGTATGCCAAGGACGTCCTCATAAAACGCAGTCAATACTTGATGGGGACCCTAGTTTTTGTGACCGGCGTGGCTCCGGATGAGGAAACCGCAAAAACGGCCGTGGCAAAAGGATTAGCTGAAATCCGCCGGATTGAGCAATTCATGAGCACATGGATTCCTACGAGTGAACTGTCAAAGGTCAATGCGGCGGCGGGGAAACATCGGGTTCACGTTGGTAAAGAAAATATGGAGGTGCTGAAGGCTTCCCTCCGAATGGCGCAATTGACTGAGGGCGGATTCAATATTGCTGTGGGGCCTGCGGTGGCCGCGTGGAATGTCAGTCAGGAAGGGAGGATTCCTTCGCAGGAAGAATTGGATGCTGTTCGTCCCTTCATCTCTCTCGACAATGTGGTTCTTGATGAAACGGCCAGTACCGTGTTTCTCAAACGTGCGGGAATGCAAATTGATGTTGGTGGTATTGGCAAAGGCTATGCTGCCGATTTGGTTGTAGAGGTGATGAAAAAGGCCGGAGCGACGGCCGGTGTGGTCGCACTTTCAGGGGATATCAAAACGTTTGGCCGCATGCCGGATCAGGAACGATTTGTCTTTGGCATTCAACATCCGAGGAAAGAACAGGGAGAAATCTTAGGTCGAATCCAGTTAGAAAATGAAGCCGTCTCAACAGCTGGGGATTATCAACGGTTCATCATGAAGGATGGCATTCGCTATCACCACATTCTTGATCCTTCCACACTTCAGCCGGCCAGAGGATGTCAGAGTGTGACGATTGTAGCCAAAGACGGCGTTATGGCTGATGGGTTAGACACGGGCATATTTGTCATGGGCCCAGAAAAGGGTATGGCTCTCATTGAATCTCAGCCAGAGGTAGAGGGAGTGATTGTGAATGCTGAAGGAGAAGTTATGGTGTCCTCAGGGCTTAAATCCCGCTTGAGATTAGGACCCTAAACTATTGGCCTAGATCTTACCTGACTGCCCGTGTCAGATGAGACAGTTCACTATCGATCAATGGCCACCCTATGGGCCTTGGCGCATTACGCGGAGTGGCTGATGGAAATTAAGGATTTAATCCGACTGAACCATGTAAAGTCCACTAAGAATCAGAGCAGCCGATCAACAATCAGTGGGTCGGTGAGAGAAAAGGCCTGTTAAAATTCCTATTCAGCAGCAGCCTATCACCCAAGGAGGCGAGACAAGAACTGCAAGGGATGCGCAATCGCACCCCCCTCAAAACGCTGCACCTGCGATCGACAAGAGGCGCCCGTCGCCACGATTGCCCGGTCGGAGTCGGCCAGTTTGAATTTCCAGGACTGCTCGTAAATACCCTTCGATTCGTCGTAGTGCGCGGTCTCGTGCCCAAACGCACCCGCCATCCCGCAACAGCCCGCTTGCACAATCTCTAACTGAAGACCAAAGGCCTGAAAGACCGCTTGCCACTGCCGACCCGACGCCTGAATGGAAGTTTTCTCCCCGCAGTGCCCCATAAACGCGATGGCCGGAGATGTCAGCTGAGTCAGTGACGCGGCGAGATGGGGCAGCACATTGACCAGCCATTCCTGCGGCAACCAGACCTCGACGTCTTGTCGGTCGAGATAGGGGCGATATTCTTCCCGGTAGGTCAGGGTAATCGCCGGATCGATCCCAATGATCGGACGTCCCATCGACGCAAGCTTCGCAAGCTGCTGAGCGGCGTGACGGGCGGTGCGTTGAAAGTCGTGCAAAAAGCCTTTCACGTGCTGCCCTTTGCCATTTTCGATAAACGGGGTCACGATGGGCTCGAACCCGATTTTTTTGAAAAAGGTCACGCATTCTACAAAGGTCCCGGCTTCGTAAAAGGCGGTGATCGCATCCGGCAAGATAAAGATGGTGTGGGAAAGATCGCGGTGCTGTAACGACGATGGCTCTATCTGCTGCAGGACCTGAATCCCAGCTTTGTCCAGCAAGGCCGTATATGTGGGTGAACTAAGCTTCGGCATATCCACGAGCCCGACCCACTCTCGCATGAGCGGTTTAACAAAGGGGAGCTTTACCCCCGCGTTGTAGAGAAACGGGGCCGCGAGAAGCCGGTGATGGGTGCGCTCGCCAAACGCAATCAGCGTATCTTTCAGCGGGCGCCGATAGCGCGTATACAACCGGTTGAGAAATTTGGATTTGAGATCTGGAATATCTACTTTAATAGGACACATCGAGGTACAGGCTTTACAGGAGAGACAGCCGTCCATTGCCTCGTAGACTTCGAGAGAAAAATCCGAGTCCGTCGATTCAGGAATGGGAAGGCGTCCGCGCGACTCATCTTCGGCCTGGAGATCATAACCGGTGTGTGAGAGTTGCCGTAGCCACTCGCGCATCATCCCGGCTCGACCCTTTGGGGAGTGCCTTCGGTCACGGGTGAATTTGTATGACGGGCACATCACGGCATCGAGATCAACATTAAAACAGGCCCCGTTGCCATTACAGTGCATCGAGCCAGGAAAAGCTTCCCGCACGGCTTCTGGGATTTGCCGGTCCCGGTGTCCACGTAGCGGCACCTCATCGAGTTTTTTCACGAAGGCAGGATGATCGATTGGTGTGACGAGTTTTCCGGGATTCAGCTTATTCGTCGGATCGAACAGCCCTTTAATGCGTCGCAGGTCGTCGTACAACTCCTGACCGAAAAACTCGGGCATATACTCGCCGCGCAACCCCTTGCCGTGCTCGCCCCATATCACTCCGCCATATTTCAACACCAGGTCTTTCACCTGATCACTGATCACCCGGATGAGCGTTTCATCGGCCTCGTCCCTTAAATCGAGGGCCGGCCGCACGTGCAAACAGCCGACATCAACGTGTCCAAACATGCCATATTCAAGACTGTAGCCATCGAGCACCTGACGAAACTCTTGAATGAACGCTGCCAGATGCTCAGGCGGCACCACGGTATCCTCCACAAAGGGAATCGGACGGCGGTTGCCCTTGGCATTGCCGAGCAGCCCCACCCCTTTGGCGCGCAGCTCCCACAGCGCGGCGATATCGGCATCGGTCGTGGCCAATTGATAGCCCACGGCTTCGTGCTCGTGCCCGAGTAACGCATCGAGCTGGTCGCAGAGTGCTTGGGTCCCAGCGTTCACTAGATCCGCATCAGTACCGGCAAATTCAATGAGGTTGATCGACTTCACGCGATCATCGCCTGGCTGGGAAAAGAATTTCCCCACCCGATCCCACACCACATCCTGCCGCGCCAGTGTGACGATCGTATCGTCCACGGTTTCAATCGCGGCGGGATTTGCTTGGACCAATATCGTGGCGGCTCGCAAGCTGTCATCAAAACTCACATATTTGGCCACGATCAACCGCTTGATGGTCGGCAGCGGGGTCAGTTTGACCTTAATGCCGGTGACCACCGCCAGCGTGCCCTCGGAGCCGGCAATCAGAGCATTCAGGTTGAATCGCCCGTCCTCGGTGTAGACATGCGCCAGATTGTAGCCGGTCAAAAAACGCGATAACTTCGGGAAGCGCTGTGTGATCAGCTCGTGTTTGCTCGTGATAATGCGGTCCACGCCCTGATAAATCTGATTGACTAGTGCTTCGCCCGACTTAAGCTCGTGTAAGGCCGACGCGTCGAGGGGCACGCTCTGCCAGGCCAACCCGTCTGAGAACACCACATCCAATGCCAAAATATGGTTGCTCGTTTTGCCATAGATGCGAGAGCCTTTCCCTGACGCATCGGTACTGACCATGCCGCCAATCGTCGCGCGATTACTCGGCGCAAGCTCCGGGGCAAAAAAGACCCCATGCGGCTTCAGGTGGGCATTGAGTTGATCGAGGACAACCCCAGGTTCAACCCAAGCCCATCCCTCCGCCTCATTCACCTCGACAATCCGGTTCATATGCCGGGAGAGATCGACCACCACTCCTTCGGTCAACGACTGGCCGTTCGTCCCCGTCCCGCCACCACGGGCGGTAAACGTCACGTCGGCAAATTCCTCGTGAGTGGCAAGCTGTAAGATGCACTGGACATCCGCTTGCGAGCGGGGAAACAACACGGCCTGAGGCGTCACTTGATAGATGGAGTTGTCGGTGGCCGCGATAATACGACCGCCATAATGCGTCTCGACATCACCTGTGAATCCACGGGATGTGAGAGCGTCGACAAACGCCAAAACAACCGGACTCAGCGCCTCTTTCTCAGTTAATTGCGGAATCATCGCTATTCCATCCATGAGGGAAGTGTTAAATTTTACAAAACAATCAGTGGCAAATTTGTCCCCGATAACGTTGGACACCAAGAGCTTCGGGGGGATTCAAAAAGTCAAGCAAAGATCGTAAGGTGTGAGGCGCGAGGGGTAAGGAGGTGAAACCCCAGAATCGTGAAAAAGAATCCCAGAAGGATGGTTTCTCTCTTGCTCCTGACTCCTCACTATTTACTCCTTACTGAGTAAGGGAACACCGCTGGCGGCTTTTTTCAACAGGCCCACTATCATAGTCGGAAAGACGGGAAAATCAAGCTCAGGCAGCCGAGGTTAATGAGAGGTCGTATTCCGATAATAGGGGCAGCTTGCTGTAGGGCTTGAATAGAGTCGAGCAATGACTCTTAGTTCATGGCCAGAAAACCAAGACTGCACTTACGCAAGCATGACCGCATCATAGAAAATCAAATCCTCGCTCAGCTTTTCCTATCCAGGGTTTCTCCAATTTCCACTTAACCGTTTCGGACGCCTGCAGTCAGCCTGTTGGGATGGACCCTCTTTATGTCTGGCGGGCCTTGTTTGAGCCCGGCGAGTTGTCTGCTCTTTCTCTGGCGTCCATTCCATCAAATCTGGCCTGACTGGGCGTCAATGGTTTTGGTCACTTTTGCCGAAACAAAAGTGACTCGGCTGCCGGCCGACACCCGGTAACATCAATGACGAAGATGGACTGTGATTGGGTCACTGGATGAGTGGCCGCGGGCCCCACAAAATTAACCCAGCGCCAATCAGACACATTCCTGCGCCAAGAAGATCCCACCGGTCAGGCACCACTCTCTCCACGACTACAAGCCAAAGCAGGGACGCCGCGATATACACACCCCCATAAGCCGCGTAAGCTCGTCCGGCAAATGCGACTTCTGAACGAGTGAGGATGATCGCAAAGATCACCAAGCTGGCGGTGCCTACCACACTCCAGCAGATAGGTCCTTCATTTCGCAGCCAATACCAAAATGCAAAACACCCGCCGATTTCGGTGATGGCAGCGGCAAGATACACGGCAACAGTATTCATTGAGAAATCCCTTCAAAAAGGAATAGGTTAATGTGATCGCTCACGAGTATTCCTTAGAAACCGATGTTCCCACTCTTCCAAATCTTTTAAATTGTTATTGAAGTGAGTAGAAATATCAACTCATCCTCATACTACGATATAGTGTAGAGGTTCTGTTATCAAACGAGAGCAAAATTGAGTTTTAGAGTATCCCAAAAAATATTCATGTCATGATCCCTACGAAGCCGCTTGTGAGTGTGGTGATCCCTGTTTTTAATGGAGCGTCTTTTATCGTACGAGCGGTGGATAGTGTGTTGGTTCAAACATTTAAAGATGTCGAAATTATCATTATTGATGATGGTTCGATTGATAACACGCCGACTGTTCTTGATCAATTTTCGAATCAACCCAACATAAGGTGCTACTACCAGGAAAATGCCGGCCCGGCTCAAGCGAGGAATACGGGTATCCAAGAAGCCAGAGGGGAATTTATTGCCTTTCTGGATTGTGATGATATCTGGTTGCCAGACAAGTTGGAGGCCCAGGTGGCTATTCTAAGAGGAACGTCTCAACCAGGACTGGTGCATTCTAATTATCAGGTCATTGATCCAACGGGAAAGGTCATTCAGTCTGCGAAGGCTGGAGAAAGTGCGGATCTACTCCATATCGCCTTTACAGGAGGACAAGCTCCTTTGTTGTCCACCGCTATCATGTCCCGTGCCTTATTGGAACAAGTTGGCGGTTTTGATCCAAGCTTATGGGTTTCGGAAGATTCCGATCTTATCCTTCGGTTATATGAGTTGACGGCATTTGAATGGGTTGATCGAGTCTTGGTTCACAAATTTCAACAAATTCGCAGCGATGCGAATGATCGGGAACACGAAGGGTTCTACCGCGAAAGGGTTCTTCGTAGTCGTGAACGTTTTCTGACTCGCGTGCAAAATCGGCCTACTCTCAACTCAGCACAGCAGAACGCCCTCGATCGTGAATGGAGCAGCTATTATCTCTCAAAAGGTACTTTTTACGAAGGCAATGGCAGGTGGACAGAGGCGCGCAATCAATACAGAGAGGCTATTCAAAAAGACCCGTTTCGATTGCGGGGGTATACCCGTTTCTTGCGGGCTTTACGTTGGTAAAGGAAAGAGCGCAACTTACCTTGGGAAATTGGCTGCGGACAAAAAAAGGGGCACGAGGCCCCTTTTTTTTAACCAAACTTTTCCACAATACGGGATTTAACTTTTCTGTTCCTTCCCGTGGTGTTTATACCCACCGGGGTGGCCATGTGCTCCCATTCCCGAGTCCTTATACGCATTAATCCGATCATGGACGGTTTTCATCCGTGCTCGTTGTTCATCAGTCAGGACTGCTTTGGCATCTCTGCTGGCTTTTACTGACGCGAAATACATCCCAGCTCTGGTGTCATAGAGGTCTTTCAATTTGGCTTCCACCTCATTGAGTGACCCTTTGTCATCCCGCAAAAGCTCATGGAGATCTACACTGGTCAACTGAATGTCTGCCTTCATTCTAATCTTGGTTCTTTCAAAATCGGTTTTGATGGTTTGAAGCTTCGCCACTTGATCCTCGGTGATAGCCATGCCGTCTTTAAATTTGAGAATATGATCAATAAATTTTGACGCGCTTTGATGCGGCCCATGGCTTCCCCGGCCCGTTGTTCCATGCGTTCCATGACCCCCGTGCATTCCGCCTCCAGAATACCCTTTTCCATGTCCCGTCATACCTGAGCCACTATGTGGGGAAGTCTTGCTCGTGGCATGATGAGCATCACCATGGCCATATCCACTAGCTAGGGCAAGCATGGGAAATCCCAAGACTAAGCCGAGCACCGCGCCCCAAATGGGAAGCAACCGAGAACTGTGCCTACCGAGTTGAGATGTCATATGGAAAACCTCCTTTCACTCTTCTGAAAGAGCGGGTTGTGGAAAAAGAATAGTATGTGATGTCGTGACATGAACGTTCACGGATATCTCTATATTATACACAGGAATCGGTAACATGCAGCAGTGAATAAGTTGCCCGGATTGTAGGCGAATGGCATAGAGTGTCTGCGAGCCCTGAAATTGTCGACTTTCAATCCGTCCCGACCCGGATTCTGAGGGTGTGAATTGAATATCATTAGGACGGATCATCACTAAAACGCGGCTGTTGCTCTGAAAAGTAGACTCATTGGGGAAAGTCCCAATTTCTGTCTCAATATGACCGTTGTGGATAACTCCGGGAATGGTGTTAGCCTGACCGATAAATTCCGCCACAAAGGAACACGAAGGCTGTTGATAAATGGCCTCTGGCGTATCACATTGGACTAACACTCCATCTTGCATCACCGCAACATGATCGGCCATGGCAAAGGCTTCTTCATGATCATGAGTCACCAAAATCGCGGTGGTCTGTGTTTGCCGTAATACCCGATAGAGTTCCTTCCGCATTTTTACGGTCATCTCCGGATCTAAATTACTAAACGGCTCATCGAGCAACAGCATGAGAGGTTTAGGAGCGAGTGCGCGGGCAATGGCCACACGTTGCTGTTGGCCTCCCGAGAGTTCATGAGGAAAACGATGTTCCAGACTTTTCAGACCGACTAATTCCAATAACGCCTGAACTCGAGATTGACGGTCAGCCGGTTTCCAATGATACAACCCAAACGCGACATTGTCCGCGACGGCCATATGCGGAAACAGGGGATATTCTTGAAAAACCATCCCAACCCGACGCTGTTCAGGGGGTAGGTGTACAGAAGCCGAAGCCAGAATTTGGCCTTGCAATCGGATTTCTCCAGCCGAAACTTTTTCAAAGCCTGCGATCGCCCGCAAGGTGGTCGTCTTGCCGCAACCAGAGGGTCCTAACAAACACAAGATACTTCCAGGCTGCAGGCAGAGAGACAGATTGCGAACAGCCGCGACATCCGGCTGATATCCACAGGTGATGTGGTCTAACTCCAACATCGGTGTTTGAGGATCAGGGTCGGTTAGCGGAGATTGAAGAGACATTTGGGGTGTATCAAAAAAAAGGTCATCAAAAACTTTTTGGAACCATTGTACTGAGGCTTAGCCCGCCTGCCAATTCTTTTTGGATAGGAGAAACACGGCCGGAATCGTCAAAATCACAATCAGCAAAGCCGGGGGAGCAGCCAACTGGTACAGTTCCTCGCTGGCTTCTAGCCAAATTCTGACGGCCAGAGTATCAAATCCAATCGGGCGCAAGAGCAACGTGGCCGGTAATTCTTTCATGCAGAGGAGAAACATGAGCAACCAAGCTGCAAAAAATCCTTTGCGGACTAGGGGAAACGTCACCTGCATAAAGGTCCGAATGCCCTTCGCTCCCAGATTGCGTGCCGCTTCTTCTAAATTGGGGTGTACCTGTTGGAGGGCGGATTCCATTGCCTGTAAACCGGCGGGTAAATAATGAATTAGGTAGGCCAAAATGAGAACGAAGACGGTCCCATAGAGTATGGGGATCATATCTGTAAACAACATCAGGAGGGCCAGAGCCGCCACCGGACCTGGGAGGACATACCCAATATAGGCGCCTTGTAAGCACGCGACATGCAATTTCGAGGGAATGCGGGAGGCCAGGTAGGCGAGAGGTGTCCCAAGAGCGAGCGCGGCGGTGGCAGCAGCAGCCGAGAGAAAGACACTATTGCCGATGTAGGTGCCAAAAGAGGTGCCGACTTCTCCATTGGCCCAAGCCGCAATGGTCCATTGAATTAGCAAAAAGACAGGCAGTCCGAAGGCAGCCATAAAAATCATCATAAAGAAGAGGTTAATGGTGAGGCCTCTGATGATCGAACAGGGTTTTGGGGTGGCGGTTCGAACTCGACCAGACGTTTGGTAAAACCGGCTTTGCTTGCGGAACCACCGTTCAGCAAACAAAAACACTAAGGCAAAGGATACTAAGAGCAAGCTCAGCAGTGCGGCAGATTGGTAATCAAAGCGTCCCGTGATTTGCTGATAAATGGCATAGGTGAATGTTTGAAAGCGCAGGAGCGAGACGGCACCAAAATCTGAGACTACGTAGAGCACCACGAGAAACATGCTGGCCACCAAAGCCGGTCGGATGAGTGGGAGGGAGACCCGCCAAAACGTTTCCCAGCGGGTAGCCCCAGTGGCTTGTGCTGCTTCTTCAAACGATAGATTGAAATTTTGAAATGCCGCGCGGGCTAACAAGTAGACATAGGGAAAGGTATTTAACGTCATGACCACGAGGGCTCCGGTAAAACTATAGGGAGAAGGGATGTGGACGTCCGAATTGGTGAGCCATTGCCAGATGTGTTCAACAGGGCCGGCCCTGTCTAACAAATAGGTATACACATAGGCCAACACAAAAGACGGGATAGCGAGCGGCAAGACAAACCCCCAATCCCAAAATGCTCGGCCCCAAAATTGATAACGGGTGATAATCCAGGCGGTGGAAATACCGAGTGTCAGGGTGGCCAATGACACGCCCAGAGCCAAGGAAATGGTATTGGTCAATAATTCAGGAAGTCGGGTATTCCATAAATTGCTGGCCTGTGAGAGATCGCCGGTAAAAGCTGAATAGGTGACATAGGCGAGTGGAAACGTCAAGAGTGCTGCGATGGCCACACCCATTAGGGAAAGCGGAGTCAGCCTGGCTTGGCGAGCCATTCGGAGGCGCCTCGGGGATTAGCGGAGACCCAGGCGTTGGATCTCTTGAATAATGGGGTCCCGGAGTTCGGCTAACCGCGTGAGGGGGATGGAGGAAGGCCGGAAGGAGGAGGCCGGCGGGAGTTCAGGGGCGGTTTTGACCTTCGGATTCACCGGATATTCTTTATTGAGATGAGCAAACATTTCTTGTCCAGTCGGGGACATGAGAAAGGTAATTAATTGGTTGGCGGCAGTCAGATGCTTTGCATGGGCGGTGAGGCCGACGCCCGCCACATTCATAATAGCTCCCATGCCTCCCTCGTCTTGATCGGTGATGAGAGGGGCGATTGGAGCTTTAGGGTCATTGGCTAAATGGCGGAAAATATAATAGTGATTCACGATACCGACTTCGACTTTTCCCTTTGCGACTGCATCCACAATCTGGCGGTTTTTCCCATAGACCTCATTGCCGGCATTGTCACGAATGCCTTGTAAAAATTCATTGGATATTTGCTTCCCTTTGGCCGCCAAAATCATTGAGGCCCCGGCTTGAAGATACTCACTGTTGGCAGTGGGAATGGCTAATTTCCCTTTCCATGTTGGGGTTGCCATATCCAATAAAGAGTGAATTGTCGAAGGATCCACCATCTTGGTGTTATAGACAATGATCCACATCCGTCCAGAAAGCCCAATCCAACTATTATCGGGCGCGCGAAATGGTTTAGGGATGGTTGTGGCCACTTCAGGAAGGGTAATGGGTTGAAGTAAATGAAGACTTCGTGCCAATTCCAAGGCACCGGCTTCATTCGTGATAAACACATCAGCGGGCGTTCGGGTTTTTTCCGCACGCAACCGGTTCACGAGTTCTGTGCTGCCTGCCGTTAACAATTGGACCGTCGTGCCAGTGGTTTTTTGGAAATGATCCAAAACTGGCTTTATCAATCGTTCTGCACGTCCGGAATACACGACGACCGATTCGGCCGCAAATAATTCTTGGACCTTCATCGATCCAAAACAAAACGCTACGAAAGCCAAAAGTATTGAAAGATAAGGCATAATAGTAAATTTCCTAACGATTTGAATAATCATTTTCATAATCTATACCTTACAACGAACGCTTTTCCTGGAGCAAGGGGGTAAGATTGACCGGCGAACAAGAATGAAGTGATTTCTGAAATTAGGAAGGCTGGCAATTAGCGCAGAGGCCGTAGAGTTCGAGTTTGTGGGTCTCGATGGTAAAGCCGTTTTTTCGAGCAACGGCTTCTTGCAGGTCTTCAATTTGGCAATTGTTAAATTCCACAATTTTTCCGCATCCTGTACAGATGAGATGGTCGTGATGGCCTTTGTGGGCCACGTTGTCGAACTGTGTTTGTGTGCCGAAATGCCGTTCTTGCGCCAAGCCGGTATCACAAAAGAGTTTGAGGGTCCGGTAGATGGTGGCGAGGCCGATATGGGGGTCTTTCTTGGCCAAAATATGATATAACTGCTCGGCGGTAACATGCTCCATTTTCAAGAAGGTCGTCAGGATCAGTTCTCGCTGCCGGGTTAGCTTGAGGCCGTGCTTGGCGAGATGATTCTTTAGCAGTTCGAGTTCTTTGATGGGTTTGGGCATGGCCGACAGATCCGTGAAAAGGGGAATGGCTATTAAACCCCAAGAGGCCAATTGGGTCAAGGAATTTTTTAGTCGTATGTTGGTGGATTACGGTAGGAAGTCTCTATGCGAAAACCCGTAGAAGTGACCAGTGATCGGGCATTATTGATTTATACCTTGCATTTGATCGAAGCGATGGAAAATTCTGGTGGTCTGATGAGTGACGTCAAACTCCAACAGGTGTTATTTCTGGCGGAGTTGCAAATGTTAGGCAAGGGACTTAAGGGGCTGCATTGGGAATTTGTGCGCTTTCCCTATGGGGCGTTCAGCAAGGATGTAGATAATGATTTACTGTTTTTACGCCGCAAGGAGCGCATCCAGAATTTTGATGTGACGGGAGATGCGGAAGCAGTCGTGGAATTGATCGATAAGGTGGTCGAGGGCCATGAGGCCAATGAGCAGACCATGGAAATTATTCGCACGGTTGTGGAGACGTATGGTTCGCAAGATACGAGTCAGATCATGAGTTCCGTGGAAGCGGTGGAACTCAGTCCAGCCGATAATCCGGAACAAAAACTGGCCATTCGTGATATTTCGTTTCATACCATTATGTTAGTGCCCTCTCGAGTGGAAACAACGGAGGCCTTTTCGCTGACAGGAGCACAGGCCAAAAAGCTGAATGCCGCTATGGGGTATTAAGGGGGATCGGATTACTGTAGTAAGGATTGAGGAGAGTTGATTGAACGCTAAACCGTTTCCCTTTCATTACATGAAAGGGAAACGGTAGATGAACACATAATTATTTCATAGAGGTTTTCTTCTCTCCGCTTTTGGCTGGTTCTACCATAAAGACGGCATTCAAGGCTTCCAAGCGTACTTTCCCGACTCCGCTGACAGCTTCTAATTCTTCCATGGATGAAAATTTTCCATGTTCCTTTTTGAAGTCTAAAATCTTTTGCGCGGTATCGTGGCCGATGCCTTTGACGGCTTCCAATTGTTCTATCGTTGCGACATTCAGGTCAGCTTTCATGGCAGCCATCGCCCCTGAAACCGGAAGTAATAGGCCCAGTGAAAGGCATGCTGCTAGCATTAGGGTGGATAGGGGTTTGAACGTAAACTTCATAACGAGCGCTCCTTTAGTAAAGGAAAAGGCCAAAAAAAAGGTGCCGCAGGTCGGATGTCAGGAACCTGGTCTCCGCCGTCGGCAACCTCAATGAATAGTGAAAGAAGGCTAGAGAGGTGGGAAGTCTTTCGTCGAGCTGTCGAGGGATTTGGCCTCAACAGCCTAATAGGCCAGTAAAACCGATTGATTGGGTGTGGATTCGGACTCCGAACTAAGTCGGAATTTGATACAGGTTGCCGAATTTTTCTTCAAGATCTTGGATGAAGGGCTCAGATGTTAGCCCTTGGTTCGTGATTCGCTGAATGAGTTCAGTGGCGGAATAGTGTCGTCCCCATCGATGCACGCGATCATTGAGCCATTTTTTTAACGGCAAGAAATTTCCTTCGCCTATATTTGGGAGAAGATTAGGAATATCCATCTTGGCTTGATGAAACAACATGGAAGCATAGAGGTTTCCCAAAGTGTAGGTGGGGAAATAACCAAACGCCCCAAATGACCAATGGACATCTTGCAGGACCCCTTCTGCATCGCTGGTTGGGGTCATCCCTAAATATTCTTGCATCTTGGTGTTCCAGAGTTCTGGTAAATCATCCCCGTAGACCCGGCCTTCAATAACATCCAGTTCAATTTCAAAGCGGACCATAATGTGCAAGTTATAGGTCAGTTCATCTGCCTCCACTCGAATAAATGATGGTGCAACTCGATTGATGGCCAAATAGAATTCATCTAAGGGCACGGCGCCTAGTTGTTCGGGAAAGACGTTTTGAAGCTTCGGATAACAATATTGCCAAAATTCTCGGGAACGACCAACACAATTTTCCCAGAGTCGTGACTGGCTCTCATGAATGCCTAAGGAAATAGCTTCGCCCAAGGGTGTTCCATACTGTTGGACCGATAAGCCTTGTTCATACAAGGCATGCCCACCCTCATGAATACAACTGAACAAGCACGAAGGTAAGTCCTTTTCAAAGACACGTGTCGTGACTCGTGAATCAGTGGGATGAAACGAGGTGGTAAAGGGATGGGCCGAAAGATCAAGGCGCCCTCGTTGAAAATCGTACCCCATCTGTTTGAGCACCAGGCGGCCAAACTCGACCTGCTTGGTGGTGTCAAATGATTGAGTGAGTATGCTGGTATTGGGGTGGACGGGAGAATTTCGAATCTTATCGAGTAAACGAATCAGGTGTGTGCGCAACTCGGCAAAGAGGGGGCGAAGCTGGGCGACGGTTGACCCCGGTTCAAAGGTATCCAATAACGCATTGTATGGAGAATCGGCGTAACCCAAATAGTCGGCTTCTTGGCGTTTGAGGCCGACGAGTCGTTCCAAGTTAGGGAGAAAGCGCTGAAAATCATTGGTTTTTCGCGCTTCGGCCCAGACCTGTTGGGCAAGAGAACATTCCCGTTCCAGTTCAGTCACGAATGTCGAAGGCAACTTTTTGGCACGAGAAAAATCCCGCCAGGTTTCACGAAGCAGGGCTTGTGTGGCGTCATCAAGGGATGTCTGTTGTTCGGGTAATATTGTGCCCGTTTCGATATCCAGAAAAGTGCCTAACAGCGATTCGATTTCGGGTGAGACAAATTGGGTGTGTGCAAATGTTTGGAGGGTTGCCAACTGTTCCGCTCGAATTGCGCCACCGCCCTGTGGCATGTAGGTTTCCTGATCCCACGAGAGTACTGCTGCGGCATCGCGAAGATGATGAATCTGCCGAAGTTTACAGGTTAAGGAGTCAAGTGAAGCTGAGGTTGCCATGAAAATTTCCTTTTTCTGTGAGTGATGTACGTCAAATTGAACGCCTTGCACTGTACGTCAGTTATCGAGAAATTGGCAATAAATATCAAGGGGGTTTAGCGGAACAAATCAACCGAAGCTTTTTCCCCTCAGTCATCCCCGACATTCGTTATCGGGGATCCATCCGACTGATTTCCGAAGACCTCCGCACTTCCCCTCTCTCTATAATATTTTTCCTGCTGATGGTTGCCGTGCAGGTGGAATGAAGAGGAAAATGAATTCTTTGATCATGTGTCATGTGGATTTTTTCTGGAGGACGATCTTATGAAACCCATTGTTTTGCCGGAGGTGGAAGCCTATGCAGAAGCTCATTCGCTTACTGAATCGGATATTTGTCGGCGGCTTCGGGAAGAGACCAATCGCACAATGGAGTTGCCCCAAATGGTGGTTGGGCCCTTAGAAGGTGCGTTTTTGAAAGTGATGGCCATGACTGTAGGTGCCAAGCGCATTTTAGAGATTGGCACCTTCACCGGTTATAGCGCTTTGTGTTTTGCGGAGAGTCTTCCTGATAAAGGCGAAGTCATCACGTGCGATATTGATCCGGAGTCAACAGCCCTAGCCAAACGTTATTGGGCCGAAAGTCCGCATGGTTCAAAAATTCAGCTTTGTTTAGCTCCGGCATTGGAGACTCTTGCAGGTTTGTCCCGTCCGTTCGATCTCATTTTTATCGATGCAGATAAAGCTAACTATGTGAAATATTTTCAACGGGCGGTGGAGTTGATCGCTCCGACCGGAGTGATCCTGATTGATAACGTCTTGTGGAGTAGAGAGGTGCTAAAAAGTCCTCCGCCAGATTCCAATACGGAAGCCATTCAAGAACTGAATTGCTTGGTCCATGCCGATCCGCGAGTTGCCGCGGTGCTCCTCACTATTCGCGATGGCGTCTTTGTCATAAAACCATGCCTTTCCTTAACTGCCAATGTTCAGGCAACGCAACAACAGGCTCAACAATAGGTTGAATTGGTATACGGAACGGAAGTGAGACTAAGGGGCTTGTTGGATGGTTTCGTTTTTCCCGGCCCCCTTGGCGAATCGGTGTTTGAAGGCAT
>Ga0224497_10000068_pt1 | contig 87376 bp, 72 predicted proteins | sample SF_Jul11_sed_USG_4_FD_167970 | JGI IMG/M metagenome (GOLD analysis project Ga0224497, IMG submission 167970) | Sediment microbial communities from San Francisco Bay, California, United States - SF_Jul11_sed_USGS_13 | ecosystem: Environmental > Aquatic > Marine > Sediment | place: USA...
AACGGACACTGACGGTCACGAAAGCCGGGACGGGCAGTGGGACAGTCACCAGTGCGCCTGTGGGCATCTCGTGCGGGGGCGACTGTACACAGGCCTACGCCAATGGAACCGCGGTGACCCTGACGGCGGCGGCGAGTACGGGCTCGACCTTTGGGGGTTGGAGCGGCGGCGGGTGTGCGGGCACGGGCACCTGTGCGGTGAGTATGACGGCGGCACAGGCGGTGACGGCCACGTTTACGACCGTACAACGGACACTGACGGTCACGAAAGCCGGGACGGGCAGTGGGACAGTCACCAGTGCGCCTGGAGGCATCTCCTGCGGGGGCGATTGTAGCGAGGGGTACGCCAATGGGACGACGGTGACGCTGACGGCGGCGGCCGGGACGGGTTCAACCTTTGGGGGTTGGAGCGGTGGTGGGTGTACAGGGACGGGCACCTGTACGGTGAGCATGACGGCGGCACAGGCGGTGACCGCTACCTTTACCCAGAATGTGGGGAATCAACCGCCGTCGGTAAATGCGGGGCCCTCAATTACGATTGCGTTACCGAATTCCGCGCCGCTGACGGGGACCGTGACGGATGATGGCCTACCGGCCACGCCGGGCAGGGTGACCAGCACGTGGAGTAAAGTAAGCGGGCCGGGGACGGTGACTTTTGCCAATGCGTCGGCCCTGAGTACAACGGCCAGCTTCAGCGAAGCGGGGACCTATGTGTTGCGGTTGTCCGCGTCGGACGGTGAGTTATTGGGTAGTTCAGACCTTACCATTACTGCGAACAATCTGGGGGCCAGGAGATTGTCAAACGATTTGAACGCGGACGGAACCGCAGACCTGCTTTGGCGAAATAGCCTCAATGGGCTTGTGGTGGGCTGGCTTATGAAAGATGCCGCGATTGCCACTACCGGCGTTTTTGGTAGTGTCCCTTCGGATTGGCAGATTAGGGGGATGGGCGATGTGAATGCGGACGGCCAGGCCGACGTCATTTGGCGGAATACGACCACGGGGGCGGTAGCGGTGTGGCTGATGGACGGTTTGACCCACACTTCAACGGGCCTTCCCGGGACCGTATCTCTCAATTTTGTTATCAAAGGAATCGGTGATGTGGATGGCAACGGAACCGCGGATATTGTGTGGCACAATACTGTCAGCGGGGCCTTGGCTATCTGGCTCATGAACGGGTCCACAATTGCAAATTCTGGTTTCCCTGGCAGTGTGCCTGTGCAATGGGAGATCGCCGGGGTAGGTGATGTGAATGCCGATGAAAAAGCCGATGTGATTTGGCGGAATACGACCACGGGGGCGGTGGCGGTGTGGTTGATGGACGGCTTGACCCACACCTCGACCGGATTTCCAGGAAGTGCGTCTCTCAGCTATGTCATCAAGAAAATCGGTGATGTGGATGGCAACGGAACCGCGGATATCGTCTGGCACAATTCGCTTAACGGTGCGGTGGCCATCTGGATTATGAATGGGACGAAAGTGGCCTTTGCCGGATTTCCTGGCGGCGTGCCCCCTGAATGGCAGATCACGGGGATGGGTGATGTGAATGCGGATGGTCAGGACGACGTCATTTGGCAGAATAGAGCTACTGGTGCGGTGGCTCTGTGGTTAATGAACGGGACTGAACGTCTGCGGACAGAGTTCCCGCGTGGTACCTCGACTGACTGGGAAATTCAATAGCGATGATCTCATGATGTGACATTGTTTTTCGTCGAAGGCCAAACCGTAAAGGTAAAAATACCGAATGATGGTTTCCTTTCAGATCTGTCCAGGACACCCTTGTCCCTAAGCTCGCAGTGAGTCGGACCGCCCGCCTGCCAGTTTGGATGGAAGGCGAACTCTGTCTGGGTATAAGTGGCAGGGCAATATTTTGTGTGTGCATGAGCCTCATATCTTCGGGTGTGAGGCTTTTGTATTTGAGGATCTTTCCTCTCTTTTCTTGTGGAATGGTTATGTTCAATAGGGCGAAATGATTTATATCGTCTATGAGGTATCATGCTGTAAACGGATGAGGGACATTAAAAGCCTCATGTGCCCAATCTCGATCTCTTGAGAATGCTGTAAGAGACTTGCGTCTGCACGTTGGGAGGGTCTCACTGATGACCCGTAAGAGGTCAACGCATATTCGCCAGCTCCCTTTATCCAGACAAACGCATGATTCTCATTGCTTGGTGGCGTTTTCCCTTAGGTGTGAATGGTTTGTCCTCCCTCCTCCTGACAATTCAAAAGATAATTCTTCGTCTGATTCATGCGCGCTGCTTCCGAATGACTATTCCGAGTAGGATGACGTCCCACCCCTTTTAGCCCCAACCTGATTCTTCTTCCGCTCAAAGAAAAGAACAGCGGTTCGGATCCCTTACGTTTTCAACCCCGCATCTCCATGCCTATCGTTTGAGGTTCAGCTGAATAGGGGATTGGGCTCCAGGGCCATCGACTCCTTTTGGTGATTCTCAAATTCGGTAAGCGCATAAGGGAATGCCTTTTGGGAAATAAGGGACGAACGATTATTTGGTGATCCATTCGAGGGAGAATTCTCAACGTTTTTGAGGAGTCCGTAAGAGAATAATGATTAAGAAGAGGGAGGGAAGTTCTGGAATGTGGTGACTGACTTTTAAGAATGGAGTTGTCTATCCGATAAGGATAGTCAACCTTGCTCATTTAATGACTTATGTCAAATCAATTATTGATGCCCAAGCGCGTAATACCCTACTCAACCTGTCTGACTCGGACCATCATGGCCGTCACCTTGGTGGGAATGGTTTGCGTGTCTGTCCCGCCGGAAGCCCTCGCGTATAAGATCGAGATTGGTGTTTCGGGGCCAATAGGGGGTCATTCAGTTGCTGAGGAAAATGGACGTACTGAAATCCAATTAGACACGGGTCAGGTGACAGGACCGGGTGGTGAAGCCGGCTCTGCTTATGCCACAGCCAATTTAGCCACCGGGAGCCTCGCACTCAAAGTGACCTCGACGACTCCCGATCAAAGCTCACAATCAGGAATGGGATTGGCCTCGATTCATATCAATGATCTTTTGACGTTTAAGCTGGATCCAACTGTCAACGTTGCGGACATCAAATTTTCTATGAAGGTCGATGGGTTTCCCTCTTGTCAGGATTTGTCTTCCAATTGCTTTACCAATGCCATCATTCGTCTGGGAGATGTGAGTGATCAGGCCCTTGGCCTTCCTTTACCAGAACCGAAGGTGTTGGCGGTCACGGTTACAGTTGTTAATGGTCAGGAGCTACCCATTGAGGCGTTTTTATCGGCCAGGGTGGAGATGAATAACCTCATCGATGTCAGCGACCCAAGTGCGACCATCCGATTGATCTTGCCACAGGGGGTAAGCTTTACATCAGAATCGGGGGTGTTCCTCGGTCTTCAGCCTCCCTCGGACGAACCGTCTACTCGTGCTCCTGTCAGTTCTGATCTGAATGGAGATGGCAAGGCTGATATTGTCTGGCGCAACAGGAGAACGGGTGAGGTGGCGGTGTGGTTGATGAATGGCGGTCTTATTGGTTCGTCTGGATTCTTGGGTGGGGTTTCGTCGGATTGGCAGATCGTTGGAGTGGGTGATGTGAATAGTGACGGGATGGCTGACATCGTCTGGCGCAACACCGTCAGTGGGGCGGTTGCCGTATGGTTTTTGAACGGGTTGACCATCACGTCCGCCAGTTTCCCTGGGAGTGCCTCCTTGGATTGGGCGATTAAGGGAGTGGGCGATATGGACGGCAATGGAAGTGCCGATATCATCTGGCACAATACCGAGAACGGGGCTGTTGCGGTGTGGTTCATGGATGGGTCATCAATTGCCGCATTCCGTGCTTTGCCCGGTGTGCCATTAGCGTGGCAGATCGTTGGGATAGGTGATGTGAATGGGGATGGTCGGGCGGACATCATTTGGCGCCATGCCGGTGGGGTATCAGCCGTATGGGTGATGGATGAGTCGACGATCACCTCAGTGGGATTTCTCGGAGGGACCTCACCAGAATGGGAGAAAGCGGGTTTTGGTGATTTGAACGGGGATGGGACGACCGATATGGTCTGGCGTAATAACCGTACTGGGATGGTGGGGATCTGGTTGATGAACGGAGCGGCGATTGAGGTGTCGGGCTTCTTAGCGGGGATGCCCTCGGGGTGGCGTATTGCGCAGGTGGGTGACGCAGATGGAGATGGGAATGCCGATGTAATCTGGCATAATCGCAGTACGGGACAAGTGGCGGTCTGGCTCATGGATGGGTTGACCTTGACCTCAACAAAATTCCCCGGCAGCACCTAGATCAAATTGAGCAAAAGACGATGACGGAATCTTTCTTCCGATGAACCCCTATTCCAAGATCGTTTCTTTGTCCGAACTCTCAATTTGTCCATTGAGAATGGGCGAATCTGATTTCTTGAGGCCCGCTCTTGATACTGTGATTGTTCGAATCATAGTTAGTCAGAGGGACTAGGAAGTCTCATCATAGAAAAGTCCTCCCAGTCGAAGAAGTTAATTCCCGTTTCCTAAGTTTCTCCTTCACTTTCACTTTCGTGTTGTCAAAAAACGTTGGACTGCTTTAGCGGTGACAAGTACGAGGCTATTTTAGCCTGGTTTTTCTGTCAGAAAAATTCGGCAATCACCTAGCCACTCACCCCCAAATGTAATAGCCCGTCGCTCCTCTGTTTGGCTAATTCTCTTTTAGATTTAAATTTCCCTGGTTCATCTCCAATTTCCGATGAATCAAGGAAAACCTTCACTTTTTTCAATCTTAAATTATTCTATTTTCCTGACTATGACAGCCTCTTTTTTCCTTTGAATTGGCCGATCGGTTGATCTGACATTTGGGATGGTTTCCCTCTTCTTGTGGTCTGATAATTCTGTCATGCCTACGGAGAAAAGTAAGAATCAGCTTGGCGCCTTTTCCGATGTTGTTGTCTAAGGATTGAACGGAATGCGTTGGTTCCATGATGGAGAGAAGAAGTACAATAGAAAATAAACATAAAAGTACCAAATGTTAAAGTAAGCGGAACTAGCAGAGGCCAATTTCTAATTCTCTGTGTGCATAAAAAGGGGAGAGAGTTTACCAATGAAAAACGTACTACTCTTTTTTCTGGCGGCTTCTTCTTTTTTTCATATCTGCGTGAAACTTTGAAGATCCCTATACTCTGAATATTTCAACCAAAGAACAAACGGGTTCTTCTCTCGAAAAAGTGTCGGCGACAATTGATCTTTGTAGGAGGGTTCATAACATTTATGACTTCACCCTTTTTGATGTGTCGGCTCAGTCGATGGTTTTACAACAATTTCCGGGGAAGGTTCTTCTCATTGTGAATACGGCCGGTCGTTGCGGGCATACAGGACAATTCAGGGATTTGCAGAAACTTTATCGTGACTATCAACCTGAAGGTTTGGAATGTTCGGCCTTACCTTCTTAATGATTTTGGCAGTCAGGAACTCGAGACCAATGAGGAGATTGCCCTCTTCGCCACAACACAATTTGGTGTGGACTTTTCTTTGTTGGCCAAGACCCGCGTGCGAGGGAGGGATCAGCACCCTCTCTTTATCTATTTAACGACCCAAGGCCCTGTTGATAAAAAGGTCCGGTACAATTTCGAAAAGTTTCTCGTTGATCGTACCGGCAAAGTGATTGCCCGGTATTCGTCCGATGTCGTTCCCCTTTCTGAAGAAATCCGTGCGGACATCGAACGGACTTTGGCCTTTCCGGCCTAAAATGGCTCCATTGAGCCCAGCAGCCGTGGCCCGCCTTTTTTCCCTTTGAATTTGGATTCCGTTTGTTGAAAGTTACACACGGAGCAAACTCATTGCTGATTTCAGGTGAACGGTCAGGTTGAAATATTGATTGGTTTTCCGTGACTGAACCGGTTATTTGTATGGGGCAACGATGGAAGATTTGGCTTCTCCTCATCGGTCCTATCGGCAAGGGTTTTTGAGGCTTCTGCTTCTGTGGCCCTTGCTTGTTTCCTGCAGTGCGTTCCAATTCACGTATTCCACGGCTGATTGGATTCTGCTGTGGAAACTGGATAGCTATTTCGATCTTTCTTCGTTTCAAGAAGACTATTTGGACCGAGAGATTAAGAAATTTCATGTATGGCACCGTCACCAACAACTTCCCCAGTATGCTCAATTTCTCGGTCAAATAGATCAATCTTGGGAAAATGGGCTGAGTCAGGCAGAACTGGAGAGCATCTTCGCATCGGTTGAACACTTTCGGGTTCATCTCGCCAAACAAGCCTCTCCGCCGGGTGCGATATTCTTATCCACTGTCACCCCTGCCCAAATACGGCACCTCCAAGACGTGTTGGAGCAAGAGCATCGACGACTCGTATCCGAGATCGGGAAGGAATCAGAAGTTCGGTTACAGAGACGTATCGCATCAACATTGCAAACGCTTACCTCTTGGCTGGGAGAGTTGTTGGTGGATCAAGAAATTCACATTCGGCAATGGATCGAAGAAGTTCCGGATACTTCGGATGTGTGGTTTGCCCATCGGAGGGGCCGGCAAGACAGGTTGCTTGAACTTCTTTATTCATCTCACGATCCGGTTACTCTGGAGCAGGGGCTCTATCATTGGTTGGCCGACCCTAAGACCGGTGCGACGGCCGACTACCTCGTGGCCTCAAGGGAATGGCGTGAAGGAGTTAAAAAGGTGGTCTTGAAAATTGATGGGATTCTTACACGCGATCAGCGGACACATTTCTCCAGGAAACTGCAAGGATTGATTCAGGACATACAGGGTTTGGTTGGAGAGGACAGTAAGAAGCACCTTGGAGTTTGATCGAGAAGCCGGTATGCAAGCTATCGGAAGTGGGGGAGTGGCCGTTTAAGCCAGTCCTAGCAGGGTCTTTGACTTACCCCATAACTCCTAATATGTGGTACAAAATTCTTCTCGCAGTTCTGGGTTTTCTCCTCATGGGGAACTGTTGATTATCCTATGGGCGTCTTGGGCCATTCTGACCATTGAATGATGTACCTATTAATATGATTTTCTTTGCACTTTTCCGAAAATTCCTGGGACCCCATGACTCAGAAATTACCTGAATGGATTCGGGTGGCGCGTTCCAAATGGCAATACCGGGGACAGGAAAGACCACCATTTGCGCAAAAGCCATCTTCTGGGCAGGAATCTGTTTGGGATTATCCGAGGCCTCCCTCCCTCGTGCCTGACTATCGTCGAGTAGTAGTCCGCATGCAGGGGAAGCCTTTGGCAGATTCTTGCTCCACGTTTCGAATTTTGGAGACGGCCAGTCCCCCAACCTTTTATCTCTCTCCCGGTGATGTGGATGTCTCGGGTCTGGTCCTCACGGGCGCTTCCTCGGTCTGTGAATGGAAAGGGACCGCCCAGTATTGGGCACTGGGGGGAGCGAATAAGGAAGTTGCCCCGGTGGCCTGGGTGTATCCTCATCCTTATCCGGAATTTGAATCCATCGCCGGATATTTTTCCTTCTATCCCGGCCGCGTGGAATGCTATGTCAACGAGGAGCGTGTGTCGCCCCAACTGGGCGGCTTGTATGGTGGGTGGGTGACCAAGGAGATTGTCGGTCCTTTCAAAGGTCCTATTGGAACAGTGGGATGGTAGGTGAGGCACTTTTCCCTCACGAATTTACCCGTGAGGGTTGACCAACAAGTCAAAAGAGTTTGAATATTTGGAGCTGATTGGGTTTTCTGGTCTAGATCAATTGTAATAGGAAGCGTGACCATGACTCTGCCGACACGCGTTTTGGGAAAAACCGGGATCTCCTTGCCGATTCTCGGGTTTGGAACTGCGCAAGCAGGGAAACGGCTGACTCATCGCGAGGCCCTGCACTTATTCGAGGCAGCCCTCAATGCGGGCGTGAAATATTTTGACACGGCCCCTGCATTTGCGGGGTATGGGAAAGCCCAGGAACAATTGGGCCATTTGCTGAAGACGAGGCGGCAAGAAATTTTTTTAGTCACGAAATGTTATGACCCTACCTATGATGGCGCTCTGAAACTATTAGAGCGCAATCTCAAAGAGCTTCAAACTGATTATGCGGATTTGGTCTTTGTGCATAGTCTGGGAGCTGACAAAATGGATCCCGCTGTGGTGTTCAGTCGCAAGGGGGCTTACGCTGCTATGGTCAAAGCTAAAACATTGGGATTGACCAAGTTCATTGGGTTGTCCGGCCATAATCGGCCTGGAAGGTTTGCCGAAGCCATTCAACGCTATGAGGTCGATGTTCTGCTCAATGTCGTAAACTTTGCTGATCGACATACGTACAATTTTGAAGAGCGAGTGTGGACGGTCGCCAATCGCTTGAATTTGGGCCTGATTGCCATGAAAGTTTTTGGAGGAGGACAGAAACCCGAAGAGATCGGCCTGAGCCATTGCTTGATGCCCATCTCACATTTAGATTTGGCTTTTCGCTATGCCTTGAGTGTGCCACAGGTCACGTGTGCGGTCATCGGAATGGCCACGCCAAAAGAATTACAGGACAATCTTCGAAGAGTGCGTACCTTTTCACCTCTAAATTTTCGGGAAGAGGAAAATCTTATGAAGGCCGGCCGTGCACTCGCTTCTCAATGGGGTCCGCATTTCGGGTCGTTGGTTTAACCTCCATAAATTATCTTTGACCCCTAAAGACAACTATTGTCATGAAGGTTTTCAGTCGCAAGTGGGTCAAGTACTGTTGAATTCGTTTCGGCCCTAAAAAAATTGGAAATGGTTCACTCCCCTCATTTGGGCGGAAAGCTCTCCAGAATTATGAATTCCTTTTGTATATAGATCGTGTCGTTTTTGATAGGTAGGGCGTGCAGTCGCGTGTTCGTATTTAGATATTGCTTCCTTCTTCCCTCATCTCTCGGGTGGAGTATGCGGTAGGGCGAGCTGCTCGAAATGTGAGGGGAAGCATTATGTTAACGATGGCGTCGTGTAAGGCCGACAGCGGTCCCTCTCCAAAGCGTGGTGGTCTCGGCCTACCGTCACGGTCCCGTGGGAAGATGCTGAAGCATTTGCTCCCAAACAGAGTCCGTGCGTAAAGTTTTCGGCAGGGATTTCATAAACTGCACCCAGATGTCTCACGGTGTAAAAAAGGATACGCCGACATTGAGAAGCCAGGCATTCAAACCTATATTTCGTTCACCAATCCCCGCATTCGAAATATGATGGAAACGAACCCCAACGGTCACCGCCATGTGCTCCGTCATAAAATATGACATGCCTGGACCCGTTTGGAGGACGAAATTAAATTGCGTGCTTTGTTCGGGAATCCGAGGGCCCAGATCGGTCCACAGCATACCTGCCCCGCCGTCCCAAAATGGCATCCACCGTCCAAAATTAAGAAAATTATATTTCACCACTAGCGAGCCTCCGAACGCTGAAGCGCTGAATGGTTCATAGTAGTGTGCGGCCAACGGTTCAATGAGGAGTTCCACATTTCCCGCTGTCCATCCTGAACTAATTTCACCCGTCAATACCTGACCCAATTGAGGCAGAACATAGACGGCGCTGCGATTGGCCGATGGCTCGTTGCCAAAGATATTATTTCCCTGCCAAAACCCCGTGAGCAGTCCGAATTCGAGGGTGCCCTTGGTCACACGATTGCGGGCATTGAGATCCGTACCCCAAGCTGTTCCAAACATAAGGAGGATGAACAGCGCACCAGTCATCCCAATGAAGTATTGTTCCCTTTTTAATCCCTTAAACATTAAATTTCCTTTTGTTTGTAGAGAATTTATTCAGATGAGTAGGCCAGATCATTTGCAAGTTGGTCCTCATTCAGCCTCAAGTTTCGCCAACTTCCCTTGGTTGTATTTCATTAAACTCCAATAATGAGCAGGAATTTCTCATAATTGAAATCAATAATTCAATGAACTTTTTATTCTAAAGGGTTACAATCCTTTAGACTATTGAGGTCATAAAAAATGAAATCTTCTCCTCTATCTCTGAACACGCCATCCAAGAAAGCTGGGAAAGATCCCTTCACGCGACTGTCTTTGGCCGTCCGCGAGTTAGATAAACTCATCAACCGGGCGAATCAACTGGCTCATCTCTCAGAGCAACCTCTCCTCCCGGATCAGTCAACCCAGCTTGATCAGGGCACACCTCCTCAAAAGACCTGACGCAGATCGTATTTGTAGCAGGAATTTTTCTCAATCTTCAAAAAAAATTTCCTTCCGTCTACCAAAAAGAATTTCTAGTTTCTGAAGGGTGACCAAGCTGTGATGTTTCACAAAAAAATTGCACTATGAAATTGGAACGGTTTCCAGTGAAACCTGCTGTGTGAACGCGCGGACAAATAGAGACCAGCGTTTTAGGTCGATTCCGCGGGCTGGTGGGTGGTCTCGGGGCTATTTGGGTCAGGGAACATCAAAGTGGAATTTTGTTGGGTTACCGAATATATAAGCCCCGCTTGCGGGGTGCCGGTGTGGAGCCGCGCTGCAGGCAGTGGCTCGACCCGGCTTCACTTTGGCTGGATGGACAGTTTTCTGGAACTGAATCCGGTCTTAAATCCCGTGGAATGACAGACAGAGATGAAAGGATTCTTGCCAGTTATTCACCTGAATCATTAGGCAAGAAGTATGGATGGTTCAAAGAGAGGGCGTAAAATGTTCGATGCCGTCCCTGGCTTGAACATTCTGGTTTCCTTAGGCAACTTTCAAGATGAGGCTACTTGTGGTGGGCGTGAAGTGTTTTGGCTTCCGAGGAAAGCGATACCGTGTCTTGGGTTGAAGCAGATGATGACGGATTGCCCTGGGGTACCCTGGCGGCTTGAATGAGCGGCAGCGCAGCTTGGTTGAGGAAGTTGGCAGCCGCTAATGACGAAATTTCACTCATGATAGATTCTCCTTTCGTTAAGGAGTCTTGTCGGTTTGGTATCCGGAATTCTTGATCCATATTCGCTGGAAAGTTCAGGATGGCTGTCTCATGTGTGCGGGAATGATCACGAAGAGTCGTCGCCCTGTCAGCTAAAGAAGGCCGATAGCGTTGAGGAGGACAATAAACACAGCCACCGGCGCGATGTAACGTACGAGTGCCTGCCAGGCAAAGTAGAGGGTGGGATTGTGGATGTTGAGTTCGGCTTTGGTGCTTTCGGCTTTCATGAGCCACCCGGCAAATAGGGCAATGAGAATTCCACCGAGGGGGAGCATGAGATTGGACGTTACGAAATCCAGCAGATCAAAGAAGGTCAGTCCGAAGAATTTGAGTTCGGCCCACCAGTTGAATGACCAGACTGTTCCGAGTCCAAACAGCCAAGTGGCTATCCCTGAATACAGCGAAGCCCTGATTCGCGATATTCCAAAGGTCTCAATGAGCCACGTGACCAGGGGTTCGATCAAAGAGATCGACGAAGTCCAGGCGGCCACAAGCAGGAGAATGAAAAAGAGCGAACCGAAGGCGAGGCCGCCGGGCATGTTGCCAAACGCGACGGGCAGTGTTTGGAAAATGAGCCCAGGACCGGAGCCTGGTTCCAAATTGTTTGCAAACACGATTGGGAAGATGGCCATACCGGCTAATAGGGCGACGAGGGTGTCGGCTAGGGCGATGATGATTGAGGTGCTGGCAATCGAGGTGTCCTTGGGGACATACGAACCATAGATCATGATAGTGCCCATACCCAGGCTGAGGCTGAAAAAGGCTTGTCCCATGGCCGTCAGCATGCTAGCGCCGGTCAATTTGCTAAAATCCGGCGTAAAGAGAAATTCCAAGCCCTTACCAAAAAATCCGGTGGTCATGCTATAGGCCACCATCAGGAGCAGAAGAAAAAAAAGGGTTGGCATGAGAAGCTGAATCGCTTTTTCCAAACCGCCCTGCACTCCGCCTGCCACGACGGTCATGGTCAACACCATAAACACCGTGTGCCAAATGAAGAGAGTGGTCCCGCTCCCCACAAAACTGCTAAAGGTCTCGGCGGCAAATTGGCCTGACGTTCCGCTAAAGGTCCCGGCGGCTGATTTAAAAATATACGCCAGCGTCCATCCACCGATGACACTGTAGTAGGACAGAATCAACATGCCAGCCAGAGTGCCGGACCAACCGACAATTTGCCACCATTGGGTGGTGTTGGTTTCTTCCGCCAGCACTTGCATTGAACGAATCGGGGTGGAGCGTCCTCTCCGGCCCAACAAAATTTCGGCCATCATCAAGGGAACCCCCAGGGCTGCCACGCAGACGATATAAATCAGAACAAAGGCACTCCCTCCGTTTTGTCCTGTGAGGTAGGGAAATTTCCAAATATTGCCCAAGCCCACGGCCGCGCCTGTGGCCGCGAGGATGAAGGTCCATCGGGAGGACCATTGACCATGCATGGATTGTCGATCAGAAATATTCATTGAGGATTGGATAATTCCCTGGAACTCCGGGGGAGTGTAGTGTAGGTGTCAGCCACTTTCAAGGTCCTGGGAGTATGCCAGGCGAAGAGAAAACGCATGACTTGAGATGTGCCTGCTGTCTGACTATAGTGTTGCCTGCCTCTTTGTCGAGTGTGCTTTTTAGGGACGAGTTGGAAGGATTAAGCAGATGAGTGACGAACAACGAGATCGAAAAGTGATTGCTCTGGCGCCGATGCCGCCTGAAAAATCTGCCTATGCCCTGGCCCGATATAGCCGTTCGCCGGATTCTATTGAGGATAGTCTGCGATGGGTCCATTCCCACTCCTCCGAAAAGTTTTGGGAGCAGTTTTATTTTGCCTATGGACATGGCTCGATTGCCGATTTGGGTCACGCGACGGTGTGCTTTGAACAGATATCGGAACTAGCGGCCATTCGCCTTGAAGATGAACCGCTGTGGGATGGGCAGGCCAAATCCAGCCGCTATCAAAACTTTGCGGCAGGCGGGTGTTACATGCCCAACGAGATTGCCAATACCGAAATAGAAGGCGAATATCGCGGCATTCTTGGCAGTCTCTATAACATTTATCGGTTGTTGAAAGATCCGATCCACACCCATCTGGCTAATCGGTATCCACGGCCGGAGAGTATGAAACCGGCAGATTATGATCGGACCATCGGTGCTCGAACCTATGATGTGATTCGCTATCTGCTTCCGCTGGCGGCCAAGACGAATGTGGGGCAGGTTGTGAGTATTCGCACATTGGAAAAGCAAATCACTCGTTTGTTGTCTGCTCAATTGCCGGAATTGCAGGGGATTGGCGAAGACCTGAAGGATGCGTGTGCCAAATCACCTTCAACGGTGTGGGCGGAGTTGCAGCAAGAAGAGACCAAAGGGTTGGAGCCCTTGGCGGCGACCTTAGCCCGGTATGCGGGGCCAAACGAGTATCAAGGTTCGGTGTACCGGGATGTGCTTCGCCAGGTGAAGGGACGACTCAAAAAGGCCGGTTATGATGATCCGCAAGCGTGGAAAGGCAAGGATCAACCGGTTGATTTGCTTGAGCCGCATGCGCCCTTGGATGAATTGGTAACGACGCTGGTGTACCGGGTGAGTCATGCCCCCTATCGTGTTCTCCTCGAATGGGTGCGACAGTGGTCAGAGAAAGAGAAACAGGAAGTGGTCGATGCCGCGCTTCGCGGTCGTGGCCCCCATGACGACTTGATAAAGGAATTTCGATCCGGGTATGCATTTGTCTTTGATATTCTGATGGATATCGGTGGATGGCGGGATATGCACCGGCATCGACGTTGTCAGCAGATTCAGCAAAACTTTACGACGATTCATGGGTATGAGGTGCCGTCGGTTTTGGCTGACGCCGGAGTGGAGAGAGAGTATCGGCAGGCCATGGATGCGGTGCAACTGGATATTGAGCGGTTGCGCGTCAGCAATCAGGAGGCGGCCCTCTATGCCATTCCGTTTGGGTTCCGTGTTCGCTGTTTGTTTAAAATGGATTTTGCGGAAGTTGAGTATATTGCTAAATTACGGTCCGGGGTGAAGGGTCATTGGTCGTATCGAACCGTGGCCTGGCTTATGAAACAAAAGATGCTTGAGCGCCATCCGTATCTTGGAAGCCTCATGGAGGCCACGTCGCCCGATATTGAAGATTCGCTGACGCGATAGCGAATGGGCTCTGCATGCAACTTGATCAAAGGATGTGGGCATGAGTGTGGAGTATGAACGTGTGATCAATGACGCCATTCGCCAAAGTGAATGGGATGTCGTCTATGAGGAGGCACGACGTTGGTCTGAGCAAGCTGAGTGCGGGCCTTTGCCGTATTTCGCGTTGAATGTCGTGTGCATGTTGCGGGGGGATTTTGCCGAAGCGTGGCAGGTCTATCCTCGGGCTTTTGGAGAACAGGCCGATGTGCAATTGATTCAGGAGTGGATGGCGCGTTTGCGGGGTCAGCGATCGGATGAGCCGAATTTCTTGTTATTTGAAGGAGTGTTCTATACGCAATCCGGACGGCTGGAGGAGGCGGTTGTCAGTTATGAACAAGTAGGAGCTTTGGCTCCCCACTCTCCCTATCCATACTTTTTTTTGGCGCAGATTTATCAGGTCAAAGACCGCATCGATCAAGCCGTTAAAGCCTACCGCGAAGCAATTAAGCGAGACCCTTCCTATGTGGCGGCTCGCCTGAAGCTTGGAGTGGCCTACCAGGGCCAGGGGCAGTTGGAAATGGCCATTCCGCAATATCGTGAAGTCTTGAAGCTCCGTCCCGATGATCCATTTGGACATACCAATCTAGCATGTGCCTTGGCCGAACAAGGTAAGTTGGAACCGGCGATTGAAGAATATAAAAAGGCGTTGCAGATTGTTCCCAATGATGCTGAAGTCCATTTCGCCTTGGGAAGTCTTTATGAAAACAAAGGGCGACTGGATTTAGCTAAACGACAGTACGAAGAAGCCCTTCGGCTGGAACCGAACTTTGCTCCGGCCGCGACCGCGATCGGCTGGTTTTTATATGACAAGGGGCAAGACGATTTTGCGATGGATTATTTCAGCCGAGCCCTAGTAGCGAATCCCAATGATGCGCAAGCCACTTTTGGGGTCGGTCGGATTTATGAAGAAAAGCGCAAACCTGAACTGGCGGTGCAGCATTACCAACGGGCATTGTCTTTAGAAAAAGACCCCGACCGGAGGATGCGAATTCTCAATTTTATGGATAAATTGCTTGGATAGGTCAGATTGCAGCAGTGGGCGAATCGGTATACGGCATTCTTCGGAAGGGGTGTGAAGTTATTCCTGCCGAAAGAACTGTTGAATGACCGACATTTGAGGATTGAGGTCCCCAGTGTTTCGTACTTCCTGGCGTATCTGTTCCTGTAAGTAGGATGAGTATCCCACCTTGTTGACGAAAATCGGAAAAAATTGATCAGGCGTGAGCGCGGTATGTGTTCTCAATTCCTCAATAATCTCATCACTAATGGGGATAAACGTACTCCCGATGTGGAGGATGACTCTATAGTAATTCCCATCCCCTCGCTGTTCCAATCTCAGACCTGTTTGTGTTCCCAAGTTGTTCTCCAACCTTTTTGAAAATCCATGCGAGCGTTCTTTAACCGCGGGTCATTGTAGGGCATCCAAAATTGGAATAACAAGGTTCCGTGCTCTTCTTGACTGGTCTAGGACCCTGTGCTAGCGTACCCTCTTTTTTCACAGTGGTAGAGTGGGTGTTTTTACAAATTACGTCGTCAATGAGTGTCGTCATACATAATGGAGGATGAGTCCTATAATGTCGCGGTTGTATAACTTCAGTGCTGGCCCGGCAATGTTGCCGGAAACGGTGTTAAAACAAGCTCAAGCGGAATTGCCTGATTGGCATGGTGCTGGTGCATCGATTATGGAGATGAGCCATCGTGGCAAGGAGTTTGTCTCAGTCGCTGCAGAGGCCGAGCAAGATGTGCGTGATTTATTGGGGGTGCCTGGTAATTATAAAGTGCTCTTTTTGCAAGGCGGGGCTTCAACGCAATTTGCCACCATTCCCATGAATATCCTCCGTGGGAAAACTAAAGCTGATTACATTTTGACTGGTGCGTGGGGCAAAAAAGCTATTAGCGATGCAAAAAAATATTGTGCGGTCAATGTTGCGGCATCTTCCGAAAGCGATAGCTTTACCAGTATTCCGGCGTTTGAACGTTGGGCATTAAGTCAGGATGCGGCGTATGTGCATTACACGCCAAATGAAACGATCGGTGGGGTGGAATTCCACTGGGTGCCAGATACCGGTGCGGTGCCGTTAGTTGGTGATTTTTCATCCACCATTTTATCGCGTCCAATTGACGTCAATCGTTTTGGAATTATTTATGCGGGCGCACAAAAAAATATTGGTCCAGCTGGTTTGACCTTGGTCATTGTGCGTGACGATCTCATAGGGAATGTTTTGGCCATTACCCCAAGCGTGTATGATTACGCCAAACAAGCAGAAGCGGATTCTATGTTGAATACACCGCCAACCTATGCTGTGTATATGGCCGGTTTGGTATTTAAATGGTTAAAAAAGCAAGGTGGCCTTCCGGCGATGGGTGTCATCAATCAACGGAAGGCCGGTAAGCTCTATGCGGCTATTGATGGGTCAGAATTTTACCGAAATCCGGTAGAAAAGGCCTCTCGTTCCTGGATGAACGTCCCCTTCGTCTTGGCCAATCCGGATTTGGATAAAGCGTTTCTTACAGGAGCGACAGAGGCAGGATTAACAACACTCGAAGGCCATCGTTCGGTTGGTGGAATGCGCGCCAGTATTTATAACGCGATGCCTGAAGCTGGTGTTGATGCGTTAATTGACTTTATGGCGGATTTCGAGAAACGCAAAGCCTAACGTCTCTCCGGACGTACCAGTTTCGAATGACTCGCCCCTACAGTGACGATATGTTTGGCAATAACACTCTTAGGGATGTCCGTGGAGTGGGATGAAAAGCGTGAGAGTCTCTCTGGAATTGTGAAGAGATGACCTAAGAAGGGCAAAAGTGCTCAATGTTACTTCGTGCGAATTAAAGTGGGGCCTCCCCTATTGGAGATACTATGAATATTTTAGTGAGTGACAGCCTCTCCCCTAAAGGAGTTGAGGTCTTAGAGCGGGCAGGATTCTCTGTGGATGTGAAAACCAAACTCACGAAAGAGGAATTGCTTCAAGAAATTCCCAAATATGAGGGTTTAGTTGTTCGGTCGGCAACCAAAGTCACTAAAGACGTGATTGAGGCGGGGACTCGTCTTCGCATTGTGGGGCGTGCCGGAACCGGTTTGGATAATGTTGACAGTGAGGCGGCAACCCGCCGTGGGATTGTGGTCATGAATACTCCAGGCGGGAATACGATTACCACTGCGGAGCACACGATGTCGATGATTGCTTCGATGAGTCGGAAGATTCCGCAGGCGACCATGTCCATGAAGGCAGGCAAATGGGAAAAAACCCGGTTCATGGGAACTGAACTCTATAATAAAACATTGGGATTGGTGGGGTTAGGGCAGATTGGATCGTATGTTACAAAATTGGCCCAGGGATGGTCCATGAATGTGATCGGATACGATCCCTATTTGGCCGTTGAGCGGGCCAAGCAGATGGGGATTGAAGTGGTGGAGTTAGATGAGCTGTTTCATCGTTCTGATGTGATATCGGTTCATACGCCCTTGACCAATGAAACGAGAGGCCTCATTAACACCGAGACAATAGCAAAGATGAAAGATGGCGTCATGATCGTGAATTGTGCCAGAGGCGGCATCATTAATGAACAGGATTTATGTGAAGCGCTGAAATCTCAAAAAGTTGCCGCGGCAGCCTTCGATGTGTTTGAAAACGAGCCAGTGGATCCCAAGCATCCTCTCATGGCTCTTGATAACTTTATCTGCACCCCTCATATAGGTGCTTCTACAGAAGAAGCTCAAGAGAATGTGGCGATTGGTATTGCGGAGCAATTCGTCGATTATTTCAAGCGAGGCATTGCCCGAGGGGCTGTGAACGTTCCGTCGGTGGCACCTGAAGCGCTTCCCCAACTGCAGCCGTATTTGGTCTTGGCCGAGCGCATGGGCCGATTTCAGGCCCAATTATTAGATGGAGGTATTAAATCCGTTACCGTTGAGTATTTTGGGGAAGTGGCTCAACTTGCCGTGGCACCCGTGACCGTTGCGGTGTTAAAGGGGCTTCTCTCTCCTATTTTGGAAGATGTCATCAATTACGTGAATGCCCCTGTAGTAGCAAAAGAACGTGGCATTGAAGTAAAGGAAGTGAAAAGTAGTGATGCCGGAGACTTCTCCAGTTTAATCCGGATCAAAGTCGAAGCCGGTTCCCATACGAATTCCCTGGGTGGAACGCTCTTCCATCGTCAGGAACCGCGATTTGTCGAAATAAATCAATTCCAGGTCGAGGTGGTCTCGGAAGGCCAAATGATTTTGATCGATAACGTGGATCGGCCTGGGGTGATTGGCATGGTTGGTCAGATCTTGGGCCAGCATGATGTCAATATTGCCAGGATGCAATGTGCCAGAGGTGAGCGCGGTGCATCGGCTCTTCTGATTATTGGTCTGGATGCCCCCCTAGCTTCCACCGTGTTGGATCTTCTCAAGAAAGAGAAAGATATTCTGTCCGTTCGCATGGTTGATCTCAGCTAGCTTGACGGTTCCTGTCTGCGGGCTACTTCGGCCAAATGGCTGGAGTTGGTAGATTCTCTTTCCATACGCTTCATGAAACCACTCCGTTCGCTTATCCCCATTGGTACAGCTACATTACTTCCCCATACGGCGCAAAGCGTTCGGAGGTTGGAAGATCAATTGGTGGCTCATCTGTCAACCTGGGGCTATCAGGAAATCATTCTACCTACCTTTGAGTACCTTGATGTACTAGCCGTGGGCTTGGCTCCTGAGATTTTAGAGAAATGCTATAAATTTGCGGATTCGGCTTCAGGCAGAATTTTGGTTTTGCGACCTGATGCCACGGCTCAAATTGCCAGGATGGTGGCCATGGGGCTTGGTGGAGAGGCTCTACCCTTGCGATTTTCCTATCGGACCACGGTTTTTCGGTATGAACCGGAGCATCGGGGGCGGGACCGTGAAGTATTTCAGGTCGGGTTTGAACAGATTGGCATTGATACTTCTCAAAGTGATGCGGAGGTCGTGACGTTACTGGCGGGACTTCTGGAACGGATTGGGTTGCCAGAATGGAAGATTTCTCTCGGTCATGTCGGATTTTTTAAAGCCCTCTTGGCCCAATCAGGGTTGTCTCCGAGTGGGCGAAAGCAGGCAGAAGTTGCGGCGGCTCACAAAGACCTTCCTCGACTGGAACAGATTTTAGAGACTGAACGATTATCTAGATCTAAGGTGAGAGATATTCTGCAGGTCCCCGAACGGTACGGCCGAGACGAAGTGCTGGAATGGGGAATGCGTATCGCTGGGAAGGATTCGCAATTGCTCAAGCCCTTACAACGCCTGGCGCAGGTATATCGGCAATTGAAAACCAACGGAGTGCAAGATCACATTCTTTTGGATCTTGGCGAATTTCGTGGTTTTGACTATTACGATGGCGTTGTGTTTGATGTTTTTACCTCTACGTTCGGCAGTGAAATTGGTGGAGGAGGGCGTTACAATCATTTGGTTGGTCGGTTTGGGCGAGACCTTCCCGCTATTGGATTGGGGTTGGATTTGGACCGCGTGTTTTCCGCCTTGGAACGTGGAGGACAGGTGGGCGGCAACGGGTTGAAGCCTGTGAGAATTTTTGCTTCTCCTCATCAAACGGAGGCATCCTTTGCCCTTGCCCAACGATTACGCGGGGCCGGGGTTTGTGTGATTGAAGAAATGATAGAGGGTTCTCCAAAGTCTGCTTTGAATTGGGTAACGACTGTTGCTCGGCGTCGAGGGGTGCCCTGTGCAATGATTTTTGAAGAAAAGACCCGCACCCCGCAATCAGTGCTCTTGTTAGAATTCACCTCTTCTTCTCAAAAACCTCGGCGAACTCGGATGTCAGTTCAAGAACTTCCCCAACGGTTACAAGCATTTAGCCATGGCAATGTCTGAAGCATCAGAGGTCCGGGTTCCTCCTCAAAACCTAGAAGCGGAACAATCCGTCCTGGGAGCGATTCTCCTTGATAATGCTGCGCTGAATCGGGCGATGGAAGTCTTGTCGGAGGACGATTTTTATCGAACGGGAAACCGGATCGTGTATCGCGGCATGGTGGCATTGTCAGAACGGAATCAGCCTGTCGATCAAATTACCCTGACAGACTATTTGCGAGGGACCGGCGAACTCGACCAAATAGGAGGCGCTTCATATATTGCGGAAATCGTGCAAGTGGTTCCCAGTGCCGCCAATATTCGGTATCACAGTAATATTGTTCGAGATAAATCCTTGCTTCGTGGCCTCGTTCGAACCGCCACCGAGGTGGTCATGCGAGGCTATGAGGGGACGACGGGGACGAATGAACTCCTTGAATTTGCCGAACGGGAAATTTTTCGATTGGCCCAGGGGCATTTGGGAGGAACGTTTGCGCCCGTCAGTAGTATCATTAAAGACAGCGTTGAGATTGTTGACCGGTTGTATAGTCGAAAAGAGCGGATCACCGGAGTGCCGACCGGGTTTACGGACCTGGATAATATGCTGGCGGGGCTTCAACCATCCGATTTAATTATTGTGGCGGGTAGACCGAGTATGGGGAAGACCAGCTTGGCCTTAGGCATGGTCGAATATGCTTCACTTCGTTCCAATGCGGTGGTCGGCATTTTTAGTTTAGAAATGTCTCGGGCACAGCTGGTTTTGCGCATGCTGAGTTCTCAGGCTCTGTTAGACTCTCATGCTCTCCGGACTGGGCAGTTAACTAAACATGATTGGGTGGCCTTAACTGAGGCAGCGAGTCGGCTGGAGCAGGCAAAGATTTTCATTGATGATTCTGGAAATTTGACGCTTCAGCAAATGCGAGGGAAGGCTCGACGTTTGAAAGCCGAACATGGATTGGATCTCCTGGTGGTCGATTATTTGCAACTGATGGAAGGGCGAGGAGATTCAGAATCCCGCCAGCAGGAAATTTCCGATATTTCTCGGGCTTTAAAAGGATTGGCGAAAGAATTGAATATTCCTGTGATTGCCCTTTCCCAGTTGAGCCGGGCCGTGGAAAATCGAAAGCCTCCCATACCCGTACTGGCTGATTTGCGCGAGTCGGGTGCAATTGAGCAAGATGCGGATGTGGTGATGTTTATCTATCGTGAAGAGGTCTATGAGCCTGATACTGAAGAGAAAGGCATTGCACAAATCCTGGTGAGAAAACATCGGAATGGGCCCATTGGAGAAGTGGATCTGCAATTTCATGACCGGTATGCCAAATTTAATAACTTAACGAGAGAGAGACGGGCTGGTATAGTATAATGACCTGTTGAGGGATGGTTTATGAACTCTACAAGTGTGCAAGCTATGAATATTCGTTCAGGCCAGACATTTCCAATATGGTTGGGGCGTGTGAGAACGCTCTTGTGGGGAATTCCGCTATTGGTGGTATCCTGCGGGACGGCCCCCCCACCAACTCTGAATGGGCAGGAAGCGTCCATCGTCACGCGAGAAGCTTCTCACCCCCAAGCCTATTATCACTTCCTTCGTGGTTCCCTAGCCGAGTTGAATAATGATGCCACAACGGCTTTAGAGGAATATCAAGCGGGTTTGGCCTTTGATAAGAATTCAATATTCTTAAAATTCCGCCTGGCCAAGCTCCACTTCTCTATGGCCCAAATGACGGCAGCCGTGGATTTAGCAAGGCAAATTCCTGTGGCGGAGATTTCTCAGGCGGCGATGTTTTTTGATTTGGCGAAGATCTTTGCTGGTGGAGGGGACACGGGACGGGCCTTGGAGATTTTGACTGAAGGGGAACGACACTTTCCCCAGGATGAACGTATATACATTTCTCATGGCACCCTTCTGCTAAATATCAAAGAATTTCAGATGGCTGAAGCGGTCTTCCATGATTTATTAGTTCATGTGCCTGGCTCCGCTGAAGCGCATTATTATTTGGGGGTGATTGCTCTGGAAGCCAAAACGAAACAGGAAGCGAAGGCGCATTTCCAGGAAGCCGTTGCCCTTCATGCATCCTTTGAAAGGGCGTATCTAAAGTTAGTCGCCATAGCAGAAGAAGGAGAGGAGCCTCAGCAGGCCATTGAACTATTGGAGCATTATCTGAATGAGGTTAATCCGCATCATCGGGAATTCCGGTTGCGTGTGGTTCGGCTGTATATTGGCCAACATAACACGGACAAGGCATTGAGCCATTTAGATTACTTTCTCCAGCAAAATCCAGATGATTTACATGCACAGGTTCTTAAGGCTCAGATCTATGGTGAAATGGGGAATTTCCCTGCTGCAATCGAGGAGTTGAATGCGATCTTGCTGGTGAGACCTAACGAATTGCGCGTTCGGGATTTTCTGGGGTTGTTGTATGAGGAAATGAAAGACTATGACCGCGCAATTCAAGCGTATCAAGCTAATGTCAAAATCGACTCCACTTTTTTCGATAGTATTCTGCATTTAGGTTTTGTGTCCTATCGATTGAAACGCAACCAAGAAGCGCTTTCATATTTGGATCAGGCCGTTAACCTCAGTCCTAAGCGGCCAGAACCGTATTTATTGTTGGGGTTAACCCATTTTCAAATGGAAGAGTATCAGAAGGCAAAGGCCAGGTTGGAGGAGGGTATTCGCCAGGATCCCTCAAATGCCGAACTGCATTTTAATTTAGGCACGGTCTATGACAAATTAAACCATTTTGATAAAGTGGTCCGAGAGATGGAAAAGACTCTGGAGTTGGATCCTGAGCATGCGGACGCTTTGAATTATTTGGGGTATAGTTATGCCGATCGTGGCATCAATGGAGATCAGGCCTTGTCTCTTATTCAACGTGCCGTCGCATTAAAACCGGATAACGGGTATTACGTGGATAGTTTAGCTTGGGCCCTCTATAAACTGGATCGAATTGATGAGGCACTGGTAACGATTCAGCGAGCGGTCTCTTTAGTGTCGGATGATCCAGTGATTTATGAGCATTTGGGGGATATTTTCTTAAGGCAAGATGAGCGAGATAAGGCGCGGGAGGCCTGGCTTCATTCACTGCAACTCGATTCAACAAATGCGACGCTGGGAAAGCGGTTTCGTGACGTCGGTTTTGGGGAACCTATTCCTACCCTTTCCCACCAGTCTACCTTGACCCCCTAGCCTCTCACCTTTCCAGGCATTTAGCCTTTTGGGCGAGCCAATACATATATCATGAGGAACTTCCCGATTATTTTGGGGGGCGGGGTGGGCGTCTTATCTGATTTAGTGTAGGGTCTGAATCATTTTCAGCCGCGGATTCTTAAGATTTAGTTTCTTTTTGGCGATCAAATAGTCACGCCTTTTTTTTATCTGCATTGCAGGACAATAAGGCCCTTCCATGCTTGGTGTCACCAAGAAGGTCCGTTGTATGAGTTTAGTGGCATTTGTCGCAGATTCATTGCCGTCATTGAGGTCGTGTTGATTGTCACCGGACCCTGGCTACTTGAGAAGACCAGGTGTACCATCATCCGATGGTGAGGACTATGCAACAATCTGTTGGAGGGATTCCCTCCTTGGAGGTTTCTAGAATGCTAAATCAACTCAATGACCAAAAAGGCTTCAGTTTAACTGAGCTGATGATTGTGGTGGCAATTATTGGAATTTTGGCGACCATAGCCATACCCAATTTTTTGCGTTACCAAGCCAAAGCCAAGCAAACAGAGGCAAAAAGCAATTTGGTGGCAATCCATACTGCACAAATTGCCTATTTCGCTGAAAATAATGGATATATAGATGATTTTAACGCGATTGGATTTGCCATGAGTGGGTCCTCGCAACGATATTTTTATAAAATCGGCAATGCCAATCTTGGAACATTACCTCCTGGTTGTACCGACCCGAATTTAGATGCTGTGAGTGCATTAGGTTTTACGGCAGTTGCGATTGGGAATGTTGATGGAGATGCGACCTGCGACGTGTGGACCATTAATGAGGAAAAGGTCATTACGAACGTGACCAATGATGTGTCTTCCTAGTTTTTTTGTGTCAGGGTGTTATACTGTCAAGGCAAATCAACGCAAGAAGAATTGATTTTCCCCGAAGATTACTTGAATCGTTTATAAGAAGCATGCCTCAAGAGGAGGGTACAAGTGGACATACTTGAAAAAATTAAAAATCGGTCAGCCAACGTTGGAGTGATTGGGTTGGGCTATGTGGGTCTTCCCTTAGCCGTTCTTCAGGCCAAAGCCGGGTATCATGTGTTTGGGGTAGATGAGGTGACAGCCAAGGTTGAAATGGTGAACCAAGGGCGTAATTATATTTTGGATGTGGTGGACTCCGAGTTACGAGAAGTCGTAGAGCAAAAAAAATTAGAGGCGACAACCGATTTCTCTGTGTTGCGGCAGTGCGATGTCATTCTTATTTGTGTGCCGACTCCCCTGACAAAAAATAAAGAACCGGATATCTCGGCGATTGTGAAAGTTCTTGGGCATCTTGCCGATTATTCACATCCCAACATGCTCGTTGTATTAGAAAGTACAACCTATCCTGGTACAACCGAGGAAGTCATTTTGCCCGCCTTAACGGCAACGGGCTTAACGGTTGGAAAAGATCTGTTTGTCGCATTTTCGCCAGAACGGGTTGATCCTGGAAATGCCGAGTTTAAGACTCATAACACCTTTAAATTGGTGGGTGGTGTCACCGAAGCTTGCGGGGAAGTTGCGAAAACCTTTTATGAACAATCCATCGTGAAAATCTTTCCTCTCAGCTCGCCACGAGTAGCAGAAATGGCTAAGGTATTTGAAAATGTTTTTCGCTCAGTGAATATTGCCTTAGTGAATGAGCTCACCTTGTTGTGTGACCGAATGAACATTAATGTCTATGAAGTGATTGATGCTGCAGCCACCAAGAATTTTGGTTTTATGCCTTTTTACCCTGGTCCTGGTGTGGGTGGGCATTGTATCCCTCTAGATCCATATTATTTAGCATGGAAGTCCAAAGAGTATGATGTCCATACCAGGTTCATTGAACTGGCTGGAGAAATCAACGAAAATATGCCGTATTTCGTGATGAATAAGCTCCAGCGGGTTTTAAATCAACGAGGGAAATGCTTAAAAGGTTCAATCATTCTCGTGTTGGGAGTAACCTATAAAGCCGACATTGAAGATCCACGTGAATCGCCCGCCACAAAAGTCATGGAGTTGCTGCAACATGAAGGTGCCGATTTGCAATATTCTGACCCCTATACTCCTTCTCTCATTATTCAGGGACAGGAATATAAATCTCAACAGGTAAATCCTGAATTGTTGCAGCGCAGTGCCTGTGCCTTGGTTTTGACCGCGCATTCTGCGTTTGATTACCAGTTGATTGTCGATCACGCTCCCGTGGTATTTGATACACGGAATGGAACTCGTCAGGTGAAGCAACACCGTGATCGTATTGTGTTGCTTTCAACCTAAGGAGAGTTTCAATACAGAACGTATTAACTGGCGAAGAGGCATCGGCTTGACAGTCTAGTCACGTTTCGTTATAAAACCCTGTTTAGGCAGGGTTTTTTGTGTCATTTGCCCCGCTTCTGTTGGTAATAAGCATTCCCCCAAAATAGCATTCTCAATAATTGAAATTTTAAAAGAACGGCTGCATGAAGTTGCTCAAGCAATTCTTGGTACGGTTATCGGGGAATCTCTTTGAGACCCTTACCCCAAAGTTGAAACCGTATCGAGAGAAGCAAAAGCCACCGCCCCTTACCCTCGTTTCCCACAACCTGCATCCGGCGGTCTCTCCCGATCCTACCTTCCAACGAACGGCCAATCTTGGCCATATGAGTGCTCTGGATTCAGCTCTTCAGAAAGGGGAAGACTGGCTATTGGGCCGGCAAGATCCTGAACAGGGATTTTGGGTTGAGGAGTTGGAGGCCGATACGACCCTCACGTCTGAGTATGTGATGCTTCGACGGTTTCTGGATGTGATTGATCTGGAAAGAGAGCGGAAAGCTGCCCGGTATTTACTGCATACTCAACTTGAGGATGGAGGGTGGCCGATTTTTTCTGGAGGGCCAGCAGATGTCAGCGCATCGGTGAAGGCGTATTTCGCGCTCAAACTGGCTGGGGTTTCACCTGATGAACCTGTGATGCAGAGTGCGAGGGATTTAATCCTTCAGAAGGGTGGGGTGGTTCAAGCCAATGTCTTTACCAAAATTACCTTAGCATTATTCGGGCAATATGATTGGCGGGGGATACCGTGTATGCCTCCGGAAATATTCTTAGCGCCTCAATGGTTTTATTTTAATTTGTATGCAATTTCGTATTGGTCACGTGCCGTCATTATCCCGCTTTTAATCATTTTTGCTCATCGCCCTGTTTGCACGATCTCCAAAGAACACGGTATTGATGAGCTTTTCCTGCAGCCTCGTCAGGAGGTGGACTATGCTCATGTGCCACCGTTGCACCGGGATTCCACCTTCGTAAGTTGGCGGAATTTTTTTGTGTGGGTCGATGGGCTTCTTCGGTTATATGAGGCCTACCCCATCAAGGCTCTCAGGAAAAAGGCATTGAAAAGTGCACAGACTTGGATGATTGAGCATATGGATGGAGAAGGCGGATTAGGAGCCATTTATCCCGCCATGGCTAACTCGATTTTTGCGCTTCGAGCCTTGGGATATTCTACGGATCATCCGTTGGTGCAAAAAGCGTTGAGGGAAATTGAAGCCCTCGAAATTTACTCGAATCCTGGTAACACCACAACTCCCACTATGCTACATTTACAGCCTTGTCATTCTCCTGTGTGGGATACGGCATTAACGATGAATGCGCTGATCGAACGGGGCCTTGCGCTGGATCATCCGTCATTACGACGGGCAGATGTCTGGTTGCGGACTCGTCAATGTCAAAAAGTGGGAGATTGGGCCGTATCGGCTCCGGAAGCTCCGTCAGGTGGATGGGCGTTCCAATTTGAAAATGAATGGTATCCCGATGTTGATGATACCGCTGCTGTCGTGACGGCGTTGGCCAAGATCTACCCTCCCGAGTTGTCCGATTCCGATGAGGCCATTCAACGAGGATTTCGTTGGGCTTTGGCTTTGCATGGGTCTGATGGTGGGTGGGGGGCATATGACAAGGATAACAATAAATTAATTTTTAATAAAATTCCGTTTGCGGATCATCAGGCTCTCTTGGACCCCAGTACTGCCGATTTAACCGGTCGATGTCTGGAAATGTTAGGAGCGTTAGGGTATGACCAGTCCCACCCTGCCGTGAGCAGCGCGATTGAGTTTTTACGAAAGGAACAAGAGCCAAACGGAAGTTGGTATGGCCGGTGGGGAGTCAATTATATTTATGGGACCTGGTGCGTACTTTCAGGCCTTCGCGCGATAGGTATTGATATGGCGGCGCCCTGGATCCAGCAGGCCGTGATTTGGCTAGAGTCCGTTCAGAATCCTGATGGGGGTTGGGGGGAATCCTGTGATTCCTATGCTGAAGCGCAGAAAGCTGGGCGAGGAGATAGTGGGGCATCTCAAACGGCCTGGGCTCTCATGGCCCTTCTTCAAGCTGGCGAATCGGACTCCATTAGTGTTGTTCGGGGAGTCAATTGGCTCATTCGCCATCAACGTGAGAATGGAGTCTGGGAGGAGCCGTTTCATACGGGTACCGGGTTCCCCAGAGTCTTTTATTTACGGTATCACGGTTATTTCAAGTATTTCCCCATATGGGCCCTGGGTATGTACCGGAACGTAAAAATGACCGGGGAAGCAAGGGCCGACCAATTACGAAAGGCCGCACAAGTGGCCAGACACCACAGTAAACTTGTGTTATTTCGGTCCTGACCGCTCGCCTTTTGCCTATCTCCCACTTGCGGATGATGGCAGGAGTCTCTTCTGACCAGAATCGCCATATTGACAGCAACCAGTGTAGAGTTTAATGCTGTTGGCCGTGTTCTTCCCCGTGTGCGCCCTGTTTCCAGACGAGGCCATTCCGGACTAGAAAGTCAGGCCCTGTCAATTCATGTGTTGTTAATTCAGACGGGAATAGGCGCGGACAAGGCCCGATCGGCTACCCAGCAAATTTTAGAGAGCGAATCATGGGATGTCATCATTTCCACCGGTTTTGCCGGGGCGCTCAATTCTTCCCCAATCGGATCGCTGGTGATTGGTCAAGAGGTTCTGTTGGGACAGCCCGCAGACTTGTTGTCTGATTCTGATCCGCAACGAATCGTCTGCCATCCTGATTGGATCAAGGCGTCCTTAAGCATCCAATTGATGGATGCATATCCTCTTCAATGTGGCCGGTTTGTGACGACGGATCGAGTGCTCACGCAGGCTTCACAAAAACAAATTCTGGGAAAACGGACAGGAGCAATGGCTATCGACATGGAGAGTGGAGCCATCGGGCAAGTGGCGCAGCAGCATGGCCTTCCTTTCCTGATTGTCCGTGCGATTTCTGATGGTGTTAACGAAGATTTGCCGGTAGACTTTAATCTGTTTCTCAAGCCATTTGGATGGGTTGGAGGAGTGAGACACGTACTGTTCACACCTCGATGTTGGAAAGGGTTGTTTCGTTTGTACCGGAATTCGAAGCAGGCGGGGTTACAACTTTCCAGATTTTTTGAGAAATTTTTTGCTACCGTTCCTCTGAGTGCCTCCCCGATTGCCATCACTAAGACTGGGGTTCTTAATCCATGATACTGGTTCAACGCATTGGGAAACGGGCTCTTTCCCTAATTGAAGAAATGGGGGCCATGTTTGTGTTCCTGATGCGGACGTTTGGTTGGCTGTTCCGACCGCCAGTGAGGATTTCCCAAATCATCAAGCAAATGCATTTTGTGGGTTTCAAGTCGACCTTTGTGGTGTTCCTGACGGCGTTATTTACAGGGATGGTTTTGGCTCTCCAGGGTTACTATTCCTTGAGAAAGTTTGGGTCTGAAGGGCTCCTGGGATCTGCTGTGGCATTAAGCATGATCCGTGAACTGGGCCCGGTATTGGCTGCATTGATGGTGACGGCTCGTGCGGGATCAGCCATGACCGCAGAAATAGGCATCATGCGTATTACCGAGCAAATTGACGCATTGGAGACCATGGCGATCAATTCTTTGCAGTATTTGATTACTCCCAAGGTTGTCGCGTCTCTTATTTCGGTACCCTTGTTGGTTGCTATGTTTGACGTTGTGGGAATTTGGGGAGGGTATCTGGTCGGGGTCAAGCTGCTCGGAGTCAGCGGGGGATCGTATTGGAGTTCAATCGAATCAGCTGTGGAATGGAAAGATGTCTACGGGGGAATATTAAAGTCGATTAGTTTTGGCCTGATTATCAGCTGGGTCTGCTGCTATAAAGGGTATTACACCAGAATGAGTGCCGAGGGTCTTGGAAGAGCGACCACTGAATCTGTGGTGTTAGCCGCAGTGCTTATTTTGGTGTGGGACTATTTTTTAACCTCGGTACTTATGTAACGTTACGCATGTCTACGAGTCTACCGATTATCATTAAGCTGGAGGGGGTTGAAAAGACCTTAGGGGGGCAGCCTGTGCTCAAAGGGGTCACTCTCGATATCCCTAAAGGTAAAATTACGACGATTATCGGCCCGAGTGGTGAGGGGAAAAGCGTGATGCTCAAGCACATCATTGGATTGATTCGCCCGGATCGAGGCAGGGTCATCGTTGATGGAACAGACCTTACGCGAATTAATGAACAGGAATTGAATGACATACGCAAAAAATTTGCTATGTTGTTTCAATCGGCCGCGTTGTTTGATTCCATGAATGTATTTGATAACGTCGCCTTTCCCTTGCGAGAAAAGCGCATGATTGCTGAACAGGAAATTTGTCGATGGGTACCAGAGATGCTGGAGAGAGTGGGGTTGGGCAAGATGGGCCATAAATTTCCGGCTGAACTGAGCGGAGGGATGAAAAAACGTGCAGGGTTGGCGAGGGCACTGGTGATGGGGCCGGAGATTATTTTATTCGATGAACCGACGACGGGCTTGGATCCGTTGATGGCCCATGCCATTCATGATCTCATATTGGCCATGCATAAAACATTTGGGTTTACGGGTATCATGGTGAGTCACGAAATTCCAGAGATCTTCCCTATTTCTGATTGGGTTGCTATGTTAAAGAATGGGAAAGTTATTGCCATGAGTCCTTCAGATGAATTTCAACAGACGACCGATCCCGTGGTTCGTGAGTTTATTTCGGTCAATAATGGCATCCACCTCGCTCCTGTCTGAATCGCAATTTTCGGGAGTGGTGTATGCAATTAGACGAAAATCTGTGTCACGCTGAATTATGAGAAATTTCTTCCTGGTCTTTGACCCAATCCAAGATCAATTAACGTAACTGATTCTTATCATGGAACGTGGAAAACTTGAATTAATCGTCGGAGTGTTTGTGTTAGTGGGGGTCATCTGTCTTGGATATTTGGCCATTAAACTGGGGAAGCTTGAACTGGTGGGTGGGGATTATTACGAACTCCAAGCAGAATTCTCTTCCACCTCCGGGTTGAAAAACGGAGCTTCCGTAGAAATTGCCGGAGTGGAGGTGGGCCGAGTGAAGAATATTGGCCTGAAAGAAGATCGGGCTCAAGTGGTCCTTGCGATTCATGATGGGATCACGGTGTTTGACGATGCGATTGCTTCAATAAAGACTCGTGGCATCATCGGAGAAAAATTCATGGAATTATCTCCCGGTGGGGCTGGAGAACGTCTGAAGACTGGTGGGACTATTGTGGATACTGAATCTGGAATTGATCTAGAACAGGTAATTAGTCAATTTATCCATGGCAGTGTGGAGTGATGCCCGTTTGGTGAAATAGAGGTGGAGGGAATATGCAAAGGGAATTGGCTAGGAAATTGGAGGTAACGATGAAGATGGGAGCAAGCGCACGTCGAAGGCTCCATTTTGAAAATTTTCCCAAAAATGCGGCGGTAATATTTCTTGGTTGGGTAGTAGTTTCTCTGACCTTTTTGACTGGCGCATGGGGAGGGGGCACGCCAACCGGAGCCGTGAAGGAGACCGTTGATCAGGTTTTTGTGGTGCTGAGGGATCAAGCGCTGAAGGACCCTGCGAGAGAGACAGAGCGGCGCGCGAAGCTCGAGGAAATCATCGGTCAGCGATTTGACTATGCCGAAATGGCTAAGCGCACCCTGGCTTCTCAGTGGAAGGGGTTAAGTCCAGAGCAACAACAAGAATTTGTTACCTTGTTTCAGCAGTTTTTGGCTAATTCCTACGTCGGCAATGTAGACGGGTATTCGGGGGAACAAGTGGAGTACCTGAAAGAGCGCGAAAAGGGAGAATTTGCTGAAGTGCAAACCAAAGTGGTGTCTCCTAAAGTGCAAATACCCTTGGACTATCGTCTGTTACAAAAAAATGGGGAGTGGCGGGTGTATGACGTGGTGATTGATGGAGTGAGCTTGATGAAAAATTATCGTGGGCAATTTTCTCGTATCATTAACTCCTCATCGTTTGAAGGCCTCCTCGAGAAACTCCGTTCAAAAGCTGACCTGGGCGCTTCGTCCTAAGGAGTCGGCTTTGTGATACCGTTCCGCTTGTGGTGCCTGGCGGCGCTATCCTGCCTGGCCGCGGCGGGAGGTGTTGTTCCCTCATCCGTCGTCCTGGCCGAAAATTCTTTTTTTGTGGTTCCTGCGTTTTCTACTTCCAAAAATGACGGGCAAGACTTTGGGCTGATTGCGCCGGTATTAAATTCAGATGCGGAAGGTAACCTACGGTCTCTTTTTGCCCCGATGCTGATTCATAATTCGTTTTTGGGAGTCCGGGGAACTTTGAACTATTTTCATTATTGGTCAGGTGGAAGCCAAATGGAGGCGGTCGGTTCCTATACCGAGGAGATTGAGCGAGAGCTCAAGTTTCGTTTCCAGGACCCGGGGTTTATCGAAGGGTTGTTCTTTGTCGATATTGGAGCACAATTTTTCAAAAATGCGACCAAGCGGTTTTATGGCTTAGGGCAAACCACTCCCCAAGATAATGAAACGAATTATACCGGTCGTGAAATTCAGGTCCATTGGAATTTTGGAATCCATCTAAATGATGTGACGCGGTTGTCGGTCAACCAAAGGTTTCGAGATGTAAAAATTCATCCGGGAGGCGTAGATAGCGAGCCATATACTCAGGATCGGTTTCCAGGGGAACCGGGGATAAAAGGTGCGAAGATTTTGGCTCACCGCCTCGTGTTTCAATATGACTCTAGGGATAACCTCAATACCCCCACGGCAGGCACCCGCTTTGAAGCGTTTGGGGAATTGGCGCAGAACTTTGATCGCGGGAAGGAAGACGATCTTTTGTATTTTCGCTCAGGATTTGACCTCAGGAAACTAATTCCGAGTCCCTCAAAGCGGTATATTTTTGTGGCCAGGGCTATGCTGCAATTAAGTTTTGGCGATGGGATACCCTTTTACGAACAAAGTTCCTTGGGAGGAGAAGACAACCTGAGAGGATATGGGAGGGATCGGTTTATTGATAAACATATGGTGGCGTTTAATGCGGAAGAGCGTATTCATCTGTTTGGAATGAAGATGTTTAACGTCAATATGGAATGCGAAATGGTGCCCTTTGTGGATATAGGGAGGACCTATCGAGACTTTAAATTTCGCCAATTTCATGACTGGGAAATTACGCCTGGGGTGGGATTTCGCGCAATTGTCCGCCCCAATGTCATGGCCAGGGTGGATTGGGGGTACAGCAGGGAAGGCGGAGCCGTGTTTGCGGGGCTCAACTATCCCTTTTGATGCAGATAATGTGATGGTCTATCTGCAATGCATGGGAAACATATACTCGAGATCCAAGAAGATGAATCGTTATGTGGGGATTGGGTTGCTCTCTCTGGTGGTAGGTGTCCTTTCTCTGCCTTGTGGGGCATTGCGGGGTGAGGATTCAACCGATCAGCAATATCCCGAGGATCTCGAAAGAGAGCTCACGAACTTGGTGATGGAAGGGGCAGCACATTCAACCGACCTGACGCGGTTGCTTCGGTTGGCCGGTTTGTATTTGGATCTGGGCTATGGGGTGTATGTTGGTCGGGAGCAAAAATTAGCGGCTTTTCAGGAGGGAGCCCGGGTTGCCCAAAAAGCCCTGAATCTTCGTGAGTCTTCTGCGGATGCCCATTTTTTGTATGCCGCCAATCTCGGTAGTGCTGCGGAGTTGGAGGGATTGGTCGCAGCGGCCTTGACGATTCAAGAGTTAAAGGATCACGTGCATCGGGTGTTGGAACTTGATGAACGGAATGCCCAGGCTCACCATATGTTAGGGCGGATGTATGAGGAATTACCCTGGGTGTTAGGGGGCGATCAGGAAGCGGCAGGGGATCACTTGAAGAAGGCGGTTTCTCTTGATAACCAGTATGCCCCGGCGGGGCTGGATCTCGCGAGGTGGTACATGAAGCACGGGCAAAGCCGGGAGGCAGTGAGGGAATTAACGCGGGTGGTTGACACGCCACCTCTTGTAAAACGATGGATATGGGAACGAATGCATCGACCGGAAGCCCAGGCCTTGCTGCGGCAGCTTGCCAGTCTGGAAGGTACCGCCCGTTCCAGTGGTCATCCGTAACGACGGGGATCCTGATGCTTGACACGCTATATCAGCTATGGGAAAATTTTAGCTGATCATGTCCAAATGGATCTTTTCTAGTTATTCCCATACAACACATTACGTTCTTTCAAGAAAGGATGCGCAATGTCCTTGCTAAAAAGGATTGAAAGTCCAGCAGATTTAAAGAAACTTTCTCGGGATCAATTTCCTGAACTCTGTCAGGAAATTCGGGAACTGATTATAGAAGTGATCTCCCATGTGGGTGGGCATTTAGCCTCCAATTTAGGTGTGGTGGAGCTGACGGTGGCTTTGCACTATTTATTGAACGCACCGGACGATAAAATTGTCTGGGATACCGGTAATCAGGCCTACACGCATAAATTGTTAACGGGCCGTCGTGAACAGTTTCATACGGTCCGCCAGTTTGGGGGTATAAGCGGGTTTTGTAAACGAGAAGAAAGCATCTATGACACGTTTAATGCCGGACATGCTGGAACCGGGGTGTCCGCTGCTGTGGGCTTTGTGGAAGCTCGTGAGCAATTAGGCAAATCAAATAAGGTGGTTTGCGTGGTAGGAGACGGGGCCCTCACTGCTGGAATGACATTGGAAGGACTGCAACATGCTGGAGATATGGGCCGGGATTGTGTGGTGATTCTGAATGATAACCAAATGTCGATTTCCCGAAACGTCGGAGCGATTTCCGCCTATCTGAATCGGACCTTTACCGGGGAGTTCTACACAAGGCTTCGGGAGGAAACTTCTCAACTCCTGGAAACCATTCCGCAAATTGGAGAACCCGTGAAGCGAATGGCTATTCGGGCCGAAGAACTGGCTAAAGGCTTCCTGCTACCGGGTTTGTTGTTTGAAGAATTAGGATTTCGATATGTTGGTCCGATTGATGGACACAATTTTGAGCATTTACTGCCGACGTTGGAGAATGTCTTGAAATTAAAAGGGCCAACTCTCCTGCACGTGATTACCAAAAAAGGATTAGGCTTTCAGCCGGCCATGAAGAATCCTGTATGGTTTCATGCCTGTTCTCCTTTTGATGCGAAAACCGGGCAACCGATGAAAAAGCCCGGTCATCCTTCGTATAGCTCTGTTGCTGCCAAAACACTGATTCGTCAAGCCAAAAAAGATAACCGTGTGGTGGTCATTACGGCTGCGATGTGCGAGGGAACAGGAATGTCTGAGTTTGAAAAGGAGTTTCCCTCCCGGTTAATTGATGTAGGGATTGCCGAGCAACATGCGGTGACCTATGCGGCCGGTCTCGCCGCTGATAATATGCGGCCGGTTATTTGTATGTACTCCACCTTTCTGCAGCGGGCCTATGATCAGGTTGTGCATGATGTGGCAACCCAAAATCTTCCGGTGACCTTTTGTATTGATCGAGGAGGATTGGTGGCGGAAGACGGAACGACCCATCATGGGGCTTTTGATTTTGCGTTTCTGCGGCATGTTCCCAATATGGTGATTATGGCGCCAAAAGATGAAAATGAACTTCAGCATATGGTGCAAACAGGATTGGTGCATGATGGGCCGGTGGCGGTCCGATACCCTCGCGGCAGTAGCTTGGGGGTGCCCTTAGATTCTGAGCCAATTCCTCTTTCCATTGGTCAGGGTGAGTTGTTGTCTGATGGGCGAGATGTGGCGATCATCGCCATTGGGGTTATGGTTTCAGAGGCCATGAAAGCGGCTGAGCGCTTACAAGAAGAAGGCGTGTCGGTGGCTGTCATTAATGCACGGTTTGTGAAGCCTCTAGATAAAAACCTTATTCGAGAAATTGCCAAAAAAGTCAAATGTTTTATCACCGTGGAAGAAGGATGCCGAATGGGCGGGTTTGGCTCGGCCGTATTAGAGTTTTTATCAGAGGAAGAATGTTGGGGTATGCCGACCAAAGTACTCGGGTTGCCCGATTGGTATATTGAGCAAGGGCCTCAGGATTTGCTCCGGGAAAAGTATGGGCTCACGGCGGATGGGATTTATGATCAGGCCAAAGCGTTATATGACCGGGTTTCTCTGCAAGCGGTGATACGATAGTCTATTCTCGTGTATATTTCTCGACGAAAAACCAAACAAATCCAGGTCGGATCGGTCAAGATTGGTGGCGATGCCCCCATTTCGGTTCAGTCTATGACGATTCCTCATCCGAGGGATGTGGCTGGGACCATAGAGCAAATTCAGCGGTTAGAGAGAGCTGGGTGTGAATTGATTAGGGTGGCCGTGCCCGATATGGAAGCGGTTGATGCGCTTCCAAAAATAAAATCACAAATGACGGCACCCTTGATCGCGGATATCCATTTCGACCATCGTCTTGCTCTGAAAGCCGCAAAAGTTGTGGACTGTGTCCGTATTAATCCCGGCAATATCGGTCCCTGGTGGAAAACGGAAGAGGTGATTCAGGCCGTCAATGACAATGGCATTCCACTCAGAATTGGGGTGAATGGTGGTTCATTGGAGAAGCATCTTCTTGAAAAATACGGCTATCCCACCGCGGAAGCTCTTGCCGAGTCGGCGCTGAATGCAGTTCATGCTCTCGAGGATGTTGGGTTTACCAATATGAAGGTGTCCTTGAAGGCCTCTGATGTGCACATGGCGATGGATGCCTATTGGTTGTTTGCCCAACAATCTAATTACCCCTTGCACATTGGCATTACCGAAGCAGGGACGGCGATGACCGGCGCGGTGAAATCTGCCATTGGATTAGGTTGGCTGCTTTCTCAGGGAATCGGCGATACCCTTCGCGTCTCTTTAGCAGCCGATCCAGTGGAAGAAGTCAAGGTGGGATTTGAAATCTTGAAATCGTTGGAGCTTCGCCACCGAGGCGTCAATGTGATTGCCTGCCCTACATGTGGGCGAGTGGAAATTGATGTCGTGAAAATGGCTAATGAATTAGAGCATCGACTGGGGCATATCACGACCCCCATCACTGTATCCGTCTTGGGTTGCGTGGTGAATGGAATTGGCGAAGGGAAAGAAGCTGATATTGGAATAGCCGGAGGCCAAGGAGTAGGGATTCTGTTTAAAAAAGGAAAATTGTATAAACGTGTGCCATCTGAAGAGCTCCTTGATACCTTGATCGAAGAAGTGGAGTTGATGGCCAAAGAGCAAGGTGGTGAAGGGCTGAATGTCCATGCTCCCGAGACATCTGAAGACACCCCCATCGATCTTTCCTCCATGGAGGATCTTTCCTTAAGCTCCATACGATCTACTTCCAGAGAACTTCCTGTCTTGCCCCGTCAGTAAGGATTCCAGCCTTTTTAGGACTAAGGAAAGAGAAAGCCGGACTTTCTCTTGTACAAGAGAAAATAGACTCCTTATAATGAGTGCGTGAGGGCGCCGTACCCAAGTGGCTAAGGGAGCAGTCTGCAAAACTGCGATTCAGCGGTTCGAACCCGCTCGGCGCCTCCATTGATTCTGTCTAAGCCCAGCTTGGCAATAGTATATGTAGGGAACAGATGCGAGTCGTCTTGAACTATGGTGAATATCTCCAAGGAGTAAAATAACAATGGCGGTACCTGTGTCTCAAATGTACACCGTAGCTCAATATGCCCTCTCACAGCACTTGCGGGGTGTGAAGCGATATCCCCTTGTGCTGATGTTAGAGCCGCTCTTTCGGTGCAATCTGGAATGTGCAGGGTGTGGGAAAATCCAATACCCGGATCACATTTTAAATCGGCGCCTGACGCCTGAGCAATGTTGGGCTGCCGCTGATGAATGTGGCGCGCCCATTGTGAGTATTCCTGGTGGAGAGCCGCTGATTCATCCAGAAATGCCAGCCATTGCCGAAGGGCTTGTGAAGCGAAAGAAATATGTGTATCTCTGTACAAATGCCATTCTGCTTGAACGAAAATTACAGGACTATACGCCTTCGAAATACCTCACATTCAGCATCCATATGGATGGTCTCAAGGAAGAGCATGACCATGCCGTTTGCCGAGATGGCGTCTATGACGTTGCCGTGAAAGCTATTAAAGCCGCTTTGGCCAAAGGTTTTCGGGTGACGACCAATACGACATTATTTAATGATGCGGCGCCTGCTCGTGTCAGGAGATTTTTTGATGAAATGATGGAGTTGGGTGTGGAAGGCATGATGATTTCTCCTGGGTATAGTTATGAAAAGGCTCCAGATCAGCATAGTTTTTTGAGCCGTGATCGCACACATTCGTTATTTGTGCAATTGCTGGCTCAACGAAAACGCACTTGGCAGTTTAACCAATCTCCGTTATTCCTGGAATTCCTGATGGGAAAACGGGAGTATGAATGCACCCCCTGGGGGAATCCCACATACAATATTTTTGGGTGGCAGCGCCCCTGTTATTTATTACAGGATGGGTACGCATCCACTTTTCGAGAATTAATGGAAGAAACGGAGTGGGAGCGCTATGGAACGGGACGACATGAACAATGCCGTGATTGTATGGTGCATTGTGGGTATGAAGCCTCGGCCGTGAAAGATACCTTCAGCTCATGGGGTGGGTTTTTTGGCACCGTCAGGGCGACCCTGTTTCCCAATGCTGTGTGAGGCCTCTTTTCTTTGTCTTTTCTTTCCCTTCGTCAACTCTGGATCATCTGGAAATCGTCTCAACGTTTAGCTGTAAGTAAAGGGTCATCATGGGTTCAGACGTGTCCTCAATCAGTACCACTCAATCATGGGAAGGCCGCCATCTGCAGCCTTCCAATGACAAAGAATTGCACGAAGCCATAGGTCGCGCGTTTGATTATCGAGGCGATGTGACGATTCAACTCAAAACGGGGGAGCAGGTCATGGGGTATGTGTTTGATCGCCAGGATGAGGCTCCTCAGTCGTATGTGAAGCTATATCTGCCAGAGGGTCACGAACCGCGCATGGTTTTATACCAGGAGATTGCTGGAATCGTATTTTCGGGGGAAGATACGGCGTTTGGTCGATCGTGGGAGGACTGGGCGCAAAAGTGGAAGAAGCCAGAGGCAAGCTCTTAGCGACACGGTTCACGCAAGCATTTTTCCCATTCAACGTTTCCAGTCATCTATATTATCCAAAACAGGTTTTCCATTTAAGCTGACTCCAGGTTGGATGGAAAATTTCCTCCTCTCTCGGCTCATGGCCTGGTATGTTTTTTCTTTGAAAACCCAGTCAAGGCGAGTGGTCAACAGCACGCAAGAACCGAAGAATTTATTGACGATTGGCTCCTGACTGTGATAAAAGTCCAGACCTTTTTGGGCTCAAGAAACCTCTGTAGCCCGAAATATTTTGACTGGGATTGAGGGATTGCTAGGGGACTTTCATTGGAAGATATTGGAAGGCTTGCGAAACCTGAAGGATGTACGGTGTAGGCATGTTGTGCAATCCCGTCGTTTCGTTCTAGCTGTAGTTCTTTCCCTTTGGACCCTTTTTCCGGTGAGTGTGCTGTATGCACTTCATGAAGTTGACCATCGCTTTACGGTCCAGGGTCGAATTTGTGGCAATGACGGCGATGGCATAGAAGCGGCTGTCGTTTCCGTGAAGAATACTCGGGCGGATATTTCTGGGAATGGGAAAGCAGACAGCGATGGGTTCTACAAAGTCGTTCTTCACTTGCACAATGAGAACCAAGGCGATCCCTTGGTTATTCAGTCTGGAGCGTTTGAGTCGACAGGGCGAGTTGAGCTTGACCCCAATGATCCGAACACAGAGCGCATTGTTACAGTTAATTTGGGCAAACCGTGCCGTGCCCTTCCGTTTTGGCGCCAGACTTGGGCTCTTGCTGGGGTAGTCGCTCTATTTGGGGTTGCCATGATTATGGCTATTCGACAGATGGGTGGGAAAAAGGGGAAAGGGCTCGATGGGTCACAAAAGAGGAAAAGCCGAAAGAAATAGTGTGCGCTTGAAGCGCTTCTGGTCCTAAGTCCAAGAGAAGCTATGAGTTTGGTGAGGAATGTCGAATATGGAAAATCAGGATTCAGGTAAACGAGGGGGAACAATGAACGAGTATCAAAAAGTCAAAAGTCTTTTAGTCAGTGGACTGGCCGTCCTAGGCTTATCGATGTCAGCATGTGGTGGTGGTGAAGGTCCGCCGAAACCGCCTCCTCCTGCTCCACCGGAATATGCGGATAAGCATATGCCCGAAGGTTATTGGAATAATCCGGAAATCGTGGAAGAGGGGAAAGCGATCTTTACCGGTACGCAGAATATTGATGTGAATTGCGCGAGTTGCCATGGGAAAGACGGGAAGCCAGTCAAAGCCGGTGCCCGGGATTTCCGACGAACGGAGCAAATGGAGCTTTACTCGGATTCAGTATGGTTTTGGCGAGTAAGCGAAGGTGTGACTGGAACCAAAATGAAAGCCTGGAAGAGCAAGCTTTCTGAAGATGCCATCTGGAAAGTCATTGCCTTTGAAGCAACCTTTGGCCTCAACGGGAAGGAATATGACGTGGCGAATAAAAAATGGGTTCCGGCTGGAACGGCTGGTGCAGCACCTGCGGCTGAAGCGCCAGCGTCCGAGGCGCCAACTGCCGAGGCACCTGCCGGTGGAGAGGCTGAAAAAGCTGCAGAGTAATCCAGGAATTGAATGAAAAAGAAGGAGGGCGGGGACCCTTGAAAACACTGAATCGAAGTCTATGGATAGTTCTAGCGTTGGGGGTAAGTGGGGTAGCTACCGCATTTGGCCAGGTTCCGGATGCTCCCCCTGTGGATTTTCCCTATGCGGGAAATCGAACGGCAGTGTGGGTCGTCGCTCAACTCCATATTTTATTTGCGGCGTTTATTCTAGGTGCGCCGATATTTGTGGTGGTGGCTGAATGGCTTGGGTATAAGAATAACGATCCGAAGTATGATCGTCTGGCCAAGGAAGTCATTAAGGTCACAGTCATCCTGTATAGTATGACCGCCTTAACTGGAGGCCTGTTCATCTTTGTCCTGCTCGGGACATATCCCGACTTTTCGACGTGGCTTATCAAGCACTTCTTCCTTGTGTTTGCGGTTATCTATCCTCTGCTGTTTATCCTTGAAACCATTATTTTGTACACCTATTTTTATTCATGGGATTCCATGAAGGGAGCGAAAAAAGGACGGCACATCGCTCTTGGTATCCTCCTGAATATTGTCGGGACGGTGACACTCTTTGTCATTGACGGTCCAACGTCTTTCATGAATACCCCTGCTAAAGCGGCGGGAGATTTATCCTTAGTAGAGTTTATCCAAACGGCCAGCCTCTGGGACAAGATGGCTAATTTTAGCTGGATGCCCCTCAACCTCCATCGCCTGGTCGGAAATGTGACGTTTGGTGGATTTATTGCCGGGCTTATTGCGGCCTATATGTTTATGGGATCAAAAACAGATGAGGAGCGAGCCTACTACGACTGGATGGGATTTGTGGGCAACATGATCGGTGTGGGGGCCTTGATGCTTCTTCCGTTCATGGGGTACCTCTTGGCCTATGAGTTGTGTGATTATGATGCCTCGATTTGTCCCTACATGATGGCCGACCAGTTGTCGATGTTCTTTGAGATGCAGGGGGCCATGATTGGACTGATCTTTTTAGCCAGTAATTATTATATCTGGTTGAGTTTAAAGCGAATACAGGGTGTAGAGCAGGTACGAATATCTGGATTTGTCGCGGTGGTCGTACTGTTAATGCCAGCCATCATGGGATATACATGGAAAATGTTCCCACCACCTGAGTGGCAGTCTTTAATTGTCTTAGGGATCTTGGTCGTTCTTCCTGTGGTTCTTAGTAAAGTTCCTGGTCTTAAGAATTTCACGGTGTCCGCCTTTACCATGATCAAGATCGGTTTTTTAATGATTGTGGTGGCCGATGCCATTTGGATGACTCCTCACGGGTTTGTGCCAACGCAAGGGCTGGCCACCGAGGAAGTCGAGTTACCTTCATGGGCGGGTGAATTAGCGCTCATGCCAGCAAAGAATGCTGCAGCCTTTACCCTCGTGTTCCTGACTGTGGTCAATTATCTCCTATATAACCGAGCCATTAAGCGCGGAACGATCATGTGGGGGAAAATTGATTTCGCTTCCCAGTTCGTCCTCATATTCCTGGCTTTTAGCGTGATTTGGACAATGGGCCTCATGGGGGCGGTGCGCTCGTTAACTCGAAAATATTACCATGTCTATAACCTCGTTCCTGATTTTACTCCGGAGGCGTTTACACCGACCTTGGCCTATTCGGCATGGTGGATAACGGGGGTGACTATTGTCTTTTATGCTGTTGTGAGTTTTGCCATCCTTGTCACGCTGAAAGCTGGAAGTCCAAAGCCGGCAACGTCATTGGCATCGTCAGTCCCGGTTGAAGCTAAATGAGAAGGTTTAAAAAAGAGGAAACAAATGGCTAACCAAAGTTTTGCCAAGAGTGTCATGAAGAAGACCACCCTGGGGGTCATTATTGGTGTGCTTTTGGTTGTGATCGCCCAACAGACACATTTCCCACCAGTCTTTCAGATCATGTTTTTTCTTTATGCGATGCTCGGGGCTTTGGTATTCATTCTTTTAGATGCTCCAGCAATGAAACGCCTGGAAGGGTTGAAGGCGTTGGGGGCTTTATTGGTGTTCTACCTCTTGCTTTCGGGTCTCTATATTGCCGGTGCGTCGATTCTCCCCCAGTTTGACCCGGAAGATGAGAAGGGGAAAATTGAAAAAGTCTTGAAGCTTCGGCGCGCCCAAACCGAACTGGGAAAGGCTGATGAGCTTATTGCTCGGGCCAAAGAATTAGATGAACGGGCTAAGGCTATTTCCAAACAACTGTCTTCTCTGGGAGCTGATGCCAAAGTTGAAGTGGCGGCTACGACCAGTGCAGGTGGGGCAGCTTCTGGGGATATCGTGGCCCTTGGAAAAGATCAGTGGGAACTTCAAGAATGCTATAACTGCCATAAACTCTATGGGCAAGGCGGGAAAAAGCGTGGTCCTGAGATGGATAATATCGGTAATCTCATGACTGTCGACCAACTCAAAGAGAAAATTCTATATCCGAAAAGCTGGAAAGCAGAAGGATTTGATAAGGATTACGATAAAGGGAAAATGCCTGATAAGTATAAAGATCTCATGTTCCCACAAGAAATTGATGCCCTTGTTGCCTTTCTTGCTTCGTTGAAAGATGAGTCGGTCAAAACTCCGAAGCCAATAAAAATGAACTAATCCACATCTGAGGTTTTCCTCTGGCCATGCAACCAAAATTGACAGCAAAAGCACTATGTGCGGACAAAGAAGTCGGGAAGATTTCTAAGGTTATCGTTGATCCTCTTTCCCATGAAATTAGCCATGTCATTGTACGGGAAATGAATGGTCAGGGAGTGGAACGTCAGGTTCCTATTGGCCAAGTTCAGGAAGTGGTGAGCGAGGAGGAAATTGTCCTTCGATGTTCCAGGGAGGAATTCGGTCGATTCCCGGTACTGGAGCGAGATCAGTATGTCACGGTTAAGGAAGTTGAAATTGCGCACTTAGAGGATCATCTGCATGTTGAGCCTGGAGAAATTTTGGTTCCTCTTCCTCGTCTCGAGCAAGGGGTTCCCCGACGAACGTTTTTTACCAATATGACGCATGCGATTGGGACGTTAATTGCCTTGCCCTTAGCGTTTCCTGTGTTGAAGTACCTCATGAAGCCCATGTTTAAGCCCTACGATAATGCCTGGTTTTCCGTTGGCAATGTTAAGAAGGTGAGTAAAGAGAATATTGGTTTCCAGTTTAAATTTACCCGCGGATTTAAAGAAGCCTTTATGCCAGAGCAACAGATTGAAAAAAATATTTGGGTGGTCAAGGCGACTCCAGCGGTACAAAAGGCGGTGTACGAGGGAAATGATAGGAAGTTCTTCGATGATAAGGGTGAGGTGATTTGGGTGAACAAGGCCAATTCCCCCTACATCGGCTACTCCGGGAAATGCCCTCATCTGGGTTGTGGATATAAATGGAGAAAAACGAAAAATTTTCCAGAGGGGGTGTTTTTGTGCCCGTGTCATCTGAGTATTTATGATGAAGCGGGAAAAGTCATCGATGGGCCGGCACCGAGACCTCTCGATGTCCTTCCCATGCAAGTTGATGCCGGTGGAGAAGTGAAAATCATCGATGTGGAGTATAAAGCCGGGGTTAATAAACAAATTCGGCTTCTGTAAAAGCCTGGGATGGAATGGTGAAAGGCGCATGAAGGAAGACAGTCAATCCGTGAATCAACAAAATGCCTTTGAAAAGGTCGTTGAATTTGTTGATGAGCGAGTAGGTCTGAAAACTATTCAGGCCAAAATGCTGAATGAGCCAATCCCTGGCGGTTCTCGCTGGGCCTATGCTTTTGGCTCTGTGCTGTTGTTTATCTTTATTGTTCAAGTCGTCACGGGGATTTTGTTGATGTTCTACTATGTCCCCAGTACAGATCACGCCTATGCGAGTACTCAATACATCATCCATGAGGTGGACTACGGATGGTTTCTCCTGAGCTACCATTTTTGGGGATCCTCTGCCATGGTGGTGATGGTTTTTGCTCATATGTCTCAGGTCTTTTTATGGGGTGCTTATAAAAAGCCACGAGAACTGGTCTGGTTGGTGGGCTTGGCATTGTTTGGTATTGTGATGGGTTTTGGATTTACCGGCTATCTCCTCCCCTGGGACCAACGCGCATACTGGGCCACGGTAGTCGGGGTAGAAATCATGGATAAAACTCCACTGATTGGGGATTTTTTGGCTAGATTTCTTAAGGGTGGTCCGACACCGGGACAAATGACGCTGAGCCGGTTTTTTGTCATCCATGTCATGGTCTTGCCGGCTGCTTTAGCTGGGCTGGCCGGGCTTCATATTTTTCTCTTTAGAAAGGCTGGGCCTGCTGGACCATTTAGGGGCACTCCTGAAGAGATCAAAGCGAAAACGGATTACTTCTTTCCTCGTCAGATCTGGAAAGATATTGTGGCCATGGCCACTGTTTTTTTAATCATTTGTTCTCTTGCCTTCATTGAGCCAGTGGTGTTGCTGGAACAAGCGACTCCTGATCCTGGTGATTATCATCCGGAGCCAGAGTGGTATTTCTTGTTCTTATTCCAGTTGCTTCGATTGAAGATTTTTGGCGGAGAGTTTGGGCAATTCCTTGGAGCTATGGCCATACCAGGCGCCTTTATGGCGTTTTTAGCGGCACTGCCTTTTTTGGATACAAATTCAGAGCGAAATATCTTTAAACGGCCCCTGGCTCTGATTGGCTGGACTGTGGTCATGGTCTTTATTTTAGTATTTACTGTGTCAGCCATTATTAATCGGGAGTTTTTAGACTAATCTCTGGAAGCATATGTCGAATACGAAGTTAGGACTTCTTGTTTTTTGGCCGACATTCTGGACCGGGTTTCCAATAAAGATGGTTTTCGCCTTGTTGTTGCTCGCAGCGCACATGCACCCTTGGGAGGGGACTGGGCTATATTTATTGTTACTAGTCTCCATTCCGGTAGATATTTGGGCGCTTGGTCTTTGTGCAAGAACAGTATTCATTGATCGGTTGAAGGTCGATCCGCAACCGGGCCTTGGTCTGAATCTTTGGATACGATGGGCAGCCTTTAGTGCAGTGGCTTTACCGATCATAACAATAGTGGTGTCCATGGTAACGGAAACTGCTAAATCTGTGGTTGCCAGTATTGTTGAATCTATTAAAGAGAATATCTTGACGATTCCGGTTGCCGAACAAATAAGTCTTGAGCTGGTTATGTGGGGTAGTGTCGCATCTGTCGCGCTCATTCTTTGTTTGATTGGGTGGCTGTATGGTTTAGGATGGTTCGCTCAACCATTTGTGAAAAATGCAAAACCGGTAATAGGTACGACAGCTGACCAGGCGAACTTTTGGGATAGTTTACGTATTCCAGCTGATCAGCCCCTGCTCTTAACAGCATTTACCGGGATGGGGGTTGTGCTGGTGTTCATTTTTTGGGTTCTCCTGCCTCAAACGACACCACATCCACATGAAGAATATGTCTATACTTTTGAAAAAAAGGAAGTGGTCATAGTTGAACCAAAAAAGATATTAAAGGAAGCAGAACAAGTTTTGGCCAACGCAGAACTTGTAGTGATAAAGCTTCAGGATGAAAAATCAGGAGATGCAGAAGCCTCTTCAGAAACATCTGGAAAGGCTAGCGATCTTTCACCGGAAGCCAAGCAGGAAAAATAAGGCAGGAATGCTACCTCCGACAAAGGATGGAAAAACCTAAAGAAGGTTTGCGGCCTAGGGAGATCAGCCTTGAACCAACTCATGAACGATCGAAGGGGGGCCAGAATGAAATCGGCCGGCCAATTAGGACCTGCAACGGTTGTACAAGGAATGAATAGGATGTCTGGTTTTCTTAAATTAGCAAGTTTTTTCGCTCTTCTCTTTCTCCCGGCTTTGGCCATGGCGGCTGGAGGTGCGGAAATTCAGGCCATGTCGGTTGAATATCGTGATGTTCCTGGAATCGGCAGCCGTAACCTGGTATGGATTGTCGCGCAGCAACATTTGTTGTTAGCTGGCTTTGTGTTAGGGGTCCCGATTTTTGCCTGGATTTGCGAACTGGTTGGATGGAAAACTAAAGAACCTCGGTATGACAAGCTCGCCAAAGAGTTTACAAAGCTTTTGACGTCAGCCTATGCCACCACTGCTTTGTTTGGTGGAATTCTCTTATTCCTGCTGATTGGCCTGTATCCAAAATTGATGGCCTATCTGACCGATATGTTTTTTCCTTCCTTCCTCGTGTATTGCCTGCTCTTCTTATTAGAAACGGCCACCCTGTATATGTATTGGTACGGGTGGGATTACATGCAGGGGAATAAAAAAGCCTTTCATCTGTTTTTAGGATTCCTCCTGAATTTATTTGCCCTCGGGATCATGGCTGTTCCAAATTCATGGGCAACTTTCCAGGCGAGTCCTGTCGTGGTGGGGGATGGCGATGCCTGGGCGAGAGCTTGGATGGCCATGCAAAACCCGACATGGATGCCGGTCAATATCCATCGCCTCATCGCGAATGTGGTCCTGGGTGGGTTTATTGTTGGGGCCTATGCAGGAATACGATATCTTTTGGCCGTTTCACAGGAAGAGCGGGAGCATTACGATTGGATGGGGTATGTCGGGAACTTTATTGGGGTGTTTGGTATGTTGCCTCTCCCATTCGCCGGCTATTGGCTGATGCGGGAAGTCTACCAGTACAACCAACAGATGGGCATTACCCTCATGGGTGGATTCCTTGCATGGTTGTTTATTCTCCAAGCGATGCTTATTGGGGTGCTCTTCCTCGGTGCGAATTACTATTTCTGGATGGGTATTACCTATCGAATACCAGGGTCTGAGAATCAGTACAAGAAGCCTATTATGGCGATGCTCGTCGTCTTATTATTATGTCTTGGTGTGTGGATGACCCCACATTCCTTGGTGGCGAGCTTGGCGGAAGCCCAAAAAATGGGCGGAACGCACCATCCATTGCTAGGGGTGTTCGGTGTGATGTCCGCCAAAATGACGGTAGCGAATATCATGATCCTCGTGACGTTTATGAGTTTTATTATGTATTGGCGTGCGGGGAAGCAAGAAACCGCTGTGTGGGCCAAAGCTGCAAAAGCTGTGATGGGTGCGTTGCTGGTTATTGGTGGTGTGGCGGTAATTGTTCTTGGGGTATGGGGATATTTTGTGCCAGCCATTATTCGGATTAATTATTTCTCCGTGGCCCAAGTGCTCATAGTCTTATTTATTATGGTGACGTTTACGCCATTGACCGCCTTATTGATGAAAAGCGCGAAGACGACCACAGAAATGGTGTGGGGAAAAATGCCCATACGTGCGGGGTATAGTTTGGTTCTCAATGCGGTGATGGTGATTCTGCTGATGTCCCTTATGGGCTATGCACGATCCTCTTCGCGGGTACATTGGCATATTTATGGGGTGATGCGGGATACCTCGGAATATGCCTTCTCCCCGGCATTAGGCTATGCAGCCGCTTTTATGTCTCTGAATACTTTTGTGTATTGCTTGTTGGTCGCGTTCATCTTTTGGGTTGCCACGTTGGGAGATAAGGCTAAAGCTCAACAGCCCAAGGGCCCACTGGCTGACGTTCCTTCTGGTGCCGCTCCGGCTATGGCTGGGGGAGCACCAAGTTCCAGCGAAGCGATTGAATCTGGGATCCTCGAAAACCATAAGTGAGGCATCATGAGTGAAGTTGCATTACTCCAAATAATTGGTCTTTGCGTTGTTGGAACCGGGCTTCTCATTCTGTTGTTTATCAAAGGGATGTTTCTCCGTGTCCTAGGTTTTGTGGCCATGGTCTTGGGAACCTTTAGTTTGATCGCCTTGAGCGTCCCTCAAATGGCCTCATTGCCCCCAGCCATCGAAACGTTTGATTTAGCTGAAGTGAAAAGCCCAGATGATTTGGCGGCGATTGGCCAAAAAATATTTTTCAGCAAGGGTCAATGTGCGCTGTGTCATTCGATTGGGCCTAGTGAGTCGTCTCGATGCCCAGACTTGAATGGCATTGGCGCGAAGTTAGCCCCGGATTTTATTTATGAAAGTCTCACGCAACCGCAAGCTTATATTTATTTAGATTTTCGTCATGGAACGAAGCCTGAAGAATATCCGGCGCGCATGCCCCATATCGATAAGGATCCCATTGGACTCACCAAGCCAGAAATTTATTCAGTGATCGCCTTTCTCCAAAAAATGAGTGGGGAGCCGATCAGTATCAAAGTTGAGGATATTATGGAATCTGCGCAAGAACCAGCCGATTCCTTAAAGGTGGCTTTGGTCTCTTCACCACTGAAATCTCAAATGCAGAATTTGGCGGCTCACTAAAGGGATTAGCCAGAATGAGGAGAACATCATGAAAGGTCCAATAGCGAGTGGGGCAATTCTTCTTGCCGGGATGTTCATCTTTTTGAAATTTATTCTTCCGTTGCTCACCGCACCCCTTCCGGCTAGTTTAATTTATCTGTATTTGGCCATCACGTTAAGCGGAATCATGATTTTCGGAACCATGAGTGCCTCATCGTTGGAGTCCCTCATGGGTCCTATTTTCAGATTTTTATCGGGGAAGGGCCAGTCTGGGGCTGGACAAATGGCCAGGTTAGCGGTTTTGGTGTTGTTCCCGTTATTGGTTGGTTGGCAAACCTATACGACTTTGGCTCCCAGTGATCTTCCTCCGGGGGAAAATCGGACGATTCATCCCGCTCCTCCTGGTGAGTTTGTCGGTTTATCAAATCCTTATCCCAAAACACCTGAAAACATCATGATGGGTAAGGGCCTGTATGCCGCCTACTGCTCCCCCTGCCACGGAGCAAATTATGATGGAAAAGGTCCGGCGGCACCTGGCTTTAATCCTCCTCCAGCCAACTTTAGTGATCCAGGGACTATTGCGCAGTTACAAGAGGCGTATTTGTTCTGGCGGATAAAAAAAGGTGGAGTGGGTTTACCGGTGGAAGGGATGCCATGGAAATCGGCTATGCCACGATGGGAAGTTGAATTACCAGAAGAATTCATTTGGAAAATTATTATGGGTGAATATGATGGGGCGCACCAATCCCCACGGACTTGGGAAGAAGAAGACTAGACTCAAGCCAATTATGATGTGGATGAATGAGTGGAGAATATGACATGTTGAACGGACTAGGAAGCCTAAGGACAATATCCATTATTGGGCTGTTCGGGGTCCTTGGATTTTCGTCAGCTTTTGCCAGTGAGCCTCCTGCTTCAGAAGCATCAGGTAGCGTCTCAGTGCGAATGTATCAATTAGAAGGCAGTTTACCGTCCGAAGACCCTAATTCTTCACAATGGGATTCAGTGCCAGGGTCAGAATTTAAACTGGCCCCTCAGGTGCATTGGCCTCCACGAATCCAAGAGGTGACCGTGAAGTCGGTCAAGGTCAAAGGGGTTCATAACGGCCAAGAACTGGCCATACTCGTGGAATATGAAGATCCCACCGAAGATGCTGCCGATGCGGCGGCCCTTGAATTTATGGTGGGCGATAAACCGGCTCATTTTGCACACGGCCAGGAAATGCTGCAAGTTGAAGGGGGCCCGGTAAATATTTGGTTTTGGAAAAAGGAAAATGGCAAAGCGGTCGACATGAGTGCAAAGGGATTTAAGACCTTGGAAACTCAAAAGCAGCAAGATGTGAAGGCAAAAGGGGTTTGGCAAAATGGCACCTGGAAAGTGGTCTTTTCCCGATCATTGAAAACTGAGGATGGGCAGGACGTTCAAATAGAACCAGGCGAATGGCGTAGTGTAGCGTTTGCCTTTTGGGATGGGGCTATTGTCGATGGTCTTGTCAAGGAAAAAGGTGGGCAGAAAGCCGTTTCCACTTGGTGGTATATTCGCGCGGAACCGAGTGCAGATAATTCCATTTTTGGCTGGGTCATTTTGGGCTTAGCCCTCGCAGCGGGCTTTGAATTGGTGATTGTAAGGAAACTGAGAAAGGGACAATCAGTATGAAACGGGCAGCGGGGGGCGGTCGCGATATGACAGTCATCGGGTTGGCCGTGATCGGACTAACCTTTACGCTATTTTCTGGATGTGCGCTTTTTGAGGATGAAAGAACCGCTAAGGGTCGGAAGCTCTATAACCATTACTGTAGTCATTGCCATGGGGAAACCGGCCAACAAGGGGAAGGGTTTAATTGGGAGCGCATGTCGGATCCCAGACCTAAAAATCTGGCATCCAATGCTGAAATGTCTACCTTTAGTGATGAAGAGATTTTCCATACTGTCTATCGGGACATGAAAGATACGACTGATCAAAAAGTAATTGATGATGAGAACTACTTTGCTGTCCCCACCATGCCGACATTTAAATACACGTTATCCGAGGAAGAAATCTGGTCAATAGTGGGGTACGTTCGGACTCTCCATGGGATGTCGCTGAGCTATGACTTGGAAACCAGAAAAAAAGAATTAGAGGAGGTATTTCAGGCAGCACAGCAAGAGATGGAAACGACAAAGGCCGCCTTTGAGGCTGCAACCGAGAAAGTAGAGGCTGCGCAAGCTGCCTATGAAGAAACGTTGACTGATGAGCAACTTGAAAGTTACGAACCCAAAGAAGTGACAATTCCAGAGGAGGATGTGTTCCTTGCAGCCAATGAAAAGTATGAAGCGGCGAAATCCGAAGTTGATAATTTTTTAAAGCGCCCCAAAAAGCCCCAAGTATCCAGACCTGATCTTTCAATAGCTGAAGAAGACCGCGTGCTTCAAGCTAAGCTGGGGAAGCAATTATATAGCGATAAATACGGATGCCAGGGCTGTCATAGTCTCAATGATGAAGGTGGGATTGTGGGTCCCGCATTGGACCGAGCAGGATTTCGCCTCAATCCAACATGGATTTATCGTTGGATCCTGTATCCTCAAGCCATGAAAAAGCATACCAGGATGCCGAATTTGGGGATTTCAGAGCCAGACGCAAGGGCTCTTACCTATTATTTAGGGACTCTCCAGGCCCCAAAGCCTGAAAATCCTAATCAGCCCTCAGAATAACATTCCAACAGTTCTTCATACATCCATGAGGAGCCCCATTTTAGGCTGTTGTTAGGCTAGAAAGGGGTGCTCTTCTACCGTTTTTTGCGTGCTACGTAGGCGATACATGCTGTGGTGTGTTTACGTGTTGAACAAAAAATGGTTTGAAATGTCTTTGATAAGTAGGAAGGCCGAAAATTGAAAAAAATGAGTGGTTGAAAGTCGAGGTATGTGATTGGTTAATGAAAATAAAATGAAGAAGATGGTTTCTTGTCCTTCTCCAACCTGTCTTCCTATGGAAGTCCCATCAATATTCCTCCCAAGATAAGAACGCCAATCCAGGTATGTTGTTTGAACAAAGAGAAGGCTTGCTCTCTTGAAATATCCGAACGGAGAAGAAAGACTTGATAGCCTAATATGCCGGCTACTCCCATCAAGGTTAATGAATATTCAATCCCTAGATGATTAATCCTGGCAACCAGGGCCAAAAACCCCAGCATGAATAACCCTGCAAGCCCTACGCCCAACCAGATGAAGGATCCAAACAGAATGGCGGAGGATTTGACTCCAATCCTGATGTCATCCTCCTTATCCTGTATGGCGTAAATCGTATCGTATACCACCGCCCAGCATACGGTTGCTCCGAAAAGCGACCAGGTTGAAACTTCCAATTCGTTCCGAGTGGCGGCCCACGCCATGACGCCACCCCATCCAAATGCCAATCCCAATATCAATTGAGGAATATGGATGAAACGCTTGCAGAAGGGGTACACCCCAGCAAGCAATAATGCCACAGGACTCAGAAGAAGGGTCAGTGGATTCAAGAACCATAGCAATCCGGCGGCTAACCCAAGCAAGACTGCCAGAAAAGCCAACGCATGGAGTGGCGTTAATTGGCCGGAGGCGAGCGGGCGATGCTGGGTTCGTTGAACTTCCCGATCGAATGACAGGTCAGCCAGGTCATTCATAATCACCCCCGCACTTCGCATAAGGAATGATCCCATAATGAAAATCAAAAGGAGTTTCAGGCTGGGCCAACCCTGGGAAGCAAGAAACAGGGACCAAAGCGTTGGGAAGAGTAAAAGCAGAGTTCCTGTTTGATTAAACAACCGGATCAGATTGGCAAATGCAACGGAAGGAGGCATGGACGGTACGTAGAGCTGACTAAAACAATAAGTGACACGCATGGGGTGACATGAGAATTGCTAAAGATGCCATATCAGAACACAAAAACCATCAGTTCTGGTCTCATGCAAATGTGGATATCATGACTCAGAAAACTTCATGGTGCTATTTTACAGTAAATCGTGCGATACAGAGGATCCGATCAGGTTCTTTTGATGGGGCAACCACGATCATCCACTCGCCGGTGTGTAAGTCTGGATGCAGTGATTTCATACTCCACATACGATAGCCTGAAGAAGGTCGAATGGGGATATTTATTTCAGAAATCTTAGTCCATTTTCCCTCGGTCTGGTGGTGCCAGCTATGACGAAGTTTTCCTGTTGTTGCCGCCTCGACCTTGGTCCAAAATACCACTTGGGAGGTTTGTGATGTTTGGACCACTGGAATGGCCGCTTGTCCATTTTTATCTTTTTCGCAATAGGCCGGAGGGGTGAAAATTCCCTTTGGATTCCTATTGTTTACCTCTTTAGATAAAACGACTTTCTCCACAAAAAAATCAGGCTGTGCCAACGCCGGTGTGATCGTCAGACCAAGCAAGACCCCCATTCCCAAAAACATGTGCGTTACTCGGTCAAACACCTTCAGTCCTCTCATGGATTGTGAGACAACACCAACCGAAGAAACTAAAATATAGCTGCGGTCTTGTCAATGGAAAGCGTGAAAGGAGGGTATTTGAGCATAACCTTCTCATGTTCGGCCAGACTCCCTCACTTTTCGAAGAGAGCCAGGATCTCTTGCAAGTTGACGTTACCAAGCGACGAAAGGTATAAACGACCACAAAGGTCACCTCCCAAGCTCGTGCTCCAGCGCGGTTTGTCTTTCGTGATTTCTTCCCCTCCAATATGAGCCGGCGTAGCTCAGTGGTAGAGCAGCTGATTCGTAATCAGCAGGTCGGTGGTTCAATCCCACTCGCCGGCTCCAGCCAACACCCTATCGGACAAGGTTTCAAAAGAAACCGGCCTCAGAAATTTTTGCTTCTCTTCTTCTTTTCTTCTCGGCAAGTGTTGTCAATCTGATTCGAGAGAAAGAAGCCTGCACGGTATCCACACGTATTCTTGGGTCCATGCTGGATCCTCAGAGTCAGATCACGCCATCGGGATGAGCGCAGTCGCCGCGTCTTTCGGGTCAGGGAGAGAACGTACAATTCGATGGAGGATGAAAAGGCTTGGTCCATACACTAAGCGCCTCGCCTCTGGTTTATGGATGGAATCTTGAAACCTTTTCATTCTACCCTAGAAAAAGCGGCTCTCCTCGTTTTCCCTTTAGTTCGTAGAAAAATCCATCAGTCTGTAGGATTATGAATGTGGACGACCAAGATGGGTCCACAACCTTTACTTCCTGTTGCGAGTCTGATTTTTTGTGTCGTTCTCCTCTCCTTCCTCTGAGGTTCAGGCCATCTAGTCTGGAAAAGGTCCCGGCCCATTTTTCAGAAGAGGCATCGTGGCTCTTGTCGGGATCCTTGACGGGTTTGCCCCCGTATAACTCCAACGAACCTGCTCGTAAAGTATATGATCGCGCACTGATGCCCAAGGTTAAGTAGAGACATCTGTCAACGGCTTTAACACCGGGCCGTTTGTCGATCTGAGTTGTCGTGATGCCCCAATGCTCCAATCACGCCTGTTCGTTCCAGTTTTATGGATATGGTGGTTGTTTTTGGAAATCTGGGAATAGAGGCACATGGTTTGCTTAACTGAAGCTGAAGACAGGGACACTTATTACTGAGGGACACTATGAAAATCTGTGAAAAATGCCAGGGGTCGATGGTGGTAGAACGCGCCGTGGATTTAGAAGTTGGATTGAGTCTTTTGTATTTTGCTTGTTTGAATTGTGGCAAACGGATTCAGGCGGAAAAAGAGCCGCGACCTTTAGTCCATTAATTATTGATAGGTACAACTATGAAAACGGAGGAGTTATGCAACCACAGAATCGACCATTGACTTACGATGAACGGAAGGCGGCGGAAGCGGCATTCAAAGGGGCACCCTTCGACCCACAATTGTCCGAATCGGCGCGAAAGGTCTATTTAGGGATTTCCTCCGCGATGGCGAACAAACGCAATGAGGCATTTCAGGATTATGATCTTTCGCAACCGGCGGTCAAGGACAAAAGAGCTTCAATAGAATCGCAGCCTCGATCTCGAGCAAAATCTCCCTTGTGGTAATCACTGCACGATTATTTGAGGACAACCCGGGAATCGGGTTGTCCCCAGCCTGCCCCTTCCATTGGGCTCGACAGCGTGATATTCCTTATCTACAATAATTTTTTCGTTATGTGATTCCCCCGGCGATGAGCTTTGTCTGAGAGAGAGTTTCTGTATCATGGAGTTGATTGTGCTGTAGAATGTTCGGAGTGTTCGGGTGTCTTCGTAAGGTTGCGCCCGGTTCCTCCACCAATTCCGTTGGTGAGGTATAATATGAAAATATCATCACGATACCCCAGCCATTTATGACACCGTCAATGAAAACACATCTCCCCTGGCTTCGACATTTAAGGAATGCAGGAGCGATTCACGGTATGGTCTTTCTCATGGCTCTTTTTTCCGGAACCTGGGTGTTTGCTGAGGATCAGGGAATGATGTCAGAGGAGCAGGCGGGCAATCAGGCAATGGCCGCATGGATGAAGGGTTCCTCCAATCAAGCGTTAAATATTCTTGACCAGGAAATTCTGAAATTTCCAAAAGATTCTTTCCTCCAAAAACTTCGAGGGAACATTCTGACGACGATCCGTCGGAACCAGGAAGCCTTAGAAGCCTATGAGGACGTACTTGAACGTGAGCCTGACTCGTTGGAAGTTCGATGGGCAAAGTGGAGTGTATTGACTCGGTTGGGAGAGGGAGATTTGGCAATTGCCGAGCTTCAGCAAATCGCTCAAAGATCACCTCAAAATCCCTTGATCCACCTGCACTTGGCACAAGAATTCCGGAAACTGGATCGCTTAGAGGAGTCACTTGAATCATATCGCCAAGCGGTCCTCCTCGCTCCGGATTTGCCCGGATGGCGCTTGTCGTTGGCTCGTGCACTTTTTGATATTTTGGATTATGAAGGTGCTAGAAAAGAAGTGGAAGGAATATTGGAAAATGCCCAAAAGGGTTCTCAGGTCGAAGCCGCTGCTCGCAATCTGTTGATGGTGGTGTATGGGGCCACGAAAGAGAGAGGACGACGTTTTCAACCAATTTTTAGCCCAGAAGGCACTGGGGCAGATCTTAAGCAATGGGCGTTGATTCGTAATAAGGCCTGGAAACTCTTTACGGCCGGCAGGTATGAGGAAGCCGAGCCGGTGTTTCGAGAAATCCTCATCCTTAAACCTTCCGATCAACGAGCGGCCTATGACCTCGGCCGAACTTTAATGGAATTGGATCGCTACCAGGAAGCCATCGACTTTTTCCAAAAGGGGATTGATCAGGGTGCATCAAACGAGGTGTATTTGGACTCTATTTTTCGTATCGGTCAGTGCTTGGCGGAATTGGAACGATGGCCTGAAGCGTTGATTCATTTTGAATTACTTCAGGAGGTGGGCTCTACGCCCAGAACCAGTTCTGAGGAGACTCAGGAGAGTACCGATGATCCTCCGATCGGTGCCGGGGTCCCAGTTCTCGATATGCAAACGGTGACCCATTGGTTGGAGAAGGTTCGGGCACATCTTCCCAACAACAAGAAGTCCACGGTGGCTCCTACCCCAGTCAGCCCTGATCCTGTCATACCCGATCCGCCGCTGGTTCAAACTAAGGAACTGCCAACAAGGAGTCTCGAGGGTTTTGAACCGATTCATTCCCGAGCATCCCTAATGGGGCGTGACGCGGATTTCAGTTGGTTCCGATTTGCCATTCCTGCAAAGATGGTGATGCGTGATGATCTGCTTATGGGGTCACATGAATTTATCCCCATTGATCCGGGAGACACTTTTCTCGTCACTCAACAAGAGATCTATGTGGTGTTTAGCTTAGTCACACCTTCCTATGATGAAATTCCCTTAACCGCCAAATGCTTTCTTGAAACGTCTAAGATTTCCTCAGGTCAGGCGGCGTTAGCCCAGGATCGGGTTGTGATGAGCATGAATGATCAATCCGGATACTTTCGGTTTCAGGTTTCACCGGAAGGCTGGAAACCCGGACTCTATCGTTGTGGTTTGTTTGTGGGAGACGAGGCCTCGGCTTATAATGTAGCCGACGAGGTGAGATTTCGGATTGTCGCTCCTGATTAAGTGGGGGGAGACGACAGAGCAGACGAAATCGATTGATTTCGTTCTTGTTGGAGAGCGTGGGTTGTGCGGTCTTTTTCTTTAAGCCACTGCGCAAAGGTCTTTGCGGCGCCATCCAAGATTCCTTTCTGCCCCATCAAATCCAATGCACAGCTCACTTCTGCGAGCGAGGTAGCTCCGATTGACCGACAGGAGCCCTTACAGGTATGGGCAGCCTTCATTAATGCGTCAGGGTCTTGATGGTCGACCGCCTGTTTGATGCCTTCGAGATGACGAGGCAAATCTGCCAAAAATTGATCAACCACTGTGGTGAAAAACTCGGGATCGTCTTTGCCACCAAGGGCCTTGAGATTTTGGAGGACCGTTTCATCTAAGCAAGGAGGCAAGGAAGTCGAGTTTTTCATGTTTTTATCTGTAACAGGATGGTTCACAAATTCTTTCGTTGTACGATGCGGTAACCATTTGGCGATCATAGTAGATAATTCTTCCAGCTTGACGGGTTTCCCCAAAAAATCGTCCATGCCGGCTTCCAGGCAGGATTCGCGATCCTCCTTCATGGTATTTGCGGTCAGGGCAATAATGGGTACGCGAGAATTTTTGTGGGGCGTAAGGGGTAAGGGGGCAGGCGAGATGTTTTCTGTCACTTCATGTTTCACGCTTTCCGCTTCACGAATCTTCCGAGTCGCTTGCAAACCATCCATTTCGGGCATCTGGCAATCCATGAAGATTAGGTCATAGGTTGCACGACCAACGGCCTCCACGACTTCCAGGCCATTCGTAGCGACGTCAGTGCGATAACCCAGTTTGTTAAGCATCCGTACAGCGACTTTTTGATTGACCAGATTATCTTCAGCGAGGAGAATCTGGATTTGTGCTCGAGCCTGCGCTTCTTCGACCGTATGTCTGGTAATCAGCATGGTTGAATGAATGTCGTCTGGTGATGCTGGAAGGGCTTGGCTGCCCAAGACCATTTGTAGGCACTGTTGTAATTGTTGATGCCGAACGGGTTTGGTGAGGTACCCATTGAAGCCTGCATCTTGAGCCAATCGAGCGTCCCCTCGCTGTCCGAAAGACGTGAGGAGTATGAGGGGTGTCTGGGCAAGGGCAGAATCTTGCCGAATCGTTTTCCCAAGAGAGAGCCCATCTTCTTGGATTGTCTCAGAGATGGTTTGGTCTAAAATGGCGACATCGAATGGCTGCCCCAGTCTACCTCGTTCTTGGAGCACAGCGAGACCTTCGTTCCCGTTTCGTGCGACTTCACAGACCATGCCCCATGATTCGGCATAATGTTGCAGGAGGAATCGAATCGTGTCATGTGTTTCGACAATACAGAGATGACGACCTTGCAATGAGGGACACGGAGTTGTGGGAATCCTGGACGAGGAATGATGGGGAAAAGGGACTGTGATCCAAAAGGTACTCCCCTGTCCGGCCTCGCTTGTCAGGCCAATTTCACCATTCATTAAGGTCACTAATCGTTTGCAGATGGCTAATCCTAACCCTGTCCCGCCAAACTTCCGTGTGGTGGAGCGGTCGGCTTGCGTGAACGACTCGAAGAGCCGGGGTTGAACTTCTGGGAGTATGCCGATTCCTGTATCAGTCACGGAAAATTTCACCATCGTGGTTTCAGATGGTTCTCTCATCAGGGAGACGTGAACCACCACTTCTCCCCGTTCGGTAAATTTGATGGCGTTCCCGATGAGATTAAAGAGGATCTGCCGAATACGACTTGGGTCACCTCGTAATTCTTGCGGAGTGGCGGCGTCGATAAGAGAGATGAGCTGCAAGCCTTTGCTATTGGCTCGTTCAGCGAGGATATCCAACACTTCATCGATAGCCGTCCGTACATCAAAGGCAATCTCTTCCAAATTCAATTTTCCCGCGTCGATTTTGGAGAAATCTAAAACATCGTTAATGATGGTGAGGAGAAATTCTCCGGATTTTTTCACGGTTTCGACCATCTCTTGCTGATCGGCATCTAAATCTGTGTCTAAGAGCAAGTCGGTCATGCCAATCACCCCATTAAGTGGAGTGCGGATCTCATGGCTCATCGTGGCAAGGAATTCTGATTTTGATCTGGCGGCGTCGAGCGCTTGATCTCGGGTAATGATGAGTTCCTTGTTCGTTTCCTCAAGATTCTTGGCGTCTTTCTGCATTTGTTTTTCGGCCGCTTTGCGTTCAGTAATGTCGACAATGGAAGCTAAAATAAAACGCCCTTCTTGAGTTTTAATTGGGTTCAGCCCAACCTCAATGGGAATTTCACTGCCATTCTTATGCAGTCCCCATAATTCTCGGCCTTTCCCCATAATGGGGTCTGGATGGACTGCTTTTGTGTATTCTGATCGATGATGGGGATGATCTTTTCTAAATCGTTGAGGGATGAGCGACTCAATGGGTTGGCCAATCAGTTCGTCTCGTGAAAAGCCGAATAGCGATTCGGTGAGCCGGTTGACCAACACGATGGTGCCGGACTGGTTGATCATGATCATACCATTGGGTGCCGTTTCCACCACTAGGCGAAATCGTTCCTCTGCTCGTTTGCGTTCGGTGATGTCGTTAAAGATCACTACCGCACCACAGAGTCGATTCTTTTCATCATGAATTGGGGTACTGGTGTACTCCACGGGCAGGGCCGTCCCGTCTTTGCGCCAAAGAACTTCGTCTTCGACCACATGGAAAGTGCCATCCGTAAAGGCGGCATACATCGGACATTCTTCTCGGTGATACGGCGACCCATCGGGTTTGGTGTGATGTACCGTGGGATGCATGAGAAGGCCAATGAGTTCTTGGGGCTCATACCCCAGCAATCTGGCCCCAGCAGGATTCACAAAGGTGGTTCGACCCTCCATGTCTACACCGTAGATACCTTCTCCCGCTGAAGCCAGAATGCGTTCGTTGCGTTGTGAGAGTTCTTGATGAGCTTGGAGAGCATTCTGGCGCTCAATGGCTGTTGTGATTCGGTCACCCACCATTTTCAGGGTGTCCACGGTCAAGTCTGTCAAAGGGTGTTTGGCAAATAAGGCCATGACTCCAACCACGTCTTGGCCCTTGAGTAATGGATAACCGGCAAAGGCGACCAGTCCCTCTTGTTTGGCCCACTCCTGGGAGGGGATACGAGGGTCTCCGATCACGGTATTGGTCAAATGGGGTTTCTTCTCTGCAGCAATCTGACCAATTTTAAATTGTCCGACCGGTATACGACCATGGGGACCATTCAAATGGGTATAGAGGCCGGCGCTGGCTTGTAGTTCTAGGACTTGCTGTGCTGAATTGAGGGTCCAAATTCGAGCAAAGGCGGCATTGAGATGGTCCACAATCGCTTGCGCGCATTGCTGAAGAAGGGGTTGGAGTCCCTGAGTTTGGCTAATGATTCTTCCCACTTCAGCATCTAACGCCAACAAGCGGTTCTGATCTGCCAAGGTGGACTCGGCCTTTTTCCGCTCGGTGATATCAGCCACCGAGGCTAGCACGAAGGTTTCTTCTCCGGTGACCAGGGGATTCAAGCCGAGTTCGACGGAAAACTCAGAGCCATTTTTGCGGAGGCCATAGAGGTGGCGTCCGCTGCCCATGGCGCGGGACTGGGGGTGGGCAAAGAACCTGGTGCGGTGCGCTGGATGTTGGGGTCGAAAGCGTTCCGGGATCAATAGTTCGATCGGCTGGCCCAGCAGCTCCTCGCGAGGATAGCCGAACAGTTGGGTTACCAAATGATTGGCGAGGACAATGGTGCCCTGGCGATCAATCATAATCATGCCGCTGGGGGCAGCCTCGATGACGAGGCGAAACTTCTCTTCGGCTTTCTTGCGTTCGGTGATTTCTAATTGGGCTTTTTTTCGGAGTCGTTGGGATTCCGCCACCTGGCGGTGCAGATCGGAAATGTCTTGAAGGATGACCAAAGCCCGCCATTCTTGTGTAGGGTCGTCCCAAAGAGCTTTGGCGATGGTGTGTTGAATGCGTGGTTGTCCATTAGGGAGGTGACAGGGAAGAAATGTCGGATGAAACTCCGAAGCGAAGATGGCTGGGGGACCACCTTCAAACAGTGGCTCAAGGCGTGAGGTATATTTGGGTGTTCCTAAGTGGGGGAAATACGATTCAATGGGAGTTCCGACGATCGCAGATTTGAGAATACCCGTCCAGTCTTCCAGGCACTGATTCCAAAAGGCCACCGTCCCCTCCCGACGCAGGATGAATACGCCTTGAGGAAGATGATCAAGGATTTGAAAAGCATGAAACTGTGCGTCAAGTTGAGGCATGAGGCATGGTCGTCGACTGCAAAAGTTGGCTTATGGCGTTGATGAGTAATCCCAAATCAGGGATGCCAAACATGAGCATAATATCCCCCGTCAGGTCGTATTCTTCGATCGTAAAGTGAGTCTGAGCCCAGAGAATCATTTCGGAAGGGTTGGATGGTGGGGGTTTCAGTAATCCCCGCAAGGAGATTTCTTGGTAGAAGGGAACGGAATAGGTGATCTGATGTTGTAAAATGTTAGCCAGGGATCCCATGACTCCATTTAACACGATATTTCCGATTTCCGTGAGTGTGGCTTCTCTCAGTGAATCCATCGTGTCGGAATCTTCGGTTTCTCCCGTTAGGGCCATGACTAAGGCTGCAGCGCTTTCCGTAGAAAAGAGGAGACAGGCTGATCCGGTAAATGCCCCTTTAAAGGGCAATTGAACGGACGACAGGGTGTCTTCTTTTATGAGTTGGATGTCCTGAGAAATTTCGTCCAGCTTTCCTAACTGAATAAAGGGAATATGCAACCGGATGGGTTTTTCCAACATCTGGTTGAGGGATCCAGCTGCTCGCCCAACCCCGATGTTCAGGAGTTCTTGTAAGGCATCGAGTTGTTCTGGGCTTAAGTGCATGAGGCCTCCGACGGTTGTTGGGCAGGCAGAATGTTTCGTAAGGCTTGTTGCAATTGGTCTTGTTTGACGGGTTTGTTCAAGAAGATGGTTGCGCCTAGTTGGAGGCATCGGTCTTTCAGCCAGTCCTGTACATCCGCCGTGAGCACGATGATAGGCAATTTCACACCTCGAGATTCCAAGGTTTCCAGGACTTGGACGCCATCCATGATGGGCATGAGCATGTCCAACAGGAGGCAATCTGGTGGGTTGGCCTGAATTTTCTCAAGGGCTTCTTGCCCGTTACAGGCCGTGTCTACCTCATGCCCCACATCGGCCACGATCGCGGAAAGGGTTTTTCGTTGCAGCAAAGAATCATCGGTGATCAGTACGCGGCTCATGGGATTGGGTGTTCTCCTTTTTCTTGTCTCGTCGGTACGGCAGCCTCTGTTCATTCTCAAAAAGACAAACCTCCCCTCTGAGAGTGAGAGGGTGAATTCCTAATGAGTGTTTTCGGGTTTTGAAGGAGGAATCTTTATGGAGTGGAGTCCCCCTTCATGGGCGACTCAGGAAATTGGTAGGCAGGTACCCCGTCTGCGGGAAAACTAGCGGGGAGGGGATGGCGTGGGAACTGCGAATTTGTCTCCAATCCCATCCAGTGAGCCGAATCGGAGGCCGAGACCTTGGCAGACGAGGTATTGCTGATCGAACCGGTTTGTGGTTTTCATGGTCTGTCGAATTGTCGGAACATCCATGAATCCCCATAGGGGCAAGTGAAAGACGGAGAGGGGATAATCGGTTCCAAAAATGAGGCGATCGAAAATTTCCGGATGCTGGCGGAGTTTGAGTAACATTCCGAGTCGGTTGGGGAGAGTGAGGGCAGAAATATCCGCATAGAAATTCGGATAGTGTTTCACGAATTCCAGCAAGGTGGGATAAAACTTTTCATAGACCATGAGTCCGTAACTACAGGCATGGGCGGCAATGACGGTGGCACCTTCTTCTAATGCGGTGCGCAGACGATTCGGGTCTCCCAGGGATTGGTCTTTTCCGATGAGGCTAAATTCATACCCCACGTGACTGAGCAACGGGAGCTTCAGGTCTGCCAGGGCACGGTAAAATTGTTGATACCGAGAGTGGCTGGGATCGAATTGTTGGGCATTCGGCAGGACTTTCACCAATACCGCTCCGGCTTCCGCGCAGCGGTGAAGTTCTTCAATCGCATCAATGCGTTGGGGGTTAATGGAGATGCCCGCCAAAAAGTCGTTGGGAAAGTCCTGTACCTGCTTGAGGACGTAATCATTGCTAATGAGGAATTCGGTGGCGTGCTGGTTAAGTCGACCGTCGTTGGTGTACACGCCGTCCATACCCAGGAGAACGGCCTTACCGACATGCCTGGATGCACGCAATTCCCGCAAGAGGTCGTGAAGATATTTGTGGTTCGCGGCAGCCGGGTTACTTGGAGATAACTTGTGTTTCCAGAGCAAAAACCGAAATAACGGACTCTTCAACATGTGTGAAGAGATCATACAGCCATTGTTTCCCTCTGGCAGAGCGGCCAAATGCACATGGCAATCAATCAAGGATCTTGGCAGGGGTTGGGAAGGTGTATCTATCATTGCATGTTGGCGAGTTGCCGGTCGTGAATGGCTTGAAATGTGAGTTGGCTGGTCACGGCTCCGATGAGGGCCAAGAACATATCCCATTGCGTATCCCATTTATCGCCTTGCGTGCCCAGAAAGGCCGTAGCGGCTTCGCCGGTGGCGCGAGCGGTGACCCATTCAAACAATTCATAGGACGCGCTGAAGGCCAGACATACTGCCGTGACCAGGAAAAACGTCCATTTCCCTGGGACGAGCGGCGATCGCCTGAGTAAAATTTCACGCGTGAGGATGGCCGGAACGCATCCTTGAGCAAAGTGGCCGAGACGGTCATAGTGGTTCCGACCCAAGTCACACAGGTCCTGTATCCAGAAGCCCAATGGAACCTCGGCGTAAGTGTAATGTCCACCAACGATGAGGATGATTGCATGAATTGTGAGTAATCCATAGGTGAGTGGAGTAAGGGGGAACGGAGCTACGGTGAACCACAGAAGGGGGATACCCACCAGAACGGGGAGCACCTCCAGCAACCAGGTGAAGCGGTCCTTGGGATCGATGGCCGACCAAAGCAGCAGGAGAAGTACCAACCCCAGACATCCAAAGATCTCCCATTTAGATTCACGCATAGTTCTCTAGGATACGGAAAACGTCTTCGAGTGGTGTATGGTCGGTAGGTTGTGCCGCAAGGCTCCTTTGCACCATTCCTAATGGGCCTTTGCTGGACAGGTATGCTTTGGCAGTCCCATTCTGGCTTCTGTGTGGCGTATGAGGGAGTTGAGGATTACGCAAATTGTGAGGCATGCCGGTAGTTCAGTGCCTGTTATTGAGCGAGTTGTGACTTAGTCAATTTTTCCAGAGCCAGCTGTTTTAAGGTGCGTAAGTCCAGCTTGCCTGTTCCCAATACCGGGAGGTGATCCACTTTGATGAAATTGTCCCGTTTGGGAATGAAAAGATTGGGCAATCCACTAGCCGATATCTTCTCCAAGATAGCCGGGATGGCCGATTCTTCAAGGGTGTGCAAGACCATCAACTGCTCCCCTTTTCGGTCATCGGGCACGGCGGTGACAGCCAGGACCATGGTTTCGGCGTTTGCCGCTTCCAGTAAGGCATTCTCCACTCGTCCATGAGGAATCATCTCTCCGCCGATTTTGGAAAACCGAGACAGGCGATCCGTAATCGTGAGAAACCCATCTTCATCGAGTGTGGCGATATCTCCGGTAATGTACCATCCCTGCCGTATCACCTTGGCAGTCAGATCTTCACGGCCTAAATAGCCCGCCATCACGTTGGGTCCTCTGACTAACAACATGCCAGGGGTGCCGACCGGCAACGGTTGCTCGGTGTCAGGATCGACAATTCTGACGGACACGCCGGGAAGCGGCTGTCCGACCGTTCCTCGCCGGGAGGCCGTTTGGAAAAACCCCGAAGCTCGAAAATCTGGACAGTTGACGGCAATCACGGGCGCACATTCTGTGACCCCATATCCTTCAATGGGACGAATGCCAAATCGTTCTTCGAATGCGATCAGAAGCCGGTCGGGTAATTTTTCTGCCCCTGTCAGCACGATCCGGAGGGAACCGAATTGTTCCGGGGTGCAGCGGCGAAGGTACAGTTGCAGGAAAGTCGGGGTCGTTAACAGGATGGTGACGTGATGTTGGTGGATCAGGTCTCCAATGGGTCCGGCATCTAATGGAGAAGGATGATAAATCACGCCGGCTCCATGGATAATCGGAAACCACAGTGTGGTCAGATATCCGAAAGAATGGAAAAAAGGCAAAATCCCCAAAACACGGTCATTGTGATCCAGGTGCAGAACTTGGGCAATACCTTCCACGTTTGAATCAAGGTTGAAATGACTCAGCAGGACGCCTTTGGGTTCTCCCGTGCTTCCGCTACTAAAAATAATTGTGGCGATATCATCAATGGAGGGATGCATGGTCGCCCCACAGAGACGCTCCAACATCCGGATTGGAGCGAAGAGTGCCAGCAAGGCCGCGGTGAGCCGAGCCTGTAAATCAATCGTGTTTCGGATCTCCTCGATCCAGATGGGAGTCAGGTTGGCCGGCAATTCGACTTTGGCTTTTTCTAAGAAGATGCGACTGGTGAGAACAGTCATTAGCCCAGCTTGTTTGGAGGCAGACTCTAACCCCTGAACGCCGACGGTGTAATTCAAATTGACGGTGGTTCGTCCCGAAAGAGTCGCGGCCACATTGGCGAGCGCGCCGCCCACACTTGGAGGCAGGAGAATTCCCACCGTCTGTTGCCCTTCCCAATGAGGTCTGAGTGCTCTTCCCAGGGCGATGGCGCCTGTGAGCGCCTGGAAGCAGGACACACGAGGTCGGGTCGCATCTCCAAACACGACGCGAAACGGGTGTTTCCGCATGGACCAGACAAAACTGTGATGGAGAGGGCGTCGGCTGGGTTTTCGTAAACGCCACGCGGCCTCTCCTAATTCCTGAACGGCTTGCCGTACCTTTTCAGCGGATGTGGTTGAGGGGAGGGGTTCGCCGATAGAAAGCGTGATGGGATAGGGGAAGCGGGTAGGCCACTTTGCTAAAAAACGTCCGCCGATGAAGCTGAAGACACTCCCCCAGACCCGGTCAAGGTTGATGGGAATAATGGGGACATCGCGGCCTTTGACAATACGGGTGAATCCCGACCGGAAGGGCAAGAGGTTGCCGGTTCGAGTAATTTGGCCTTCTGGGAAAATGCAAACCAGTTCTCCCCGGTCAAGACTCTGTCCTGCTTGACGTAACGCGTGTAAAATTTCTCTGGGAGATCCGTTCGAGGAGATTGGAATCACCCCCATGATTTTGGCAAAAGGTTGGAGCACGCGATGGTCATAATAATGTTGGTCGACGAGAAATCGAATGGGGCGATCGGTGGTGGCAAGTAGGAACAGTCCATCGATGAATGAGACGTGATTGGGCACCAGGAGCGCTCCGCCTTCTTGCGGAATACGATCCCGTCCGATGATGGTGAGTCGATAGATGGTGTGGGTGAACAAGATTAACATCAACCGGATAAAGGTTTCGGGGAGGACCCGAAGCGCCCCAATGGTCAGGGCCGCGCTCCCAATGCCGGATACGATAAAAATATTGCTGGCGCTGAGTCCGATCTTTGAGAGGAATCCTGATCCCAGAGATCCCAACAGGACCCCTCCAAAGACCAGGGTATTGGCAAAGGCAATCACGGCGCCTCGGCGATCAGCGGGGGATCGCCATTGAATGAGGGCGTTGAGCGGGACCACCACAAATCCGCTGGCGAGGCCGAGACAAGCCATGGCCAGGAGGGTTCCTCCTAACTGGGGGGCGCCAAACCCTAAGGCGAAGAGACTTGCGGTTATCCCGATGCCTCCCAAGGGAAGGTAGCCTAATTCCACTTTGGCCGCTGAGAATTTTCCAGCCAACATGGCTCCAATCCCTATTCCGACTCCGAAGGCTGCCAGGGGGAGCCCTGATAGGGAATCAGATAATTGAAGAACGGCTTTGGCGTAAATCAACACATCTTGACCAACTAAACTGGCCAACGTCCAAAATGCAATGGCCCCCAGGATCCCCAATTTCAAGACTCGATCCAATCGAAGAGCTTCAATGGCCGCATGCCAGGTTTCGCGAATCCCACCCTCGTGTCGAGCTCGTGGGACGGTGGGAATAAACAATGAAGCCCATAATCCTATCCCCGAACACACCATGAGCACTAATCCTGTCAGCCATGGAGTATGCCCGGAAAGGTCCAGCAAGGGACCCGCCAATGCGGTCCCTGCGATGATGGCGATGAAGGTCCACATCTCGAGTTGCCCGTTTCCCCATGACAAGCGGTGGTGTGGTAACAGTTCAGGAAGAATCCCATACTTGGAAGGACTAAAGAGGGCGCTTTGGGCGCCCATTGCGGCTAGTACCAAGAGTGGGAGAACTCCACCTAGAGGATTCAAAAAGAGGGCCGCGGTGCCGGCTCCCATCAACAAGACTTCTACAGCCTTCATGACGACGATGACGGTTCGCTTACTGAACCGATCGGAAAACACTCCAGCGAAAGCTGAGACTACCATCAGGGGAAGGGTAAAGATGACAAAGGCTTGCGTAGTTGTCGCCTGTGATGCTGCTTCAAACTCCGGGCCAGAAGCCCCTGTCGAGGCGGCAACTTGTTTGATAGCCAGGAGGGCGACAATGAGTTTCCAGGCATTATCGTTGAAGGCTCCAAAAAATTGGGCGACGAGCAGTCCGCGGAGAGCCGAGGATTGAGCTGCGGGTGGTGGGGAGGCTGAGGAAGATTCAGTCACTGGGATCACGAGGTGTGCGCGTTAGCTCTTTCTTTTATTTTCCTTGAGGGGAAAAAAGATTTTAAGCAAATATCGTACATAACGAAATCAGGGGTATCTGTTGGTTGTGAATTGGACAGCAAGGGCTAAGGGTATTTCCCGAGCCCGAGATGGTTGAATGGTAACATGATTTGTATTATTTACCAGTAAAAACAAGTCAGGAGGACCCTCAGAACTCATAGGGGTGAGTCATCTTCAGGAAATAGCGGGACAACAAAGTTGAGTTATCTTGGATGAGCCATCCTTTCCCGTCAATTGTTTTTGGTCCATATTCTTGATCCCCAGGTAGGGGATTGGCGACGTCATGGTTTGGCGATGTTTGTGGGGATGATCCGTATCATCATGCTATGAGGGGTTTTTTGACTTTGGACAGGAGGCCCATGAAGGTTGGAATGCGTGGATATTCACGCCGACGAGTTCTGTGGTTCGCGGGGTGAACCTCTTCTCCCTCAAGATAACACTGAAAGGCCTTTCTGCTTTTGATGTCCTTCAGGATTCCCTCGACCATCCGCTGTGTTCAGGAGCGGAGGCACTTCTTCGAGGAAATCAGTTTACTGCACGTTTGAAGGCCAGCTGTGTTTCCCGTCATCCATTCAAAGAAATCACATCTGTGACTACTCGCAGCTTCGATCGACACCTTTCGTGAAGTGGAGCTTTTGTTTCAAATGATTCGGACATCCGCCACCGTCCTGGATGATTGAATTCTGCTGGATAGAGCAAGTCCTTTGCCTAAGGGTGCCTTTTTTCCAGAGGCATCCGGGTTTCCCAGGATGAGGGAGGATGGCAGTGCGGTTCTCAATGCTCTTAAGGTTCTTTCCCATATAGCCGATTCAATTCCGTATGCCGCGCCAAGGCTTTGGTCTAGGTTGTATGGCATGGTTTTTTTAATTGTCATAATCGGGCCTGCGGCAAAGACTTTCGAAACAAGGGATTTCAGTATATAAGTTGTTACGCCACCTCGGTAAAGGGACCTCAACGGCTATTTTCACGATGACGACTCAGACGGAAACATCAGGGGTTTCGGTTGGCCAAATGGGAACAGGGGGAGAGTCCGTCTTTCATCGAATGCGAAACGTCTTGAATAGCATACATGTGTCTGCCGGGCTCATTAACCATCGGCTTCGGGAATTTCATGTGGATGATGTTGGGCGGGTTGCGGATATGTTGGAGGCCCATAGCCATGAATGTGGGTGGTACCTCACTCAGGATCCCAAGGGAAAAAAGATTCCGCATTTCTTGGGGCAGTTAAGTCAGGAATTGACGCATAACCATCTCGACACTCTGACGGAATTGACCAGACTCAATTATTACCTTGAGCAATTGGAATATTTTCTGACGGCTGGGCAAACGCCCAATAATGTGGGGGGATTTAAAGATACCATTCAGTTTGCGACGGTCATGGATGAAGCCTTGGGACCACATCAAGGGGAATTGGATCGGATGGGGGTTCAAGTGTGTCGGGAGTATCAAATGGTTGGCGAAGGTATTCTGGAAGTATCCAAGCTTCTCCGCATTTTGGTGAATTTGATCCGGAATGCGATCAATGGGATGCGGGAGATAACCGGCCGGTCTCATCGCCTCACCCTTTATGTCTTGCCCTGCCCGGACCGAGAAGCGTTTGTCCGCTTGCAGGTCGCCGATACTGGAAGTGGAATCCCATCGGATTGTCTGACACGGGTGTTTTCTCCGCAGGCTCCGGGGGCGCAATCAGACCTGTTGCCGAATCTACATGCCAGTGCTGTAGCGGCCAAAGAGCTTGCTGGATCACTGCGGGTGTGGAGTGATGGTCCGAAGCAGGGAGCGATATTTACTCTTGATTTGCCAGTTATTCACATGGAGGGAGAACGGTAATGGACATGGAACCAGCCAACCGGCGTATTTTGGTGATTGATGATAATGTGGCCATCCACGATGATTTTCGCAAAATTCTTGAGCGTTCATTAGACACCTCGCTGCTGCAAGAAGTTCGGGCGGAATTGTTTGATGATGTGGAAGAACAAAAAATTGTAGAAAAGTTTGAGGTAGAAACTGCGGACCAAGGGCAAATGGGGCATCGGATGGTGCAAGATGCAATGAAGGCTGAACGGCCGTATGCGGTTGCCTTTGTGGATATGCGCATGCCTCCCGGTTGGGATGGTGTCGAGACCGTGGAGCATCTGTGGCAAGAAGATCCTGATTTGCAGGTGGTGATTTGTACGGCTTTTTCGGATCATGCGTGGGAAGATGTCATTCAACGATTGAATAAGAATGGCCAGCTCCTCATCCTGCGAAAGCCCTTTGATAATATTGAAGTGTGGCAGCTGGCGAATTCCCTGACCAAACGTTGGGCGGAATCGCGTCAAGCGAAATCTCAGTTGGAATTATTAGCCAAATGGGCAGAAGAACGGGCCGAAGAAACCATAAAAGCTAACTGACATCTGGCCATCTCTCATACTCTGGAGATTCCCCCGTATGGGAAATTCCCTTTCATGAAAGGGTATTTGTGGTGAAGGTGATCGACATCCTTGCCTGAGCGTGCGATACATCGTTTTGCCTGGGGAGCGTCGGTTCACGCGATTCTGTGAATCAGATGCCATGCATATTCAAGAAGAAACTTCATTCATCCACCATGGGGTGCTGTTCTTCCATTTCATGAGTTGTTTGTCGTCTATCATTGATCTTGTCTGCCTATCCTCCTCATGTGATGGTTCACGTCATGCCGGAATCTAATTGTCAGGTGACTTCAGAACTCCCGCTTCTTCGCGTGGGGATGGTAGGGCTTCAGGAAGGTGATCTTTCCCCCTCCTGTCGAAGGGTGTTGGCTTCCCAGAGTTCTATGCTTCAGATCACCTGGCTTGATCCTGCCTCAATGGATCTCTCCTGGCTTGACTCCGAAAACCCATATGATCTCATTCTCGTTGACTGTCGCGTGAAGCGGGGGGGGAAGGACATCGCGTGCGCTATCAAAAAAGTCTGTGGCAATGCGCTCATTTTGGGATTGATTGATGAGGATAGTTCCGATGTCGAGGGTAGGGACGAACCTGCTTTCGATTGGCTGGTCAATGAACATATGGCGGGTATCGCGATGCCATGGGCCATTCGAGAGGGGTTGGTTCGACGTCGGGGCTTGATCGAACGGGAGCAATTGCGCAGGCAGGTGGAAGATGCCTCTTACAATAATGAGATGGCGGATGTCGCCTCAACCGTATTGCACAATGTGGGCAATGTGCTCAATAGCGTCAATGTGGCGGTGCATGTGGTTCATGAGTTGATTAATCAGTCTTCGGTGATTTGGTTCATCGAATTGCGGAACTGTTAAAAGGACATGATGAGAATTGGGAAATCTTCCTGACTCAGGATCCCAAAGGGAAACGGATTCCGCCGGCGATTATGAAATTGGGGAGCCACCTCATAGAAGAGCAACAGACCGTGCTAAAAGAATTGGAAGGCCTGGTTCGCAATATTGATCACGTCAAGCAAATTATCATTTCACATCAGACGATGGCAAAGTCTCGGGGTATGCGTGAGTCTCTCTCTGTCGTGGAACTTCTGGACCAAGCGGTGGAGTTAAGTTTTCAACCTGGAGATGCGAAGTGGATCAGGATCCAACGAGACTATCAGGCTGTGCCGGCTGTCGTGACCGATAGGCATCAGTTGCTCCAAATCCTCGTGAATCTGCTGCGAAATGCTAAGCAAGCGATGCAATTACAGGGCGGAGTTGATCATCTGCTCACCATACGAGTCAAAGGCCGAACAGATGATGAGTTGTCCGTTGTCATCACAATTCGAGATACGGGCATGGGCATTGCGCCTGAACATTTGGCCAGGATGTTTACTCGCGGGTTTACGACCAAACACGATGGCAATGGGATTGGTCTGCATAGTTCGATGGTCACGATTCATCGTATGGGTGGATTGTTGCAGGCCCATAGCGAAGGGGTTGGCGCCGGCGCGACCTTGACACTGATCCTTCCGGTTGAGGCAGGGGCAGGACAGACATGAATCCCGTCTGTACGCTCAATCGACGGATCTTAGTGATTGATGATAGCCCGAACATTTTACAGGATTTTCGGAAAATTTTGTGTCCCGCAGACAGTTTCATTTCCAATGGGTGGGCTGAGTGCAGTCATGATCTGTTTGATGAGCCTTTTCCGCATCGTGGCAAAGAACCCTTCGATCTCGATTGTGTGGATAATGGGATGTCAGGGTGTGACCTAGTCACCCAGGCTAAGGCGCAGGGTTCTCCCTTTGCGGTGGTGTTCTTGGATGTGCAATTGCCCAATGGTTGGGACGGGATTGAAACGGTTGAACGAATTTGGGATGAGGATTCTAGCGTGCAGGTGGTGTTGTGTACGGCCTATCCTGATTTTGGTTGGTCGGAGGTGTTGCCTCGCTTAGGACACCGGGATCAATTATTAATTCTTCGGAAGCCCTTTGATCCCATAGAGGTGTGGCAATTGTCTACGGCTTTGACGATGAAGTGGCATTGGACTCAGCAAGCCCGGTTACGGGTCCAGGAACTCGAGCAGACCGTTACGACTCGCACTGGCCTCCTTGAAGAAACCAACCGTCGTTTAGAGCAGGATTTGCTCAAGCGGCAAGCAGTTGAGGTGCAGTTGGCTCAAGTGGTCCGTGATGTCGAAGAACGAAATCTCGAACTTTCTGCTGTGCGGGATCACGCTTTACATGAAATCCATGAACGGGAACGGATAGAAATCATTTTGCGTCACAAAACCGAAGAATTGGCCAGGTCGAATCATGACTTGGAGCAATTTGCGTCGGTGGCTGCGCATGATTTACAGGAGCCGCTTCATTCCATCCAGGTATTTCTTGACCTCTTGCGGGTGAAATATGGATCAGCCCTCAACGAAAATGGCCTGGGATATGTTGATCGAGTCAAGAAAGCGGCAGGTCGTATGCAACAGCTGATTCAGAGCCTGTTGGTGTATTCCAGGGTCGATTCGCCGCACACGGCAGATGAGCCGCTTGTCTTGCCCGAGTTGGTTGAGGAAATCCTGTCGGATCTCGGCGCACGGATTGCTGAATTACAGGCGGTCGTTCAGGTTGGAGAATTACCCACCATTCATGGAAATGCGTGTCAAATCCGGCAATTGTTACAAAATTTACTGGGTAATGCCTTGAAATTTCATCAGCCGGGGGTGCCACCGGTCATTCACATTTCTGGAACGATTATTCAGGATCGGCGTCACACTGGTTCATGCCAATCTGGCGGCTCTGCCAAATCGAAATTCATGATCAGGGGATAGGCATTCCCTCAGAACAGTGCGAAAAAATTTTTGGGATGTTCAAACGGCTGCATCGGAAGGATGAATACGAAGGGACGGGGATTGGGTTGGCGGTGTGTCAACGCATTGTCGAGCAGTGCGGCGGTGCCATTTCAGTTCGATCCAAGTTGGGAGAAGGGTCCACGTTTATGGTCACGCTTCCCATTCAGCCTTAATGTCAGTTGGCAGCCAATTCCAAAGATGACCCTCAGGACTTTACCGGTTGCGAAAGCCATGGATGGTTGCCGCCTGGTTTGTGGCTTTGTGCACCAGTTTTTGTGCGTTCATCCTTTTCTCCGGATGAATGACATGTCCGAAGGCATTCGATTCTGGTGCATTGGGGATCCGTTTTCTCCGAATGCATGATTGGTTTATCCAGATATTTTATGGCACTGATTCCTGCTCATCGCCTTGTCTTACTGGTCGGGATGCATCCTGAAACGCAAGTCATGTTGTGCGAGGCGTTGTCTGCGTCGGTTGTGGATTCGGGGCCTGTAGAGAGCTCATTAAAGGGCAAAAGTTTCGCGAGCTCTGGCGTTCAACCGTCTTTACCTCAGTTCACCCTTGTTAGCGTGGAAATGGGGCCTCATGTCTTGGCGAAGGTCGCAGAGGCTCAAACCACTGGCAATCCTTTTACTCTCGTCGTGATCGATGGGCGTTCAGGGAAATGGGAGGTGGCGCGAGACCTGGTTGAGCGGCTGTGGGAACGCGATCAGACCCTTCGGTGCATCTTCTGCCTTCCGCCTGATCGTGCATCATGGCCGCATCGCTTGATTATGAGCCGGCCCCAGCAATGGGCCGTACTTCGGATCCCATTTCTTGGAGAAGAGGCCTTTCAATTAGCCTGTTGTTTGAGCATGTCGTTTCCGAATTCTGTTGAGCCTGTGTTCAATGAGGCAACCTCCTCTGGGGAAAACGATTGTTTCTCTGAACGCCACCTGGATACCCATGCCAATAACGGTGAAGAGACGACGGGAGCATTGGAATCGGCTCGCGATGAATTAGCCGCTTCCAGGTATTATGTCGATAATATTCTCCGATCGATGGCGGATTCCCTGTTAGTCATCAACGCCGATATGACCATTGGTGCGGTGAATCCTTCCTTGTTGAAGCTTTTAGGCTATCAAGAGCATGAACTCATCGGAGAGTCGCCAGGCTTGATTTTTGGCGAAGAATTTTCCCAAGGAGCTATCATCGAAAATCTTTTACTTCAAGGATCGGTGAGTGGCGTGGAATCCAGTTTCCTGACTCATGAGGGTCAGAAAATTACCATTTCGGTCTCTGGTTCGATGATGCAGGATCTTCAAGGGCAATTTCAGGGTTTGGTGTGTGTGGCACAAGATATCACCGAACGAAAACGGATGGAAGAAGAGAAGCTGCAGTTGCATGAGCAGTTATTGGAAACGTCACGGCAGCTGGGAATGGCAGAAGTGGCGACGGGTGTGCTGCATAACGTGGGCAATGTGTTAAATAGCATTAATGTATCAATCGGAGTCATCACGGATCTGTTGAAACATTCGATGGTGGGGGATGTGGGTCGGATCTCACAGTTATTGGGCAAGCATCGTGAAGATCTTGGAACGTACTTATCGCAGAATCCCAAGGGGAAACAAGTCCCTGGTTACTTGGAAAGATTATCGGGGCAATTGATGGAGGAGAAGCGAGTGGCCCTGTTGGAATTGGACCGCTTGCGGGAGAATGCCGGGCATGCTCAGCAATGTGTTGCGGCGCAACAGGATCTGGCCAAGCCCAGCGGGATGACGGAACCGGTATGTGTGGCTGAGGTGGTAGACGAGGCCCTGGCAGTCAATCGAGATGTGTTGGAGGAAAACAAAATTGAGGTGATTCAGGAGTTTCAGGAGGTGCCGCAGCTCATTGTGGATAAGCATCAACTCCTTCAAATTTTGGTGGATGTCATTCGCAATGCCTGTCAGGCGATGGAGTCGGTTTCACAGAGGCGCTTAGTTGTGCGTGTCAAACTCATCATTGGCCCTCCGGATTCTCTTTGTCTGGAAGTTCAGGATACCGGCAGTGGTATTCCTCCTGACGACCTTACGAAAATTTTTGGGCAAGGGTATAGCACCAAATATGGAGGACGAGGATTGAGTCTGCATCATGGTGCGTTGATGGCCAAAAATATGGGTGGGGCTCTTCGCGCTCATAGTGAGGGCGTGGGGCAAGGCGCAACGTTTTTTCTTGACCTGCCAGGGAATTTTCATTTTCCCGATTTATAAATTCTTCATCCAGCGATTTCAGTCGTTCTTTTTGAACGTCTCTTCGTGAGTGTTGCGTTGTTCTGTTGTCTCTTCCTTTTCTTTAGCATTATTCATGTCCTGTCTTACGGGTTCGCACCTCAAGAGTCAGTCTGGTGAAACCGAGAAAAATTTGAAGGTGTGAGAGGAAGCTTTCAGGCCTCTTCAATCCTTCTGTGTTTCTTGGAGTATCTCACGTGACTGAATATTGGCGTCGAACAGATGATGACTCTTGGAGTGGGGATGGAGAAAGGACCCATGCGAATAGGGTGTCTTCGTTTCATGCTGGGGAGCCACTGGCGCCCTGGTCCAGATCTTTTTCTCCTCGGTTGTTGATAAGAGGGCAGACAAATTTTGATGGGCTTCAATCCCAAGAGTTATCTCATCTTGACCGTGAGGTGGAAGTGCATGTACAGGCAGTAGCGGGTGATGCAGGAATGATCCCGGTTGATCTGGAGCGTGCTTTAGACGTTGGGGTCGAAGTGTTTCTCCTATCCGAGGGATGTGCAGGAGATTCTTCCCGTATTGCCGCTTTATGGCGGCATAGCCTAGGAACGGGATACCTGGCTGCGCTGATTTCCTTGAATCAGGGGTCGGATCAACGCATGGTTTGGCAATCGTTTGTGGGAGGGGTGCTTCATGATATTGGCATGCTCGTGTTTTTGACTCAGGAGCCGGAGATGTTTACGACGGTCGTGAAAATAGCACAATGTCGGGGATGGGACTTGGCGGTGCTGGAAAGACAGGTATTCGGATGCACTCATGGTGAAAGTGGAGCCACTTTCCTGGCGCGATGGGGTATCGATGAGGTGTTACTTGCCATTGTGGCGTTCCATGATGATCCATCGAAAGCTCCCCATGCGGCCTTCGGCCCTTTGACGGCGGTGTATGCGGCCAATTTTGTTGAGGGGGGAGGAATCGCTCAGGATGGGGATGGAGTCATTGGGAGAGAGGGAGAAGCGTATTTAACCCGTTTAGGACTGTGGGATGATCTACCGCTTTGGCAAGGCTGGATGCGAAGTATTCAGCAATTGGCGATTCACTAAACACTTGAATCGCTCAACGCATGATGCATGGGTCCGAATGGCCTTGAATTTTCCTCGCGTGTTTTCACGCAGATGTTTCTCCTTACCTTCGTCAGCATTTGCCACGCCAATTTTCCTTCTCTGTTGCTTCAGTCAAGTCTGAATATCAGGAATTCGTTGGGTTCCCATTACCAGAGAGAGCGTGTAGGATTTGCCTGAAGGGTGCGTGCTCTTGTTTTCCAAAGGAGGGGGATGATGGTCATGCCTCCGGACGATTCGTCTTGTGACGTTTCTGATCTAAATTTCCTGGTATTCTGGTGATTGTATGCGAGACGAATACTGGGTAAGCTGGTAGATAATGATATTGAGGAGAGTCATGAGGATTCTGTCGATACACCTGATTGGCGGAGTGATCGTGGGGGGATGCATCCTTTTCCTTCCTCAAACCGTCGTCTCCTTAGACCCTCCTTCTGCTCCGTGTCAAAATGCTGAAGGGTGTGTTGCGCAATTCCTTGAGCAACTAGAATCATCTAGAGCTGATTCTGGAGCTACCTTGGATCATGCCAAGTCTTTCAATCAGATCGTCGCAGCCTATGGTGATACGGCGTTGGCAAAACGTGCCAGGTTCCGTTATGCATATTGGCTCAAGGAATCCTCCCCTCTTGAGGCAATTCCTCTTTTGCAAGCCGCTCTTCATAATTTCCCTGTTCTGGGGGATTATCTCACCTTTTGGTTAGGGCAGGCGTATGCCCATGCTGGCTTAGGGAAGGAGGCGACAGAGGCGTTTCAACAGTTGAATGAGCACTATGCCGATTCATTGCTTCGGGCTGAAGCACTCTATGCAGCTGGGGATGTTTTGACAAAAATGGGGGATTGTGACGCAGCTCTCTCGATGTGGTCTCAGGCTCTCAGCATAGAATCTGATCATCCCAAAGCCGCAGAAGCGTTCTTCCAAATGGGTCTATGTGCGGCTCAACTGGGACAACGGGAAAAGGCTATTGAGATTTTCCGTGAATTATGGTGGAAATTCCCCTTAGCCCCAGAGCGGGTGCAGGCTGAGCCGTGGCTGCGCCGGGAATTGGGTTCCTTGTTTTTGCCATCGCTGGAAGAACGGTACCAGCGGAGCATGGCTTTGTATAACGGGGGGGCTTTGGAGGAAGCCGTTCAGGAATTTCAACGCATTGCGTCTTTATCTTCCCCCACTCCTCAGTTTTTTCAAATCCAACACACGTTGGCCATGGCCTTGGTTCGTTTGAAGCGGTATGACCAGGCAGAAGCGATTTTGACCTCATTGTCGCGTTCCTCCTCCTCCAGAACAGATGATGCATGGGTCTGGTTGGGACGAGTGTATTTGCGTCAGGGCAAAGGGCCGGAATTGGAGGCTCTTGTCCGAACCCTCTCGATTGATACAGTAACCGGTGATCAACAATCGTTGCTCTTCACCTTTTACGGAATTTGGCTGGAAGATCATTCCCGCTGGCTGGAGGCTGGGAAGGCTTATAAGCGGGCAGGCGCTGTGGCTCACACGCTGACGCAACGGTTGGATGCGCTTTGGCGAGTGGGGTGGATTCACTATCAACAGAATCAATTCATTGAAGCCATTGAGACGTTTCAGGAGATTATCCAGGCAGCCGGAACTCCTCAAACCGATTCTTCCCTGCATGCGGCCTCACAGGCTTCCTATTGGCTGGCCCGTGCTCAGGAGCATCTTGGGCAGAGGGAACCCGCGAGACAAGGTTTGAAAAAGTTAAGCCAGGACTACCCATTTACCTACTATGGGCAGTTGGCAGACCTTCGACTTGGTCCCACAGAATTCTCGACGAAACAATGGGCCGTGTTGACATCAACTGACACGATGAATGTGGGGACTCCCGCTCATCTCCAGCATGATATTCATTATCAAAAAATTCAAGCGTTGCGAACCCTTCGCCTGTACAAGGAGGCCGTCCAAGAGCTAGAGGTTGTCTTTACCCGCTTCGGAGCGGACCCCCAAGCTTTTCCTCAATTGGTCTCATTAGCAAGTGAAGTTGGAGCGTACGATGTCGGGATTCGATTATCTATTCGGCATTTTGGCGCGACGTTGCGGAAAGGACAGCTTCCTCCCTCGTCCGTTGCCTGGTTGGGGGCTTTTCCCATGGGCTACCAAAGGTTCATTAAATCTTTTTCCCCCAAGCATGTGGATCCATTTTTAGTCGCGGGGCTTATTCGTGAAGAAAGCCTGTACAGCGCTCGCGTGGTTTCCCCGGTTGGCGCGATTGGCCTGATGCAACTCATGCCGGCGACAGCCAAAAAAGTTGGTCGTCAGTTGGGGTTGCAGGATTCCGATTCTCATCGACAGGGCCTGGATGAACCAGAACGCAATATTCAATTGGGGACCTATTACCTGGGTCAATTACTGAATGAATTTCAAGGCAATATTATTTATTCCGTGGCTGCATATAATGCTGGACCTCAGGCTGTCAAACGATGGATTGCGCAAAACGGTCAGCGAGATCCTGATGAATTTGTCGAGTTGATTGGATATCGAGAAACTCGTGGATACGTGAAACGAGTAGTCGGAAGCTATCGAATTTATCGGACTTTGTTTGGGGATGTCTGCCGTGGTGTTTCTCTTGACAGGTTTTGTTGAACGAATTATAGTCCGGCTCGTTTGAGCTTGCGAATAAGGAGGCGTGCCTGTGAGCGTGGAAAAATTGGAAACGTTGGAGGTTCGGGTTAAGAAACTGCTTGATCTGGTCATTGAGCTACGGCAGAATAAATCCCATCTTGAGCAAGAGTTGGAATCGACTCGGGAACGGCTAGCCAAACACGAAGAATTGTCTGAAGGGTGGGAAGAAGAGCGGACGACGATTCGATCCAGAATTGAAAAAGTACTGGGCGAGCTTGAATTTTTAGACCGCTCGAACGATTAACTTACGGAATTTAAGAATGACGAGGACCATTGAAGTCGAAATCTTTGGTCATCGGATCTCTCTCCAAGGAGAGGGAGATGAGGCGTATTTTCATGAGTTGGCCGGGTATGTTGATGCGCAAATGCGAACCCTGGCTCAAAAAACGCGAACAAGCACTCCCACCAAGTTGGCTCTTTTGGCCGCTATTAACATTACCGATCAGCTCTTTCGGCAAGAGAGACACCGGCAGTTTGGAGAAGCTGAGGTAGAGCGACGGACTCAAGTCTTACTCGAAACGATAGAAAAGCATCTCGAGACCAACCCGCATTAACATTCTCGCCTTCGTATCCTCTCTCCCAGCGTTAGCTAGGTATTGCCTTTTAAATCAATTGGTTGAAGTGCTTCATCCCCTTCGTTGGCGGATGGTTGTTAGTCTATTCCCATCATTCGAAAGGCTTCATTATTGAAATACCTCATCGTCTTCTGATATTTTACTCTTCATAAGTTATTGAATTGCAAAGAAAGAAAGGAATATCCCTCTTGTTAGGGGGAATTGAGCTGGAGACCCACTATGGCAAGGATTTTCATAGTCATTGTGGGTTTTTTGTATGAGGGGATCGTACGAGGTAGGAAACTTTCATTTGAGGGCAGGTTGAATTCTTGGAAATCGTTCTTGAAGAAGCAAATTGCTCATTTCTATCGGAATGGCTCACCTTTTGATCTGAAAATTTTAAATTTTTGGCCTGTGTTGTATCCACGTCCTTCTTTGTTATGCAGTAACCGTGAAGGCTGGATTCATTGGGTGAGTCCTTTGCGGGATGCTATGACCTCTTTTGGCTTAGAGAGTTGCTCTGCCTTTCCTCCTGTTCGTTCCCTACAAATCCGGGCCTTCTGTCCTATCAGATAGGCTTTTCTCCAGTTTTCGTTTTCCTTATCTTTCTTGGTTTCCCCTTATCGTTTGGTGGGCATGTTTCCGCCTGACAAAGGGAGAATGATTTTTTTTCTTAATGATGACATGAGGAAACGAATAGGAGCTAACCTATGGACACGGTAATTCCCATACTTGCAGTGGTGATCGGGCTTTTTGTTGGATTTGTGTTATCGAAGGTGTATCAGCACCAGATGGACTCGAAGCGTCGGTCAGCAGCTGAAGAGCAAGTTCAGCAGCTCACACAAAATGCTCAACGAGAGGCCGAAAATCTGGTTAAAGAAGCGAAAATCGAAGCAAAAGATCTCCTGTTTCAAGCCAAGTCTGAACTTGAAACAAAAGAGAAGGAAAAGAGGAATGAGATTCAGGCGGCTGATCGAAAAATTATTCAGCGAGAAGAGGCCCTTGAGCGAAAAATCAGCCAATTTGAAAAACGTGATGATGAGATGCGGCGAAAAGAGCATTCCCTCAAGGACAAGGAAGACGCTCTGGTCATTAAAGCCGCGGCGTGCGACCAAGCCATTAAAGAGCACCGGCTCGCCCTGGAGCAGGTGGCAGGCATTACGACCGAAGAAGCCAAGCGTCAGTTATTGGGTGAAATTGAAAGTGAAGCACGAATGGATGCGGCGTTGTTAACAAAACGAATTTTGGATGAGGCGAAGGAAACGGCTGAGCGAGAAGCCAGAGAAATTGTGACTCGGTCGATACAGCGGATCACGAGAGATTATGTCAATGAAGCCACGATTTCAGTGGTTCCTCTCGCGAATGATAGCATGAAAGGAAGGATTATCGGTCGTGAGGGAAGAAATATTCGGGCCTTGGAGGCGGCAACCGGCGTAGATCTTATCATTGATGAAACCCCTGAGGCGGTGATCGTGTCCGGGTTCGATCCCCTTCGGAGGGAGGTTGCGAAAATTGCGCTGGAACGTCTCATGCAAGATGGGCGTATTCACCCGACTCGGATTGAGGAAGTCGTAGAAAAGGTCAAAGGTGACTTGGACAAGTTAATGCGAGATGATGCCGAAAAAGTCATTTTTGAAGTCGGTCTTTCAGATTTCCACCCTGAGATTGTCAAATTATTGGGTCGTCTGAAATACCGAACCAGTTATGGCCAAAATAATTTATATCATGCCAGGGAAGCCTCCTATATCTGTGGAATTATGGCTGCAGAGCTGGGGTTAGATGTGAAATTGGCGAAGCGGGGAGCCCTATTGCATGATATTGGAAAAGTGGTGAGCCATGAAGAGGAAGGTACCCACGCGATGCTCGGGGCGGAATTGGCGAAGAAATATGGAGAGTCTGAGCTCATTGTGAATGCCATTGCTGCCCATCATGAGCAAGTTGAACCGCTTTGCCCCGAATCGGTGTTGGTGGCTGCTGCAGAAGCCCTCTCGGCAGCCCGTCCGGGTGCCAGACGCGAAACACTCGAGGCCTATGTGAAGCGATTGGAAAAGCTGGAATCGTTAGCCACGGGGTTTGCAGGAGTTGATAAGGCCTATGCGATTCAGGCTGGGCGTGAAATTCGGGTGATTATCCGTCAGGGGGAATTAAACGACACTGAAAGTTTCGCGTTATCTCGAGATTTAGCCAAAAAGATTGAACAAGAATTGACGTACCCTGGACAGATCAAGGTGACGGTTATTCGAGAAAATCGATTTATTGAATTTGCCAAATAGCTCTGTGAGTAAAGGAAATCATGAACGTACTGTTTATCGGAGATATAATGGGAGAGCCTGGCCGTCGAGTGATCTTAAAGCATCTGTCAAAGGTTATTCAGGAGCATCAGATTGATCTGGTTGTCGGTAATGGGGAAAATGCGGCAGGTGGATTTGGCATCACGCAAGAAGTGGCCGAAGACCTGTTTGATTTAGGTCTTTCAGTCATTACATTAGGCAATCATGCCTGGGATAAACGAGAAGCTTTAGAGTATCTGCAAAAAGAGCAGCGGGTGATCCGTCCCGCGAATTATCCCGATGGAGTTCCGGGAAAAGGCACGTGTGTCGTGGAAACCGTTCATGGTGAACGCCTAGGGATTTTGCAACTCATGGGGCGTGTGTTTATGCCCATGGTGGACTGCCCTTTTCGAGTTGCGGAACGCGAATTGGCTCAATTAACGACACAGACTCACTGTATTCTTGTGGATATGCATGCCGAAACCACATCAGAAAAAATGGCGATGGGGTATTTTTTAGATGGCAAGGTGTCTGCGGTCCTTGGAACGCATACGCATGTCCAAACTGCTGATGAACAAATCTTACCTCAGGGGACAGGGTATTTAACCGATGTGGGGATGACCGGCCCTGTTCAATCCGTCATTGGGATGAAACCTAACTTGGTCATTCAGAAATTTCTGACTCAGCTTCCGAGAAGGTTCGAAGTGGCGACAGGGCCTTCCGTCTTGAGTGCGGCGGTGTTGAATCTTAATCACGCAACTGGAAAAACCACTCACATCACACGTCTTCGTGTGTTTGAGTAACCTAACTCCGTGCCAGGGCTTTTCCCTTCAGTGCTTACCGTTTCGGCTCTCACCCGACAGATTCGTTCAACGCTCGAACAAAATTTCCCCCCACTCTGGGTGGAAGGAGAAATTTCTAACCTTCGATGCCCGTCTTCGGGACACCGGTATTTTACGCTCAAAGATCAGTCGAGTCAGGTCAGAGCCGTGCTTTTTCGCAGTCAAGTCGAACGGCTGAAATTTGCGCTTCAGGACGGTTTGGAGGTCTTCGTGTTTGGTCGTCTCTCGGTGTATGAACCACGAGGGGACTATCAATTACTTTTGGAAGCGGTAGAGCCCAAGGGCATTGGCGCGTTGCAATTAGCCTTTGTTCAACTGAAGGCGAAGTTGGAAGCTGAAGGGTTATTCGAGGCTTCGGGAAAAAAAAGACTTCCTCTGTACCCGCAACGGATTGGCCTGGTGACGTCACCTTTTGGTGCGGCAATCCATGATCTGCTGACTATCATTCATCGACGGTGGTCTCTTGCGTATGTTCTGATTGCTCCGGTTCCTGTGCAGGGTGATGAGGCTGCCGGACAAATCGCTAAGGCTATTCGGATGCTCAACGAATTGGGCGAATTGGATGTGCTCATTGTCGGGCGAGGTGGAGGATCGCTAGAGGACCTCTGGGCGTTTAACGAAGAAATTGTTGTGAGAGCTATCGCTTCTTCCAGGATACCAGTGGTGTCTGCTGTTGGACATGAAACCGATGTGACGCTAGCGGATTTAGCCGCTGATTTTCGGGCCCCCACTCCTTCTGCCGCAGCAGAGTTGGTGGTTCCGGATTGCTCGACGGTTAGACATCATCTGGGACATCATCGAGTGCGATTGGAGCGGTCTATGAGGAGTTTGAGTGTCGCGTGGAGAGTGCAAGTCCAGGACATGACCGGACGATTGCCTGAGCCCAGACTCGTGCTTGGACAATTTGTGCAACAGGTTGATGAGTTAGAGCGACAACTCTATGTGAAAATGAAGCACTGGTGCCGGAATCTCCAGGTGCAGCTGCTGAGTCACCAGTCAACGATTTGGGAGAGGAATCCCCTGATTGACATTCATCGGCAGCAACTGGCTTTGGTTGAGCGAGGCATTCGGCTTGTTCGAGGGATGTCGGGGTGCATTCTTGCAAAACGCCATCAATCAGAGCTGTGGATGTCTCAGCTGAATCAGTTAAGTCCTCTCGCGGTTTTAGCACGAGGATATAGTATTATTCACACCCTGGGAAGTGGAAAAGTCGTGAAACAATCAACTGAAGTTTCTGTGGGAGAATCGGTACGCGCCAGGCTTCATGAAGGCGAATTGATTTGCCTGGTACAGCGTACCCATCCTCCAACGTGAGAAATTCCCTTTTGCTTCATGCTCCGCCATGGCTATAATGCATGTGAGGTTGGTAGAACGTAGTCCCAGCATCCTAGAAAAATGAATCACTAATCCTATTCGGACGATATTCATGGCTGTATTAAAATTTGAAAAAGCGTTGTCCCGCTTGGAAACTATTGTGGCTGAGTTGGAGCGTGGGGAACTTTCCTTAGATGAATCCTTAAGAATTTTTGAGGAAGGGGTTAAACTCTCCAAGACCTGCCTGAAAATGCTGGATGATGCAGAACGTAAAGTGGAAATCCTTGTGCAAGACAAGGATGGAAGGAAGCGTATACAGGCTTTTTCAGTGGAGGATTCCAATTCACCAGAATCCTAGATTTCCCTTCACTGCTCTCTCTGCCAAGCGGTAAGATTCGCATTGCCTCCTTCGTGGACATGAAGATATGAAGGCTGTTCAGCCATCAGCCCCATTCAGGAAATCCTCAAAAGAACGACTGGACTCCCTGGTCCTGACTCATGCGCTGGTCTCAAGCAGGGAACAGGCCTCTCGCCTTATTCTTGCCGGTCGCGTGAAAGTCGATGGGGTCCTTATTGATAAGCCAGGAAAGCTGTTTGCGACAACTGTTTCGCTGGAACTAACGAAGCCGGAATGTGCATATGCCAGCCGAGCCGGTGAAAAGCTGGCACCAGCCTTAGACGCGTTTTTTGTTTCCTGTTCAGACTGTGTGGTGATGGACGTGGGTGCCTCCACCGGGGGGTTCACCGATTGTGTGTTGCAACGTGGCGCCAGTCGGGTCTACGCCATTGACGTGGGGTATGGGCAGTTGGATTGGAGGCTGAGAACGGATCCTCGTGTTGTGGTGATGGACCGCTTCAATATCCGCAATCTTTGCTCAGAAGATATTCCTGAGCCGGTTGATCTGGCTGTGATCGATGTCTCTTTTATTTCACTTCGCTTGGTATTGCCGGTGATCTTACCTGTCCTGCGTGAACATGCGCATCTTGTCGCATTGGTTAAGCCTCAGTTTGAGGTCGGGAAAGGACAAGTTGGAAAAGGAGGCATTGTGCGTGATGAGCGATTGCGGGAGCAGGTGAGGGACCGTTTTGTGGACTTTGCCCGTAGCCTTCAGCTTGATGTCATTGGGGTCATGGATTCGACTCTATTGGGGAAAAAAGGTAACAAAGAGATGCTAGTGGGAATGAAAAAAAACGAAAAGAAGAGTACTGAAGGAAGCAAGTCGATTGCTCACAGTATCCCCTTAATCTAATCATGTAATAAGGAGAAAGTCGGACATGTCTACAAAAATTCTAGTGACTGGGGGTGCTGGATTCATTGGATCACATCTGGTTGACCGGTTGATTCAAGAAGGCAATGAGGTCATTGTTGTTGATAATCTCTCTACAGGGAAACGAAAGAATGTCAATAAAAAAGCCCAATTGTATAAAATGGATATCCAGAGTAAACGGATTGAGCGAGTTTTCAGAAATGAGCGTCCTCTCATTGTGGTGCATCTGGCCGCGCAAATGGATGTTCGCCATTCAACAGAGGATCCCGGGTTTGATGCGCAAGTCAATATTTTAGGGTTCATCAATGTTTTAGAGCATGCGGTGAAGCACGGTGTGCGAAAGGTGACCTTTGCGTCGTCGGGTGGCGCGGTCTATGGGGAACAGGAAATATTCCCGGCCCCAGAGTCACACCGGACGGATCCTCTTTCCCCCTATGGAATTAGTAAGTTGGCCGGGGAAAAATATCTGGCCTATTACGCGAATGCCACCGGCCTCCGGTATGTGGCACTTCGTTTCGCAAATGTCTATGGGCCCAGACAAAATCCTGAAGGTGAGGCAGGCGTCGTGGCCATTTTCTCAAAAAAAATGTTGGATGGCGGCCAACCCATTGTCAATGGAACCGGAAAGCAGACAAGAGATTTTATCTATGTGGATGATGTGGTGGAAGCTATCATGGTGACCTTGGAAGAAGATATTCAGGGGATTTTTAATGTGGGAACTGGTCAGGAGGCCACTGTCAATGAATGTTATGGAATTATCAAGGAATTGACGAACAGCCAATGCAAAGATTTGTATGGAGCCGCAAAGAAAGGCGAGCAATTTCGAAGTGTGCTGGATGTAACGAAGATCAGAGAGAAATTCGGCTGGGATCCTCAGGTCTCTTTGCAGGAAGGGCTTAACCGGACAGTCGATTTTTTCCGTGGAACAGGAAAATAAACTCTCAGGTGTGCGTAGTAGGAGAATGATTACTTCTGATAACTCATCTGTTAATACCTGGGAACGGATGGATCGATCTCAATCGACCAGGCTTCAATTCCTCCAATCAGATTTTTGACATTCGAGAATCCTTGTTGCAAAAGAAACCCCACGGCATCGGCACTCCGCATTCCTTTATGGCAATACGCGACAATCTCAGCATTCGGATCCAACTGTTTCAGGGAATGGGGGACCTGGCCCAAAGGAATGAGCACTGATCCGTCTATTTTTGCCAGGGAGTATTCGTGGGGTTCTCGGACATCCAACAAGAAAATGTTATCGCCTTTATCTATGCGAGCTTTTAATTCGCTGACAGTGATGGTGTAACTCATATTGAAAGCCTCCTTACGTTCCTTAGGTATCTCCTTGTAGACAAATTATCATAGCGGCTGAATTTTCAGGGTGTCAATTTTTTCTTTGTGCGAGCGGGAGGGAGCAGCATCATGCCGGAACAGTCTGTCGTCACGATTGAACAGATTTCACAATTTGAAGGACAGAACATTACCATCAAGGGATGGATCCGCAACCGACGCTCTAGCGGAAAATTAAGCTTTTTGACGGTGCGTGATGGCACAGGAGATCTCCAGGCTATTGTAAGCAAAGGAGAGGTTGGCGACGACCAATTTTCTTTGTGCAATCAGTTAACCCAGGAGTCTTCTGTGATTCTGACCGGAAAACCTCGAAAGGATGCTCGAGCGCCAGGTGGATTTGAACTTGATGTGTCCATATTAGCAGTGATTCACGTTGCGGAACCCTTTCCGATTCAACCGAAAGACCATGGGGTTGGATTCCTCATGGAGTATCGGCATCTCTGGTTGCGGTCGCGACGCCAGCATGCCATTTTACGAGTTCGCCATGAAATAATACGGACCTGTCGGAATTTTTTTGATGATCGAGGTTTTACCTTAATCGATACGCCGATTTTCACTCCCAACGCCTGCGAGGGCACCACGACCTTATTTCAAACTCAATATTTTGACCAGGTGGCCTATTTGGCGCAAAGCGGTCAATTATATGGAGAAGCGGCTGCGGCGGCTTTTGGGAAAATATACTGTTTTGGCCCAACCTTTCGAGCTGAAAAATCAAAAACGCGACGGCACCTGATGGAGTTTTGGATGGTTGAGCCGGAAATGGCGTTTGCTGAGCTACCGGATGCGATGCAACTGGCAGAGGAATTGGTCGCGACGGTTATTACGCGGGTCGTAGAAACCCGTCGACCTGAATTGGAAATCTTAGAGCGGGATATTCTTAAATTAGAAGCCATGGCCAGGCCCTTTCCGCGAATAACCTATGAAGAAGCCCTGGCGCGCCTTCAGCGAAAGGGGGTAGCCATTCAATTCGGGGATGATTTCGGAGCCGATGACGAAACGTCTTTGGCGCAAGAATTTGATCGTCCGGTGATCGTTCATCGGTATCCGGCTGCCGCCAAAGCCTTTTATATGGCCAAAGACCCGGACCGGCCAGACTTGGCGTTGTGTATGGATATGTTAGCGCCTGAGGGCTATGGAGAAATTATTGGAGGGGGCCAACGAATCCATGATTTAGATGAATTGCTGGCGCAAATTCAAGCCCACGACCTTCCTGAAGAGGCCTTTAAGTGGTATGTGGATTTGCGACGATATGGGACGGTTCCTCATGCGGGTTTTGGAATGGGAATTGAACGGGTCGTCGCCTGGATTTGCGGATTAGACCATGTCCGTGAAACCATTCCGTTCCCGAGAATGCTCTATACCCTCTACCCATAAACTTGCTTTTTCCGCTAACGTCCCACGGGGAACTACGTGCGTTTACCCAAAAACGTCTGACGTTCCCCTCATTTGTAAGGAGGGACTAGGGGCGGTAGAAGTGTGGAAGAGGAGCAAGGGTGCTCAGCTCTTCAACTTATCATCGTTTACCCATCTTACTCCTTCCATATTCCGCCTTTTGAGGCCTGGTCCTTTTGTTTCGGCAAAAGGACCCAAAACCAGTGTGCCGAGCATGTTCAACAGCTTGAGGGTGGAAGTCCCTTTGACAACCTGATGGAGGTGAAGTCATAGCGAAGCACAAGGGCGTCGTCG
>Ga0224497_10000071_pt1 | contig 85359 bp, 61 predicted proteins | sample SF_Jul11_sed_USG_4_FD_167970 | JGI IMG/M metagenome (GOLD analysis project Ga0224497, IMG submission 167970) | Sediment microbial communities from San Francisco Bay, California, United States - SF_Jul11_sed_USGS_13 | ecosystem: Environmental > Aquatic > Marine > Sediment | place: USA...
TGGCCTCGAAGTAGCCGAGGCGCGCTACGTCCTTTTCTTTCCCTGGAATGGCTCGGGCTTTAGAAGCATCGAATCCGGCCTGCGCTGGCTGCCGCTCGGCGCACAGTACTTCGTCTCGGGGCGCCGCGTCCGTTAGCTGCGCTCAGTCGAGGGTGATACGGGACGCGCGGATGAACTCGGCAGTGGCAGGATGGTCGGTGTGAAGGAGCTGTTTCGGGGTTCCGCTCGCTGCGATCTGCCCTTCGTGCAGAAAATTCAGATAATCGGCGATGCGAACGACGGATGCCATGTCGTGGCTGATGACCACCGAAGTGACCCCGAACATTTCTTCGGCTTCGGCGATGAGGTCGTCGACCATCTCGGTGGTGATCGGATCGAGGCCCGTGGTCGGCTCATCATAGATGAGGATTTCACTTTCGAGGATCATCGCTCGCGCCACCGCAACACGCTTCTGCATCCCGCCGGAAAGCTCCGCCGGCATTTTGTGTGAAGCCTCGGCGATGCCTAACCCTTCCAGCCGGTCCATGACGCGGGCCCGAATCTCTTTGCGCGGGAGATCGGTATGCTCGCGCAGGGGAAAGGCTACGTTGTCGAACACGGTCATCGAATCGAACAGTGCGGACATCTGAAACACCATGCCGAAAGTGCGGCGTCTGGCGGCGAGATCCAGGCCTGCAAGACGGGCAAAGTCGACACCATTGACCCAAATCTCTCCGGAGTCCGGTTTTTCGAGGCGGATCAGTTGCCGCATGAGCACGCTCTTGCCGGAACCCGATGGACCGATGACCAAATTGGTCTTGCCGCGATAAATGTCGAGCGACACCCCCCGCAGCACGTGGTGATCGCCATACGACTTGTGAACATCCCGGATCTGCACGTGGATGGGGTTGGTCTTGACTTCCTCCGCCATTTGGGGGCGAGTCACGCCCATCAGGTTGCGTCGAAAGACCCTCATCAGAAAAGCCCCTCGCCGAGGACCATGCTCGTAACCAGGTAGTCGAGCATCAGGATCGCGATCGCGCTGTGGACGACGGCCCGATTGGTGGCGCGCCCTACCCCTGCTGCGCCGCCTTTCGCAAAAAAGCCTTGTCGACACGCGATCAACGTGACGGCGACGCCAAAGACCATGGCCTTGATGAGTCCCTGCGATACGTCGTCCCAATCGACCAGCCACTGCAAGCGGTCCATGAAGACACCAGGATCGAGCCCCAAGAAGAACACCGCCACGGAGAAAGCGCCGAACACGCCAACGACGTTGAAGAGCATCGTCAACACCGGCAACATCACGAAGCCCGCCACCACCCGGGGCACGACGAGATATTGCACGGGGTTCACCGCCATCGTGACCAAAGCGTCGATTTGGTTCGTGACGCGCATCGAGCCGAGCTCCGTCGTCATGGCGCTCCCCGCACGGCTGGTCACCATGAGGGCCGCAAACACGGGGCCCACCTCTCGCGCAAGCGCGAGACCGATCACGGCTCCGGTCTGGTTCTCGGCGCCGAAATCCCGGAAGCCGTCGACCAACTGTAGAGCGAGGACGGCGCCCACGAAGAGCGCGGTCAACGACACGAGGAAAACCGAGCCTATGCCGACGAACTCCATCGACTCGACGAACAAGCGCACCCGGTACGGCGGCCGAATCCCCCAAAAAATCGCCTCTGCGAAGAGCTTAGTCAGGGCACCGATTTCGGCGAAAGGCGCAAGCAGCAACTTGGCCAACCACTGGCCCGCGTCACGCGCGGCGCTGCGCACTTTACCGAGTTTTTCGGGGGCCGATGACGCCGTGGGGGCTGCGCCGGTCACGGGGTTTCATACCACGTTTTGGTCAGGGGAAGTCACCCATTCAGATAGATGCGAGGCACACGACGGGACACGTTTGTCAGGACTTCGTACGGTATCGTTCCGGTGGCCCGTGCGAGGTCGCGCGCATCGAGCGACTCGCCGTTTTGCTCGCCGAGAAGCAGCACTTCGTCGCCGAGTGCAACATCGGGCACGGTAGACACATCGATGGTGGTGAGATCCATCGACACGTTGCCCACCACTGGACAACGGCGTCCGCCGACTAAGACGTCGGCGCGGTTGGACGCCGAGCGGAGAAGGCCATCTCCGTAGCCGACTGGAATTGTCGCCAGGCGCATCTGTCGTGTCGCCCGAAACGTCCGACCATAGCCAGTCGTTTCGCCTGGCTCGAGCATCCGGAGTCGAATGACCTCGGTTCGCCAGCGCATGGCCGGTCGAAGTGGTGCATCGACCGAATCGGCACCTGGATAGCCATAAAGAGCGATGCCGGGACGTACCCAATCAAAGTGCGCTTCAGGATGACGGAAGAGCGCCGCGCTATTGGCGGCGTGTCGGACGACGGGATCATGGCCGTACCTTCGAACGAGACCGTCAGCGTGGGCGAAGCTCTTGAGTTGGACGGCGACGAAGTCCGGGTCGGCGTCGGCAGTGGAGAGGTGCGTCATGAGCCCCGCGATTCGAATCGAGGGAAGGCTCCGAAGCTCGGTCAGAAACTCCGCTAGTGAAGCCACCGGGACGCCGAGCCGTCCCATCCCCGTGTCGACCTTCAAGTGAACGTCGATTGGTCGGCCGCCGGCAACCGCGTGGAACGCGGCGGCCTCGGAGATCTCGTAGAGCACTGGGGTGAGGCCCGAGGCGATCACATCACGATGCGCTCCCCCGTGAATCCCATTGAGCACGAGAATGGCCCGATCGATCCCCGCCTCTCGAAGCTCGAGCCCCTCCTCGGCCAAGGCGACACCAAACCCGTCGACACCCTCAGCCTGAAGCTTTCGGGAAACCGGCACGATCCCGTGGCCGTACCCATCGGCTTTCACGACGGCAAGGACCTTGCAGCCTTGCGCAACGCCCCGGACGACACGCAGGTTGTCGGCGATCGCGTCCAGCATGATTTCCGCGCGGGTAGGCCGAAGCGAGGCGTCCGCACTTTGGAGTCGCGGCCGCAAAGGCGTTGGTGAGTCGGGATGCACGGGTTCTGGCTAGTGGGTGCCGTCGCCGGCGTCAAGCATTGGCGTCCCCACTCGAGAATACTAGGCTCGGGCCTGCATGGCCCGGGCCAAACGACGGCACACCGAAGCAGTGAAGCGCGCCGAGCAGCGATCCACTCGTGTCATGTGGGCCGGCATGCTCGTCGGCGGGGCAGTCGCCGTTGGCGTTTTCCTCGTACCGAAGTTTCGAGAGCCAACCGAAGAGACGGTGGCGCCAGTCGAGATACCGCCCGCGGATTCTCAGCCTGCGGCGTCGAAGGCCGAAATCGAGGCGCTCCGCACCCGGGTGTTGAAGCGGTATCCCCACGACACCAAAGCCTTCACCCAAGGCCTGATTTGGCACGACGGATTCGTCTACGAAAGCACCGGCCAGTACGGAAAGTCCTCCCTTCGAAGAGTAAGGCTCGACGATGGGAAAGTGCTCTCCGAGCGAAAGCTCGACCGGGAGCTTTTCGGGGAGGGGCTGGCGCGCGTTGACGAAATGCTGATCACGCTGACGTGGCGCTCGGGGCAGGCGATCGTCTCCGAGGTCGATACGCTCGAAAAACGAGGGACCCTTCGGTACGACGGCGAGGGTTGGGGACTCTGCTTCGACGGCACGTCGTTGATCATGAGCGACGGGTCCTCGACCCTCACTGTTCGCGATCCCGAGACGCTGAAGGTTCTTCGTCGGGTGATGGTCCGCCAAGACGGCATCCCGGTCCGCATGCTCAATGAGCTCGAATGCGTAGGTTCACACGTCTACGCAAATATCTGGCGGCGACAAGAGATAGTCCGCATACACTCCGCCACTGGCGAAGTGACCGCCTCGATCGACGCCAGGGGCCTGCTCTCGCGTGAAGAGGCCGCGCGCGCCGATGTGCTCAACGGAATCGCTTACAAGCCGGATACGGAGACGTTTTTGTTGACCGGCAAGCTCTGGCCGGCGGTGTTCGAGGTGGAGTTCATTCCGCGGTAGCGCGCTCCGACGACGTAACGACCTCCGGACGCCAAGGCCCGAGCCTCTTGGACATGACCGCGATGGCTTCCGGATTCTCGTCGATCAGCACGAACCCCCGGTCATGGCGCGCGGCCGCTTCACCCGTCGTCCCGCTCCCCGCAAAGAAGTCGAGGACGGTATCGCCCGGCTCGCTGTGCACTCTGATGATCCGTTCGAGGACGCCGAGGGGCTTCTGGGTAGGGTAACCGGTCTTCTCTTTGCCGCTGGTGGGAACGATGGTGTGCCACCACACGTCGGTCGGTGTCTTGCCTCGAGCTGCTTTTTCTTTTCCGACGAGGCCGGGCGCCATGTAAGGAATGCGGTCCATTTCGTCGAATTGGAAGACGTAGTGCTTCGTGTCGAGAGCGTACCAAAGGATGGTGTCGTGCTTGGCCGGCCACCAGCGCTTCGGGCGCCCTCCGAAATCGTACGCCCAGATGATTTCGTTTCGGAACCGATCTCGGCCGAGAAGCCGATCGAGCGCGACCTTGACATAGTGTGCTTCGCGGTAGTCGAGGTGCACGAAAAGCGAGCCGTCCGGGGTCAAACAGGGCAGCGCCGCTTCGATACGAGCGGTCAAGAACGACACGTAGTCTTCGAAGTCGTCCTCGTACGTGGGGCTTTCGACACGCTCGATCTCGTATCGCCGGCCGCCGAAACCTACACGCTCTCCGTCGGCGGCGGCTTTCACTTGCATGCGCTCTCTGGTCTGTCTGCGGCCAGTGTTGAACGGAGGATCGATGTAGATGAGCCTGGCAAACGCCCGAGGGAGTGTCCGCAGCAGGGAAAGATTGTCGCCTTCCAAGATCTTCTTCACGCCACGAGCCTATCATCCGGCGTCCGCCGAGCCCATCGATCCGAACCGCTTGCCGCGCCTCGAGGGCCGCCCTACCCTCTGCGCATGCGTCTCGTCGTAAACGGTGAGGAACGACAGGTGGAATCAAACACGACGATCGGGGAGTTACTGGCCTCGTTAGGGCTCGCGGACACCCTGGTTGCCGTCGAGCGCAATGAAGAAGTCGTGCCGCGGGCGCAGCATGCCCACACTCGGCTTGCCGAGGGCGATCGCGTCGAGGTGGTCCATTTCGTAGGAGGCGGTTGAGTGCCGGAAGACATCCTGAAGATCGACCAGTTCGAGTTTCGGTCAAGGCTGTTTACGGGCACTGGCAAGTATCCTGATCTCGATACGGCGAGGGGAGCTCTCGAGGCGTCAGGGTGTGAGGTCGTAACCGTGGCGGTGCGCCGCGTCGACTTGAAGGCGAAGGGTAGCGAGTCGATCATGTCGGTGCTTCAGGAAGGCGGCTACACCCTGCTTCCCAACACCGCCGGCTGTTATACCTCCGAAGATGCGGTTCGAACGGCGCGCTTGGCTCGGGAGCTCCTCGACACGCCGTTGGTGAAGCTCGAGGTCATCGGCGACGAAAAAACCCTCTTTCCAGATGTGCCGGCAACGATCGAGGCAGCCAAGGCCCTGGTCGATGACGGATTCACAGTTCTGCCATACTTCAATGACGATCCGGTCGCGGCGCGGCGTCTCGAAGACCTCGGCTGCGCGGCGGTCATGCCGCTCGCCGCACCGATCGGAAGCGGCCTCGGCGTCCGCAACCCATTCAACATCGAAATCATCGTAAAACACGCCGGCGTCCCGGTGATCGTAGACGCCGGTGTGGGCACCGCCTCTGACGCAGCGGTCGCCATGGAGCTCGGGATCGACGGGGTTCTGATGAACACCGCGATCGCCGGCGCCAAGGACCCGGTGAGAATGGCGCGCGCGATGAAGCTCGCCGTGCAGGCGGGCCGCGATGCGTTTCTCGCGGGTCGAATCCAGCGAAAGCTTTACGCTACCGCCTCGAGCCCGATCGCAGGCGTGATCGGCTCTGACCAAGACGGCCGATCCTAACCACGAATAATCGATGCCGAGGGAGCTTCCGCGGATCTGGATCATCACAAGCCCGGATCACCGGGCCGGACCGGTCGCTCCCTTGCGACGAGCGCTCGATGGTCGGGGGAGTGCTGAGATCGGGATTCAGCTCCGCGCGAAACACGCCCCCGATCGAAAGCTGATCGACTGGGGGCGCGAGCTACGGGAGCTGACTGCGCCGGGCGGAAGTCCCTTGGTGGTGAACCAGCGCGCCGACGTGGCTCAGATCATCGGCGCCGACGGGGTCCACCTGCCGGAAACCGGGTTGCCGATCGCGCGCGTCCGCCAACGATGGCCGCGCCTCGAGATGATCGGTGTATCGCGGCACGATCGCCCGGGCCTTGTCGCCGCGCAACAGGCTGGGGCCACGTATGCATTCCTGAGCCCCGTGTTCCAAGTCCCCGGCAAGAATCCGCCGATCGGGGTGGACGGTTTTCGGCGGGCGATCGCGGGCCTCCAGATTCCGGTGTTCGCACTCGGTGGCATCGGGCCGGAGGATGTGAGCCCGCTCCTCGAGGCCGGCGCACACGGGGTCGCCGTTCGGCGCGCTGTCTATCATGCAGAGGAGCCGACGGTCGTCATCGACGGATTCCTCCGCAGACTTGACAAAAGCCACGCAAACGTTGAATAGCCGAAGTCGTGGGGCGGATGCGAAACGGACTCGGATGTTTGTCGTGGATCGGCGCGGCGGTCATCGTCATGTTGCTTCTGCTGAAGGTACTTCTGTTTGACGTTGCCACCATGGGGCACAACGGGATGGCCCCCACCCTCGTGCGCGGCGAGCGGGTCCTGATCAACAAACGGGGCAAGCCGGTGCCGGGCGCGATCGCCGTCTGCAAGCACCCGACCGAAGAGGGCTGGGTAGTCGGCCGGGTCGCGGCAACCGAAGGGAACGTCATCGAGTCCTTCGGCGACGTCCTTCGACTCGACGGCGGGCCGTTGAAATTCGAGGAGCGTGGCACCACCGAGTTCTACAACGACGACAACGGCCTGAAGCGCTCGGTCATCTGGGGCAACGAGCGCAGCGACAGCGACAAACACCACATCTTCTTCGACCAGAACCGCCAGCACTTGGTCCGCAAGACGACCGTCGACCCCGGCAAGGTTTACCTCTTGGGCGACTATCGCGGCTACATGGGCCAGGACAGCCGCGCGTATGGGCAGGTCGACGCAGGCAGCTGTCGGGGCACGATCGTGTTTCGGTTGACCCCCGTCGAGGGGCTGGCGCCGGAGATCGCGCACGGGTATTTCGAGATCGTTCACTAGTGACCCCTCCGGATTGCCTCGGGCTCGGTCCGTCCGTATGCTCCGCGCGCCTAGACGCCGAAATCGCACCCGATGAGAGTCGCTGTCGTACAATTTCCAGGTTCTAATGCGGACTGGGACGCCCTTCACGCCGTGAGGGATGTTCTCGGAGCCGACGCCTGGTACGCCTTCCACAAAGAGACCTCGTTTGGGGAAGCCGACGCCGTGCTGATCCCTGGAGGTTTCTCGTATGGAGATTACCTAAGGGCAGGAGCGATCGCGCGCTTTAGCCCTATCGTGAGCGCGATTCGAGAGTTTGCCGACCGCGGAGGCCCAATCCTCGGGATCTGCAACGGCTTTCAAGTGCTCACCGAGATGGGCCTTCTGCCGGGCGCCCTCACCCGCAACGCGCATCTACGGTTCGAATGCCGGGACATCTTCGTCCGCGTCGAAAACGAAGGTCCTTTCACCGACATGGGGCAGGGGCAGGTATTGCGACTTCCGATCGCCCACGCCGATGGGCGGTATCAATGCAGCTCGGAAACGCTCGGGCAGCTCAACGCCAACGACCAGGTCGCCTTTCGTTACTGCACGCGCCGCGGCGATGCGCCGGAAGGTAGCCCGGCCAATCCGAACGGGGCCGTCGACGACATCGCCGGCGTCTACAACCGCGACAAGAACGTGCTCGGAATGATGCCACACCCCGAACGGGCCAGCGAAGCCATTCTCGGGAATGACGATGGGCTGCGTCTTTTTCAATCGCTGCGACGCCACTTGGGGGCCGAATGACCACACCCAGGAACTTCCCTGGCGAACCGGACGTGTCTCCCGAGCTCGCGCGCGAGTTCGGCCTGGCCGACGACGAGTGGGATCGCGTTCTCAGCACTCTTTCGCGCAAGCCGAGCTATGCCGAGCTCGGAGTGATCAGCGTGATGTGGTCCGAGCACTGCTCCTACAAGTCGTCTCGCGTGCATCTCTCTCGACTGCCCACCGAAGGTCCTCAAGTCGTGCAGGGGCCTGGCGAGAACGCGGGTGCGGTCGATATCGGCGACGGGTTCTGCGCAGTGTTCAAGATGGAGTCACACAACCACCCTTCTTACATCGAGCCCTATCAAGGCGCCGCGACCGGTGTCGGCGGGATCCTTCGGGACGTGTTCACCATGGGCGCGCGCCCGGTAGCGTCACTCAACTCGCTTCGTTTTGGGCGGGCTGACCATCCAAAAACGCCGCGCTTGCTGAAGGGCGTCGTCGCCGGGATCGGCGGCTATGGCAACTGCATCGGCGTGCCTACGGTGGGTGGCGAAGTGCAGTTCGATGCCAGCTACGACGGCAACATTCTAGTCAACGCCTTCACAGTGGGAATCGCAAAAACGGACGAGCTCTTCTTCGGCAGGGCCGAGGGTATCGGGAATCCGATCATCTATGTCGGCGCAAAAACCGGGCGCGACGGCATTCACGGCGCCACGATGGCGAGCGCTGAGTTCGGCGAGGAAACCGACAGCAAGCTTCCAACGGTCCAAGTCGGCGATCCTTTCATGGAGAAGCTCCTTCTCGAGGCTTGCCTCGAGATCTTCGCGACCGACTGTTTGTCCGGGGTGCAAGACATGGGAGCCGCCGGGCTGACCTCTTCGTCGGTCGAGATGGCCGCACGCGCGGGCAACGGCATCGAGCTCGACCTCGACGCGATCCCAAGGCGGACCCGTGCCCTGAGTCCTTACGAAATGCTCCTGAGCGAGTCCCAGGAGCGTATGCTCATGGTGGCAAAACGCGGCCGCGAGCACGAGGTCTTCGACATTTGCGCCAAGTGGGATCTCGACGCATCGATCGTCGGCCGGGTCACGGCGTCAAGCCGCTTCATCTGCAAAGCCACGCCTGGTTACGATCCGTTCGACGACGCTCCGAGCAAGCCTGACCCCGTTGTGGTCGTCGATCTGCCTGTCGATCTGTTGACCGACTGCGCGCCCAAGTACGATCGCCCCCAGGAGCCGAGATCCGAAACCGCAACGGTAGTCACCATGACCGACGATGCGCCGAGCAACCTCGGAGCAGAGATAGTGCGTCTGATCGGTTCCCCAAACATCGGAAGCAGGTCATGGATTTGGAGGCAGTACGACCACATCGTCCGGGACGGGACGGTCGTACGCCCCGGAGACGGCGACGCAGCGGTCGTTCGCGTTTTTTGCCAGGACGCCGATGGCACTCGGGAAAAGTTCCTCGCGGTTTCGGCTGATTGCAATGGACGACACGTCGAGCTCGATCCGTTCTTCGGCGCAGCGATGGCAGTCGCGGAGTGTACGCGCAACGTCGTGTGCGTGGGAGCGAAGCCGCTCGGCCTGACCGACTGTCTCAACTTCGGAAACCCAGAGGTGCCCGAGCAGATGTGGCGCTTTGCCCAGGCGATCGATGGCTTGGCGGCAGCCTGCACGGCGCTCGGGGCTCCGGTCGTGTCCGGAAACGTGAGCTTCTACAACGAGACGGACGGGAAATCGATCCTTCCGACACCCACCGTCGCGGTCGTCGGCCAGCTCGAGGACCCAGCTCACCGACTGGGACTGGGATTCCTCAACGAAGGCGATGTCATCGTGCACCTCGGACGGGCGTCGCGTGGCGTCCTGGGCGGTTCGGAGTGGCTCGTGCAAACGATGGGGTCGGTTACCGGCGCTCCCGTAGGCATCGATCTCGATGCCGAGGCCGCATTGCAGCACGCCATGCTCGAGCTTGCGCAACGGCAACTTGTCGAGAGCGCTCATGATATCAGCGACGGCGGCATTGCGATGTGTTTGGCGGAGGCCTGCATCGCAAACGGCCACGGGGCGCGCGTCTCACTTCCTGCCGGCGGAGACGCGCCCGCCCATGCCTTGCTCTTCGGCGAAGAGCCCTCGCGGATCATCGTGAGCCTCCCGTCGGGCAACGTCGACGAGGCGCTCTCGGTGTGCGAGCGCCTCGGGGTCCCGTTCGAGGCGCTCGGTGAAGTGACAGGTGACACCCTCGCCATCGAGGGTGTGTGCGAGGTTGCTGTGGAGGCGCTTGCGCATGCGCATGCTAGTGCGCTCGACGCGATCGTCGGCGACCAGCCTGGGGAGTCATGTTAGGTACGTGCGCGGCCCCGGCGCCGCTCGGTGACGAGGTAACCGCCGAGGCCAGCGACAGCGACCACGCCGAGCCACGGCAACAAACCGGTGCGACTTCTGAAAGCGCTGTAAAGCATCCACGCTGACGAGCTCGCATAAACGAACGCAGCGAACAAAGCCTGCGGCCTCGGGGAAGCAAGGTGCGGCCGTCGTCGGCGCACTAAGAACAAGCCGACCGCGACGAGAGCAGAAAACAGGACGAGCACACCGGCAACGTTGCTGAGGAGCTCGCCGATCGAATGGAGATGTAACAGAATGACCGCCAGCGTGCCCTGTACGAAGACCGACGTGCGTGGCGGGGCGCCGGGTTGACCTCGCAGGACAGACGGAAGAAACCCGTCGCGTGCCATTTCGGCGTACACGCGGGGGCCAACGAGGAGCATTGCGCTCATACTCGACAACATGGCAATCGCAATCGCCACGGACATGATGCTCGAACCGACTCCACCGAGGAACTGTTGCGCGACGATGTGACCCAACGTGACCCGTGCCTCCTCGTACTGGAAGACGATCTTGGCTTGCTCGGGGGTGAGGTTGGCGACGAGCACCCAGTTCACCAGTAAGTAGAGGATCCCTACAAGACCGCAGCCGATCAACATCGCGCGCGGTACGTCGCGCACGGGATTGTGGAACTCCTCGGCAGCGTAGGCCGCCGCATTCCACCCTGAGAACGCATACGCCACGAAGAAGAGGCTTCTTGCGAACGGGAGCGCCACAAAGTCATCGGTCCTGTTCGGGGCCACCCACGTCGGCCACTCATGACTGCCAAGGGACAATCCGACGGCGATGAATCCGACGATGAGAATCGCATTGACGAGGATCAGGCTGTTCTGAGTCCACTTCGAAAGCCGAAGTCCTGCTGCGTGAAGCAAGGTGAGCACCAGGATCAACGCGGTGGCTCCCAACCGCGTGTCCCCAGCACCGACGACCGTTTGCGCAAACGCCGATGCTCCGTAAGCGCTGATCGCCGTTGGCGCGGCAAAACCGACTAGAAGCGATGCCCATCCAGCCAAGTAGCCAACCGCGGGATGAATCAGCTCGGATAGGTACCGGTACTCACCGCCCGATCGCGGGATCAGCACACTCGCCTCGGCGTAGGTGCGCGCACCGGCCATGGCGAGCACGGCGCCGACACCCCAAGCGACCAGAATCAAACCTGCACTGAGCTCTTGCGCCATGAAGCCTGCGCTCAGAAACACGCCTGCGCCCACCATGCTCGCGACGACGAGCCCAATTCCCGAACCGAGGTCGAGCCATCGCGCGTTTTTCACGCGACGAGGGTACGCGATGGTCGATCAAACGGCACGACGCGGCCTACTCTGCAGCTTCGACGGCCGCAGGAACCGGTCGTTTTTCGCCGCGAAGCTCGACCGACACCAACTTCGAGATGCCAGGCTGCTCCATGGTGACTCCGTACAGCACGTCAGCGTATTCCATCGTTTTCTTCGAATGCGTGATGAGGATGAACTGTGAGCGGTCGGTCATCTGTTGAACCGTTTCGGCGAAACGGCCGATGTTGGCTTCGTCGAGCGGCGCATCGACCTCGTCCAGCAGGCAAAACGGGCTCGGCTTGTATTGGAAGATGGCGAAGATCAGGGCGACCGCCGTGAGCGCCTTTTCGCCGCCGCTCATGAGCTCGAGTGACCCAATGCGCTTACCAGGCGGCTGCGCGATTATTTCCACGCCGGTTTCGAGCAGGTCGTGCGGGTCGCTCAGCTTCAGCTCTGCCTTGCCACCTCGGAAGAGTATCGGGAAGATGCGCTTGAAACGCTCGTTGATCCCCGCAAATGCTTCGCGGAACAGCGCGCGGCTCTCGCGGTTCATCTGACGGATGGCGCGCTCGAGCTTTGTCAGCGCCTCCTCGAGGTCGTTCTTCTGGGAGGTCAGATACTCGTAGCGCTCGGCGTTCTCCTCGTACTCCTCGATGGCGGTGAGGTTGATTTCGCCCATCCTATCGATCAACCGTTGAAGCTCGTCGGCGCGGGACGTCACCTCCGCGTCCGGAACCGGACGCGCGTGGTAATCGCCGATCACGTAGTGAAGCGCGACTCGATACTTGTCGAGAACCTGCTCCTCCAGATGCTCCATCGCCAAGGTCTGCTCGCGCTCGCGAAGCGTGAGCGCGTGTAGCTCGGTCGACTGATCGTCGATTGTCCCTCGGAGCTCCTTGAGCCACGCTTCGGAGCGTCCGAGCTCCGTTTGGGCCTCGTCGAAGCGCGCTCGCAGGCTCGAGAGCTCATCGCGCGCCGCGGACGCCTGGTGGGCGGTCTCGGCGAGACGCCCTTGGTGAAGAAGAATCCGGCCAGCGGCCTGGCTCTTGTCTCGGTGGGCCGCCTCGACGTCTGCCCGCAAGCGGTCCTCTCGCGCGTCGAGCTCGGCAATGGAACGCTCAAGCTGGCCGAGGATCGATCGCTCTCGATCGGCCCGCTCGTGGGACTGAGTGGCGCGGACCCTCACCTCGGTGAAGCGTTCGGCTTGCTCTTCGACGACCCTACGCCGCTCGCCCAATACGCTCTCGGCGACTCGAATCGCTTCGTCGGCGTCGGCTCCACTACTCCGCGCTTGGGTCAGCTCACGCTTGGCGTTGCCTTCATCGGTGCCGATCAGGGATAACGCGGCCTGGGATTCGGCCTCCGCCTTGGCGAGCTGACCGCGGCGCTCTGCAATCCGTCGAAGCTCCATCACGACCGCCTTCAGGTCGCGCTCGGCACCGAGAATCTCGAGCTCGGCATCGTGAGCCTCGGCGCGCGCCGCATCGATCGCCGCTCGACGCTCCGCGATCATCGCGCGTAGACGGCCTTGCTCGGACGTCGCTCGCTCGAGCTCCGCTTCCTCTTGGGTCGCTACCTCTTTGAGCTCGCGGATCTCACGTTTCATTCGAAGCAAATGCGCAGCGGATTCGTCGTTGGCGCCGCCCACGACCGCGCCGTCTGCTAGAAGCGCCTGGCCGTCGAGTGTAACGAGCTTGCCTTCGAAGCCGTCGTTGTGAAGGCGAGCGGCGATGCTGAGGGATTCGACCACGAGAGTGTCGAAGAGGAGGTGCCTTACCCATTTTTCGTCTTCGCGGGCAAAGCGCACCAAGCCCGAGAGCGGTCCGACCACACCCGCGCCAGTCGGAAATATTGGCACGATGCGAGCACGACCACTGGGAACGCGCGGAAGGAAAGTTGCGCGGCCCTTTTCTTCTCGCGCGAGGTAGTCGGCGGCACGCAACGCGGCGTCGGTATCTCGAACAAGCAAGTACTCGAGCGCCCCGCCGAGCGCGGCCCCCAACGCGCGCGTATGCTCGGGCGCGCATTCCAATTGATCAGCGATCAATCCCACCAAGCCGGAACGCGAAGAATCGGCTGACGCGTAACTCGCCATGACCGCTTGTGCGCCCGCACCGACGCCCTCGAAGCGCTCGTGAATCTCGTCGAGAGAGCGCAGGCGGGAACGTGTGACGGCGAGCCGTTCGCGCAGGCGGTCCACCTCTGAGTCGGCTCGCTGGAGCGCTTCCTTCCCGGACGACAATGAATTTTCGATTTCTCTCTGTCGTTCTGCCGTTTCGACCTTGCCGCTGCGTAACCCCAACATGCGCGCATCGAGCTCGCCGCGCTGCTGCGCGAACTCGACCTCGCGCAAGGCAAGCGCTTGTTCTTCATCCCGGAGCCGCTCGGTTCGCGCCCTAACATCGTCACGGCGAGCGCCAAAACCCCCCAGCACTGCCTCGGCTCGGGCCGCTCGCGCTCGACCCTCGGCCAACTGAGCTCTGGCGTTCTCTAGGGCTAATTCGGCATCTTTTGCAGCACTTTTTCGAGATTCTAGCTCGGCTTGGACCTCGGCAAGAAGCTCCTCGGCCTCACTCTCCACGGACTCCAGCTCACCAAGTGAAACCCGCACCGTCGCACTCTCTTGGTGCAAGCGCTCTCTTTGTTCCTCGATGTTGCGGAGCTCCCGGACTGCAAGCTCTTCGCGCTCCACCAACGCCGCTTGTCGATCTTGCTGCTGCCGGATCAGGCCTTCCAGTTGGCGAACCAAGTTGTCGAGCTCGTAGGCTCTGCCTTGTCCTCGCTCGACATTAGACCCCATTTGTTGGAGCGCCACGCGTTCTGCCTCGACTGATGCCTCTCGAGCCACTAGCGCACGCCGAGTTGCCTGAACGTCCTCGCTGGCTTTGGACAACGCTGCCGTCACCGCGGTGATCTGCCCACGGAGCTCGAGGAACCGATGCGACGAAACCCAGAGGTCGAGATCACGCATTTCTTTCTTGTATCGCTTATAGCGCTCGGCCTTCTGCGCTTGACGCTTGAGGGAGGCCAAGCTGCGCTCGAGCTCGCCTATGATGTCGGTAACGCGCAAGAGGTTCTGCCGAGTTTGGTCCATCTTGCGCTCGGCCGCGCGCTTGCTCAGCCTGAACTTGCTGATGCCCGCCGCTTCTTCGATCATCGTGCGGCGGTCTTCGGGCTTGGAGGTGACGATGAACCCGATGCGGCCCTGCTCGATGATTGAATACGCCCGCTTGCCCACCCCGGTCCCGAGGAAGAGGTTGGTGATGTCGAGAAGGCGAACCGGGGTCTTGTTGATCAGGTAATCACTGTGTCCTTGACGATCCAGCCGGCGAGAGACTTGAATTTCCGCATAGTCCCGGTATTCCAGCGGAGCGAGGCCGTCGGTGTTGTCGAACGTGATCGCCACCTCGGCGAAGCCGTGCGGGCCTCGTCCCTCCGCGCCGCTGAAGATCACATCCTCCATATGCTTGCCGCGCAAGCGCGAGGGGGATTGCTCACCCATAGCCCACTTGATGGCATCCACGATATTGGACTTCCCACACCCGTTGGGCCCCACTACGCAGGTGATGTCGTGATCGAAGTGGACCGTCGTCTGGTCCACGAAGGATTTGAAGCCGGTGATTTCGAGCTTCTTGATCTTCACGTTGCCCCCGGAAGGAGTAGTTGCACGTGGCTATCACTGAACATACGACAATGCAACGATTTGCGCGACCAGAAGCGCCGGTCAGTGCGTGACCTCCACTACATATAGGGGCTACGGGTCAGCAGCTGGCCTAGGGCTGAGCTCAGTTGGACTCGGTGTCGGCGGCCTCGGGGACTGCCTCTGGGGGATCGCTGGGTCGCGCCGCTGGCTCCGAACGTCGCGTCGCGAGCAACTCGAGGAAGGCGCGGGCCATCTCCAGGTCTTTCGGGGCCACGGCGTCGACCAGGTCGTGGACGCGCCTTCGACTGGCGTCCGGAGTGGTCACCCGGGAGGTCCGCCCCGGCGGGCGTAGTTCCGGTGTTTCCGCCACCTCGGTGTGGACCTCCTGTACCGTCGGGACGTGCCACTTTGGCCGCTCGACCGATTGAATCCCATGGGCGGTCAGCCAGGAATCCATACAAGAGCGAAGTCGCTCGGACCGAAACGCAAACCAGCGCTCCCGGTCGACCGGATGGCTCATCAAGGCGTCTTTGAAGCGCCGAAACGCGCCCTTGCCGTCGATCGCGACGTTCAAACGCCGCCTGAGATCCTCGTCCTCGACAGTCGCGATGAATCGCTCCATCCACCGGTATTGCTCGCGCGATGAGACGGGGTCGATCCGCAGATAGCGGCTGTCGTTCAAGATCCGTGCATGCATCGCTGGATCGGCGACCCCATCGACGATACGAATCACCTCGCCCGTATCGAAATGCAGATAGCTGTGCACCTCGGGTGCGTTGTTCTCAAATGCGTCCTCTAAGGCCTCCCAAGCTACCGGTACTTCGAGTTGTTCTTTATCTTGCCCGACATCCGAATCATTCTCGTTCATGTTATCCCCATATCACTTCGCGCTCGCCGTACCGCGTCGCGCCATCGCCCGAGATGCCCAACTCGTTCGTCAGAGGTCATCTTGGGCTCAAAGCTACGTTCGATACGGTAAGCATCTACGACAGATGGCAGGCCGTCGAAAACACCAACGGCCATCCCAGCTAAGTAAGCAGCTCCAAGTGCAGTGGTTTCGACAGACGCGGGGCGATCGATCGTCACTCCGAGCATGTCGGCTTGAAATTGCATCAGTAAGTCATTGAGGGCCGCACCACCATCCACCCTCAAGCGTGTTATAGAACGATTGGCATCCGCCTGCATGGCGTCGACCAGGTCGACGACTTGGAACGCTATCCCCTCGAGAGTTGCGCGCGCGAGATGAGCGGCGGTCGAATCACGCGTCAGCCCGTAAATCAGGCCCCTCGCCCGGGGGTCCCAATGCGGGGCCCCCAGTCCGGCCAGCGCCGGAACGAAGACCACGTCGCCCGCGGAATCCACCTGCTTCGCGAGGGATTCGACCTCCTCCGACGAGGAGATCAGCCCCAAACCGTCGCGCAACCACTGGACCGCCGCGCCTGCGATGAAGGCGCTGCCTTCGAGAGCATAGACGGTTTGATCGCCGATGCGCCATGCGATCGTGCTGAGCAGCCCGTTGTTGGAATGGACGAGATCCGTCCCGGTGTTCATCAGGAGAAAGGCGCCGGTGCCATACGTGCATTTGGCATCACCTACGTCAAAGCAGGTCTGTCCGAAGAGCGCGGCCTGCTGGTCGCCCGCCATCCCGGCGATCGGGATCCCGTCGACGAGCCCGGGCACGCCCGACGTGCGCGCGTAAACTTCGGAGCAGCTTCGCACGTCTGGCAGAAGCGCCATCGGGACGTGCAGCTCGGCGCACAGCTCTTCGTCCCAGCGCTCTTTTCCAATGTCATAGAGCAAGGTCCGTGACGCGTTGCTCGCATCGGTAACGTGGGCCTCGCCGGCCGAAAGCCTATAGACGAGCCACGAATCGATCGTGCCAAACGCCAGTTTCCCAGCTTCGGCGCGCTCCTTGAGGCCATCGACGTTCTGGAGCAACCACTCGAGCTTGGTGCCTGAGAGGTAGGGATCCAAGACTAGACCTGTCCGTTCGCGGAACAGCGTCTCCTTGCCGGCGTTCTTGAGCTCGCGACAACGGTCGGCGGTTCGACGGTCCTGCCAAACGATCGCCCGATGGACGGCCCGGCCGGACTCCCGCTCCCACAACACGGTGGTTTCCCGCTGGTTCGTGATGCCGATGCCGGCGCAGTCCGAGGACTCGACGCCGGCTTGCCGTAGCGCCTGAACGATTGAGTCGCCGACGCTCTTCCAGATTTCGTCGAGGTCGTGCTCGACCCATCCTGGCCGCGGAAAATGCTGCGGGAACTCGTTGGTGGCCCTCGCGAGAATCCGTCCGTCGGGGGACAAAATCAGAGCGGTGGAACCCGTGGTTCCCTGATCGATCGACAAAAGAAAGCCCGGCATCCGAACAGCTACGGTACGAAGCTAGGGCCCCAAAGTAAAGCGCCGGTTTCCTACGAAACACCCGTTCGGTCTGCGGGTGGTCTAGTCGGAAGCGCCGCTGCCCATCCATGCCTCAAAGCGAGGCCAGGCCTGCCCGAAGCGGGTACGCAAGTCGTCGTCTGCCTCCCTCAGGACGGAGTCGTCGGCCCCCGCAGCTCGCGCGCGATCGATACACACCTTCGCTGCGAGGTTTTGATCCCGTGCAGCCAAGGATTGGGCGAGAAGTGGCAGTACCTCCGCTTCGTCCACACCGAGCGTGATCGCTCGCCTCAGCAGCCCGATGGCCTCCCCGTGTTTGGCCGTGGACGCGGACGCCCTACCGAGTGCGAGATACATTCCCGCGGCTTTGGTCGAGTCTCCGGCCCACTGAATTCCCAAGCGAAGGACTTCGTTCGCTGCCTCGTATTCCCCGAGCCCGGCATAAGCCGACCCCAACAAATCGAGGCTGGTCGAGAGCTTGCCGTGAACCTCTTCGGCGAGCTCTCCCGCTTCGCCCGTCCGAAGCAGCATCGAGATCGGCGTCAGCCAGGGGCTCAGCATGGCAATCGTGGCCCCGAAGTTGCCGCCTGCGTTGGCTTCCTGCGCCCTTTCGACGACAGTCAGGTCAATCGCCATCTCACCGCTCGGACGTCCGATCCCGAGCTCGGTGCGGACGCGTTCGTCGATGACGTCTCGGAAATCTTCGAGGGCCAACACATGTTGAAGGTCGTTGAACTTGAGCGCGATCTCGGCGAAACCCACCTCGATGCGGAGCTCGAGAGGTTGGACATCGAAAAGTGCAGCTTCGAGGAGATACCGACCACCGATGTACGCTTGGAGCGCTTCGATGCCGGGCGACTCGGGGAGCGACCGTGGCTGCAGAGGCGACAGCAACGCCCCCCCAACTACCTGCCGAAACTCGGGCAGCGTCGCTTGTCGAACGGCTTCGTCAGGACCCATCGCGAACTCTACCGTCGTAAGATCCATCGCCTGAGAATCGGGCGTGAGGCTCACGATTCGAACACCTGCAACGAGCGCAAGCCCGAGGGTGTGTCGACCGATCAACTCCGAAGCAGCCTCGAAGTCCTTCGACTGCTTGACGACTTCGTCGAACCAACCGTCGGGCCGTGCAGCCGAGAGATCAAAAACCTGCGGACCGCCGCTGTCCATCTCACGCCTCGCCGTTGAGCTTGCGCCGGTACCAATCGATCGTGTCGAGCAGCCCCGGCTCGAGCTCGATCTGCGCTCGGAAACCCAGCAACTCCTCGGCCTTCTTGACGTCGGGGATACGCAACTCGACGTCGGGGAAGTCCCAATCGATGAATTCGATGGCCGATTTGCTCTCGCTAAGGCGCAAAATGAGCTGGGCGAGCTGATAAATCGTCACCGTGCTCCGGGGATTGCCGATGTTGAAGCTCTCCCCAACTGCTTCTTCGCGCTCGAGAGCCAGGATGATCGCGTCAACGATGTCGTCGATGTAGCACCACGATCGAATCTGGTCGCCCTCGTTGTGAATCTGAATCTTCTCGCCCTGCAGGGCACGGACCACGAAGGCGTGGACTGCGCCCTCCCCCACCTGCCCAGGTCCATAGATGTTGAAAGGTCGAATCGACACGGTCGGGAGCGAGAATTGTTTGAAGTAGTTGTGTGCCAAGTGCTCCGTGGCGAGCTTACTGACAGCATAGGTCCAACGGGCTTCTCCCACGGCGCCGAGGCTCGTAACATCGGCCTCGCGAACTCGAAACGCGTAAGTCCCGAATACCTCGCTCGTCGAAAAATCGATGACACGCTTTATCCCGCTGCAGTCGTTGGCGGCGCGAAGCACGTTCATCGTGCCCTCCAGGGAGATCTCCATCGTCATCACCGGGTTCTTCAGGACCGTGTCGACACCGGCGATCGACGCCATGTGAACGACGTAATCGCACCCGGTGACCGCGCGACGCACCGCCGTCATGTCACGGACATCACCAACGACGAGCTCGACGTTGGGATGATGGTCGAGGCCCGCCTTCGAGAGCGCGTTTCTTCGTAGGATGTCCAACACACGAATGTGGTTGTGTTCTGCAAGCCGCGCCGTCAGCGCAGTGCCGATGAAACCGGCGCCACCGGTGATCAGAACGTGTGCCCCTTCCAACATCTTCCCCCGACTCTCAGCTAGCATAAACGGTGCCCCTGCGTCGAGAAAGCCCAGTTAGCTTTACACGGAGCGTGGCGCGTGGGATCTTGCTCGTGTCTAACGTCATCATGGAACGGTTCGTCCTTTGGCATAGGATTCTGCCCCCCGCATTCGAAGAGGAGGAGACCACAGCTGCCGCCGGACAGTGGGCCCGCTACGTCACCAATGAGGTACAGAAAGCGGGCGGTGAGATGATCTCTTCACTCGCAGGCACCGTCGTCTCGAGCTTTGCCCTTCACGAGCTGCGAAGCGCCATCAATCTTGCACTGAGGCTCTTGGCTGAAGCTGACGGGCAACCAGTTCCCGCCGGTGGGCTTCCGATCGCTTTTGGAATCGCGACAGGCGACGTGCAGCGGGCCCAAGATGACGCGGGCCGACTCACCAACACCGGAAGCGCGATCGATCGTGCGCAGCTGCTAGCAAACCAGGCGCGCGCAGGCGAGGTGGTGCTCGACATCGAGTCGCGCGAGGCCGCGTCACGGACCTATTTGTTCGGCCGCAGCGTGAGCACGACCTCGTTCACGCTTCGTGGTGAGGCGATCGATCGGACTAGACCACTCGTCGAGGAGTGCCGGCAAGCGGTCTCGTTGTTGAACCCCGCGCCGGTGCCTGCCAGCGTTCGACATGCGTTCGAACCGCTCAAGAAGGCTGCGGCCGGATCGCGAACGTGCGCGTTGTACCTGGACGGCGAGCTCGGCGTTGGCGCACGAGCTGCAATCTTAGCCTTCCGCGAAGAGCTTCAGCCTCCCGCCTTCCTGGAGATCGGCGCAGTGCCAGGGGGTCTGGAGCCTCTTGGGGGGCTTCGGCTGGCGCTCTTGAAGTCTTGGCGTGCCCTCGAGCCTACTCGGCGCGGTCTCAAAGCTAGCAAACCGGGTGTCGCGGATGCTCTCAAGGCGATCGCTTGTGCAACGCCCCCGACGCGCGACGCCGCAGTTCACGCAATGAAGGTCACCCTGCAGGCTCTCAAGACCGACAAAGGGCTTCCCTGGATCTACATCGACCGGGTATTGGCAGCAGATCCCGCCACGCTTTCGGTCCTCGGTGCAGCCCTCGAAGATGACACAGTCGCTGCTCTGCTTTGCGTCCGAACGATCGAATCGAAGATCCCAGCCTCTCTGAAGATGGTGCGGCCGGCGTTGCACATCCCGCTTTCTTCGCTCGAGCCGAACGAAGCACTACTCATCGCCGGAGCCATGCTCGGCCCCGAGACGGATTCCGATATCGCAAAACAGGCCGTCATCATGGGAGGCACCACCGTCCTGGGCTTGACGGAAGCGGTCCGAACCATGGTCGCCACCGGAGACATCGTCCACGACGGCAGCGGTTTCCGCTGGCGTGAAGACGCACAAGAACAGCGCCAGTACTTGGGTCCGCGAGCGCTACTCGAAGAACGTTTCGCGACGCTCGACACGTCGTCGATGCGGTATCTCGAAATCGCCTGCGCTGCTCTTCCCGCGTCGTCCCAACAGGTGGTCGACGCTGCGGTTGCGCTCGATGGCGTACCGAAGGCGACGCGGGGCCGTGCGCTCGACGCGCTCATCAACGATGGCTTGCTGAACGGTCGGGCCAAGCCCGATTCGGAGCTTCTTCGTAGGGCAGTCGTACAGCGAATGCCACCGGCCCGCCGGACCGAGGTGTATCGATTCGTCGCGCAAGCGCTGCACGAATCGGAGCCTCTGGTCGGTCCCTCGATGGCTGCCACGGTCGGGGCGTATCTGTGTGAGGGCGGCGACCTCGAGCGCGGCGCGCATGCGATCTTAGAAGCCGGCTCGCTGGCCGCCGATCAGGGATACACGGGGACCGCGGTACGCCTAGCCGCGGCTGCCGTTCAGTACCAGCCCGACAAAGAGACCCGATCGGCCGCCTCCGAGATCAGTCGATCGGTTCGACTGCCATCGCGTCCACCAGAGGAGCAAGAGGATGATGAGCGCCCAACGATGCCGGTGCCCGAGGCCGAGCGCGAAAACCCCGCCGAGGAAGTCATTCGCGCCCTCAAGGAGCAAGATCACGAGGCCTTCGATGCCCGGGTCGACGCGGCCATTGCAGCTGGCGCGGATCTGCTCGCAACCCACTGCCTGCAAGTATTCTCGTTCGTGACCCGAGGGGACGTTCCGGCTGCACGCCACGCGCTAGAGCTCGCAAAAAAGAGCGGTAATCAAAACGCGGCCGCCAGCATCCGAATTGGGATTGCGTCTGCGTGCCTGCGTCTAGCACAAGGTCGCGCGCGAGATGCAATGCTCGACGCCCTAGACGCACTGGCCACGGCCCGTGCTCAGGAGGACGGCCTCGGAGAGGTTGCCTCCCTCAAGATGATCTCGACTAGCTGCCTTGCTGCGGGGCTCGAAAGCGACGCCGAGCGACTCGCACACGTTGCCGCGGCGGTTGCTAGCTGATGCCAGCCTTTCGGCTTGGATACGATCCAAGAACCGTGAGGAACGTAGTCACGGTGCGAAGCTCCGCGAGCGCCTCTCGTGTAGCGCTAGCGTCGATGTTGCCCTCGAAATCCATGTAGAAGATGTACTCGAACGGGGTGTCGGGTTTTGGGCGGGATTCGATCTTGGTGAGGTTCAAGCCTCTCTCCGCAAAGATCGAGATGCAGCGGGCGAGCGCACCCTGCTCGTGGATGGTCGAGAATATGAGCGAGGTCTTGCAGGACACGTCCGGCCCAAAGTGTGCCGGCTCAGATGCGACGACCACCATCCGAGTGTAGTTTTCGGGGTGGTCGGCGATGCCCCGACGCAAAATCGGAAGACCGTGAAGGGCCGCGGCCTGCTCGCTTGCGATGGCTGCCTGCGACGGATCGGCATCGGCCTTGACCTTCTCGACCGCCATCGCGGTGTCGACGAAAGCCTCGACGTGACAGTCCTCGAGCGTTTCGAGAAACGCACCGCACTGCGCGAGGGCAACGGGGTGGGAATAGACTCGTCGTATGTCGGTCACTGGAACTCGAGCCGCGCCGATCAAGCAATGCGCGATCGGTTGAAACTCTTCTCCGACGAGCGACAGACCCATGTGCGCCAGCAGATCGTAGCTTTCGTTGATCGACCCGGCGATCGAGTTCTCGATCGGCAAAATCGCATAGTCGACCACTCCTTCTTTGAGGGCCTGGAGCATCTCGCGGAAGCTGTGAAAGCCCTCGCACTGCACCGGCTTCGGTGCGTCGGCGAAGTGACGGGTTGCTGCGAGCTGGCTGTATGCCCCCTCGGTGCCCTGGTACCCGATTACGAGCTGTTTTCGAGCGTCGGTCAATGCAGGTGACCTCAGTCGCGGAAGTTCGTGAATTGAAGTGGAAGATCGAAGTCTTTCTCTTTCAAGAAAGCGATCGTGGCTTGAAGGTCATCGCGCTTCTTTCCCGATACGCGAACCGAGTCGCCTTGGATGGACGCTTGTACCTTGATCTTGCTGTCCTTGATGGCTTTGGCAATCTCTTTGGCCTTTTCCTTGGAGACGCCCTCTTTGAGCTTGATCAGCTGACGCCACATCGAACCGCCTGCTTGTTGCGCCGGTTGGGCGTCGAGGGACTTCAATGAGACTTGGCGGCGCACCATCTTGGTCTCGAGAACGTCGCGGGCGGCATCGATCCTGCCCTCGCTGTTCGAGCGGATGACAATTCCATCCTCGGTCTTTTCGATCGCGCTCTCGGTGCCTTTAAAATCGTACCGCTGAGTGATCTCTTTGCGCGCCTGATTGCAAGCATTGTCGACTTCGTGCTGATCGATCTGTGAAACGACATCAAACGACGGCATTGCTACCTCCGACGGCCGATCATATCACGCCGTGGGCTTTCGGCGACCCGGCTTTCGGCCTTCGAGGTCCTGGTCTCCGCTCACGAGAGGCGAAAAGAAGTTGTCTTTCTTGGTATACTCGTCGACGCGGAACGCGAACTTGTAGCTCGGAGCAGACCGCATGTTGCAGTCGGTCCGCTCGCAGAAGCGACACGTCGTTCCCACGGGCACGGCCATCTTCTTTGGGTCTGCGAACGGCATGTCGTCGGCGTAAGCAAAGAACTTCGCGTTATCCGCATGCGTTCCCAGGCCGATGCTGTGGGTCGTGCCCTTCACGAGGGATCCTTGTTTCGGCTCGCTGACGACTTTCGCGAAACAGAAATAGGTCGAACCGTCGGGGAACGCCGAATACTGCTTGGTGATCACGTTGGGCGTCAGAAACGCGAGATGGACGGCCATCTTGGGACATGAACCGGCCTGGTGAGCAAACCGGATCCCATCGCCCGAGTACCGTTTCGAAATGTTTCCCGCTACATCGATTCTCAGGAAGTGCATCGGCACCCCGCGGCGGCGCGGGTCGGCGAGGTTGCACATACGGTGGGCGACGGTCTCGTAAGACGACTCGAAGAGCTGCGCGAGAACCTCGAGGTCGTAGCGCGTTCGCATCACCTCCCGATAGAACTCCGGATACGGCAACAAGAGCGCACCCGCGAAGTAATTGGCGAGGTGGATCTTGATCAGCCTTCTGGTTTCGGCGTGCTGGCTCGCGTAACCCTCCAAGATCGGTTTGTGTAATTTCTCTTCGTCGAAAAGCCCGAGAGCGATAGTGTGCGCAAGCTGGAACTTGAGTCGTTGCTCGAAGAGCTCACCCGACACCGTCAGCACCCTGTCCTCCGCGTTCCATCTGCGAATCACAGAGCTATCCGCGCGCTCCGAGGTTAGGTGGACGCGCACCCCGAGCTGTTCCCGGAGGCCCCGCTCGAGGTCGTCGCTGCTCACCCTCCGCCCAAGAGCAGAGTCCCGCCGAAACTGTTGGGCGCGCTCCTCTAGCGCCTCGAACCAGTTGTCGTTCTGTTCGAGAAAGTCGGTCACCTCGTCATAGGGGCTGTAGTCGAATCGAACGTCGTCCTCGCCGGCTTGACGCTCCCGCTGCGCCATGCTCGCCATGACGTGGTCCAGTTGACTGCGGGTGTTTTTGTAGAGATTGAACAGCGCCGTGATGGTCGCCACCATGCGGGGCTCCGCACTGATGCTGGCGAGATCCTCCTCGCTCAGATTGAGCGAACGAAGCAAGGGTTCGTCGAGCAGCCGAGCCAACCCGTCGTCGACGTGGCGCTCGCCGAGGCTGCTCATGAAATCTTCGATCGCGACCCCGTAAAGCTCGAGCGCTTGAAAGAGAAGCGGAAGCTGGACGACCCGCCTTCCTTTTTCGATCAGGCTGAGGTAGGCGGGCGAGATTTTGAGCCGGCGGGCAACCTCGCTTTGCTGCAACCCGCGACGCAGCCGAAGCTCCCGCAACCGTTGCCCCATGCCGGCGTTCGTCTCCGCCATCTTCAGCGTTTACCGCGAATTTACAGAACCCGCCAGCGCCCACGAAACCCCAAAAGCCTCGGTATCTCGGCAGCTTGACGCCTGTAGGTCGTGTGATACCCCAACAGAGCTAGGGTTTGGCCGTGTGAAGCTGTAAAGAAGCACCGCAACGGCCGCATGGGCCCGAGACCAGAGGCAAGGCTAAAAACGAGGTAGGATTTCGCCTCGCGCGAAATCGCGAACGAAAGGAATCGGTGCATGGCTCCGAGCGGAAAGCATGAACGCGACAAACCGTGGATTATGCGGACCTACGCCGGCCACAGCACGGCGGCAGCGTCGAACGAGCTCTACCGGACGAACCTCGCACAGGGCCAGACAGGTCTCAGCGTCGCTTTCGATCTGCCGACACAGACCGGCTACGACCCGGACGATCCGCTGGCGCGCGGCGAGGTCGGCAAGGTGGGAGTTCCGATCTCCCATCTCGGTGACATGCGCGCCCTGTTCGAAGGCATCCCGCTCGAGCAAATGAACACGTCGATGACGATCAACGCGACCGCCGCGTGGTTGTTGTCGCTGTACATCGCGCTTGCCGAAGACCAGAACGCCGATCGTGCGGCACTGCGCGGGACGACACAAAACGACATCATCAAAGAGTATCTGTCGAGGGGTACGCACATTTTCCCGCCGGCAGCTTCGATGAGGCTGATCACCGACTTGATTACTTACACCGTGATCGAAGTGCCGAAGTGGAACCCGATCAACATCTGCAGCTACCATCTGCAAGAGGCCGGCGCGACGCCGACGCAAGAGCTCGCGTACGCGTTGGTCACGGCTATCGGCGTGCTCGACGCAGTCAAGGCTACCGGGCGAATCCCAGACAGTGAGTTCGGCAAAGTCGTCGGCCGCATGAGCTTTTTCGTCAACGCGGGGATTCGATTCGTCGAGGAAACTTGCAAGATGCGTGCGTTCGTCGAGCTTTGGGACCGAGTGACTCAGGAACGCTATGGCGTCACCGATCCGAAGCAGCGTCGCTTCCGGTATGGGGTGCAAGTGAACTCTCTTGGGCTGACCGAGCAGCAACCCGAAAACAACATCATTCGAATCGTACTCGAGATGCTTGCGGTGACGCTGAGCAAAGATGCGCGGGCCCGTGCCGTGCAGCTGCCGGCATGGAACGAAGCGCTCGGCCTTCCACGCCCTTGGGATCAGCAATGGTCGCTCAGGGCGCAGCAAATCCTCGCTTACGAGACCGACCTCTTGGAATACGCGGACCTGTTCCGAGGAAGCGAAGTCGTCCACGCCGAGACCCAGCATCTCGTCGAGTCTGCGTGGGCGGAGGTGCAAGAGGTACTCGACCGCGGCGGCGCAGTCGAGGCGGTCAAAACCGGCTACATCAAGCAGAAGCTCGTCGAATCGAACGCGGCGCGTCTTCGTGCGATCGAAAGTGGCGAGCGGGTGGTCGTCGGGGTAAACGCATACACCGAGGGAGCTCCCTCGCCGCTCATCGAGAATCTCGACGACGCGATTCTGACGGTCGACCCCACTATCGAGAAAGAAGAGGTCGCTGCGCTCGAGCGCTGGAAAGCCGAGCGCGATGCTTCTGCAGTCGAGGGTGCCATCGCCGAGCTCCAGCGCGTGGCTCGCTCCGACGAAAACATTATGCCGGCGTCCATCGCCGCGGCGCACGCCGGGGTGACCACGGGCGAATGGGCGAACACTCTTCGTGCAATTTGGGGCGAGTATCGGGCACCCACGGGCGTGGCGGGCGCGACGGTGAAAGCCGCCCGGTCGAGAGCTGCTGCCGAGGTAGTCGATCGCCTTCGAAAGCGGCTCGGCGAGCTCGAGGTCCGCATGGGGCGTCGTCCCAAGTTGCTGGTCGGCAAACCCGGCCTCGACGGGCACTCGAACGGCGCGGAGCAGATCGCCATCAAGGCACGTGACGTCGGTTTCGATGTCGTCTACGAAGGTATCCGGGTTTCGCCCGAGCAGATCGTCGCCTCCGCCCTCGAAGAGGGGGTGCATCTCATCGGGCTCAGTATCTTGAGTGGCTCTCACCTCGCCCTCGTGCCGGAAGTGGTCGAGCGTCTCCGCGCGGCAGGCTTGTCGGACATCCCCCTCGTCGTTGGCGGCATCATCCCCGAGGCCGACGCCGAACGCCTGCGTCGAGAGGGAGTGGCCGCGGTCTACACGCCTAAGGATTTCGAGCTCGATCACATCATGAGCGATCTGATCGAGTTGGTGGACCGGCAGCATGCCGCCGAGTGATCCTGTAGATGATGCTGGCCGAGTGCTCCGCGCCGACAAGGCAGCGGTGTCCCGTGCACTCAACCTCGTCGAAGACAAGAGGGCCGACGCCCAGGATCGGGTCGCTGCGCTGCTGGCATCACTCAAGGGTGCTCCAAGGGCCATCGGGGGACACAGGGTCGGGCTCACCGGACCGCCCGGGGTCGGTAAGAGCACCCTGACTTCAGCCTTCGCGCGTGCCGTTCGAGCGAGAGGCCGCACGATGGGTGTCGTGGCAGTCGACCCTTCGAGCATCGTCTCCGGGGGCTCGTTGCTCGGCGATCGCGCTCGCATGAGCTTCGATCCTTCGGACGCGGGATTGTTCGTGCGTTCGCTCGCGACCGCGGGGGAAGTCGGCGGCTTGGCGTATGCCGCGAACTCGGCGGTCCGGGTTCTCGCGGCCGCCTACGACGTCGTCATGATCGAAACCACCGGTGTCGGCCAATCCGAGATCGACATCGTGCACGTCGCAGACACGGTGGTGCTGGTCATTCAGCCAGGAAGCGGAGACGTGCTTCAATTTCTAAAGGCTGGGATCATGGAGATCCCAGATATACTTGTTGTAAACAAAGCCGACCAAGAAGGGCTCGCCCGGCGCGCGGTCGCCGACCTCCAAGGGGCGCTACGCACTGCGCAGGCAGTCGGGGCGAGCGGCCGGGAAGACGGCGACTGGGAAACCCCCATCATCCCGACGAGCGCGACCGAAGGCACCGGAATTGAAGAGCTCATCGACACGGTCGATGCCCATCGGAAACACCTCGAGCCCACCCTCAACGCGCGCCGGCACCGGGGCGAAGTGCAGTGGGCACTGGACCTTTTCATGCGCAAGCATGGCGAACATGGGGTCTCGACCCTACACGGTTTGGCGGAGATCACGGCCCGCGCTGAGCGAGAGCTCGACAACGGCGAGACCCCGTTAAGCCTTTGCGAACGTCTGAGCCGAGAGTATGTAGCGACGCTCTGCCAGACGTCATGAGGAAGACATGAGTGAACGCCCTGAAATCGTACCCATTGGTCAGCTCCCGGAAGTAGGCGTTGTGCCCGAAATGATGCACGCCTATTTGATCCGCCCTGAGCGATTCGGAGAGCCAAAGCAATCCTTCCAACAGGAAGAGGTTCCCGTGTGGAGCCTCGGCCCCGATGAGGTACTCGTGCAGGTCATGGCCGCAGGTGTGAACTTCAACGGCATTTGGGCGGGCCTCGGAAAGCCAGTCAATGTCTTGAAGGGCCACGGGCTCGACTTTCACATTGCAGGCTCGGACGCGGCGGGCGTGGTGTGGGCGGTCGGCTCGGCGGTGAACGATCACAAGGTCGGCGACGAAGTGGTTCTTCATTGCAACCACCTGGTGAACCCAGGCGCCAACGACTTACAGACAATATATGGCTACGAAACTCCAGACGGATCGTTCGCCCAATTCACCAAGGTCCAAGGTCAGCAGGTGCTTCCGAAACCACCGCACCTCAGTTGGGAGGAGGCTGCGAGCTACGGACTCGTCTACTACACGGCACACCGAATGCTGATCGACCGGGCCGAGATCGAGCCCGGCGAAGACGTCCTGGTTTGGGGCGCTGGTGGCGGCCTTGGCGTGTTCGCAGTTCAGCTGTGCAAAGTGGCGGGTGCTCGCGCGATCGGAGTGGTCTCGAGTGACGACAAAGCCGAGCTGGTGATGCAACTCGGCGCTCATGGCGTCATCAATCGAAAGGAGTTCCCTGCCCTCCAGTACCGCGACGGGATGACCGCCGAAGAGGAGAAGGCGCACGTGGCCGACATCAAGGCCTTTGGGAAGCGCATCTGGGACATCCTCGGAGAACGCAAAGGGCCCGATGTCGTGTTCGAGCACGTCGGCAAGGCAACCTTTCCAGCAAGCGTCTTTCTCGCAACGAAGTTCGGCCGTATTGTGATCTGCGGCGCCACGACCGGTTACAACCTCAATTTCGACGTGCGACACCTCTGGATGCGCCAAAAGACGATCATCGGCTCTCATTTCGCGGATGCGGATTCGGCTAGCCGCGCCAACCGGTTGGTGATTCAAGACAAGATCAAACCGGTCATGACGCGATTGTTCACCTGGGACGAAATCCCCGAAGCCCATCAACTCATGTACCAGAACAAGCTCCATGGAACGGTCTCGTGTTTGGTCGGCGCCCCACGTCCCGGCCTTAGGAATCTCGAGGAGACCCGCGCGGCGATGGCGAACGGTTAGGAGTACGCATGCAGGCAGTCATTGAGAAGATCGAGGCTCTCTACCAGCGCGCGCACGACAATATCAAAGCCGAGGTTTCCGAGGGAGACCGGGTCAGCGGAAGCAAGCTCAACGAGAACCAGCTCGGTGCGCACGCCCTCGCCTATTTGGCTACCGAGCTCGAGGCTTGCCGCCAGCTGGCGCTTTGGGCAGAGCGCGTAGGCGGCGAATACGAGAACAAGATCGCCCGCGCATACGTCGGCGAAGTGGCCCGAACCTTGGTCGGTGGAGTGGACCTCGGCGCTTGTGAAAACATCGGCCTCGACGAGCTCGACCTCACCCAAGCAGACCTTATGGAAACGCTGCTCCGTCCGGAGGTCGTGGCGTTTGCTCACCAGCATGCCAACGGGGCGGTGTACCTCGAGCTTGCAGCCCGCGCCCGGGACGACGGTTTTGCAAACCCAGGCTTCGGCGACGAAATGCTGGGCGAAATTCGTTCCCAGTTTGCGAAGTTCGTCGATGGCGAGGTGATTCCGCAGGCACAAGACATCCACCGTAACGACGTGCTGATCCCGATGGACATCGTCGATCACATGAGCGAGCTCGGCGTGTTCGGGCTCACGATTCCAGAGGAGTACGGTGGCCTCGGTATGAGCAAGGTCGCGATGTGCGTCGTCACCGAAGAGCTTTCGCGCGGCTACATCGGCGTCGGCTCCCTCGGCACTCGGGCGGAAATCGCCGCCGAGCTCATCATGGGCGGCGGCACTAAGGAACAAAAACAAAAGTGGCTCCCTAGGATCGCGGCTGGTGAGGTTCTTCCTACGGCCGTCTTCACCGAGCCCAATACCGGCTCCGACCTCGCGCATCTCGGCGCTAGGGCGGTGAGGCAAGACGACGGCAGCTACGTCGTCAACGGAGCCAAGACGTGGATCACGCACGCGGTCCGTGCCGACCTGATGACTCTCCTCGCGCGCACGAATCCCGACCAACCTGGCTACCGAGGGCTTTCGATGTTCCTCGCTGAAAAGACGCGGCTCACCGGTGAAGATGGAGAGCCCGAATTCGTCGATGAGGGGCTGACCGGAACCGAGATCAAAGTGCTCGGCTACCGCGGCATGAAGGAGTACGAGCTCAGCTTCGACAACTTCAAGTTGCCGGCCGAATCGCTTCTCGGAGGCGAGGAAGGTGCGGGGTTCAAACAGCTCATGCGGACCTTCGAAAGCGCGCGCATCCAAACCGCCGCCCGAGGCGTTGGGTTGGCGCAAGCCGCGCTCGAAGATGCGCTTCTCTATGCCAACGAGCGTGAGCAATTTGGGGGTCCGATCTTCCAGTTCCCACGGGTGGCTCGAAAGATCGGGCGAATGGTCGCGCGCATCGAAGCGGCCCGGCAACTGACTTACTTCAGCGCCCGCGAGAAAGACGAAGGCAAGCGTTGCGATCTCGAGGCGGGGATGGCCAAACTGTTGGCGACTCGGGCGGCATGGGAGTCGGCGGACGCCAACGTGCAGATCCACGGCGGCAACGGATATGCCGAGGAGTACACGGCTTCTCGGCTTCTCGTGGACTCACGCGTGCTCAGCATCTTCGAGGGCGCAAACGAGATCCAGGCCCACGTGGTTGCGCGACGGCTTCTCGAAAGCTGACGCCGCCGGCCTGAGCGGCCATACTCGCGACGGATGAGGCCTGATCGCGTCGGTGGCAGACGAGCGCTCGTCTACGCGGCTTTCGCCGTCCTGCTCGCTTTCCAGGTCTTCCTCGGACTATGGGGTGTGGCCGACCAGTGGACGCGAGGCCACAACGGCTGGAATGGCGCGGCTTATCACAATGGCGCGCGAAACACTTTGCGCTGGGGCGAGCTCTTTCCACTTCAATACGAAACCGCCAACGTGCCCCCGAGGAAGGACCAGCTCTACACCCATGCGCCCCTGGCCCTTCATCTCCACAACGTGGCAAGCGTTCGCATCTTCGGTGACCGCGAGTTGTCGATCCGACTCGTCGCCGCCTTCTGGAGCGTGGCCGCCTTCTGCATGCTGTTTGCGGTGGCACGGCGGCTTTGGAGCGACGCTCACGGACTGTTGGCCGCGGGGGTTTACGTCGCCCTGCCGATCAACGCGATCTACACCAACATGGCCAACCACTCGGCGGGTTTCATCTTCTGGGCCCTGCTCACGCTCTACTTGTACGTTCGTTCGAGGGACATGCCATCGTGGCGGGGGCATTCGTTTGTTCTTTTCCTCGCCGCCTTCACTATGGCCGCGACCTGGGATTGGCCCGCTTACTACATCGCGCTTTGCATCTGTCTTCATTGGGCTTCCACGCTTTGGCGCAAAGAACGGGAGGCTGGTGCCTCGCTGCAGCTCGGAGTGTTTTGCGGGTGGGTGTTGTTGCTGTTCATCGGGCATTTGGTGCTCGTGGAGTGGCTGACGGGAAACCTCGACGAGCTGACCGGGACCTTCAATGCGCGGCGGGCCCTGTCATGGCAGCGCTTTCGAACCCACCTCCTCACGGTCCCGGATCTCATGTTCACCGCCCCGATTTTGGCGCTCTCCGGAGGGTGGCTCGTCGCGTGGGGAGCCCGCCTTACGCGCTCCCAGACCGAAGCGCGCGACCTCGTGCCAATCGCGTTTCTCATCGCCGGGCTAGCCCACTACCTGACCTTCAGGTGGAGTGCGATCGTACACTCGTATTGGGCTTGGCCGATGCTTCCCTTCGTCTCGATCGCCGTCGCCACGTCTCTGCTCGCGATCGGCCACTCGATCGAAACTAGGGTCAACCGAGCGCTCGAGCGCCACACGTCGATTCGTGCACGGGCCAGGCTCGCAAGAGCGGCCTCGCTCGCTGTTGCGATCTTTCTGGTGCCTTTGGCCATCCGTGATGCACAAATCGTCCCGCAGGGGCGTCACGTCGGGGGGTCGATGTGGTTTTTCACGCCAGTGCGGGGCGCAGTCCACACTTACGACTCCGGGCGAGCGGAGCTTCGTTTCGCCGAGAGGGTCAGGGCATGGACCGCTCGTGACACCGGCGTGCAACTGCACCCGAGCCTCCGGTCGCGCCGGCTCGAACCACGGTTCGACATCACCCTCGATCGAGCGACCCATCGGTGGTCGCCAACCCCGAGACTCAAAATCACAAACGATCAAGGCGTCGATGGCTGGGTCTTCATCGCCCGGGTCGAAGAGGTCGCCGAAACTGAACGCGTCGACCTCGCGGCTCGATATCCCTATCGACAGTTCGGCCAATACTTCATGGTCGACTTACGCGGCAAAGGAACGGACATCGAAGTTTGGAAGGTGACCCCGAAGGCGATGAGCCCGCGCTGGTGGCTGTTCCATAGCGCGTTCGAGCCTCCAGTGGTCGCGTTTCGTTCGGCTGTCGAGGAAGCGTCCCTCTACGAGAAGGTCGGCAAGCACCGTGTCGAATGAGCTTCCGAGACGCTTGCTCACGCTGTGGGCGGCATCGTATCTGGGTTGTGCTGGATTCCTGCTAGGCGAGCTCGCGATTCGCGGCGAGGCGATCTCGATGGCGTTGCTCACGCAGCTTCTTTGGCTTGGGCTGCTCGGATCCGTTCCCGTCTTCGGCGTGCTTGGGAGCGCTTGGTGGGTCGCGTCCGCACGAGGCACGGTGAAGTGGGCATCCACCGTAGGGATTGCTTGCCTCGTCGCGCTTGCCAGTTGGGGCCAGAGCGAGTTCCTCTCGTCCGGTCCCCATTGGGCTACTCACCCACAACGTTCTTCGTTACGGCTGATCCTGGTAGCGTTGGCGGGGCTCGCCGCCGGGAGCGGCTGGGCCTGGCTCTTGTGGGGCTACCGACGCCCGCAGGCAAGGTGGAGGCGCACGATCTGGCTTCTCTTCGGCGCCCTGTTCGTTGCCGCATGCTCGTTCGTCATCCTTCGGTATCGCGCGTATGACTTCTCGGTCGCGCAGCTCGTTCTTCCCGCATGTGTCCTTTGCGCTGCCTTGGTGCATGGACTGGCTCGCGGACGGCGGCACTGGGCCGTCGTGTTGAGTGGCGCGAGCGCTTGCTTGCTGCTCGCGCTCGGCTCGCAAGTTTATCCTGGTCTTGCCGCGACGGGTGAACGCGAGACGATCGCCAAGAGCCGGGCAGGCGCCCTCACGAGAATCTACATAATCCCGAATCTCCGCGCCGAAGATCCGCTTTCGTCGGGCGGGCTCGAATGCCCAAGTGGGAGGCCGGTCGTCGAGGAGCCTTTGACTTGGACGACGCCCGCGCGACGCCGCAACGTGATCGTCATTACAGTGGACGCTCTCCGCAAGGACGTCGTGGGCATGGTTGCCAACGACCGGCCAGTCACCCCTGAGCTTTCGCATTGGGCAACTTCCGGCGTCTCGTTCACGAACGCCACGACCACATACCCGGCAACCCTCTTTGCCGTGGGCAGTGCGTTTACCGGCCTGAGCCCGGCGGAGCTTTATCTCTTCCCTGGCCTTCCCGAAACGATCTTCACTCGCTCGCGAGGCCACGTCGATCGGCACATCGCAGTGCTTCCCGAGGTCAGCTGGTTCCGGCTCCCGATCGTGGAGGAGCTTTTGGCTCGTGCCGCCGAGATCGATTTTGCAGACACGGACAGCGCTGCAACCGACCTCTTGATCGAGCACCTTCGTGATGCGCGCAATGATGACCAGACCGTGATGGCCTGGATCCATTACTACGCGCCGCACGATCCCTATCGCGCCCGCCCGAGTACGCCCATGGGTCCGGGAAGAAAGAATGCCTACTTCAGTGAAGTCGCCCATTTCGACCGCGAGCTCGGCCGATTGATGCGCTACCTCGAAGACGATCAATGGCTCAGCGAGAGCCTGGTCGTGTTTTTCTCAGATCACGGCGAGGCGCTCGGCGAGAAGTCGTACTGGGGCCATCACGTGTATTTGAACGGGTGGATGACCGACATTCCCCTCGTTCTGTGGCATGAGGACTTAGCACCTGGCACGCGAAACGTCGGGGTCGGGCTCGCCGATGTTGCGCCGACGGTGCTTCACTTCTTAGGGCTCCCGATGCCCACAGGTCTGGCCGCTGAGAGCCTCTTCACGCTGAGCCCTCACGATGCCGAGCGGCCTACCTTTGCCGAAGCCTTTCCGATTCGGGGGCGCGAGCTGTTTGACAGCCTCCGGCTCGACGCGCTCGACGATGCGTCGATCCGAGAGCGACTTCGCCAGACTCGCCTCATGAACAAGGGTTACGAACCCAAAATCGCGATCACGCAGGGGCGGCATCGACTGATCCGCCATCGTGCCGCGGGCGCTTCGTATCTGTTCGACCGCGACGCCGGGTCGCGCGACGAGCGAGACGTAGCGGACACCGAACCCGAACGCGCAGCGCGTCTCGGTCGAAATCTGCTTGCATGGGAGGAGGACCAGCTCCGGCGGATTCGGTGTCGCCTCAACCTGCGCGATAGTGCGCTCGAAGCACCTTAGCCGCTTCAGTCAAATACGACGCGCAGCGACCAGGCAAGCATGTCGATGTGGGCCCTGTATGTGCCCGAGTTGACGAAGTTGGTCACGCCATCGACGGGGCCTTGCAGGCCAATGACGATCTGAGGATGTTGGCCATCGGGATTGTTAAAGGTGGTCGTGAAGAAATGCACGTACCCGAGGGTCATCTCGACCGCCCCAAAACGGCCGCTCAGGCCGAAGTGAACACCAAATCGCTGGAGTGGCAAGTAGTCGATGAATCCGAATCCATCCCGAAAGCCCATGGTCTCGAACGAGCCGCCCAGACGCAGGGCGAGCTGGCCTGGCATCACATTCCAATCGCCACCCACGCGCACGGAAACCTGGTCTTTCCAGTTGTGCGGAACCCGTATCGGGTTTTCGAACTCGGGAATCGTGAGAGACGGCTCCGGATCGTCCGGATTCATGAACAGGCCAAGAGCGCCAGACGAGAAAAGGTGGTCTGTGACGACCGAGTTGCGTTCGTAGATGACGTTTGCCTCGATGTCGAAGGTCTCGTTCTTCATCGGGTCATCGGTCGGGTCGTCGTCGTCGAGGCTTGCGCGAGGCGCCGTGCGATGGGCGTATCGAATGCCGAAGGTCACCCATATTGGCCGCGGCGCCCGATACCTGACCGAGCCGCGTGCCTCGCCCAAGGGCCCAGTTATCCCGAGCCCGGTGAGCGTTTCGGCGGTCTGGGCCACGGTACTGCCACTCGCCTTTACATCGTCATCCCATCGGACACCGGCCATGATGTCGAGCCTGTCGTGGGGGATGAAATGAATGGAGCCGACGAGCCGAGGAAGGAACCAGTCGTTGACCTTCACAGTCGTCGGCTGGTCGTTCGCCATGTCTTCGCCCGCTTGTGCGAAGCGCGTGTAGTTGGTGAATCGAACCTTTGCAAAACCCCACCCAAAGCCCGCGCCGACCTGAAACCAATCGGCCAGCTTCACGCCGATCCCGTAGGTGACGTGGAGCACCACCACATCATCGGTGACCAACATGTACCGAGCCGGCGAAGGCACGAGACCATCGTCGGTCGTCACTCCTTCGGGTGCGGGGTAGAAGCCAGGTACAACCTGGCCGTCTTCTTCGATTCGCCTGGCTGTCTCCCAACGCATGGCGCGAGTCGCATAGGGCGCGTCCAGCCCTAGAACCATGCCCACGCGCTTGCCAAATCGCTTGGTGAACGCGACAAATGGCATGAGCGTCATCCGATCCGCGGGGTCTTTGCCGTTGCACACCTCGGGATGCTCGACCCCCGTTTGCTCACCCACGTAGGACGGATCGTACGTGCCAGTTCGATCGAAGCAGGCTTTTTGCCACATCAAATGGGTGCCCAACATCAACTGGGTGGGCATCGAGCCAAGCGCCGCGGGGTTGAGGAACGCCATGATGGGGTCGTCGGCACGCGCCAGGCCCGTGGAGCCTCGGCCGAGCGCGCGCGCGCTGCCGCCGGGGATCTCGTACCCACCCGCGCTCGCCACGGCTGCAAACCCCGACCAGGAAAGAAGGACGGTGAAGAGGCCAATCGTGATGAAGCGGCTATGCATTGTGCTCTTGCCCCTCTCCCACACCTAAAACCTGACCCGGAACGTGAGGTTCATGGGACCGAAGCCGAGATCGAACTCCGGGCCCTCGTCCCCCGTATCGAAATACTGGTCACTGCAGGCAAACCCTCGGTACTCCTCCCAGTACTCATACGAATGCTTTGGATGGGTCACGGCCTGCGAGATGCTCAACGCCGGCGGGAGAAGATAGAGACCTGCCGCCCGAAAGCGTGCAACCACCCGATCGTGTCGCGATTCGAGCTCGTTGATTTCGTCGTGGTAGAGACCAAGATAGACACTGCCCATTACCGCGCCGTACACGACGCCGCCGCCTCCGTAGTTGGTGCCGCCTAGATACGCGTGCACCTTCGAGGCCTTCTCCAGAGTCCGCGTTGCGTACCGCAGCTTGGCGCGCTTCTCTTCGATCGTAGTTGCGCGCTTGCGCCGAATGCGTTTGCCACCCCAGACGTCCGGCATCGGAATAACCGCGAGTTGGACGACTGTCGCAATGCCGCCGGCGAGGATCGCCCAATCGAAGAACCGCCGAGCACGCGGAGTGTTTTGGGCGGCTAGGGAGTAGGCCGGTAAGGTGAGCGAACCCGCCACGCCGAACATCCAGCCAAAGCGCCACGCAGCAGCGCGTTCTTGGCCGTCTTCGAAGTTCTTTTGAATTTTCCCAATGCGGTAGTCGACCTGATCTTCCGAAAGTTCCTCGATGCAGCGATACGCGTTTTGGGCACGCGCTGGCAAAGCCGCGAACGAGGCGACCGCGAGGGCTGCTCCGAGAAAGAGGGTGATCTGCGACGCCGCGCGCCGCTCTCCAGGGGTACTCATCGACGGGGCTTTCGTAACGAGGGCGGATGCTACACGTTTGCCGGCCCAAGGGGTACAACATTCCGCAGGCAGCACAGAGGGAACCAATCGAGGGAAACTCACTGGAATTACAAAACTCCTGGCTCCGAGGGCGAGCTACGGAGCCTACTGCAACAGAAACTTGAGAGCCGCGGTCGCGATCTGCTCGGGTTGCTCGGGGAGCATCGCGTGTCCGGCGTCGGTGATGGTTACGACTTCGACGCGGTCCGGAAAGTCCTCGAGAAGCCGCGAGGCGTTCTCCGCCGGCGCAACGAAGTCGAGTTCTGCTTAGACAGCGAGCGCTGACTCGTGTCACAAATCGCTGGATGCGCAAAATCAGTGTCAAAACCAAAGTTGCGCACGGAGTCGGAGCGATGGCTCTGTCGGCCAAGGACGCCGCGTTCATCAACTTTGTTCCTTTCTTTTACACGCAAGTTGCCGGGCTCTCCGGCACTCTGTATGGCTGGGCCGCTTTCATAGGCCAGCTGTCCGACGCGATCACCGATCCCATTTTTGGAACGCTGTCTGACAACGCGCGTTCCCGTTGGGGCCGCCGCCACCCATTCATGATCGCCTCGATCATTCCGTTGGTGATCTGCTTCATTCTTCTTTTCAACCCTCCAAAAGGTTGGCATGGCATCGCCCTATTCCTTTGGTTGGCTGGCGTTGCGATCGCGCTCCGCACATCACTCACCGTTTTTGTCATCCCGCACATGGCGTTCGGAGCCGAGCTCTCTGAGGATTACGAGGAGCGCTCTCTGATCGTGAGCTATCGCACGTTGCTCGCGTGGATCGGTGGAGTGGCACTCCCCGCCTTGGCATTGGTTTTCATCTTCTCGCGGACAGCAGATGGCGCTGATGGGCGCCTCGTCGCCTCGAACTACAACTTCTACGCCTGGGCCTCGGCGGTGGTCGTCATCATCGTGATCTTGTGGACCGTCTTCTTCACTCGAAAGGAGATTCCCCACCTCCCGCCGCCCGGGGCGCAGCGCAAGCTGAAGCTGTTGGACCCGGTACGAGACGTCATTTCTGCGCTAGAGAATCGCAACTTCCGCCGACTATTCATCGTCTTCTTGTTTATCGGCGCGACCACCGGGGTGATCGTCACCCTTGGCTACTACGCGAATACATACTTCTGGGAGTTCAGCGCGCCGCAGGTCGGGCTCATCCTCTCGAGCTCAGTGATCGGTGTGGGCATTGGTTTCGCCATCCTGCGACCGGTCGCAGCCCGGTTTGAAAAGAAGCACATTTTCATCGGGGCAATGGTGGTGTTGGTGGTCAATGGGATTTGGTGGTACGGCGCCCGCCTGATCGACATTCTGCCACCGAATGGCGCACCCATCTTATTCTATCTTGCGATTCTTCATCAGATCATCTTGTCGGGTGCGGTGATGATGCAGCAGACGATAAGCGGGTCGATGGTCGCCGATATCGTCGACGAGCACGAAGTCGAGACCGGCGGCCGACGGGACGGTGTCTTCTTCGCCGCGCTGGGCTTCTCGGCCAAGATCCCCACCGGGCTGGGTCAGCTCGTCGGAGGAACCTTGATCGACGTGATGGGAATCGAAACCGGACTAGAACCCGGCGAGGTGCCAGAGGACGTACTCTGGAACCTCGGGCTCGTCACCGGTCCTCTCGTGTCCCTGAGTCTGCTGCTGCCCATCTGGCTACTGATTGCCTATAACCTAGATCGGCGCCGCCACGCTGAGCTTCGCGCGATGCTGGGGAGGAGTGACCTTCCCGCTCAGCCTTCGGCGTGATATGGCGAGCCCGTGAACCGATATCTCTACGAACAGGAAGAACACACCGCGCTTCGTGAGCAGATTCGTCGTTTCGCGGCCGCCGAAATAGCTCCGCATGCGTTGGAATGGGAAGAGGCAAACGAGTTTCCGCGCGAGCTCTACAAACGAGCGGCGGCCGTTGGGTATCTTGGAGTCAACTATCCGGTCGAGTGGGGAGGCAGCGGCGGGAACCTCGGCCACCTGCTCGTTCGTGCTGAAGAGATGGTCCTTGCCGGCAAATCGGTCGGGACCTGTGTGGGCCTCGGCAGCCACGACATCGCGATTCCGCCAATCTTGCGCTTCGGTACCGACAAACAGAAGGAGCGCTTTGTCCGACCGACCCTGGCTGGCGACAAGATCGCTGCCTTGGGCATCACCGAGCCCGGCGGGGGAAGCGATGTAGCTGCTCTGCGCACCAAAGCCATTCGCGACGACGACCACTACATCGTCAACGGCGCCAAAACCTTCATCACCTCTGGCTGCCGCGCAGACTTTCTCACGACGGCGGTGCGAACCGGGGGCGAAAGGCACGATGGCATTTCCTTACTGATCATCGAGGCCGATACGCCTGGCTACAGCGTGACCAACAAGCTCAAGAAGATGGGATGGTGGGCAAGCGACACGGCCGAGATCGTGTTCGAAGACTGCCGGGTGCCCGCAAAGAACTTGATTGGAAAGGAAAACGGCGGCTTCCCACTGATCATGAAGAACTTCGTTTCGGAGCGCCTCATGATCGCCGGCCAATGTAACGCGATCGCAGAGCTCGCCTATAGTGAATCGGTCACTTATGCCAAGGACCGCCAGGCCTTTGGCAAGTCGCTCAGCGGCTTTCAAGTCATACGTCACAAGCTCGCCGATATGGCGACGCGTCTGGCAGCGTCTCGTGCCCTGACCTCCGAGTGCGTTACCCGCTATTTGGCGGGTGAAGAGACGCCCTCGATTGCGGCCATGGCAAAGAACACGGCAACGGACATGTGTGTATTCGTCTGCGACCAAGCGGTGCAGATTCACGGCGGCTATGGATACATGCGGGAGTACGTCGTCGAACGACTGCTTCGTGACGCGAGGCTCTACCCAATCGGTGGTGGTACTCGCGAGATCATGAACGAAATTATCAGCAAAGTCGAAGGCTATGCAACTTGAAGAAGAATGCATTGTCGTGCAGTTCTATTGCCTGATCACAACGATTCCGAACACAATAGAAGTCTTCATGGCGAGCTCCTTTCCGAGGAAGGTATGCTAGGAGCCGTTCAACGCACCGGTCACCAAGAAGAGTTGAAAAGCCTTGTTCATGTCCGTTCCTTTCCTTCGGCGCGAACGCCTGCAGTGAGGCGCTGATAGTTGCTTCAAGAGCTCTTTTCGTCAGTGTCAGCGTCAGTGTTTTAGCGAGGTAGGTGAACCGGTATGAGATGCCACCGCTCAGAGCCTTTCGATGTCATCCCGAATGACCGTGGGCTCCTTCGATTCGACGGGCTCCCGCGTCATCGACAGGCTCGCCTCGTGGAATCGCAGCTCGGTCGCCTGGCCAGCGATGGTCCGCGCGTATAGTTGAACCACGAGGTGATCCGACGCGGCCGGCGCACCAAAGGAGTAACTCAACCGCCAACGGTCGCCGCCATCGAGCCGAATACCCTTGCGCTCAAAGACGATGTGCCCGTCCATGAAGACGTCTTGATGCAAGTCGACGGTTGCAGTTGGGTCGCCGAGCACCTCGAGGTCGAAGTCGACTCGAACCACGGTACCGGCGGGTACCCGTAGGTACTGCCCTCCCAAGATCAGCTTTTTACCGTCCTCGGCGGGGACACGGACTCTTTCCTCGCTCAAGAGAGCCATCCTTGGCGAGCCCGTCAAGTCCGGGCGCCCCGATCGCGTGAGTCGAGCGACCTCCTCGACCAGCATGCGCGTTCTCGCAGACGGGGTCTCCGTGTCGGTCACCGCGCCGAAGGGGCCTTTGGAGACCGCACGGGTGCAAGCGTGAAAGGCTTCATCGCAATAGACCGCGCCTCCAGTCGGTTCCCACATGATCACGGTGCGGGCATACGTGTTGCCGCCAAACAACCGGCGGGGCGCGTCGTATCGGCGAAACATGCTTCGCCCGAGGAAGCCCTTCGCCCGAGCTTCCATCCCAAGCAGATCCGCCAAGGAGAGCGCGAGATCGACGTGCCCGTAGAGCGCATCGACCCGCTTCGGCTGTGGCTCGGGGAGCATGACGAGGGCGAACGACCAACTCTGGGACAGGAGTCGCTCCGACGGGTTTGACCCCTGCTTCGTACCGGCCGATTCGTCCGAAGTAACGATCACCACCGTATCGCCGAGTACTCCTTCGTGTTTGAGCTGCCCGAGGAACTCGTTGACCGCCTCGTCAGCCCAAGCAAACGCCCTTGCCTCCCGGCCATCTACGCCCTCGGGCGTGAAGGACTCGGGAAAGGTGTACGGGTGGTGCGCGCCCACCGTAAGGAGCGTCGCAAAGAACGGCCGCTCTGCGCCGTGGAGCTCGAGGATGTGCGGGAGTGCCTGTTCGAAGAACGCCTTGTCGTCGACGCCCCAATCGGTCCGGGCGTAGCTTCGTCGAAACCATGGATCCCCGATCAGCTCAGCGAAGCCGGCTTTTCGCATGAACTGGTCTTTGAGCATGAAGCCAAGCGGCGCTGACTGGATGTACGCCGTCACGTATCCTGCATCCTTGAAGAGCGACGGCAGGCATCGACGCGCGCTCCCATAGACCTGCTCGGTCATCTTGGACTGATCGGTGACCAGCTTTGGATAGTCCCCACAAAGGACCGCGTATTCGCCGCGATTGGTCTGCCGTTGATGGGCGACGACGTGGGTGAACAAAATGTGATCCTTGGCGAGCGCATCGAGCTTCGGCATGGTTGTCTCGCTCTGGACGTGCGCAGCGGCAGCGATGGACGGAAGGTAAGCACCCGAGGCCGCCTCGATCATCACCAGAATCACGTTCGGACTGCCCTCGAGCGGATCGATCCAACGGTCGCCGTCGAGATTCGAACGAAATACGTCGCGAACGTCTCCGCTGACGGTGCGGGCGGTGCGCGAGGCGGTGGAGACCCGGAGGATCGACAGATTGGCCTGGAGCGCGTGTCGCTGCCGCCATTCGTCGTACTCCTGTGAAATGGGGAGCACGACTTGCCCTAGAACCGACGCTGCGAATACCACCCCAAGAGCGCTCCACCACCGCTTTCCTGTCGGCGTGCGGGCCAACGCCGCGGAGATGACAGCCAAGACGATCATGAGAACGAACAGAACCGGGTGCTGAAGGTGACGAACCGAGCCTCCGAGGAACGTGGAATCCGCGAGATACGCCGAGTGGCTCAGCGCGTATAACGAATCAAACAGCGATACGAACTCGAACATTGCAAAGCTGACGAACACCAAAGCCAATAGAACCGCCAAAGCAAGGATGCGCGTCCAGAATCGACGAACCGATAGGAGCGCCCCCACGACGGCGAGGCTCAGCGCCGCAACCGAGACGTCGGCGAATACGCCGCGCGCGTCGACGAGGCGCAACCCAACATCCTTTTCGACCATCAGAATCAGGCGATTGACCAAAGGCGCGGCCGCGCAGACCACCACGACGAGCGCCCAGCCCACCCTTCCGCTCATATCCCCGCGCTTCGTTTCGATGTGGGGAGTTATGGGCTATGAACCGGGCAGACAGCAAGCTCACGAGCCATCGAATGACCAAAGCTTTCGCACCTGCCACAGAGCGCAACAAGCAACCGATTCTCGATGTGCTGCGACGCACCTTGCCTTGTGACGGCTTGGTGCTCGAGATCGCGAGCGGAACCGGCCAACATGCAAGCTTCTTTTCAGGTCGTCTAAGCGGAATTCGATGGCAACCGAGCGACGCATCTCAGGAGGCCCTCGAAAGCATCGAGGCTCGCGTTCGCGAGGCCCGACGAGACAATCTGCTGCCGCCGCTCGAATTGGACGTGAGGGCGACGCCATGGCCGCTCGTCGATGCCGACGCGATCGTGTGTATTAACATGATTCACATCGCCCCGTGGGAAGCGACAGTCGCCCTCTTCGAAGGCGCTTCGAAAATCCTTGAGGAAGCTCAACCGCTCATCACCTACGGCCCGTACCGTCTTCATGGGACGCACACCTCGCAGAGCAACGCCGCGTTCGACCAGAGCTTGCGCGCCCGCAACCCCGAATGGGGCGTGCGTGACGTCGATGACTTGCAAGAGCTGGGTGAAGAAACTGGGTTCGAGCTAGCGGAGCGGGTCGCGATGCCCGCGAACAACATGACTTTGATATGGACGAGACGCGCGCGCCGACCGAACTACGACGGCTGAATGAAGAGCATCACGAAGTAGACCACGAAGAGGCTGACCAGTACGAAACCCGTCCTTCGGCCAATGTGGTTGTGTTTTTTCACGACCGCCGTCGCGATCAGTAGCACCGTCACGCCGACCATGATCGGGAAATCTCGAGTTACCAGGTGGTGATCCACGAGGGCACCCGGCGCGATGACGCCCGGCAGACCGAGAACGCCGAGCAGGTTGAACATGTTCGAGCCGACGACATTGCCGACTGCGATGTCTTGCTCATCTCGCCTTGCCGCAGCGATCGATGCCGCGAGCTCCGGAAGGCTCGTTCCGAGGGCAACTAGGGTCAGCCCGATCACGAGCTCGCTGACGCCGACGCCGCGCGCGATCCCGACGGCCCCCCATACCAGCGCGCGAGAGCCGACGAGGAGCACTACAAGCCCCAAGACAAACCACAGCGTGGCTTTCAAGACCGGCGCTGGCTCGGGTATCTCAGCATCCAAGGCGGCGGCAAGAGGGTCCACGTCTTGGCTCTCTTGACGCCCTTGAACCCCGATCCAGACCACGAGGACGAACATGCCAACGAGCAAGATGATGCCCTCGACGCGGCTCAAGCGGTCGTCCGAGAGAAAGATCCAGGCGACGACCATGATCCCTAGCAGCACGGGGAGCTCACGGAGCAACAACCGCGAGTGAACGCGAAGGGGGCGCACCAACGCGGCCGCTCCTAACGCCAACGTGACGTTGACGATATTGGATCCGATCGCATTCCCGATCCCCATCTGCGGGCTTCCGGCCCAGGCGGCTATTCCTGAAACGAGCATCTCCGGTGCGGACGTGCCAAAGGCGACGACCGTGAGGCCTATGACGAGCCGGCTGACACCCAGGTCCGTCGCCAAGCTGGCCGCCCCGTCGACGAAGCGATCCGCACCCCAAACGACCGCAACGAAGCCGACTAGGAGGGCAGCGGTTGCAGAGAGCAGCGTCAGAGCGACCTCGCGATGCAGTCGGTCAAGGCGGGAGTCTTACGCAGGACCCACAACACGCAAGTCCCGTGAAGATCGCGCTGGTAATATCACCCCACGGAGCGCTATACCCTTCACACACATAAACGGGAGACATCATGGGCGAGCGACTCGAGGGCAAGGTTGCAATCATCACGGGATCGAGCCGTGGCATCGGCGAAGCCATCGCGGGCAATATGGCCGAAGAAGGAGCGAAGGTCGTCCTCGTCTCGCGCAAGATCGAAGGCCTGCAGGCAGTCGCCGACAAGATTCGGGCGAGCGGCGGCGAAGCGACCCCGATCGCCTGCCACGTGGGTCAGCAGGAAAAACGCCAAGCAATGCTGGAACAAGCGATCGACACCTACGGCAAGGTCGACATTCTCGTGAACAACGCTGCGACCAATCCGCACTTTGGTCCGATGCTCACGATCGACTGGGGCGCTTGGGACAAGACGTTCGAAGTGAATGTCAAAGGCTATTTCGGGATGACCCAACTCGTGGTCAATCATCTCCAAAAACGGAAGGCGAAGGGCTCGATTATCAACGTCGCCAGCGTCGCGGGACAGATGGCCGCCCCGCTTCAGGGCGTCTACGGAATGACCAAGGCCGCCGTGATCTCCATGACTCGGACCCTCGCCATGGAGCTTGGGCCGGCAGGGATACGCGTCAACGCCATCGCGCCGGGGCTGATCGAGACCAAGTTCGCGCAAGTGCTCGTCGAAAACGACACCTTTCGGTCGATGGTCGTCGATCGCACTGCCCTTAAACGCGTCGGTCAGCCGGACGACATCGCTGGGGGTGCAGTATACTTGGCTTCGGACGAATCGGATTATCTGACGGGAGAAGTCATGGTCATAGACGGTGGTTGGACGCTCGGATAGCCGGGGCGGCGGATGATCGAACAACCGCCATCCAGCCCGCCCAGGGCCGCAGGAAAGCGGGACTCGATCGAGTTGCGGGTGGCAAATCTACGTCGCGAGCTCGAGGCTGAGACGGACCCCGCGACCGAGGCTGCGATCCTCTATGAGGTGGGGGTCCTCTACGAACACGCGCTCGACCAGCAGGAGGAGGCGTCAAAACTCTATGAACGAGCCGCAGCCGTCGACCCTCTGTTCTACCCGGCTCTCATGGCGAGGCTACGTATCGCGGAGCGCCAATCGAACGGACACTCGGTGCCCGCCCTGTGCGAGGCCCAGGCCGCGGCAGCAGAGGGGCGGTCGCTCAAGGCGGCTGCGCTTTTGGACTTGGCGCTTCATACCGAACAATGGGCTCCGTTGCTTCGAGAGGCGATCGAAGTGTCGTCAGAGCCTCAGGTCGCCGGACTCATCCTAGAGTGGCTTGCCGAGGCCGGCGGAGACCAAACCGCCCTCCGTGAAGCACTGCGCGCTCAGGCCCAACACGCCACCGACGGCGACCTGCGCGCGGCGCTGTGGCTAGACTTGGCGCTTTCAGAGCTCGATGCGGGAGAGGTCGATCTATCGCTCGAGGCGCTCGAGCGCGCTTGCGAATCGGACGCCGTGAGTTGGCAGGCGCGCATGCTCCTGATCCGCGTTGCACGAGAGCACGAGCGCTGGGATGTCTTCGATCGCGCCGCCACCGCGCTGGGCGAGCAACTCGAACGGGCAGCGGCATCTGCGGAACGCGTTGACGCACTCAGCGTTCCCATTCCGCAGGGGCGCCGGGGACCCACGGCCGCCCTCCTTTGGGAAGAAGCCGCGGAACGTCGTCTCGAATCGCTGAATGATCCGGACGGGGCAGCTGCTCTGCTCGCGTCTGCGCTTCGGTTACGGCCCGACGACCCGGGGCTTCGTCTCCGAGCACTTTCGATGACGGAGCGAATCGGCAACAAGAATCAGATTCGGGCGGCTTCCGACTGGTTCCATGAATCGCAGCCGAGCCATCCGGGTTTCGTCGCGCGCGAAATTCGACGCACCCTTGCAGATGACGATCTGGAAAACGCCATCGAAGACCTACGCGCAATCGCGGAACGGTACCCGGAGTCGGTCTATGCACGCGCGGCGCTCGACGTGGTGTTGATCCGTGCAGGTGCCCACGAGGCTCGCATCGACGGCCTTTGTCGGCATGCAGAAGGCCTGCGGGGGGAAGACCGTGCGCGCGTGTTTTGGCACGCGGCGCAGCTTGCAGGCTCCGAACCTTCCGGCGCGGAGCGCGCCCAGGCCCTCTACTCAGAGGCGGTCAGCGCAGCGACCGAATCGGGTAGTGCGATCGTTCGCGAAGCGATGGGCGCGGCGCTGACATCGCAGCAGTTCGACCCATTCAGAGACTGGTGTGATGCGTTGTTGTCCCTTGGGGTGAGCGTCGATGAACGCGCGACACTGGCATTCTCGAAGTATGACGTCTTGCAGCACGCGCTCGGCGCCGACGATGAAGCAAAGGCACTGTTGCGTGAAAAGCTCGATGACCCCGCACACCGGCGCTGGGCACCTCACATCGCACGGGTGCGGGCGGCTTGGTGCAACGATTTAGATCTTTTGATCCAAGCGCACGAAACCTTGGCTTCCCTGACGGCGAATGACGTCCGCGTGGGGCATCTGTGCGGAGCGGCGCAAGCGTACGCGGGCACGGGCCGATGGGAGCAATCCGAGGACGCGCTTCGACGGGCACTCGAACACGCGCCGGACGACGACTACGTGCTTTCGTTGCTTCAAAGTGTGCTGCGCGAGAGTGGACGACCTGAGGCCGCAGTGTCTCTGGTACGCGAACGCTCCGAAAGCGATCCGGCATACCGGTTGGACGAGCAATCGTTACTACTCGCAGGTGCGACCGCCGAGAGGGACGGCAATCTCGCGGCCGCAAGGCACGCGTACGAACTCGCGCTCAAGGCTTTTCCGTCCTCACCGTCCGCGGGGCTCGCCCTACTCGACATCGCAAGACGGCAAGACGACGCGGGTGCAACGATCCGTGCGTACGATGCTTTGGCGCAATGTGAGCTCGATGGCGGTGTATCAGAGCTCTACTCGGTGCTGCTCGGAGATGCTCTCGGCTTTGCGGGCCGCGAGTCGGAGGCGGCCGAAGCGTATGAAGTCGCCCTCGACGATCCGGCAACTTCGATCGCCGCGGCGATCGGTCTTTTGTCAGTCCCGGGTCGGCTCACCACCGATTCGCAGCGTGGGGTAGCTGAGCGCATCCTCGAGCGAGCCCTTCCTTCGATCGACGATGCATCCCCGAGCTTTGCCGAGGTCTACGGGGCCTGGCGCGCCGATCTCGAAAGCAGCGCACCGACCGGAGACGCATGGCTTCGCCTCTCCGAGCTGGCGCCCGATGATCGTCTCCGGGCCGGCTCGCTTCTTCAAGGTCTTCGAGCGACGAGCACTACCCGGGGCGTCGATGCCGCGGACGAGCTATTTTTACTCGCGCAAGAGACGGGTGAGCTCGCAGCGCTGGAGCTCGAGGCGGCGGTAGCCATCGACGAAGCCTCGAGCCCGGCCGACGACCCCGAGTTCCGCGCACGGGCCCTCGAGCACAGGCTTCATCACAGCGATGTGGTAGGACGCGCCGCGATCGAGGCCGCGTACTGTCGCGCATTGGTCGACGCAGGTCGGGGCGCCGAAGCGGTGGCACTCCTGAGCCGCGAAGTCGATGAGCGGCCGGACGATTTGGCCCTCTGGGAAACGCTTCGGGGTGCGGCTCGCCAGGCCAAGGACTGGTCGCTTGCCTCGCTTGCGTGCGAGCGTCTCGCCCGGTCCGTCGATGGCACGCTGCGTGCCGACCTCTTGGAAGAGGCCGGCGTCGTTCGCTTGGACTGTCTCGACCAAGACCAGCAGGCAGAGGATTTGTTCCGAGCGGCATTGGCCGCAGACCCGAGCAGGGACATCGCGTTTCGGCGCCTCCACGACCTCCTCGCCGACAAGGAGGATGCGGACGCGCTTCAAGATTTGGTGTCGTCTCGCCTCGAACAAGGAGGGCCCCGCGATCGTGAGGACCTTCTCTACGAACGCGCACGGCTTCTCCGCGGGTTCAGCGAGCGAACGGAAGCGTTGGAGGTGCTCGACGAGCTCTTTACCGCGGCGCCGAACCATCCTGGCGCACTCGCGTTGGCGGCCGAAGTTCATGTCTCGCTAGAGCAGTGGGACGAAGCCGTAGAAAGCCTTCGGCGACTCGCGGAGGCGCAGATCCCTCCAGCGCAGAAACGCGTCGCGCACCTCGGTGCTGCAGACTTCCTCGAGAGCAGGCTCGAGCGGAGCGAAGACGCGCTCGCCGAGTTGCGGGCAGTGGACGATCTCGGATTGGCGGACGCGTCAGTGCTGACCCGAATCGCGAAGCTCGAGTCGACCCTTGGGCGCGATGACCGGGCCGTGGACGCGTACCGGCGCGCGCTGAGCCTCGAGCCGACACATCGAACCGCGATTTCGAGCTTGGTCGAACTCCTCGAGGATGCGCCCCTCATCGCTGCGATCGAAGCCTACGAGCGCGCGATTTGGGAGCGGATCGATCGCGGCGAGCTCGAGGCCTCCCTCTTGGAGGGCTTGGAAAACGCCGCCACCTGGCTATCACAGCCGGAGCGGGCGATCGCGGCGAGGGCCAGCCTCGCTGCACTCCGACTTGCCCCTTTCGCCGAGGAGACACACGAGCCGCGACCGACGTTCGACCATGTGCCTCTCGGATCCCTCGGAGACCTGGCTGCCGACGAAACCTTGGAGCAACTGGTGCGGCGAGCCGGGCCAAGTCTCGTGAAGGGCCGGCTGCCATCGCGGCCAAGAGCCGGCCCCGAGGATCGAGTTTACCAACAGCTCGATCTCTTGTGCCAGCGTTTTGGCGCACCGCTCGGCAAGATCGCGCTAGCCGATGCTCCCACGGGCCTGCGAGCGCAAATGAATCGACGCGGTGAGGTGGATTGGTTGGTGTCGGCGGCGAGCAAGCCCGGGCTCGGGGACGCCGACCTTTTTCACGCGGGCCGTCTTGCTTGGGCCGCTCCGCGGGCAGCAATTGAGCTGATCGATGGCTCGACCGAGGACACTGCGGCCAAGCTCGCCGGCATTCTTCGAGCTGCGGGCTGTGAGGCAGAGATCGACGCCAGCGCTTTGGCCCAGGTCGAAGTCAAGCTGCCACGGTCGGTCAGACGCACGGTGCACGACCTCGTCTCCGGGGCTCGCATCACCGTGACAGGGCTGCGGCAAGTCGCTCGCAGGCTTCAGCAAAGTGCCGATCGCGCGGGCCTCATGGCTTCAGGGGACATCGGCGTCGCGCTCGGGGAAACTCTTTCGTCCGGCCAAGACAATCTGGAAGGGCTCCATGCTTCGGAGCGAGCGGTCGATCTCTTGCGTTTTTGGGTCGGGCCCAAATCCCCACGGTGGAGGTCACGTGGCTGAGGACGAGCACGACGTGCCTACGGGCGAACGGGACTCGGTCGCTGCCTCGTTTGACTTCGACGAGGAAAGCATTGCGACTCTGCTGGACACGTTCGTCGCCACCCGGACCGGGCGGCAGGGCAAGCGAATCTCGCACCCTCCCGATCCCAGCGACGCCGGCGCTCAAGCCGCCCAACGAACGGTCTTTCAGCATGGGTCTCGCAAGGAGGCGCTTCCGCTCGTTGGCGAAGATCAGCGCGCAAAGAAGCGCCGAATCGCCCTCTTGAATGCGCTCGCTGAGCGCGCCGCCGCCTCAGCAAGGGCAAGGCTCCTCACAACGGCTGCCGAGCTCCACGAGCAGCTCGGGGACGAGGAGTCGGCGATCGCTGCTTACCGTCAAGCGCTAGACTCCGACGCGCGAGACGTCGTTGCTCTGCGCGCCCTCCGGCACCACGCAATGCGACGAGGCGACTGGAATGCGGCGGCCCGAGCCCTCGGTAAGGAAGCAGCTCTCGATCTCTCTCCGGCGGAGCGGGCGTCAGCGCTCAAGCTTCTCGCTCACGTCCATCTTCACGGAACCGGCGATTCGGCCGCCGCCGAGCGGGCCGCCGAGCAGGCCGCCACGATGGTCGACGACGACTTCGGGGCTCTAATGTCGTTGGCGTCCGCACGCATCGCTCGCGGGGACTTCGCGCGCGCCGGAGAAGCGATCGTGCGCGCAGCATCGGTCTGGCCGGATCCGGAAGCGCAGTCCGTTCTAACCCGACACGCCGGTGCATTGATGGAGCAGGGGGGGAAGTTGGAGTCCGCAAGCGCGCTTTACGAGCGCGCGACTGATCTCGACCCGGCCTCTCTTCCGGCACGGCTCGGCTTGGTCCGCACCGCGCGTGAGCTTGGCGACTCTGAAACTTGCGTGACCGCTCTCTTGAACGCAGCCGCGCAGACCGAGCCCCCGGCCCTGTCCCGCGCCCTTCGTCGTGCGGCGGCGACGATTCTCGATCAGGTGCTCGGGAAACACGAGGACGCGATGGCCCAGCTCGACGGCCTGGACGACGTCGTATCGCTCTGGACGCTCGGGGATATCGCGTCTCGCGCGGACCACACGCTCGCAGCGAGCAAAGCCTTCGATACCGAGGCCGCGGACCAGAGCCCGGAAGCGCATGTCATGGGCCGCGCCAGGGCCGCAAGGCTGCGCGCAGAGCTCGGCGGCGAACTGGAGCTCGGAGCGAACGACATCACCGAATCTGTCGAGCACGGATTGGGGCACTACGTGCGAGCGTGGGAGCGTTCGACCGGGGCGAACCGAGACGAGACCGAGCTGAAGCTCGTATTGGATGCAATGACGGCCCCCCCGCAAAGCGTCGCCGCCGACATGATGCATGCCGACAAGGCAGCGATTATCGGCGATGGCGCCGCTTTCTTCGCATCACTCGAGCGGGAGCTCGATCGTGCGTCCGATCGGCTTGGTGCCGCCCTTGCTCTCGCTGAGGTCGCGAACGAGATCGGGGTCAAGAGCCGACGTGAATCGCTGGCGCGCGCAAAGGAGCGTGGCGGACGTGAGCCGATCATCTGCCGCGCGCTCGCGCTCCTCGATCACGAGGATCCCCAAGCAGCGGCAGAGCAGTGGCTCGAAGAGGGTGCACTCGCCACGGGCGTGCAGGGAGCGTTTGCGCTGACGACGGCTGCGCGACTGCTCCACCGTGCAGGCACCGACGCCACGCACGTCCTCGAAGCGGCACTCGATGAGCAACCCGACTATTGGCCAGCCCTATGGGAGCTCGAAGACCGCCCGAGGGAATCGGCGCAGCGTGCCCGAGCCGCGGCGGCGCAGGCGTCTCGAGCAGGCGTTAGCGCTGCTGCAGCCGCGCTCCGAGCGTCGATCTGGGTGAGCTCCGATTCAGACCGACTGGCGCACGCCGAAACCGCGCTCGACAAGGGCGCGCCGGACCCCCTGCTCCTTGAGCACCTGATCGAGCTCAAGGGAGGGCGCTCGGAAAGCGCGGGGGAGCTCCTCGCCCTCGGTGCGCAGCATTTCGAGCCGATTCCGTATCTCGAACGGGCGGCGGTCGCCTTTCAACGTGCGGGCTTCCCGGCACGGGCGGCAAAGGCGCTCCGAGAGGCCCTCTCCCAAGCGCCCGACGATGAAACGCTCTCAGTCTCATGCGAGGAGGCGGAGCTACGGGCTGGCGAGTTTGCGAGAGTCGCGGACTCGGCCATGCGCCGTGCCCGCGAGGCCCAAGATGAGAACGAAAAGCTCGGCGCCCTGTGGGCGATGGCAGCGGTCGATCGCCTCTTACGAGGTGACATGCAGGGTGCACGCCTGTCGCTACAATCGATCGCCGAATCCCGCCCCAATCACTTGCCGACCGCGCGCATCCTCGAGTGGGACTCGCTCCGCGAGCAAGACGGTGAACGCATTCTGTCGAGCGCCAGACGTGTTCTGAGCTGCCTTCCCGAAGAAGCCCCCGAGCGGGCCGCAAGGCATCGATTGATGGTGGAGGTGCTTCGATCCGACCCCGACATCTTGCCTTCGGAGGTCGACCGGTTGCTGCGAGGGATCGACGATTACATCGACCCGGACCCGGGCTTGGCACGACAAGTGCTCGGCACCGCCTACGCTCGTAAGGACTCCGAAAGCGCGTTGCGGGCGCTCGCCGCCATCCAGGCACACCTCGCATGCGACCTTCAACGGGGGGCGCTGGCGCTCGAGCGCGCGCACATTCTCGAGGAGCAGGACGAACCCGAACGAGCGGTCGCAGTACTCGACGAGGCCGCGGCGCACCCGTTGGCCCTCGAGTTGGAAGCATGGCTACTGCATGCTGCAGGAAGATGGGAGGCAGCCGCGTCGCTCTACCAAGAGGCCGCGGCACGGGCGAAAGATGGGCGCCGCGCGGCATCCCTTTGGAGAGCTGCCGCAGGGATCTTTGAAGAGAAGCTCGACGACCCCGAGCGAGCGGTGGATGCGTATGTAGCCGCAACCGAAGCGGACATCACCTATCTCGATGTGTATCGCCGACTGCTATCGCTCTATCGGAGCGAGGGCCGTCTCGCGGACGCAGAGGCGCTCACCGAGTCGCGGATCGAGGCGGGAGCCGACACGCCCACGCTCGTCGCGTTCTTGCTCGATCAGGCGGGCCAACGACGCGAAAAGGGCGATTCCGCCGGTGTCATCGAATCACTTCGCGAGTGTCTAGAGCTCGACCCAAGTCACTTCGTGGCGCTTGCCGAGTTGACCGAAGCGCTCCGGGGCCAACGAGATTGGCAAGGCGCAGCCGAGGCGCTAATTCGGATCGCACGGTTGAAGCGATCAATCGATGAACAGGTTTGGGCTTTTTCGCAGCTGGCCGAGATCTACGACGATCAACTTCGAGACCTGCCTCGTGCCGAAGCTGCGCTCCGCCAAGTGCTCAAACTGGCGCCAGCTCACCTCGAGACGCTCGACCGCTTGGCCTCGGTCCTGAGCTCGCAGGGCAAGGCTCCGGAGGCCGCTCGGGTGCTCGAGGAGATGGTGCGACGAGCGAGCAACGAAGCTCAAGATCGCGATTATCGGATACGTCTCGCGGCCGCGATCGAATCGGCCGGGCAGCCCCGAGAGGCGGAGCTTTTCTTGGAGCAACTGCGGAGCGAGCAGCCGACCGAAGTCGACGTGATCTTGGCTCTAGCCGATCAGTTCGACCGCCAAGGCGCGAGCGCGGCTGCCGCGATGCACTTGAACCGCGCGGTGGCGGATCTGCGAGAAGCAATCGACGAGCATCCCGAGGACGAAGCCTTGTGGACCACGTTGGTTCGAGTGCTCAATAGGCGCCATGGCTCGGGGCCCGCCTCCTGCGCTGCAAGCGCCGCAATTGCGCTCGGCTATCCCGCATCTCTTTTCGTCGGCACGGTGACCGAGAACTACGAGGCGCTTGGCGAGGCGCAGCTCCCACTGTCGACGGCGGTGGATCGCATCGTCGTACCCAAGGCCCTTCCGCCGACTGCGCTTCGGTTGTTCAGCTTGTGCGAACCGGCGTTCGACAAGGTCCTTCCGTTTGACGCAGCAGCATGGAGGCTCCGGAGGGTCCCGGGAAAGCAACGTGCGCTGGTCGAGGAAGCGGGACTGGTCGCCGAGGGACTCGGGATGAGCGAGCCCAAGATTCGGCTAACCGACGCGTCGCCGAAGGCCTGCATGCCGATTTCAGGAGACCCGCCTACCCTAGTCCTCGGAGCTACCCTGGCGGAGCACACAACACGACGGGAGCGCGTTTTCTTGTTCGCGAGGGCTTTGAAAGTCGCGAGCAGCCATCTAGCTCCGGCGCTCCGCTTGAGCCCAGAAGAGCTCGATGCGGTGCTGCTAACCCTTCTCGACACCCACGAGGCAAGCCGCGTCGCCCCGCCCGACGCCCAAGAGCTCCGCCGCAAGCTGATGCGAGCCGTTCCCCGGCGTTCTCGAGACGAAGTCGAGAGCCTCGTCCTCGAGATCCGCGGCGACCCCGATTTTTCGGCCCAATCCGTTCCGATCGCGATCGCCGAGCTTGGCAGCCGCGTCGCTTTGACCCTGACCGGTGATGTTCCGTCCGCCGTCAACGCCCTGATCAAGGTCGCAGGGCGGGAAATGCCGAGCGCCCAGACGCCCCGTCTGGCGGTGGTTCGGGCGACACCCGAGGCCTGGCGCCTAATTCGGTTCGCCTCGAGCGACGCACATTTTGAAGCCCGCACCCAAGCTGGTGTAGATCGATAGCTCATGAGATTTGGTTTCGTCGGCCCCGCAGGATCGAGCTCGTCACTCTTGGAGCGGGCTGTGGGTCAGCTCGTCACCGAGCTCGAGGTTGACACCGTCGTTTACCTCGGCGCCGATGAGGCGATTCGCGATTTCATCACCGCCCAACAGCGCGACAAAAGCGAGGTGAGCTTCGAGCAGCGTGTGGCCCAGGTGGCAGCCACTGGGTCGGCAGCCGAGATCACCGAAGTAGTGCGTTCGCTTCGCGGCGCACGTTACCTCGAAAAGCTGCGCGTGCTTCCTGAGCCCCCGCGAACGCGATCGAGATGCTCGACGATCGCATCATCCTACTGGTTCGAGAGAAGTCGAGCATCGGCGAGGAAGACGTCGTGAATTCGAATGTTGTCGTCTACGGCGACGCCAAAGAGCTGGCGTTCAAGCGCTACGGGCCTCGATGCTTCTTCAGTCCGGGACCGCTAGAGGGCGGCCACTTGGGGATTCTCGACGACGAAAAGGAAGGCGGCGGAATCACTCTCCGCGCGATCGATCTGACCGGGGAGGTCTCTTGGACCGAACCGATTCAGGGACGCGGCGCGAGGATGAAGGTGGCGCCGTGAGCGTTCGGCACGTTGCGCTTTACGGTGGTAGCTTCGATCCACCTCACTTGGGGCACGTACTATCCGTCGCCTGGGCACTGTCTGCGACGGACGTCGATCAGGTTTGGATCATCCCAACTTGGAACCATGCTTTTGACAAGGAACACCGGGCTTCATTCGAGGAACGCTTCGCGATGTGCGAGCTCGCTTTTGCACCTTTTCGCGGCGTCGAGGTTTCGTCGATCGAGCAGCGCCTCGGCGGCGTGAGCCGGACCCTACGAACGATCGAAGCACTCGAATCGGAGCACCCGGATGCTTCGTTTCGATTGTTGATTGGGGCCGATGTGCTCCCCGCGACACACCGTTGGCACCGTTGGGACGACGTAGCACGAGCGGCCCCCCCGCTCGTCATCGGGCGCCAAGGATATCCGGTCCCCGAAGGGTGTCCGATTTCGATCCCCAATATCAATTCGACCGATATCCGCGCCCGGCTGTCGACCGCGGGTGATGTCTTCGGGCTGGTACCCACGCCGGTCATCGCCTACGTCCAGGAGCGAAAGCTCTACCAGGCCGCCCCATGAACGTTGCGATCCTCGGGCGAGGCCGCGTGGGAAGCTCCTTGTACCGCTCGTTGGAACACGATGGGACGCATGAGGTCACGGCGATGGGGCGCAAGCCCAATCTTTCGGCCCTCAATGATGCAAACGTAGTCATTTTGGCGGTCTCGGATGATGCGATCGAGTCGATTGCTGCCCGGATCGCGACCGAGCTGAAACCCGGCACGACGGTGCTTCATTGCGCGGGTGCGCGGGATGTCGATGAGCTCGACGCATGTGCGGCCCGGGGAGCGCACGTCGGGGTCATGCATCCGTTGGTTTCCTTCCCGAGTAAGCGACGCCAGCCGAGTCTCGAGGGAAAGACCTTCGTCGTGCACGGCTCTCCGCGGGCCATCGCAATGAGCCGTCGGATCGGCAAAGCCTGTGGGGCCCGGGTCATCACGGCCCAAGCCGCGAACCCCGTCTACCACGCAGCCGCCGCGCTCGTGGCGAACGGGGCGGCCGCGTTGGCATTTGTTGCCGTGCGTCTGCTCGAAGGGCTCGGGGTAGCAAGACGCGACGCGGAGCGGTCGATCGGCGGTCTGCTCGAGAGCGTAGGGGAGAACGTCCAGAGCGTCGGGGTTCCCGATGCACTCACAGGTCCCGTCGCGCGCGGCGATTCGTCCACGGTCGACCGTCACCGTAGGGCTCTTCGCCGCGTCGGCCGGGGCGCGCTATCCACCTACGACGCCCTGCTTCCGGTCGTTCTGCAAAACGCTGAAGCGGCGGGGCTGTCCCGCCGACGAGCGGACGAAATTCGACGCATTGCCAAGCGCCGCTAGCTGGTCACTCGGCGGCTTCGACCGAACCCTCGGCGGGCTCGAAGCGAATCGCGTTGGCATCGCCCATCGCCACGATGCGATCGCCTTCTTCGAAGTCGCCTGCGAGGATCGCGGCAGCAAGTGGTGCCTCGATGAGGCGCCCGATCGCGCGCCGCATCGGCCGCGCCCCGAGGTCGGCGTCGTAACCGCCCAAAGCAAGCAACGCGTCGATCGCCGTTGCGTCGACGCGCAGTTGAACGCCTTGTCGTTCGCTGAGCTGACGCGTCACTCCGGAGACCAGCCGCCGTGCGATCTCGGCGACCTCGTCTCTGCTGAGTGGACCGAAGAACAGGGGCTCGTCGATCCGGTTCCAAAGCTCGGGTGGAAGCGCACGCCGGGCAGCCTCAAGAGCGGCTGAAGCTCCGTCATCCGTTTGAGTCGAAGCGCCTCGGAAACCGATCGAACCCGCATTGCCAGCCGACGCTTGCCCTCCGAGGTTCGAGGTCATGACGATGATGGTATGAGTGCAATCGATGGTTCGACCCTTGCCGTCGGTCAATCGTCCGTCTTCTAGCAAAGGCAAGAGCGCCTGGAGCACATCCATGTGGGCTTTTTCGACCTCGTCGAGCAGAACGAGTTGGTACGGCCTATGACGGATGGCTTCGGTAAGCTGACCGCCTGCGTCGTGCCCCACGTATCCAGGGGGAGCACCCACGAGCTTCGCGACGGCATGCGGTTCGCTGAGCTCGCTCATGTCGACCCGGGTCATCGGACAGCCCATGAAGAACAACTCGTTGAGGGCACGGGCGGTTTCAGTCTTGCCGACGCCGGTCTGGCCCATGAACAGGAGGGTCGCGAGCGGACGGTCGCCGTGAAACCCTGCTGCGCCCTTGCGGAGCGCGTCGGCGACGCGGGTCATGACGTCCGGGTGTCCCACGACATGTTCGGCCAGGTGTCTTTCGAGCTCGAGCAGCTTATCCGCGTCGGTCACGAGAAGCCGCTCGACGGGAACACGAACCTTTTCCGCGACGACTTGAGCAATGGCCTCTCGATCGACAATGGCCCCACCACGTCGACGGATCCGGGCGCCAGCCAGGTCGAGCAGTCCGATGGCCTTGTCCGGTAAGCTCTGGTCCGGAACGTAACGCACAGAGAGCTCGACCGCAGAATCGACGGCCTCAGGTGCGTAGGCGATCCCATGATGCACCTCGTAGCGCGGCGCAATGCCGCGGAGAATCTCGATCGCATCGTCCGCGGAAGGCTCGGCTACGTGAATCAGCGAGAAGCGGCGGGCAAGCGCGGCATCCCGTTCGACATATTTGCGATACTCGACATCCGTCGTCGCGCCGATGCAAGGAAGCTCGCCGCGCGCGAGCGATGCCTTGAGCTCATGCGCCAAGTCGTCCGGGGCGTCACCACCAGTGAATAGCGCATGAACTTCATCGATGAACAACACGATGCGACCCATGGCACGCTTGACTTCGAATTGCAGTCGACGGATCCGTTCGGAGAGCGCCCCCCGGACACCAGTCCCGGAGACCAGCGAACCGGCCGAAAGCTCCACGAGGATCGTCTGTTCGAGTCCTCGGACACCTTCGCCGCCGCGAGCGACTTTAAGTGCGAGCCCTTCAACGATGGCGGTCTTCCCAACGCCTGGCGGCCCCACCAAAAGCGGGTTGTTCGAACGACGTCTGGCCAAGACATCGAGCAATCGTTCGATCTCGGCGTCCCGTCCGATCACTTCGTCGATCTCTCCGAGTGAGGCCATCTCCGTCAGATTGCGGCCGAGCTTGCAGAGCATCGGATAGGCTCCGGCATCGAGTGCGAAGGGAGATGACGAGGGAACGATGAGGTCCTCCTCCGGGTCGATCTCTTCGACCGTTTCGGGCTCGATCGGCGCCTCGGGCTTCTCGACGCGGAGCTCGATCAGTGGAGCCGCTTTGGCGTTTCGGCGCGCGGAAGGTCGTGCGGGCCGGTCGGGGCCGTCTGCCGGCGGGGCCACCGGACGGATGTAGGTCGACGCTCTTTCGGCGCGCGCATCATCGGGCGAAAGCAAGCCCATCACCGCTTCTTGGACCTGTTTTGGTCCAGCACCAATCTGTTCGAGGCTCCGATGCGCAGCACTGCGGGTATCTCGAACGATTGCGAACAAAAGGTGCGCGGGCAAGACCTGCTGCGCCTCCATGGCCTTGGCGATTCGATATGCTCGCTCCACCGCGCGCTCGAGCGCACTCGTCGGCTCCGAGTCAACGGTCCGGATCGCGCTCAACAGGTCGCCCTCCCGAACCCCGAGACGTGAGAGGAGCGCACCCACAGGTCCGCCGGACTGAAGAATCACCAAAAGGAGATATCCCGTCGACGGGCTATGGGCGCGTCGCTGCGCCTCCCGCTGTGCTCGCGCGACCAGTCCTCTGACTGCCCCGCCGACTGTTGTCATCGAACGCCGTGCCCCCTGGTTACTCGCTCGGAGTTAGCCGCCCAAGCCTCCCTAGACAACTTTTCGACCGGATTTTCGGGGCGGATCGTCTGCTGCCCCACATCGTCTCACCTTGTCACCCTGTCACTGCATAATTCCAGTTGTTAGCCTGACCTTGGGACTCATCCAGGAGCAAGCCTTGAATCTACGGACCGCTTTTCTTGCTACCTCAACGGCAGCCATCATCTGCGCGCTAACCCCATGGGACGGAGCCGACGCAGCGACGGGGCTGAAGGCCCAAATCTACCTCACGCAGAAGGGAATTCCGCGATCGCTTTCCGAGGCGGGCGTCCTTCGATTCGCCCGTCAACACAAGGCTACCCGGCTTCGCGAAACCGCCGACACGGAGATCGAGGATCGACAGTGGAGGGCGAGCCTGGTCGCATCGTTCAACGCCCCGGTTCGCGACTCGGAGTTCGAGGTGCTGTTCTACGACATCCAAACTGCCGAGCGAAAGTTCATCGCCCCGACGATGACGGTTTTTGTCAGCGACAGCAATCAACGGACCATCGTCCACAAGCTGCGTCTCAAGCGACCCCAGTTCGAGCCGAACCGGCGCCTGGAAATGGTCGTCACGGTCCGCCGGCAAGAGGTGGGGCGTTATCGCTTTCAAATTCTCGGGGACGCGGTACAACACAGCGGCGAAGTCACCTTTTCGGACGACGAAGCCCGCTAGCACGTGCCGAGCATCCATGAAGTCACCAAGAGGGCCGCAGAGGGCTCTCTCGAGCCGGTCTATCTCTTGGTCGGGGCCGAGCGCCTTCTCATCGAGCGCGCGGTCGACGCGGTTCGCAAGGCGATCGACCAAAGCGGTACTCCCGGCTTCAATGTCGATCTATTCGAAGGAAAGGGCCTCGAGGCGGCAAGCGTGACCTCGGCGGCGCGGACGCTGCCCATGATGGCAGACAAACGATTCGTGCTCGTACGTCACGTCGATGCGATGACGTCCGCCGAGCAGTCGAGCCTGGCCGAGTATCTGGGCGATCCCAATGATTCGACGACCGTCGTACTTACCGCAGACAAGCTCGACGGCCGAAGCAAGCTCACGAAAATCGCCAAGAAACGAGGCTGGCTCATCGACGCAAAGCCGCTGCGGGGTCGAGAGCTTCGCGCATTTGTCCGCGCCGAAGCCACCACGCGCGGTCACAACATCGCGTCCCAAGCGATCGAGATGCTTCTCGACGCGGTTGGCGACGATCTCGCTGCAATCGACGATGCGACCGAAAGGCTTTCGTTGTTCGTAGGAGCTGGTCAACGCATCGATGCCGATGCCGTGATGACGTGCGTGACGCGGATTCGCGTGGAGTCGATTTGGAGCCTCGTCGATGCGATCGGGCTCAAGGATCGACGCAAAGGCATGGCGGCCGCTCAGTCGTTACTCGCCGATCGGGAACCGCCCCTACGGCTTCTCGCAATGGTCGCTAGGCAGCTTCGCATCGTGGCACGCATGCGGGAGGCACTATCCGAAGGCCTACGCCCCGACGAAGCCGCCAAGCGGGCTGGGGCCCCGCCTTTCAAGGCGGCCGATCTCACCTCGTCCGCGCGGCAGTTCACCGCTGACACTTTGGGCGAAGCGTTTGCTCTCATCGCCGCGACCGACATGGCCCTCAAGAGCAGCAAACGCCCGCCGGACGTAGTCCTTCAAGCCGCGGTGCTGGAGCTCTGCGCCGATCGCAGGTAGCTCGGCCAGACGATCAGCGGAGCGTGTTGACTTGATGGGTAAGCCGGGAGATGTGTCGCGAGCCGGTCTTGCGAGGATAGATACCCTTGGAAACCGCTGTGTCGATCTTGCTGATGGCTTCCACCAAAGCCTTTTTCGCTCCGGCGGCATCGCCCGCTCCGACGGCGGCACGCACACGCTTCACGCAGGTCCGCACGTGGGTGCGGATGTCACGATTGCGGGCGGTTCGCTTGATCGTCTGGCGGGCTCGCTTTTTGGCTGAGGCGTGATTGGCCACTTTGAGATCCTCCCCGTGGGGAGGCGCTTCCTAGCCCTGTTGGGTGGGGCTGTCAAGCCGGTAGACCCGCTCTCCGCCCTTGCAACCCGCGCCCGAGCCAGGCATACACGCTCGTGTCCAAACGGCAGAAAACGTTGGATTGGCTCGCGAAGCTCGTCACCGAGCGCCGAAAGCTGGTCGTCAGCGTCACCGTTCTGATCACGCTCGCCTTCGCCTCGCAGATCCCCCAGGTGACCGCGGATCCGGCGCCCGAGAGTCTCTTGTCTTCCTTCGAGGGCGAGGAGTACGTGGCCATCCAGCAGCGCTTCGAAGCGTGGTTCGGTCAACGCCGTACGGCCGTTCTTCTGCTAGTCGAGGCGGACGACGTCTTGTCCCGTGAGTCGCTGCAGAAGACCCAAGATCTCTCACTGTACTTCGCAGAAAAGCCTTGGGTCGACCAGGTGGTGAGCATCACGACGCTCAACATTCCGCGGCGCGTGAAAACCGCGGAGGACGAGACCAACGGAGCTGACCTCGATGACCTGGATCTCGAAGCAGTCGACGACAAAGATGCCGGCGACCTCGATGACTTGGACGATCTAGACGACCTAGACGACCTAGACGCGCTCGATGAGAGCACGGCGGATGATCAGGGGGACCTCGAGGACGATGCCTTTAACGCGCTCCTCGACATCATCGAAAGCGACCCGGATCGATTCCCCGATGGTATCGCGAAAGTCGGCCCGGCACTTTCGGCGGAGCTCAAGACCGATCCCATCGTCGCGGGCCCCAAGGTCACCGACCAGGAGGCCGCTGAGCTCGCGACCGCCGTCGAGGGCAACCCATTGCTCGTCGGACGTTTGATCGACGAGGATCACACGGTCGCCGGAGTCGCCCTCCAGCTTCCCGAGCTGGACCCGCGCGAAATGCGCGAAGCGATGAACGAGCTTCGTGATGACCTCGGGCGCCCCGAATTTGCGGACATCACTGTGCACGTCGGAGGCCTGCCGTACCTCCGTACCGTCATCGTCGACAAGATGCGGACCGACAACCTGCGGCTGATCCCCCTCACCGTGCTCGTGTGTTTGCTTCTGCTCCTGTTGTCTTTTCGTTGGTTACCGGGGGTGGTGATGCCGCTCGCGGCCGTTGCCGTGACCGCGCTGATCGTCGTCGGCGGGATGGGTCTCGTCGGCGAGCCGATGAACATCCTCAACAACGTGATCGTTCCGCTCCTGATCATCATCGGCATCAGCGACGCTACACATCTCGTGCAGCGCTACCGCGACGAGGTGTTGGGAGAGAACGATAGGGCTTTGGCTGGCCGGCGCACGGTCCGCGCGATGGCGATCGCCGTCATGTTGACATCAGCCACGACGGCCGTCGGTTTGGCGTCGCTCGTCGTTTCCAAGACCGTAATGCTCCGCCACTTTGGACTGACGGCCGGCATCGGGGTCATGATTTCGTACCTGGTGATCATCACCTTCGTACCTGCCGTGCTCACTTGGGCGAAACCTCCGAAATCCCGGCCTGCTCGCGACCGCAACAGCATGTTCACCAATGTGACGACCAACATGGTCGCGAAGCTGTTGCGCTGGCGGTGGCTCGTGCTCGCACTAACGGCGTTGTTCACGGTGGGAGCGGGTTACGTGGCCAGCCAAATCACGGTGGACCACGCCTTGCTGGACCAATTCGATGAAACCGATCCTGTCTACACAACGACGCTTTTGATCGAAGAGAAGCTCGACGGCGTCCGGCCACTCGAGCTCGTTCTCGTAAGCACTAAAGAAGACCACTTCATGGATCCGGAGATGGTTGCGGCCATCCAGCGGATTCGGAATTGGGCAGCACTTCGGCCCGAGATCATCCGCACGTTGAGCTACGGAGATATCCTCCGCGAATCGTACGCACTTCTTGCCGACGACCCGAGCGTCCGTTCCGAAGAATTTAAGAGCGTCAAACAGATCAAAGGGCTCATCACGATGATGAGTCAACGCAAGTCCTCGCCGTTGGACGCCTGGCTGACGGAGGACGGAAGAAAAGCTCGCGTTCAGTTCAAGCTTCGCGACGTCGGGGCACAAGCGACGATGGCATTCCTGGACGACCTCGAAAGAGAGGTGGATGCCGAAATCGGTGAAGACGAAACGGTTTCGTTCTCGTTTACCGGCGAGGCATACACCGGCTCCCGAGGTCAAGCTGCCGTGGTTCGCGACCTCTTAGGCAGCCTGTTGGTCGCAGTGGTGGTGATCTTCTTCCTGCTTGCGTTCTTCTTCCGCAGCATTCGACTGGGCCTCCTGAGCATCCCGCCGAACCTGATCCCGCTCGTCGCGACGATGGCTTACATGGTCTGGCGCGAAATCCCGCTCAATGTATCGACGGTGATCATTTTCTCGATCAGCCTGGGCCTCGCAGTGAACGGCACGATCCACGTCCTCGCGCGATTTCGAGAGGAGATGCACTCGGGGCTTGGTCGGGAGGCGGCGCTGATTCGCGCCGCGCGTGGCACGGGGCGGGCGATCGTCATCTCGTGTGTCACCTTGATGGCGGGCTTCGCAGTGCTTCTTCTGAGCTCGTTCATTCCCGTCCGAAATTTCGGTGAGCTCATCGCAGTGACGATCGGCGGCTGCCTGGTCGCCACCCTCCTCGTCCTACCGCCCTTGCTGCGGGTGGCGGGGGGGCATGGCCCGATCCGACCGGACGATTAGGGAAGAGTGCCAGCGCAGGCTACACGCCGAGTCGATCGATCACCGCCGAGGTGAAGTCCTCGGTTCCGAGGTCGCCGCCCAAGTCTCGGGTTTTCTGACCGTCGGAAAGGGCCTGATTGTAGGCGCGTTTGATGCGTTGCCCGACCTCGCGGCAACGCACGTCGCCTTGTGTGTCCGCCAGATGGTTGAGCATCATCACGGCCGACATAAGCAGAGCGAGCGGGTTTGCGACCCCTTTTCCGGCGATGTCCGGTGCTGACCCATGCACCGCCTCGAAGACCGCGGAGTCGTTACCGATGTTGGCGCCTGGAACCACTCCGAGCCCACCGACGAAGCCGGCACACAAGTCGCTGAGCACGTCACCGTACAAGTTTTCGAGAAGTAGCACGTCGAACCGCGTGGGGTCTTGAACCAATTTCATGCACCCCGCATCGATGATCATTTCCTCGTATTCGATATCGTCGTAACCGAACTCCTCACGCACCGCTCTCGCGCATCGCAAAAACATCCCGTCGCTCAGCTTCATGATGTTGGCTTTGTGCATGACGGTAATCTTTTTCCGACCCCGGTCGCGCGCGTACTGGAAGCCCCAGCGTGCGATGCGCCTCGAAGCATGCTCCGTCGCGACTTTCAGGCTCGTCACCACCCCGGCAGTCACCTCGTTTTCGATACCGCTGTAGAGACCCTCCGTGTTCTCACGGAGAACTACCAGGTCGACACCCTCGTACCGAGTGGGCACGTTCGGCAGGTTGCGAATCGGTCGCACCGCGACATAGAGCTCGAGCCGCTTTCGAAGCTGAACGTTGACCGACGTGAACCCCTCCCCCACGGGCGTCGTGCAGGGTCCCTTGAGCGCGATTCCGCAATTTGTCACGGCGTCGAGCGTTTGCTGAGGCAATACTTCCCCTACCGTTTCGAGGGCTGCGACCCCCGCAAGCTGCTCCTCCCACTCTACGGGTGCCTCGGCAGAACGCAGGACCCGGGTCACTGCGGCGGCCACTTCTGGGCCAATCCCGTCGCCCGGGATGAGAACGATTCGATGGATTGTCATTTGTTGCTCCCTGCCCAATGGTAGCGCTTGCCAACGCATCGCCAATGCGCTTCAAAAAAAACATGTCAGAAACCGACGCCGTTCTTCGGGCGATGACCAACGATGGAGCTTTTCGTGTCGTCGCCGCTCGGACGACCGATACCGCCCGAGAGGTCGTCGCTGCGCAAAAGCTCTCGGGAAGCATCGCTCACGACCTAGCCGACCTCGTCACCGCGGCCGTTCTCTACCGAGAGACGATGGCCCCTTCGCTGAGGGTTCAGTGCATCGTACGCTTCGAGGAGGAGGCCGGGCAGCTCATCGCGGATTCGCATCCCGATGGATGGACCCGAGGATTGCTGCAATCGGGCTCAGGAGAGGCCCCACCCGACATTCGAAGGACCAGGGCCACGCTCCAAATGATGCGAACTCTGCCGAACGCCGACCTGCATCGCGGCGTGGTCGAAGTTCCGGAAAGCGGGAATCTTTCGGAGGCCTTCATGCGTTACATGCAACTATCGGAGCAAATCGTATCCATGATCTCACTCGGCTCGGTCCTCGACGGAAACCGACCCACTTCTGGCGGCTTCGTCGTTCAGCTCCTGCCCGAAGCGAGCGAGGCCGAGGCGGCGATGGAGACGATGACCAAGCGCCTCGAGGATTTCGTGGAGATCAAACAGCGCCTTCAAGACGCGGACGGCTCGCCTTCGGCTCTGGTCGAACAGATATTCGAAGGCATGCCATTCACCTGGCTCCAGAGCAGCAACATCCGATTCGGTTGCCAATGCAGCCAGCTTCGCGTGATGACCACGCTCAGCGTGCTCGACCGAAGCGACATCCAGGAGCTCGTCGAAGACGGCGAGCCTTTGAGCATGAGCTGCGACTATTGCGGGGCGACATACACCGTCGAAACCGCGCAACTGCAAGGCCTGCTGAGCACGAGTTGATGCGCCCGGCTTTCTTGCCGGGATCGTCTCCCAGTGGGCATCCTTCCGCCGATGGCCGACACGCCGCCTAGGACGTCGAGCGGAGAGATTGTGCGCCGCGCAGGTCTCGTCGCCACCGGGACTTTGTTTTCGCGAATTTTGGGGGCGGTGCGAGACGCGGTCGTCGCTGCGGTATTCGCGATCGGCGCGACGGATGCTTTTTGGTTGGCCTTTACGATTCCAAACGCGCTTCGCTCGCTGCTCGGCGAGGGAGCGGTGTCGGCGGCCTTCGTCCCAGTATTTACCGAAGTTCGTGAACGGGAGGGCAAGGACCGCGCCAAGACGTTCTATCGTCACTTGATCGGCACTATGTCGATCGTCCTCCTCGCCGTGAGCGTGGTCGGTGTCCTGCTTGCACCCTGGATTGTCAAGCTCTACGCCTGGGGGTTTCAGCGCGACCGCGCGCTCTTCGACATGACGGTCGCGCTCACGCGGCTCCTGTTCCCGTACATCTTTCTGATGGGCGTCTCTGCGCTCCTGATGGCAGCGCTCTATGCGAGCAAGCGTTTCGCGGCGCCCGCATTTGCTCCCGCGCTGCTCAACGTCGCGTTGATCGCGGCGGCGTTCCTTTTGGTGCCTGCGGTAGAACGATTCGGCTGGCCGGGGATCTTTGCGTTGGCGTTGGGCGCGCTCATCGGTGGCGGCCTACAGGTGCTCTTTCAGCTCCCGGTGCTCGCCAAGGAAGACCTCGTGGTGACGCCGCGATTCGATTTCGACGATCCCTACGTTCGAAAGTGCGGCCGACTGATGGTGCCACTGCTGGCCGGTCTCGGTGTCTATCAGCTCAATCTGCTGCTCTCTCGATTGTTCGCGTCGTTCCTCCCGACAGGAAGCGTGAGCTATCTGTACTACGGCGCGCGACTGGCCGAGATCCCGCAGGGGATGTTCGCCCTGGCGATCGCCTCAGCCGCCCTGCCCTCCTTGAGCGACGCGGTCGCTCATCGCGATGAGGACGAGGCCAAGCGTCTCTTCCGCTACGCGCTGCGCCTTTCTCTGTTCGTCGCGGTGCCGGCTTGCGTGGCGCTCACCGTCCTTGCCGAACCAACGATCACGGTATTCTTCGGCCGGGGTCGCTACGAAGCAACCGAAATACACGAGACAGTTCGCTCCTTCGTTTGGCAGGCTGGAGGAATTTGGGCCGTCGCATCGGTCCGCACCATCATTCCGATGTTCCATGCGCACAACGACACCCGGACACCCGTGATCGCCAGCGCCTTGAACTTGGTGACCTTCGTTGCCCTCAGCTTTGCGCTCATGGGGCCCATGCAACACGCAGGCTTGGCCGCCGCAACGACTGCCGCCGCGGTGGTTCAGCTCGTCACGCTCTTATGGCTTCTTCGACGTCGAACGGGGCGACTGGGCCTCCGAGAAGTTGGAAGAAGCCTCGCCAAGGTCGCGGCGGCGAGCCTGGTGATGGGGGTCGTCGTCGTGTCGATCGCACGATTGGGCGAGTGGAGCCTCGGCGGCAATGACCCCCGCAATCTGGGGGTCTACGCCGCTACGGTGGTCGTTGGCGCCCTTACCTACCTCGGCGTGGCAAGGGCCCTACGCGCACCCGAGCTCGACGATTTGCGGGCTGCGATGCGCCGACGCGTGCGTGCGTGATCCGTCAAGGGCGCTAAAGAGCCGGCATGGACGTCCTCGACGCCGAGTTCATCGCAGGCGCTACTTCCCTTGAGCATCTGCCACCGCCGATCTTCGCGGAGGTCGCATTTGCGGGCCGCTCCAACGTCGGGAAATCGAGCTTGATCAACAGCCTGTTGCAAAGAAAGAAGCTCGTCCGAACCAGCAGTGCTCCCGGCTGTACCCGGGCGATCAACATCTTTCGCGTCAGACTCCGGACCGACGACACCGAGGCGCACCTCGACCTCGTGGACCTGCCCGGCTACGGCTATGCTCAACGCAGCAAGGCCGAGCGCAAGTCTTGGGGCCCGTTGATCGAAGGCTTCCTCGAACAGCGACCCGGACTTCGCGGGGCTGTGGTCATCGTCGACATACGGCGTGGCGTCGAGCCCGATGACGTGCAGCTCGTTCAGTTTCTCGAAAGCATCGACGTGGCACCGATTCTCGTCGCGACCAAGATCGACAAGCTCCCTGCGAGCAAACGAAAGCCAGCCTTGGCCGCCCTCCGACGCCAGGTCGATCACCCGGTAACGTCTTACAGCGCGGTCTCCGGAGAGGGGCGCGACCTTCTCTGGAAGCAACTCTTGAGGGTCAGCAGCATCGAAGAAGCCGCCGCGACCAGCTGAGCGGTCAATTGTCGAGGTCGAGCTCGAGGTCCTGATCGGGATCGCGCAATCGCAGCTTCGACGGATCGCCCAACATCAGCGCTGGATCGCCTGCGGTGGGCACGGCAGCGGCGGGCGACCCCCCAACACTCGGCTCGGGAAGCACCACCGCGCCGGACTCCGAGGCGGAAGGCGGTTGGTCGCCGAGCGCCTCCGGGCCCAGGGTGCGCGAAAGATACCGCTTGAGCTCGTCTCGCTTTTCTGCCGGAACTCGATCGAGCGCCGCCTGCACGTTCGCACGCGCGCCCTCTTCGTTGCCGGCTTCGAGCAACGCGCGTGCGGCCTGCAGACGGAGTTGCCAGTTGTCAGGATCGAGCTCGACTGCCCGCTTCACCCGCGCCACAGCAGACACATAGTCCTCTTGTGACAAGAAGTACTGCCCCCAAAGAGCCCACAGGGACGCGCTCGTGGGGTCGAGGTCTTCCGCGATTTCGAGCTCGGCCCGCGCACGCTCCGGCTCGTCGGTCCCGAAGTGAAGCATGGCAAGGACGAGATGGGCGCGAGAGTACCTGGGCCATTGGGTGACCACGGCACCTATCGTCTGACTGGCTGCGTCGAGCTCGGCCTCGGCCGCGGCAGCTTCCCCCGCCATCTGCAGCATCGCAGCCTGCGCAAGCGAAAGCTGCACGAGATTGAGTCGCCGAGGCCCATCGGGTCGAAGCTGCAGCGCCGCTTCGAGCTCCTTGGCGCCGATGGTGACACCACCGGTCTCGAGTAGGACCATCCCGTGGACACTGCGAAGCGAGGGCGAAACCGGATCGAGCGACAGCGCCGTTTCTACCAACGGAAGTGCCTTTCCACCGTCCCCTGACTTGGCGACGATCCGCGCGGCATCGGTTCCGAGCCCTGCAGCGATCGCTTCGGTGTCGCGGAGCACCCGAACGGAAGATGGGGTCACGTCGCGTCGTCCGCCCCAAGGATCGAAGAAACCGGCAGGCTCCTCCGCATCCGCGTCATAGACAGCCACGAGAAAATACCCGAACAGACCCGACGGATCGGGCGGCGCCTGTTCGCCGAGATCCCACGTCTCAGCGACCATCGCACGCAGGCCTCCTTCTCGAAGTAACGCCACCATCGCCGCTGCGGCCTCGAGTGGATAGATGCGCACCCGCTCCTTCCCGACATCCAATGCGGCCACGGTCTCATCGGCGGTGAAGACCTCACGGGATAAGGGGTGATCGAGGGACCACGATGCCGACTTGCGACGGATCGACGACGCCAAGGCCTCAGCCTCGATCGGCCAATCAGCCGAGGTCGGCAACACGAACATCCCTTCTAGCTTTCCGACGCTGAGCTGATCACGCTCGAGATACGCAGTCAGCTCTCGCGGCTTCAAGGGCCGCAGTGGCGGTGTCTCCTCGAGAGTGATCCCCGTGACGCGATATGCGCCGTAGCCGATGCCAGCGGCGACGAGAATCAAGGCCAGGACGAGGAGCGGCTTTCGCCCGACACCCGACTTGCTGGCAGCGGTATGGACCGGTTGAACGCCACCGCGCCGCATACAGGATGGGCAACGAGGCTTGTCTTCCGTGGTATCGGGTACGAACTCTTGGTCACAGTGCGCGCAGAAGTGTTTCGTGGACATCGCGCGCGAGCATACCCAACTCCGCGATCGGCGCTAGGCGGTTAAGGCGCCAGATCGGTGGCGGGCGGATCGGGTACGAAGCCAGCACCGTGAACCTGCGCCACCACGAAGCCGCACTCTCGCGCGGGTCCCACTCGCCACTCGCTATCCCAGAGTGCGATCTGACACTCGACGTCCCCAAAGTTGATCCCGAGCTCGGGTTGAGACTCGAGCGGGCTCGGCGCGGTTTTCGATCGTGACTCGAGCGAGCAGCAGTCGAGCTTGCGGAGCTTGTCGATCAGCTCGGCGTATTGATCCATGCCGAGCTTTCGCTGCACTTGAATCAAGTTGCCGTTGGGCCGCTTGGTGGTGATCGCCACTTGGCGGTCGCCTCGGAGCTCCATGTACATGGTGTCTCTGGACCCGTCGCGACCCACCATCCCCCAGGAGACCACGACGGCGTCTGGCTCTACGTCCGGAAGCACGACTCGCGCTTCTTGACGACCCTCGCATCCCGCGAGAAGCAGCGCCCCAAGGAACCACCATCTCCACATGGACGAAACTAGATCACGGTTGCCAGTCAAAGTCCACCGGCGTGCGCGTGGCTTGTTCGGCGCCATACTCGTTGGATGGCCGAGGAGCTCGATTGCCTGACGTGCGGCGAATGCTGCAGGACCGGAACCGACGGCAGACTCCTGATCCCCGACGAAGACCTAGTCCGATGGAGACGGATCGGCAGAAGCGACCTCGCCGAAGCGATTCAACCGGGTCACTTCGGGATGGTGGCCTTCGCTACCCTCGAGGACGGCGCATGTGTCCACCTCGGCACCGACGAAAGCCCCAACGCGTGCCAGATCTACGAAATACGCGGAACCACCTGCCGAGACTTCGAAAGAGGCAGCCCCCAGTGCCTCGAGTTCCGAAGGCACGCCGGGCTGTGAACACGGGCCTGGGCGCTAGTGTTCTAACCCGTGATCATTCGAGAGATGAACGAGCGCGCCAAAAAGATGATCGGCTGAGCGCGCCTATCTCGGAAAAAGTCCCTTTATTCGCTGAAGAGGTTTTCGACGTCGGCTTTGGTTAGGCCCTTGAGCGGGCTTCCTTCGGTCGATAGGACATTCGAGACCAGCTCTCGCTTTTTCGCAGACAACTCCAGGATCTTCTCCTCGACGGTGCCCTCGGCGATCAGCTTGTAGACGTTGACGTTCTTCTTTTGCCCGATACGGTGCGCGCGGTCGGTGGCTTGGTCTTCGACGGCAGGGTTCCACCACGGATCGAAGTGCACCACGGTGTCCGCGCCCGTGAGGTTCAGTCCCGTGCCGCCCGCTTTGAGGGAGATCAGGAAGACCGGAACGGTATCGTCTTCGTTGAACCGGTCTACCCGCTCGATGCGATCCCTCGTCGAACCGTCCAGGTACTCGTATTCGACGTCGTCTTCGTCGAGCGCTGCCCTGATGTGATTGAGCATCTCGACGAACTGACTGAAGACCAAGACGCGGTGGCCACCGTCTACCGCCTCGCTGACGATCTCGCGAAGCGCAGCAAGCTTGCCGCTCTCGGCCGCGGTGAAGTCGGTGTCGGGTAGCTTCATCAATCGCGGATCGCACGCGACCTGCCGAAGCCTGGTCAGAGCAGCGAGAATCTGAATCTGCGCACGGCTGACGCCTTGCTTCTCGACCTCGCTGAGAACGCTCTTTCGAACCTGACGGAGGATCTGTTTGTAGAGCTTGGCCTGCTCTTCGGCGAGTGGGACGATCATCTCCTGCTCGATCTTCTCGGGGAGATCCGCTGCGACGTCCTGCTTCACGCGGCGCATCACGAAAGGCTTGATCGTCGCACGAAGCCGTTGGGCCGTCTCCATATCGCCCCGATCGATCGGGCGCGCAATCCGCTCTTCGAAAGTCCGCAATTGGCCGAGTAGCCCTGGGGAGACGAAGTCGAAGATACTCCAAAGCTCACTCAGGCGGTTTTCGATCGGTGTACCCGTCAGCGCTAGTCGCCGCTCGCTCTTGATCTTCTTGGCCGCGCGCGCCGTGTGGCTCATGGGGTTCTTGATGTGCTGCGCCTCGTCGAGGATGACGTAACGAAGGTCGAGGTCGTGAAGCAGCTCTTCGTCGCGCCGTAGAAGCGCGTAGCTCGTGATCATCACGTCGGCCTTTTCGAGATCTTCCCTTCGCTGTTGGCGATTCGGCCCTTGCCAAACCACGGTTGTCAGGCCCGGCGCGAACTTGTGGATCTCTCGCTCCCAGTTCGGAACGACCGAGGTTGGCGCCACCACCAAGTTGAGCTTGCGCTTGTACTTGCCTTTCGCCCAGGTCAGCAGTGCGATGGCCTGAACCGTCTTACCGAGACCCATGTCGTCGGCAAGGATGCCGCCGCTGTTGATCTCGTGGAGGAACACGAGCCAATTGAAACCGTCCTTTTGGTAGGGGCGGAGCGTCGCTTTAAGGGTTCGTGGCTTCGGGATGCTCGGAATTTCGTCGATGTCTTCGATCTTCGAGAAGAGGCTCTTGGCGGAGGAAGACACCCTGGCGTTTTGGACCATCTTGAGCAGGTCTTGAACGCGGCCCGCCTGCGAAAGCGGGAGCTTGTCGGTCACACCGCCGGTCGCGTAGATCTCCGCCATGCGCGTGAGCACGTCCCCGACCTTGTCGGGGTCGACAGGGGCGAATGTGCCGTCCTCGAGGCGTACGAGCCGGCGCCCATGCTCGAGGCAGGCACGAAGCTCCTCTTCTCGCACGACAGCACCGCCAGACTCGAACGTCATGTCGAGGTTGAGCCAATCGACACCGCTCGAGACCCGCATCTGCGGTGTCACCGATTCGTCGCGGATGGTCACGTCGACTAAATCGTCTGGGATGAAGCGGTCCCACTCCTCGGGGAGCTCGCCGATCCCCACCGTCCAGAAGTTGAGCGCATCGTCACCTTGGGCCACCAGCTCCTCGCCGGACTCGGAAACCTCGAAGCCCTGGCTCATCAACGCCTGAACGCCCGCCATCTCGGCGCCGACATCACGGCGCACGACGCGCGGTCGCGAATTGCCGTTGTGCGGTGGCAAGAACGCGAGCGGAGACGGGAAGTCGTCCGGCGGGACGTCGAACTCCTGGTCCTCGTAGCGAACCAGGAGCCGAACCCGCGCGTCGATGATGTCTCCGTTGGCCTTCAGCTCGAAGTGCGGCTTGGCATCGACCAGGTCAGCTACGGAGCTGAGGTCCGGAAGCTCGGCGCCAAGAGACGCTGCGATCCGGGGAATGTATTCGCCCAAGAGCGCCGGCAACGCTTCGAGAGACTCGACCATGGCGGGCGACCTGTAGAGCCGCTGAAGCCACGCCGGGGTGACGAGCTCGCTCACAGGCCGCGCGACTCCCTCGGTCGTGTCGATCTGCCAGCCCGGGGTCCCTTCGAACCAGGCCCCATTCGACAATGCGAAGCGGCGCCCGTTGCTCTCCAGGCCAAACACCACCCGCACGCGAAGGCTGTTGCCGTTGGCGGGGTCGAGCTCGATCTTGGGCTTCAACGCTTCGTTCGCGAATCGAAGCTCCATCGACGCGGGCTCGAGCAGCACACGACGATCGCTCAGCATCTCCAGCACCTCTGCGGCATCCTCGCCACGAAGCTCGGCCGTGGTCGATTGACCCCTGTTGGCGTTGCGAGCCAAGGCTCGAAACAGCGGTCGCTCGTCGATCGACACCATGTTGAACGCGCTAAGCGCGTCGTTGATCGGCACCGCGCTCCGCGAGCCGGCCAGCACCGGGGTCACGGTGATCGAGGCGGGCCGAACCGTCATTCGGTATTCGAAGTCGAGTGGCCGCGCCAAGGCCTCAGGCGGAAGCCACGCGTCCATCGGTCCGCGCGACTCACCTCGACCAGCCTGGAGCTCGCGAGGCGACAGGACCTCGAGGGTGCCGGCGTCTCCGCCGCCTCCACGCCGTCGACGACGCGAGCGTCGACGCTTACCGCCCACTGAGACCGTACCGGGAACGTGGATCGGCTCGGTCTTTTTCTTTTTCTTCTTGGGTTGCTGTTGCGGCTGCTTTGCGCGAGGCGGCCGGACCTCGTCCCGCAGAGCGACCATCACGGCAGCGACATGCTTGCAGTGACCGGTCGGGCCACGCCAACCGGGACACGTGCAGCTCGATTCCCATGTATCGGCTTCGTCGTCGTAAGCCACCGAAGTCCGGTAGGGGTCCTCGGACGTACGAACCGAAATCTCCCCGCTTACGGACGTCTCTTTCTCTTCCAGATTGTCGACCGCCTTGCGCCGAGCATAGAGGCGCCCGCGCAAGAATGCATTGCCCCCCGTGACGCGTTGAATTGCCCGGTCGCTCATCGACGCGAGCTTCTTCGCGACGGCGGTCGTCGGCTCTCGCCACGTGGGTTCGTCCTGCTCAACCGGTTGGGTTTGCAGGGCTTCAGCTTCCGTTTCTTGGAATGCAGATTCGGCCATCTACTGAAATGGTGGTTAGTGGCGGCTCGTGGGACCTACACGGGAGCGCGCGTCGAGTCTTTCCCCGTCGCGGCGCCGTTGCTCATTCCACCGTGGAACCCCGGGTGTAGGCCGCAACCGCCGCTAGCTTCTTAAGCTTACACACCCTGCAGAAGACTGCAACTACCCGGACCGAGGGCAAAACCGGCCCTAGCCCGCGGCCTTGACCAGGGACTCGGGAATGAGAAGGGAGGGTGCGCCAGTCGAGAAGACCCATAGCTGGTGGGCTGCGCGGGTTGCTGCGATGTGCAGCAAATGCCGGGTCTCGTCGTCAGCGGGGAAAGCAGAGCGGTTGCACTCCACGATGACCACGTAGTCGAACTCGAGGCCCTTAACCTGACGCACATCCGTCACGTCGACGCCGGGACGGAACGGAAAATCCTGCTCAGCCACCCGGCGGAGGTTCGGGACCTCGCCATGCCGCAGCCCCTTGTAATAGAGGTCGGCCTGCTCCGGGTAGCGAGCAATGATCGCCACGGACGACAGTGGCTCCGAGCTGACGAGGCTCCGAAGCGACTCCGACAAGAAGCCAACCGCCTCGCCGCTTCCCCCGAACCGAAAGAGCTCGACCGGAGCTCCGTATCTCGTGGCGCTACCAGACACTTCGTTTCGGAGCGGGCCGAGCACGTCGGTGGCGAACTCTAGAATCTCGTGCGTGGATCGATAGCTCAACTTGAGCGGCTCGATTTCAATGTGGTCAAGCTTCAGCTGCTCGAGGACGTGACGCCAATCCGAAAACCCGTTGTCGAGGTGGAGCTTTTGCGCGATGTCGCCAGCGAGCGTGACGCTCTGCCGCTCGGTCGAGGTATCGAGCACCACGGCGAGCTCGACGGGGCTCATGTCTTGCGCCTCATCGACGAAGATATGTTCGTAGGCCAGCGGCGCACGGCCACCAAAGAGAGGCCCGCGTAACGTCTGGTAGAGGCGAAGAAGAAGCGCGTCGTCCTCGCGGTCGAGCATTGCGGGCTCATCATTCTGCTCGCCGTCGACGCCGACGCTTCGCTCGCTGCGCTCGTAGTCGTCGTCCTCGAGGGCTTCTTCGTAGGCCAACAGCGTTCGGGTCGAGTTTCGGCTGCACCACGAATGTGCCCACTCGATCTCGCGCGCGGTAAGCGCCTCAGGGGCCCATTTCGAAAAGGTGCTGACGAGTCGGTCGCGGTCGGTCACCAAGTCTGCCCAAGCCGTCACGACGTCTTGCGCGCGTGAGGACCAGCGCTGGCAGATACGACCGATGGCGTGCCGCATGCCCAGCGGAACCTCATTCGCACCATTCTCGCGGCTCTGAATCCATTGAGACAAAAGGTCGAGACGCACGCCAAGCGGTTCGCCGGCCGTCCCGTGCCACACCCGCGTCACGCGCGCACCGCCTTCGACCTGCTTCGCCTCGCCAAGGAGCTCGGCTTCGGCACGCGCGGTGAGCTCGGCGACATACTGGTCGATAGCGCGAAGCATTGCTGGATGCTTCTTCATTCGCACGACGTGGGTCGGGGTGTCTTCGACGTACCGGGTGGTCAGCTTCGGGAAATGACGGCGGCGTTGTTGCTCGGCCCATCGCTCAAAGGTCTCGACCGGCACGTCTTCGACTCCGAGCGCTGGCAGAACCCTCGAGATGTACCGAACCAGCGCGTCGTTGAATACGATGACGAGCATCTGATCGGCTCGAAAACGAGCAGTGTCTTGAAACGCGAGGTACGCAAGTCGGTGCAAGCCGATGGTGGTCTTGCCGCTGCCCGCGCCACCTTGAATGACGACCAACCCGGAGGTCGGCTGACTGATCAGATCGAACTGCCTCGGGTCGATGAGTGCGGTGATCTCGGAAAGATGTTTGTCCTCGCGAAGGTCATCGTCACCGATGCCAAGCTCGCCAGGACGATGATGCGACTCCGGACGCATCGCCGCGCCCTGTCCTCCCGAGAGTCGTGTGGCCTGATCCGCAACGCGTCTCCACGTGCCCTCACGCGAACGACGAAACGTTCCCTGGGGTGAGCCTATGCGGCGAAGCTTCCCTGACGTGATCGAGAGATTGCGCCGCATGAGCACCTCCCCTTCGACCTCGCGATCCCCGAAGATTTCGTCGTAGTCATCGCCCTCTTCATACCGGTAGTACACGCGACTGACGGGTGCGTCTCGCCAATCAACGATACGAACGCCGGTCTTGGCATCCAGGAAGGTGCTTCGGCCGATCAGGATTTCGCGCTTGCGGTCCTCTTCCTCGAGCACCATCCGGCCAAAGTACGGAGACTGGGGGTCGACGGAGCCCTCGACGACCTTGGCCCGACGCTGCGCGACTTGCTGAAGGCGCTCCATCTCCTCGACGAGCGGCGGGATGTCTTCGAGCCGCGCCTCCCGGATCTGGTCTCGAACGGCGATGAGCTCGGCATCGTAGTCGATGAGCTGGCCGCGGTGCGACGGACGACGGGCGGCGATGGTTCGCTGGACCCGAACGAGGACTTTCTCCTCCTGCGCCACGATTTGGTCCATCTCCGCATCGGTGGGCGGCGTGTCCGCTTCAAGGCGCCGATTGAGCTCAACCTGCTTCATTTCGGTGTATCAAGAACGCAGCAACGTCCAAATTCGCGAATTCGGGGACGAGTAGCACGATTCGAACGGCCATCCAAGCCTCATTCAAAAACCGTGTTCTTTGGCGCAGATGCGTCAGTCGAGTGTCTTGAGGAGAATCTTCGAACGCCGTCCGAGATCGTATGCCGAACGTCGAGCTGCAGGAACATCATCGATGTTGCAGCTTTCGAACCCACGCTCGCGAAACCAGTGCGAAGTCTGCGTGGTGAGCACGAAGATTCGTCGAAGGCCCTGCGCTGCGCATTGGCGCTCGAAGTATTGAAGAAGCTGATCTCCGCGGCCGGTGGTGCGGTAGTCCGGATGCACAACCAGACACGCGAGCTCGGCGATCGCGTCGTCGGGATATGGGTAGAACGCGGTGCATCCGACCACCATGCCGTCACGCTCGATCACGGTGAACCGCTGGATGTCGTTCTCGAGCATCTCCCGAGGCCTCCGAACCAAAATCCCCTGCTCTTCGAGGGGCTCGATCAGGGCCAGGATGCCGCCCACATCACCGCGCTCGGCGGGCCGGACGCCCTCGAAAGCCTCGGATGTCACCATCGTGCCGACGCCGTCGCGGGTGAAGAGCTCGCGCAAGAGCGCTCCGTCGCTTTTGCGTGCGACCAAGTGGGCACGCGGCACGCCGGCCCGGCAAGCCTCGATGGCAGCGGCCAAGTGCCGCTCCACATCGTGGCCGAGCTCCCGCCCTGACCGAAGGATCTCCTCGGCCTCTCGCGGGGTCAGCTGCGAGTGCGGATGGCCTTTTTCGTCGGGGACGCCATCCCCTTCCAAGAGACCGATCAGCTTGTCCGCCCGAAGCGCCGTCGCGGTGGCTGCCGCGACCTCGTGACTGCTGATGTTGAACGCCTCGCCGGTCGAAGAGTATCCGATGGGCGTCAAGACGACGATCGCCCCGTCGTCGAGGCGTTGACGAATCGCTTCGGCGTCGACGCGCCTCGGTTTACCGGTGTGTTGGTAATCCACCCCGTCGAGGACACCAATCGGTTGCGCCATCACGAAGTTGCCCGTGGCCACCCGGAGCCGGGCGCCGGCCATCGGAGAGTTTGGAAGACTCATCGACAGAAGCGCCTCGAGCTCGACGCGCGTTGCACCGACCGCTTCTTTCACGCACTCGATCGCGACGTCATCGGTGATGCGCAAGCCATTGATGTACTTGGGCGAACGCCCCCGGCGGTGAAGCGAGGCGTCGATTTGCGGTCGCGCGCCCGCGACCAACACAATCCGAACGCCGAGCGAGTGGAGCAACGCTACATCGTAAAGCAGGGTCCGCAGATCTTTCGAGGCAACTGCCTCGCCGCCGAACATGATCACGAACGTGCGCCCGCGATGCGCGTGGATGTAGGGCGCGCTCGCTCGAAAGTGTTGGACGAATGGGTCGATTTTGGGGCTCATGCGGACTCGGTGCAGTAGCGGCGAATCAAGGAGACGTAGAGATCCGTCGCGCGTTCGATTCCCGCTATGGTGACATATTCGTCCGGTTGGTGCGCGACGCGGATGTCCCCCGCACCGAGGACCAGCGTCTCGAGCCCCAATTGCGCGAGATACGGCGCCTCGGTCGCGAAAAGCGCGGTTTTGGCTGAACACCCGCACAAGGTCTCGACGGTGCTGCGAAAGTCGCCATCGGCCGGACCCGAAAACGCGGGGTAGTTGCCGACGGGCTGAACGTCGAACGACCACGGACCGCCATCGAGGGCGTTCGCGACCTGGTCGCTGAGATCAACGAGGACTTCGTCCGCCACCATCCCCGGCAAAAGCCGCATGTCGATATCGAGCGTGCACTCGTCACAGATTCGATTCGGGCTATCGCCTCCTGCGACGCGCCCAAAATTGAGGGTCGGCGCCGTGACTTCGAAGTCGTCGTCGTGATATCGGGCCCCGAGCCCATCGCGCCAAGTCTCCAACGCGATCAACACGCGCTGCAGCCCTTCGATCGCGTTGACGCCAAGCGCAGGGTTACTGGCATGACCGGCTTTGCCGCCGACCGTAATGCGGACATAAAATACGCCCTTGTGCTTTCGGATTGGGGTTAGGTTCGTCGGTTCCCCGATGATGGCGTAACGGCCGAGGCGCTCGCCCCTCTCTACGAGCGCGCGGGCGCCGGCCATGGTGCTCTCCTCATCGGCAGTCCCAAGCAGCGTGATGGGGCGACGAAGCACACCTGGCTCGAACCGTGCGACCGCGTGAAGCGCTGCAGCGAAGAAGCCCTTCATGTCCGCGGTGCCGAGCCCGTAGAGGTTACCGCCGCGTTCCGTCACCTCGAACGGGTCGTCAGTCCACCGCTCGGCGTTGTACGGCACCGTGTCGGTGTGCCCCGAGAGCACCAACCCATCGACGCCCTCGCCGAGCCTCGCGATCAGATTCACCTTGCCGCCGGCGCCAGGTACCGCGTCGATCCGCACCGCGAAACCGAGCTCGTCCGCCCACTCGGCAACGAGCTCGACGACGCCTCGGTTTGATTGGTCGAAGCGAGCATCCGGCGAGCTGACCGAAGGTATGGCGACCAGTCGGCGGAGCATCTCGAGCTGTGACGGGAGCATGCACGGAACATAGCGCCGAAGCCTGGTCCGCAAAATCCTCATTGCAGGCGAGGCCGGAGAGACTAGGTTGAACACATGAGCGACGACACACCCACGCGTGCCATCACGATCATCGAAGAAACCCACCGCGGGGAGCGGGCCTGGGACATCTACAGTCGGCTCTTGAACGACCGGATCATCTTTCTCGGGACACCCATCGACGACTTCGTGGCGAACGCGATCATCGCCCAGCTCCTCTATCTCGAGAGCGAGGACGCCGACAAAGAGATCACCATCTACATCAACAGCCCAGGCGGCATGGTCTCCTCGGGGCTCGCGATCTACGACACGATTCGGTACGTGCGATGCCCGGTGGCGACGGTGTGTCTCGGACAAGCCGCGTCGATGGGGGCGTTCCTGCTCGCTTCAGGCACGAAGGGCTTGCGTCGCGCGCTTCCGCACAGCCGCATCATGATTCACCAGCCGCTCGGTGGTTACCAAGGGCAGGCGTCGGACATCGAGATCCACGCCAGAGAGATCCTCAACACCAAAAAACGCCTCAACGAAATCCTCGCCAAGCATACCGGACAAGACGTCGAAAAAGTTCGGCACGACACCGAGCGCGACAAGTTCCTCTCGGCCCTCGAGGCCAAAGAGTACGGCATCGTCGACGACGTAATCACGCCCCGTAAGGCGGGGGTGGCACCCGCGGCATGATGACACTCGAGGTCTGTCTCGTCCGACACGCCGAGTCGGTCTCAAATGCCAAGGGTGTTTGGCAGGGCCACGGAGATGCGGCCTTGAGCGACCGAGGGCGAACGCAGACGGACGCGCTCGAGCGGGCGCTTGCCGAAGAGCGCTACGACTTCGTCATCAGCTCCGACCTGAGACGAGCCGCCGACACGGCACGAGCCGCGGGTGGGCGCTTGGAGCTCGACCCGGCGTGGCGCGAAATCGATGTAGGCGATTGGGAGGGCATGACGATGGAAGAAGTCGTCGAGCGGTTCCCAGAGCAGATCGCGGCGCTCAAAGAACGACGGGCTTTTGCTGTTGGAGGCGGGGAGAGCTGGCCTGAGGTGTTTACGAGGGCGGATGACGCCTTACGCGCCGTCCGCGATCGCATGCCCGACGGTGGGCGGGTCATCGTGTTTACCCACGGGGGGATCATCGCTGCGATTCTGGCCGGTCTCGTCGGCGCGCGGGACCGATGGCCCTGGCCTCTCGGCAGAATGCGGAACACGGGGCGCAGCACCCTCCGATTTTCCGGCAACCGGGTAGCGCTCGTGGGCCACAACGACGACTCCCATATCCCCAATCACCATCGGAAGACGTATCAGCCACGGTCCGATCAGACGGTGCTCAAGCTCGTCTCCTCCGACCGGGCGGATCAAACCGGAAATACAGCTGGGCTGGATTTCAACTCTGCAATCAAAGTTGCCCGAGCCAAGGGTGCAGGTGGGGTGATGTCAGTACTAGGCAGCGGTCGGGAGATCGCGGCCCTGGTGCAGGCCTCTGCGAACCCTTCTGTGAAGGATTTCCGGTTTGTAGAGCCGGTCGCCGGCGCGTCGACCGACCTTCTGATCTCGCAGAGTCACCAGATGCTCCTCGACTATGGCGTGCCGCAGTCGCAGATCTGAAAGATCTGTTTCAGATCTGAAAAGTGGGCTGCCTCACGCCTGTCCAGCAACGATACATGTGTATTACATCTGTAAGGGTTAGAGTAGTCATGTGTCGTTTGTGATCCACCCCACATTCGGGGGACCCCAGTCGGGCGATCGGGTGCAATTTAGGGGTTAAGTCCTCAGAACTTCAAAAAAATTTCAGATCTGAACTCTACTCAGGTTTTCTCGATCAGCGATCTACATGAGATCATTCGTGATTCCCCTTTCGTACGACTTGGCACGGGAGTCGCATGCATCAAGGCTGACATAAACGTCGTGGAGAAGACGTACCCCCCACGTCCCCTGCGGCGTCGTTAGACCGGCGATTTGGCTTGTTTCCCCCCACTTCATCCAAATCGCTGTCTCTCTAACGGCTCGGAAGCCCCCCCTTCCGAGCCGTTACTTTTTTACAACGACGAACTCACTAGCGCCGGCGCTGGCGTGTTGGTCGTCGCTGCTGCTGAAAAAAGGGTGTCCCCGCTTCTCCAGGCGCGTTACTTGATCACCTTGAGGTAAGGGGGAAGCTCGCCGCGTTTGGTGCTGACTTCCCTCGGCGTAGTGTCCTCGCGCTCCGAGTCCTCCACCTTTGGCAGAACGCGCAATGAAGGGCGCTCTTCGGGTAGATCCTTGGTGGGATCCAGCGGGGCTGCCCTGCCCGCTTCCCGCTCGATTTCCTCGGAAATCTCATCGGGCATAGAATCCGGCCAGACCATGCCGCGGCCGTCATCGCCTGCGAGCGCGAACACGGCGTCCCAGTCGACCCTGCACGTAAAAGGAGAGCGATTGAAGGACAGCGTGCCGTAAACCCCCTCTTCGTCCACGCGGAGGTCGGGAATCGGGACCGGCATGTCGAGACCTATCTGAAGGACGAGCTGCGGCTCGGCGCGATACCACTGTGGGACGACCACCCCCACATCCCTGGGATCGAGGTGCACGAAGACACTGCCCTGGCTCAAGAGATACCGCGCAACCTCGAGCTTGTCAGGTAGCTGCTCGTTTTCGGCCACCCTCCAGCATTAGCGTAGAAAACACACGTTTGCCATACTGAGCGTCTATGTAAGGGTCAGAAGCGCCGTGCCGGCCACCATCAGGCCGCCAGCCAGCAATTTTCGCTCGGTGATCGGCTCGGCAAAAAACAGGCGGCCAAAGGCGATACTCCCCAAGACACCGATACCTCGTTTCAGTGTCTCGACGACCGCGACCCATAACCAAGCCAACGCGAACATCTGGAGCGCCAGGGCTGCAATCCCAAAGCCAATCAGCCCCGCGATCAACGGCCTGGGCGCGCGCCATGCGGCCCGAAGGTCGCCCAACTCACGCCGGAAGCCGATCCACGCAACCAGGATCAACCCACTGCCGGCGGTCAAAAGGAAGGCATGAGACGCGGGTGACGCGTGTGGTAGTGCGAGCTTGTCGAGCGCGACCGAGCCCGACCACAGAAACGCGACCGCGATCATGTGCGGTGCACCCTTCTCCTTGAAGACGGAACGCCACCATGATTCCGACAGGTCGCTGTTGAGCGCCAACGCGCCGACCACCACGAGCCCGATTCCGGCGAGGTGAAGCAACCCTGGAACCTCACGAAGCAATGGAATGGCGACGAGCGCACCGAACACCGGCGACAAGGCGAGGAACGGCACCGTACGACTCATCGGCGAAAGTTGAAGGGAGCGCATGAACAGCACATTGGCGAGCGCGTTCATCGCCATCGATGCGACCGCCGGTATCCAATAGGCATCCTCGAGCACCCAGGTCCGGTCTAGCGTTGCCCAAAGACCGAGGAATGGCACCTGCCCGATCAGCAAGACGACCGCCAGCGCCGTCGGCGACGCCTTGTCGGAAAGCGCCTTTCGCACGACATCGAGAGCAGCCCAGCAGAGCGCGGCGGCGAGACCGATTGTAAATCCCATCGTTTACGCCTTCTCAGCCAGGGTCGTGGAAAGAAAGGGTTGTGCTTCTTCGATCATAGTGGCGCGGGGTGCGATTTCTCCTATAGCGAGGAACCGACTGGGTGATGCATCACAGCGCTCACGAGATGAAGCGAGCTGGGACCAAGGTCTGGTTCCTACTCCTGGTGTTTGCAAGCGGTTGCCAACTGCAACCTTCCAAAGATCAGATTCGTTTGAGCAAGCCCGCCCAGGCGCTCGGTGTCGAAAATCCCGAGCGGCTCTACGACGATCAGCAATCGCTCGAAGGGGCGCGATGGGACGTGGAAACCGCCAGTCGCTTCGTCCTCCCGACCGCCTACGTGGAGTTTGATCTCGGCGAGAGCAGGCCTATCCGGGCGACCTACATTCAAGGAGACAACAACGACCAGTTTATCGTAGAAATTTCGGAGGACGGCAGGGAGTTCACGACGCTCTGGCGGGCGGGGCCTGTGGCCGGATCCGGGCTCCGGAGTCGTTGGGCCACCCACTCGGAGGGTTCGGGGCGCTACGTGCGCTTGCGTGCGGAGGGGGGCGACCGGTGGGTGAGTGTCAGCGAGTTTCAGATCTTCTCGTCCAAACCTCGCATCTGGCCACCGAGGATCGCCAGGGGGCTTGAACCCACCGCGCCGGTCTGGGGAGCCGGCGCGATGCTTTTGCTCGCGCTCTTCGCGAGTCTAGCCGTGATGTTTCATGGACGCGGCTCGCGAGGAGCGCTCCAAGGTCTGCTGTGGGTAATCACCGCCATCGGAGCCGGCGCAGCAGCCTACGCCGTCTCACTTTCTTGGCCACCCCGCGAAGAGGTGGTGAATGCCTCGCGTGCAGCGGCAGCGCTCGTCGCCTGCGTGGCCGTGTTTCGTCTGGGCCTTCGACGCCCGGTCGAGGGCAAGCGCGCGCTCACGGCGTTGCTTGCCGCGATGGCAGTCCTTTCCGTGGCAACGTTCTACAACCTCGGGTACCCGCAGTTCTGGGACGGGTCCGCGCGAAGGGCGACCTACGTGCACGGATGGGATCTCCGGGTCTATTTCCCGACCGCCAAGTACTTCGAGGAGCTCGGCTACGACGGCGTCTATCTCGCAAGCGTGAAGGCGTACAGCGAGGACGAGCTGAACGGCACGCTTCACGACGTCGAGCATTTCGAGATCCGAGATCTGCGGAACTATGAAATGAAGCAGATCCGTGAGGTCGCGACTGAGATCGACGCCGTCAAGGATCGGTTTGCGCCTGTGCGATGGGCCGAATTCAAGAGCGACATGGCCTACTTCTGGAAGAGCATGGGGCAGCGCGGATACTTCGACAGTCTTCGAGACCACGGCGGCAATGCAACGCCCGCCTGGCTGTTCGTCGCGCACCTTTTGTTCCGTTCCGTGCCCGCGTCAGAGACGGTCTTTCTCTGGCGCGCGCTGCTCGACCCGTTGCTGCTTGCAATCTTTTTCATCGTGGCGTGGAGGTCATTTGGGCTGCGTCCCGCGTTGGTGTGTCTCGTGGTCTTCGGCGCAACCACGTTCTACCAACTGGGCAGCAATTGGGGCGGCGCGACCCTTCGGCACGATTGGATGGTGCTCCTCGGTCTAGGAACGTGTGCGTTGAAGTCGCGGCGGCTGTTTCTCGCTGGCGCCTTACTCGGTTGGAGCGCCATGATTCGCGCGTTTCCCGCCTTGGCGCTCGTGTTTGTGGTGGCGTCGTTGGGTTGGAAGTGGCTCGACGGCCGAGAAGACCGGCGCGAGCGGCAATCGAACAGCGGTTTGTCGCGGTTCCTGCCATTCATGAAACTCGGGGCCGGAGTCGCGGTCATCGTCGTAAGCCTCGGCTGCGCCTCCGCGGCGACCTTCGGCTTCCAACAATCTTGGGGCGCCTGGGCGGAGAAAATCTCGATTCACGCGAACGATCCAAACTTCAACCACGTCGGCCTCACGGCGCTGGTCGGATACAAAACCGACAACCTCGGGTACAAACTTCGCGAGCGCGGCGAAGACCCGAGGCTTTGGAAGCCCCTCACCGCCCAGACCGTGCAGGAGCGTTGGTGGATCCGTGGTGTTGGAATGTTGTTCTTCACCTTGCTAGCGGTGCTCGCAGTTCGTCGCTCTACCCTCTCGGACGCGGCGGTGGTTGGGGCGATGATGATCCCCATCTTCTTTTATCCTTCGAACTACTACCTGCATTCGATCTTCATCTGGCCTTTATTGCTCGCGGCGCGCGATGGGCCCAGGGACCAGCACTACTGGACGGGTGTCGCCGTGCTGGGGTTTTGCTTGCTGCAATGGTTCGGCTGGTTCATGCCGAGCAAGTACGGGCAGTTCCTTCTGTGGAGCGGCATGCTGCTGGCGTTGATCTTCACGCTGCTCATGCTCACCATCAAGGCTGGCTCGCCGAATCACAAAGCGAAGGCTCTTCGGTAGGGTTGCAGAGAACGCGCACCAGCCTCATAGTGTATCGGTCTTTGAAATTCTGGGGGCGACCGGTTTCGACGGGGATGAAGAAGGTTCGGTTGCGTGTCCGTCGGCCCAAGCACGACGTAAATACGTTTGGGACGTACAACTGCCAACGATAACGCAGTTGCTCTCGCGGCCTAAGTAAAGCCAAGGGAGCCGTCGAAGCTAGAAGCCTGCCTGTGCTTCTAGCGGAGGCGTCATTTGAACAGGCTGGTCATCGCGAGTTGAGGTTCGGCGCAATGACGAGATGAAGAACCACTAGCGTTGGTGCGAGCCTGTTTGTGGGCGCAACCCAAGGCGAATTTCAAAACACAAACTACGCACGTAGATGCAGTTCTGGAACATTTTCGGACGTGGGTTCGATTCCCACCGCCTCCACCAAGAAGCACTGGTCGCAACTCTGCCGTCACCCTACCT
>Ga0224497_10000072_pt1 | contig 84718 bp, 100 predicted proteins | sample SF_Jul11_sed_USG_4_FD_167970 | JGI IMG/M metagenome (GOLD analysis project Ga0224497, IMG submission 167970) | Sediment microbial communities from San Francisco Bay, California, United States - SF_Jul11_sed_USGS_13 | ecosystem: Environmental > Aquatic > Marine > Sediment | place: USA...
GACTGTTGAATTTTATTAAACTTAGAACGGATCTCTTGATCAAAATCTTCAGATTTTTTTATTTCAGGAAATTTTCCTTCAAATATGTAACCTATTTTTGCGTAATAATCTGAAGGATAATCTGGTTTAAGATAATTTTTTCCAAAAACTTCAACAATTCTCTTTAATTGATTCTCATCCAGATGCAGTCCGTCCTCTTTCGTAAGAAATCTTAATCTAAACATTGCATAATGCTCACATGTTCTTTTCAAAGTTCCGTCCTCTCTTCTCAATGAAAGCGGTAATGCCGGTTCCGCATTTTCCATTTCATGTGGGAAAAATTTCCATAGTTCATCCCAAAGATCCGCAATTATTTTCTTTACATCTTCTTCACCTTTCAAAAATCTTTTAAGAAACGGAACTGCAAACGCACGATCAAATCTTAGAAACTGATTTAAAAGAAGATATTTTGGTGGTTTTTCTTCCTCATCCCAGAGTCTTAAAAATGGCCCACCCACAGTATTGATTTATGTTCAGACTGTCATGGAAAACATGAAAAATATCGTAACTATCTAAGAGATATTTGTCATATTGACATTGATAAAACAAAAAACTAGCCTCAAAAACTGTGTTTAGACTAACTATTAGTTTAATCTAAAATAATTTAGTAGCAAATTATAAACCAAATTAAAAGAAAAATTAATCGTGAAAGCAGTTGTATTTCTACTAACATTACTTGTTATTTCTTCAGGATATTTCATCAATGAATCCTTTGCTGAAATTTCTGAAAACCAGGCATTTCTTTTAGAAGGATCTGGGTTTGCCGTAACTGAAGAATCAATTAGAATATCTGAAATTGATCTAGGACTCGCTTCTCAAAAACAAAGTGGAAGTACAATTAATTTTGTCACAGAAGATGGATTTGTTACTTTAGATAACAAAGAGTTTACAATCTCTAAATTAAATGGAAAATTTTTGCGTCAGGGTCAATATATTAGAATTAATGGAAATATAGAAAGTTCAAACGGGTTTGATACTTCGATTAGCTTCTTTGGAAGACTCGTTGAAGAAAGTAAAAACGCATCAGTTTATGGATTTACTGGAAGAATTACAACCCCTGATGATAGTTACAAAGTACTCTACACTACAAAATTATCCAAACTATCTAAGATTACTCCAGTTTCTACAGAGTCAAAAAAATCCAGCGATCTAACTCTTCATATTCTTAGAGGTTCATCTGCACAAAAATCCATCAATGATCTTACTCCGGGAGTTAACACTGCAATTAATCTGCGCTTCTTTTCCAATGATAGAATTTCAGTACAACCAGGTACAACTATAACTATTGTAAATGATGATGTGGCATCTCATAGTATTATTAGTGGAAAAGAAAACTATGGGGATCGATACAATCCTTTTAACCCAGATGGAAGAATTTCAACCGGTATCATTGCACCTGGAGAGTCAGTTAACATAACATTTGAGAATGCAGGATTCTACAGACTATATGATCCAAATTATACTTGGATGAAAATTATAGCATACGTCTTTCCAAATTCAGATAACCTGATTTTAGGCCAAGGTAAAAACTTGGGAAATTAATTTTCCCATTGCCATCGATAATTCATATATGAATCCAAACTTGTTTGATTGAAAACCATTACTGACAAGTCAGAAAATTCTTTACCTTCCAAATCTTTTACAGTTCCTACAAAACTTGTTTCATTTTCAGTTGTTATTGCCTCATAAACATGAACCTTAATTTTACTAGTATCAAAATTATTTTTTCTAAGGTAAATTGAAATTTCTGAAGGCATAAAGTGTTTATCTGGTTGTTTTGGCCATGGTCTTGGAACTAAAATTACACTAAAACCATCAATCAATGCTTTTTGCAATTCTAATTTTTTATCTTCAATGGGTGTTGTAACATGCATTGTAATTACTTTAGATTTATCAAGAGGAACTTGAGCTCTTGATGCAGCAACCTGAATTGAACTAATTCCTGGAATGATTTCAACTTTACCAAAAATTTCTATTAATCTATCTACAACCTCTGACTCTGAAAAATTTACATCACCAGTAAATGGAATCACTAATGTTCTATCACCAAGTTTTGGAAGAATTTCTTGATAAGATTTTTCTTGATCATTCATAGTAATTTCATAAATTTCTTTTCCTTCAATTAGATGCTCTACTGTTTTTAGAGTGTATTTGTAACCAATTATTACATCACAATTCTGAATAATCTCCTTAACAATCTCAGTTACATATTTTGGAGATCCAGGTCCAACACCAACAGCAAAAATTTTTCCCAATTTTACTTTGTAAATTTCTGTCTGTCTTTAATATATTGCACAAAGGGTTCCCAATCAACCTTCATGTATTTCATAGGCTCTTTTACAGGGTATTTTACCCAATCTTGAGCAATTGAATACTGAAATTTCTCTTGTTTCCCATCCTTTTCATATTCTAACAGTAATAAACTTCCCCAATCTTTTTCTTCATAACTAATATTGGAAATATCATCAAATGACAACTCGATATTTCTTTCATCTTCTAAATCATTCATCAACTCTTTTTCATCATAGCCATCATGACGAATCATTGTATTTTTTGATTTGATTAAATTTACCACTTGCCTTTGAGTAATGGCTTTCCACCAATTCATTTTTGATTCTGTTTTATGAATAAACATCAAATGTTTTTCAGTCAAAATCAGCATTCCTTCTTTTCCACCAATTGAAAAGAACTTTTTAGATTCTCTCCAGACTGAAACTAAATGCGCCTGAATTTCCTCACCAGGTTGCATATTGATTATTTTGTATGGGGTTGTTAAAAACTAATACAATTACCTTTTATGTAAGCCGTTTTGAAAAAAAAGATTGAATAAAATATTTTTGATAATAACTATGTCTATATTTTTAGCAAGTTTTGGAAATCAAGCATTTGCTCAAACTGTTAATTATCATGATCTAACTAATCCAGTAGTTATTTTGGAAACTAATTTAGGAAAAATTACTATTGGATTTTTCTATGACGATGCACCAAAACATGTTGAAAATTTTATTAAATTATCTTTAAGTGGATATTATGATGGAACTCTCTTCCATAGAATTATCCCTGGTTTTATGATTCAAGGTGGTGATCCCAATACTGTTAATGGTGATCCCAATACTTGGGGAATTGGAGGTCCTGATGAAAGATTAAACGCAGAATTTAACACAATAAAGCATAATCGTGGAATTGTTTCAATGGCAAGATCAGCTGATCCAAACAGTGGAGGTTCACAATTTTTCATAATTCATAAAGATTCTAACTTTCTTGATGAACAATATACAATATTTGGTAGACTAGTAACTCAAGAAAGTTTTGATACACTTGATAAAATTGCTGAAGTTCAAACAGAAACCAACGATAGACCTATAGATCCTGAAAAGGTAAGAATTATAAAAGCTACAGTTGCAAGTGAATCTGACATTCCAAATCTTCTTGTATTATCTGAGCCTGAACGAGTACAATCTATTGCAACTTCATCAACTGGGAATCAAAAATATGAGAGCACCGAACATGGAATTGCATTTAGTGTACCTGAAGGTTGGTTATTACAACAACCTGATAAAACTCAACCAAACTCTCCTGATGTAGTTGCTGTTGGACCAAAAATAGGTGAGATCAACCCAGTAATCTCCTTAACAGTACAACAAACCAATCAAAGAAGTCTTGATGACCTAATTTCTGAAAAAACTGAAACAATAAAACAAGTAGTTGAATCTGGAGACTTGAGTATAATTTCTCAAGAAAAAACAACTGTTCATGGTAATGAAGCATATGTAATTAATGCAGAAGGAAACTTTTCATCAAATGGCCAAACATATAATGTAAAATTTAGAGAAATTATGATTTATGACACTGAAAAATTTTACACTATTTCATATAGTAATGGAATAAATGAGTTTGATTCCCAACTCCCAAGATTTGAAGAAACAATTAATTCTTTTAAAATTTTAACCGAATCAAATGAAAACAATAATCTTTCTTCAAAATCCAATGAAACTCAAGGAGGCGGTTGCTTAATTGCAACTGCAACATATGGATCTGAACTTGCCCCACAAGTTCAACAACTAAGAGAACTTAGAGATAATACAATACTATCAACAGAGTCAGGAACAGTATTTATAACCGAATTCAATCAATTTTACTACTCATTTTCTCCAGTAATAGCTGATTTTGAGCGGGAAAATCCTGTTTTCAAAGAAATAGTAAAATTCTCAATTACTCCAATGTTATCTTCACTATTAATTTTAAATTATATCGATATCGATTCTGAAGAAGAAATGTTAGGATATGGTATAGGAATAATTGTAATGAATATGGGCATGTACTTTATGGCTCCTGTAATTATTGTGTATAGTTTAAAAAGAAAATTTCTGTAAATTCTAGATTTGTTTTTTCATTTTAAAAATTAATAAAATAAATTTATGAATTACCAAACATCATCTACTTCATCTAATACTCTGTATTCTTTTTCAGGTTCACGTCTCATGAATTTTAATCTAGAAATATCTCTATCAAAGAAAACATCTGCTGTCCAATCAAGAAATACTCTAAAACGCTTATCCCATGTGGGTATTTTTGACAAGTAAACATTTCTCCAAAGAAGCCATGCTACCATACCATGAATGTTCATTCCCAAAAATGTGGCAATCCCTGTTCTTTTTCCAATTATTGCCATCTGACCTTTTGATTCATAAACAAATTTTGTTTTTTCTTGATTTTTAATTAAAGAATAAAGATTTTTAGCTGCAATCTTTGCTTGAGCTTCTGCAATTTGAGCAGTAGGTGCAAAAGGTCTTTGAGTTTTTGGATCTAAAAATAATGCACAATCTCCTATTGCAAAAACTCCTGAAAAATCAACTACTTCTAGATTGTCATCAACAATAATTTTCCCCTTGTCTGTTTTGAATAATGATCTTTTGATAGTATTAACTGGAGTCACACCAGCAGTCCAAATCACAGTTTTTGATTGAATAGAACTTACCATTGAATCATCAATTGTATCTTTGTCAACATCTAATTTTTTCATCATAACTTCATCTCCATTAAAACTCGTCACAGCTGTTTGAAGCTTTATCTCAACTCCATGTCCAGTTAATTTTTCTTGTGCAAACTTTGCAAGACTTTCACTAAATCCAGGTAAAATATTTGGCAATGCTTCTAAAACAATTACACGAATGTCTTCTCTTTTGATATTTGGATAATATTTTCTTATATCCAAAAGAAGATCTATTAATTCTCCTGCCGTTTCTATTCCTGCAAAACCTCCACCTACAATAACAAATGTTAGGAGACTTTTCTTTAAAATTGGATTAGTTTCATTTTCAGCTTGCTCAAGCATATCAATAATTCTATTCCTTACAAGAACTGCATCATTGAGTGTCTTCATTTGGTATGCATTCTTTTCAAGATCACTCATTCCAAAAAAGTTGGTTTCACTACCTAATGCAACAACTAGAAAATCATAATGAATTGAAATACCTCTTTTGTCTCTACTTCCCCATAAATTTACAATCTTTCCATATGGATCAATGTTTTTAACTCTACCTTCGTAAAAAACTGCCTTTTTTGTAATTGTTCTAATTGGCATCACAATGTGCCTAGTTTCAATCATTCCAGATGCTACCTGAGGTAACATCGGTGTAAACAACAAGAAATTATCCTCGCTGACTAAAACAATCTCGATTTCTGAATCATTCTTAAAATATCCCTCCAATTTTCTCGTACATTCTAGGCCTGCAAAACCTCCACCTAAAATAACAATTTTTTTCTTGTTTCGAGCCATTTATCTTTCCCACAAAATTACTGAATATATCCTATGAGATCAATACCTGAAATGATATTATTATTTACAAAATTTTCAGGCTCTCATTATATCTGAATGTAAAATATCATAAGCCCTTGATGCATCCTTTTCATTTAGAATAATAATTATACTATCTTGGCTGAAAAATGCATTTACAAGCTCAATTCCATTTGCATGCAATACCTCGGCAACATAAGAAACCACATCTGATTGGTTTTGTGTATTAGGTATTGAGATTCTAATCTTTGCAAGACCGGTACTGAACATATCATCCCTACTTGGCACATTGCTGAAAATTTGTCTAATGTCCTCTAAATCTTCAGTAAGAAATCTAAAAGAATCAGATAATCTAAAAAACTCATAATTGTTTGTAATCTTTGAAAATTTGTCTAAAATGGCCATAGGATCCATATCATTTGATTCTTTGACTGAAAATTTAATGTCCATAATTCCATCAGTTAATGCCAATCTTGCATTTTTCAAAACTGATTCATCTCTGACCTCTTCTTTGATTTCAAATGAATCTGCATACCGCTTTATTGCAACTACTACTGTATTGAGATTGACCGAATTTCCAAGAATTTTTTCAATCTCTGGTTGAATCTTTACAGCTAATGCTGTATAGTTTATCAAATCCATTTTCATGCAGTCATAAATAGAGCGATTTCTAGTAATGATCTCTCTTACAACCTCGGGAATAGACATGCTTGCAACTCTCATTAAAATTCTTATAATATGTCAATTATAATAGGATTATGTAAGAAATCAAGGAAATTATAATAATCTTTATATAATGTCATATACATTACATAACATAGGTGAATATGACAATGTTCTTTGATAGTGAATTTGATAGAATCTTCAAGAGAATGTCAAACTCTTTTTTTGATATAGATGACATTTTTGAGGAATTCAAGGGTAATGGTTCTACCTCTGGTCCATATTATTATGGATATACAATGACCGTTGGTCCAGATGGAAAACCTGTTGTAAAGGAGTACGGAAATGTTAAACCAGGCCTTCTCCCAACTTCTGATACACGAGAACCAGTAGTCGATACAATTGTCGATGAAAAAGAAAAAGTAGTAAAACTCATAGCTGAGATGCCAGGAGTTGAAAAGACTGATGTCAAAATTGTTGTTGAAAATAATATTGTAGATCTTTCTGCAGAACATGATCAAAAGAAATATCATGTAAAAGTTCCAGTACAACAAAAAATTGATGAGAACTCTGCAAAGGCTTCTTACAAAAATGGAGTTTTGGAAATTCTCTTCAAGTTAATTGAAGAAGAAAAACCAAAAGGCAAAACGGTGGAGGTTGAATAAACCCCCCAAAATTTTTGAGGTAATGATATGAGTGAAATTATTGTAAGAATAGATGAAATTCCGCAGCAACATGTTAGAATGGGTAGAGCAATAATTGATCCAAAAATTATTGAGGATCAAAATTGGAGTAGCGGACAAATTTTAGAATTAACATATAACAAAAAAACACATGTAAAACTTTGGCCAGGAAATCCTGAAGAATATGGTACAGGAATTATAAAAATAGATGGAATAACAAGACAAAATATTGGAGCAGCAATTGGAGATAAAATCTCTATAAAATCTGTTGAAGCATTCAATGCTGAACAAATTACATTATCTCCAACTGAAAAATTAGCAATTGATGAAGAACAACTACATTATGTAATGATTAATTCATTCCAAAATCATGTGTTTACTGTACATGATTCAATTCAACTACAAAACCAAATGGGTGGAAAAATTCAATTTGTTGTAACTAATACAAAACCATCAAAACCAGTAATTGTTACTGAAAATACCGTATTCAAACTTGGTTCTATGACTAAAGCAGTTGATGCATCTGTTCCAAGAATTACATATGATGAACTTGGAGGCTTAAAGCGCGAAGTTCTAAAAATCCGTGAGATGGTTGAACTTCCAATGAGACATCCGGAATTGTTTGAGAAAATAGGTGTAGATGCTCCAAAGGGTGTATTGTTATATGGACCTCCAGGCACAGGAAAAACTCTTCTTGCAAAAGCAGTTGCAGGTGAAACTAATGCTCATTTCATCTCTCTTAGTGGTCCTGAAATTATGGGTAAGCACTATGGAGAAAGCGAAGAGAGAATTAGAGAAATCTTTACACAAGCTGAAGAAAATGCACCAAGTATTATTTTCATTGATGAGATTGATTCAATTGCTCCAAAAAGAGATGAAGTATCTGGTGAACTTGAAAAGAGAATAGTTTCACAATTGTTAACATTGATGGATGGTATGAAATCTAGAGGAAAAGTTGTAGTTATTGCTGCTACTAATAGACCAGATTCAATTGATCCAGCACTAAGAAGACCTGGAAGATTTGACAGGGAAATTGAAATTGGAATTCCTGATGAAGAAGGAAGATTTGATATTCTTTCAATTCATACACGTGGAATGCCAATTGATAAAAAAGTTGATCTTAAAGAAATCTCAAAGACTACACATGGATTTGTAGGAGCTGATTTGGAAGTATTAGCAAAAGAGGCTGCAATGATATCTCTACGTAAAATTCTTGATGTTGAAAAAATTGATCTTAGTGAGGAAAAAATTTCTACAGAAATTCTACAAAAAATAAAGATTACTCGTGATGATTTTATAGATGCACTAAAAGAAGTTAAACCTAGTGCACTCCGAGAAGTTCAAGTACAAATTCCAAATATCACATGGGAAGATGTTGGAGGACTGGATACTCTAAAAGAGGAATTACTTGAAGCAGTTGAATGGCCTATGAAATACAAAGAAGCATATGATTATGTAAATGTCGAAGCTCCAAAAGGAATTCTATTACACGGTCCACCAGGAACTGGTAAAACACTAATCGCAAAAGCTCTTGCAAAAATGACCGAGTCTAACTTTATCAGTATTAAGGGTCCTGAACTACTTTCAAAATGGGTAGGCGAATCTGAAAAAGGAGTAAGAGAAATTTTCAGAAAAGCACGACAAGCAGCACCATGTATAATCTTCTTAGATGAAGTTGATGCGTTAGTACCAAAAAGAGGTTCTGGAGAATTAAGTTCTCACGTTACTGAAAATGTTGTATCACAAATTCTAACTGAAATTGATGGTTTAGAAGAACTAAACAATGTATTGATTATTGGTGCAACAAACCGATTAGATATTGTTGATGAAGCACTTCTAAGACCAGGTAGATTTGATAGAATCATTGAAGTTCCTAATCCTGATACAAAAGGAAGACAACATATCTTTGAGATTCATACCAAAAAGAAACCACTTGCTAGTGATGTAAATATTACAAAACTAGTTGAACTAACTGATGGTTTTAGTGGTGCAGAAATTGCAGCCATTGCAAACAGAGCAGCAATAACTGCTTTGAAGAGATATGTCAGTGGAAAATCTCAAAATGTCAAAGATATCAAAATCACTCAAAAAGATCTGATTGATTCAATCGATAAGGTAAAGCCTCAAAAAAAGGAGGCTTCTATCCCTCAATCCATAAAATAGTCTAAATACTAAGAGAGATGACAAAAATTAATGAAACTTTATCTTGACTTTAACCCCTGCCAAGAGTGCAATACTATGATGACAGAACTAAGTAGTCCTGAGATGTTATTTGCTGATGAAAAAACTAGAGCAGATGAATCAGCAAAGTTTCTTCGACACCTGACATACAACCACAACGAAGTAGTTCAAGCAGTAATGGAAGATCTTCCTAAACAAAAGAAAGATCAAGAGCCTGATTTCTACAAATAATTCTCTTTTTCATTACTAGAAATTAGTAATCATATTCATATACAAAATTATTCTAGTTTGTCTTAGAAAATAAAATGAAAACTAGTCAAATTTTTGGTTTAATTATAATGATTCTCTTTACAAGTATATCATTTGTGTTTGCAATTGAAACAGAACAAGAACCAGAACCACCAGAAATGCCAGAGCCTTCTCCAGAACCAGAACCAATTCGGATGCCAGAACCAGCACCTGCCCCTGCACCATTTCCGGGAGAAACTGAATCAGAAAAGGTAAAACGATTAACTGAAGAAAATGATAAACTAAAACAACAAAATACCAATCTTCAAGGAGAAATATCTACTCTAAAAAATGAAAAGCAAAGATTACAAGAAAAGATATCAGAACTAAATGATACTATTGTAAGTCTTAAAGAAATCACAATGGAGCAAATACGTGTAATTATAGATTTGGCAAACAGACTAAAAGATGTATTATTTGAAAAAATATTTTCTCCTACAATTAACTTGTAGGATTTTTTTTGAATAATCTACTCAATTGGCTTTAATGTTTTCTTAATCAAGACCACTCTGTTTCTTATTGTAACATCGCTTACTCCAGATTCTACTGAAAATTTCTTTTGACTAATTTTTTCACCATTTATTATACATGCAAGGTACAATGAAGCAGCAGCTTGTGCTACGGGGTGTTTTCCAGCAGTAATATCTTCTTTCTCACATCGTTTTAGTATATCAAATGCATCTCGTTTGGTTTTTTCTTTCAAATTCATATTGTTTGAAATTTTTGAGATAAACGATGAGGTGTTGTATTGATTTAGACTCAATTCAAGCTTTTTGATTATGGTTCTCAAATCTCGAGAAAGTATTCTTCTTTCAACATTTCCAGCACCAGCAATATCATCTAATGTCCTGGGTATGTTATTTTCTCTACATGCTGCATACAACGAGGCTGAAACCAATGAAGCCATTGTTCTTCCTCTAGTTAATTTTGCATTAACTGCTTTTCTGTAAATATAGGCAGCATTTTCGACAACATTATCTGGGATTCCTAACTTTGTTTTCATTCCATGAAGTAATGTAAAGGCCTTGCTTAATGCAACAGTCTTTCTTGATTTACTTCTTTGATCCCATATTCGTAATCTATTGAATTCATATTTTGTTTTATTAGATAATGCTTTTCCAGTAGAATCTTTATTGGTACCAATTACAGTTGATAATCCTTTATCATTCATTGTTAATGATGTTGCAGGACCTGTTCTTGCTAACTTCATAAAGTCTTCCTGAGTGTAACCATTACTTTCATATGATGCATCAGACATGTTTTGCACTAGAATAAGACCGCAACCCCCACAAACAATTTCTCCTCTTTCAGAATCTGTTATTGCAGGATAGGTTTTGCAAGTATCTAGTTCACACTTAACATCATAATCATTTGAATAATTTTCTAACACTACTAATAATTATTAGTGATTATCAAATAAAAGGAAATTGTTTCAGGCAATTTTGTATTAAAATCATAACATTGCAAACCAAAAATTCCTAGAATTTCTTTAAAATTATCTTGTTAATTATAATACAATACACATTGTAATAAATGTTAAAAATGAAAAATAATTTTTTTGAAAAATCTATTTTCTTATTGATTCTAAAGAATGTCCACGGTTTGTAATCATTTGAGTTACTGCTTCAATTGTATAATCGATTCCATGTTCTTCTTCAAAATGATTTCTTAATTTTTCAATTAGTCCTACAGTTTTTTCTCCATCTAGGATAAATTCACACTCAAAACCATAGTCGTCACATCTTAGTTTAAGGGTCATTTAGTCTGGAAAAATATTGAACCTATAAAAACCATAGACTTGTATCTCAAACCAAATCTGAATTAGGCACAAATTAGTCTCAAATTCCTCCAAATAGCACTAATAATGTCAGTTAATTTGTATGATGTAGATGAAAGGTTTAGAATTTGTTTTTCTTGCAGTAGGTTCTGTACTTGGAGCATTTCTAAGATACAAAATTACTGAATCTCCATTACTATTCAATACCTTACCTGTCAATGTTTTGATAGTCAATGTTGTTGGCGCATTTATCCTTGGGGCATTTGTAATACTATCAGAACAATGGAATCTTGATGGCAGATATTCTTTGTTTGCCGCAGTAGGATTTTGTGGATCACTTACTACAATGTCATCGTTTGCACTTGATTCTAGTAATCTTCTTGAAAATAATCATTATGGATCACTTGCAATCAATGTTGTTACAAATATTGGTTTATCAATTACAGCATTAATTGGAGGAAAATCCTTAATGAGTGCAATAATTAATAATTAATAGAAATGGTCTACTCATATCAAGTTGTAAAATTTCAAACAATATCCTTTGTTCAAGGAACTCATTGGTCACAATCAGTTGGTGAAAAAGGAATTCTATACAAATCCCTCAAAGACCCATTTTCAAAGATTATTGTTCAATCATCTAATGGTTCAAAAAAACTATACCATGTACCAAAAGATAGAACAGTTGTTGTTACTAATGACACTGTTCATTTTCTAGGCGAACTGGCTTGACTATGTAAAAAATTTGTCTACTTGATCTCTGTACTTTAGAGCAATCTTTCCAAAATCTGCAAAATCTTCTGCAATCGGATATTTCATTTTCAATGCAAATTGATTTACAAATACAGATAACGCACTGCCAATAATTAGACTGTAAACTCCATCAGCTACATTATTTGAATATGGAAATGCAACTTTGATAAATGGCAAGTATGTCTCAGTCTGGGAAATCATTAACTTGATATGTTTTTCAACATACTCTTCAATATCAGCCGGAATAGCCATTATTCTTATTTGAACTGATTTCTTATAAATAGAACTTTAATTCTTAGGCATGATAAATTCCAAAATCTATAATTTTCAAAAAAGAATCCCTTCTTACTAGATTTACCTTACAATTTGAGCTAGATACTTTTCCTTTCCCTTTCTACTTCTAGGTAAACATCGTAGTTGACTTTTACAGCAAGGACAAACAATCCCATCAACTTCTACAAATATCTCACAATAATTACATCTTTTCTGTCCAGCTGCATATCTACCAATCTGTGAGGGTTTGAGAGCCTTGTATTTTTTGCATTCACCTACACAATAAGCCATCAATGATTAGTAAAATTATCAAAAAGATAAAACGTTTGATTGCACGCACTCACTTTTATGAAATATTATAAAATAAAATTTATACCACTAATTTCATTTTTTATTATTGGTTGAATTAGACAAGAAAGTATTTGGAAAAATAACCACTAAAGAAATTATTGGTGCTGAGCCACCTGAAATACCTGATACCAAAGATAATCTTGAAAAAGAACTTGCAACTTTACTTTCAGAACTAGAATCATCCTCAAAAGAGAACCTTGAAAAATTACTAGAAGAGCAAAAAATTGCTGAAGATCACATTAACACTAGACCTGGTGCAATGGCTTTGGCTCAGAACAAAATAAAACTATTCAATGAATATAGTAAAAAATACACTCAAAGAATTAAAGAAAAACTAGAATCTTAGAGTTTCTTTTTTGGTCGTTTTTTACTAGATTTTTGTTTTTTCCTAACTAGTAAAGATATGATAGCCCCTGCAGGAATTCCTATAATTGTTCCAAGACTCACATAGGGAGCAATAAAGAAACTACCAATCCAAATTCCTCCATCTGTAGTTAATTCCATAAACGTTCTAGGTCGCAAAACCACTGAAACTGTCTGTGAATCTTCTTTGTCTAATCCTATATCATCAGTATATGTTACAATGATTTGAAATGGAAGTTTGTATTCTGTATTTACTTCATCAATTGGTGAAATGATTTGAGATGTAATTGCTACCGGCGTATTTTTTTCTATTTTTGAGAAAGAATGCAGCGTTTCTCCTCTAAATTCAATGTCTTTTGGAGGAATTATTTTTATTCTGACATTTGTAATATCAATGTCTTTTGATAATACTTCGATCTCAATTGGAAACTCTGCATTTGAAAAAATTGATTCAGGCATTTTTGTGTGTATAGTAACACTTGGATCTTCTTTTATTGTGATTAGAATTGCAATGTCGTGAAAAAATGGAGGTTGTGGTATTTCATTATTTGCAACAAGAACATGAGAATATTTTAAATTCAGAAAATGAATCCCAAGACTAACATCATTAGGAATTTGTAAACTGATATTTTCACCATATGATCCTCCCTGAGCAAGTTTATCTAAAGTAATTCTATCTGCAGGCTCTATGATTAGTGCAGGTATTGCTGATAGTGAAAATCCAAATGAAATGTTTTCTTTATTTTCCCATCCATTATTTTTAATTAAAATTGAGATAACTCCCTCTCTTCCAACCACTATCTCTTCAGGATATGTAATTTGAATATCCATCCCTCCTTCCAGATTCTGCGTAATGGTCTCTGCATAAATTTCTGGAAACAAAACAAAGACTCCAACAAGTAGTGGAATAATCCAAATAAACTTCATGCTTAGAATTATCCAATAATGACTATTCAGTATTATTATTAGCCTCAAATTTGGTATGAAATTTCAAGAAAAAAACTTGTTGATTCATAAATACCATGAATTCTAGGATTCTAGAAATAATCATAGTAAGTAAAGGTAAAGATCTGTGTCCAAGATGTGCACAGGGAAAACTAGTTACTGATAATGAATCAGGAGAAATGTTTTGCTCAAAGTGTGGATTTGTAATTACTGAAAAACTACAAGAAGCAGGACCCGAATGGAGATCCTTTACCCAAGATGAAGGTGGAAATAAGGTAAGAGCTGGTGCACCAACATCACTCACAATGCATGACATGGGTCTTGCAACAATTATCAATCCTGTAAACAAAGACGCATCTGACAAACCACTTACATCATCAATGAAAAGTACAATTGAAAGACTAAGAACTTGGGATAGTAGAAGTCAAGTTCATGAACCAGTTGATAGAAATTTCCGACAGGCATTTAGCGAATTAAACAGACTAAAAGATAAACTAACAATTTCTGATGCAGTAATTGAGAAAGCGGCCTATATTTACAGAAAAGCACTAGAAAAAGGTCTAATTCGAGGTCGTTCCATTTCAGCTTTAATAGCATCAGCTCTTTATGCTGCATGTCGTGATACTGAAACTCCAAGAAATCTTAAAGATGTAGAGCAAGCAGCTAACATCAAAAGAAAAGATATTGCAAGATGTTACAGATTACTAATCAAAGAACTTGATTTGAAGATGCCAGTAACTGATTCAATTCAATGTGTTGCAAGAATTGCAAGCAGGATTGGAATTGCTGAGAAAACAAAAAGATATGCAACAAAGGTGCTTAAAATGGCTCAAGACAATGAGATTTCAGCTGGAAAAGATCCATGGGATTGGCTGCTGCTGCATTGTATCTATCTTGTGTGAAAAACGGTGAGGATAAGACTCAACGTGATATTGCCGAAGCTGCAAATGTTACTGAAGTAACTATAGAAACAGGTACAAAGGGCTCAAAGAATCACTAGATCTATAATCTATTTTCTTTGAGAATCTTCATTTGATTTAACAAATCCACCTTCAACTGATTCAGGAGGAGGAATCTTTTTTGATTTTCCTAACCCAATTGTTGTAATAATTACTGATGATAAAATGATAAAGAAAACAATCTGTGGATATGCTTCTGCATTTGATATGCCCATAGTAATTGGATACGTAGCAAGTACTGCAGCAGCCAGTCCCCTTGGAATCATAGCATTTGTTACTGCCCTATCTAAAAGAGAAAATCTCTTGGTTAGAGTTACTTTGCCAACAAATATTCTTCCAAAATAAACAGCAATTGTAATGAAAATTCCAAATATGAGATACTCTACTTGCCCAAAACTTGCCATCAATCCTACAAACACAAAAAAGAAAGATCTTACCAAAAATGTTAATTGGTTATGTGTAGGATCATCCATCTCAATTTTTGGTAGCTTAAACCTGAGTATTTTTGAAAGATGTCTTTTGTTTCCAATCATTAAACCAAACACTAGAGCTGTTAAAGCACCGGACTCTCCAAAAGAATTTGCCAAGAAAAATAAAACAAATAAAATACCTAATGTCAACATGTATGCGTGCTGAGCATTTCCAAACTTTGTTGAAACATACATCCAAGGAATTCCTACACCAAATCCAAGTACTAAGCCTACAATAACTGCTCTTCCAAGAGTTTCTTCCAATGTTTGCAGATCAAAATGTCCTGCAAATACTGCTTCAAATAATATGAATGCAATAATTGTAGCTAAAATATCAGTTAGTGCAGATTCAAAACTTAACATAGATTTGGTTTCTTCGGAAATTTTGATATTTCTGACAAGACCAAAAACAATTGCAGAACTACTTCCACCAACAATTGAACCTAACAAAATACTTTCTAACCATAACCATCCTAAAGCAAAATGAGCAGCAAATGTAATCATGGCAACAGATAAGATGAAACCTAAAACTGCTAGTGTTACTGAAAAATGTGCAGTTCTTATAACATGTTTGATGTCAAGATTCAATCCCCCATCAAACATGATAATTATTAGTGCAAGTGCTGCAAAGTATGGAACTACTTGGATAACGGCTTCTGGTTGAATTAACCCAAAAACTGGTCCTATTATCACTCCAAGAATCATCAAAAATGCTACATCAGGAATTCCTGTTTTTTTGAAGAATGCCTCTCCTGCAACTCCAAGAAAAATTACAACACCTGCTGCAAGTAAAATAACATGAGCTGAAGCAATTGGCCCATCTTGAATAGATAATGTACCTATAGAATCCTGTAATTCTGTAAGTTTATCTAAAATTGAACTTGAATCAAAATTAGATAATGGAATAAAATCTTCCATTTGCCCTCTAAACAACTGCAATACCGATAAAATTATGGGATTCATTTATGATTAGAACTATACTTTTCCAGAAGGAAATTAAATCAGATTTATTTGATAATTTTAGCTCCTTGATTGATTTTAGATACACATTAAATCAACAATGACAATAGATTTCTTACTTGAGTGCCACAAATCAACTACGTGCTGATCATGATCAAGTTCGTCGTTTGGAAAAAATAGTGTTCAAATGTTCTGATGAACTCTATAAAGGAACAAAAATCCCATTTTCAGACCTGACAAAAATCACCATAGTTATTTCAGAATTTATCGATTCAATTCATCACTCAAGAGAAGAAGATTCGTATTTTCCATGTGTTGCAAGCTATGATACTCTAAAAGAAGAAATTCGAAAATTTATGATAGAACATGAATTTGGAAGGAATATTGCCCGACAAATATCACATTATCTAAAAAGATGGAAAGATGGAGAAGATGCACAAGAACCAGTATCAAGATATTTGAGAACATATGCTATATTCCTCAATGATCATCTTAACAAAGAAAACAAATTCTTTGATGATGCAGAAGCAAATGTATTATCTAAAGAAGAAGAAATTGAAATGTATGAACAATACAGATCAGTATTTGCAATAGTAAAAAAAGTCGATGAAATGATTAAAGAGATTGATTATTTAGAAAACCAACCTTGGGCTAAAAATTAACGTAAGCTCTTTATGGGTTGTTTTGATATTTTTATTAATGAAACCTTTTGTTCTTTGGATGACTGGTCTTCCTTGTTCAGGAAAGACTACAATCGTAAAAGACTTGCAAAAAGATATTCCAAATTTGGCAATGCTTGATGGAGATGAACTACGAGAATGGTTCTCCCCAAAAGACTTTTCAAAAGCAGGACGTGATGAGCATAACAAAAAAGTTGCTTATTTGGCTAAGCTTTTGTTAAATCATGGCGTTCCAAGTGTAGTATCTCTAGTTTCACCATATTCTGAAAACAGAAAAAACGCTAAAGAAATTATTGATGCTGGTAATCAGTTTGCAGAAGTTTATGTAAAATGTTCACTTGCAAAATGTGAAGAAAGAGATGTCAAAGGCATGTATGCCAAGGCAAGAAAAGGAGAAATTAAGGGCTTTACAGGAATTGATGATCCCTATGAGGCTCCTGAAAATGCTGATTTGGTAATTGATACAGAAAACGAATCTCTTTCAGATAGTGCAAACAAAGTAAAGGACTTTCTTAAAGAAAGAAACCTACTCTAATTTTTTAAACTCTTCAATAATTTTATCATGAATTAATCCATTTGTTACCAAAATTCCGTTTTGGTGATAAACCTCTTTGTTGTTGTATGTGATATCATTTCCTAACATGTCTGTCATTTTCCCTCCAGCTTCTAAAATTATACAATAAGAAGCAGCAGAATCCCACTCTTTCATTTTATTTGTAGTTGTAATATATGCCTCAGCTTCTCCTGAGCTAATTTTTCCTACCTTTAATGAGCTACCAATACTAGTAAAATCTTCAATACCTAATTTTTGGATAAACAATTTTTCTTTATCAGACAAGTGATGTCTTGAACCAACTGTTCTACATTTTGAAAGATCTGAAACTTTTGTTACAGTTATTTTCTTCCATTCATCATTAGAATATCTAAATGCACCACTTCCTTTTTGTGCAACAAACAATGTTTTTTCTGTAGGCCAACCAATAACTCCAAGAATTGGTTTTTTATTTTTAATTAGTCCAATCATAATTGTAAATTCACCTGTTTTATCAATAAAATCAGAAGTTCCATCAAGCGGATCTACTATCCAAATAGTATCTTCTGATAATCTACTAAGATCATCATTATCTTCTTCAGATAATATCGGATGTTTTGTTTGTGAAAGAATCTCTTTGATGATATCGTTGCTTTTAATATCTGCTTCTGTAATTGGGGAATTATCGCTTTTTGTAAATGACTCAAAATCTCCTTGATAAATTTCTAAAATTACTTTACCTGCCATTTTAACAGCCTTGATAGCAATTTCTAATTCAGGAATCTTGTCTATTATTGGAATATCTTTCAATTGAAATACCTAAGTTGTAAGTTCTGGTTTTAATGTCCAAGCAACTCCTAGAACAATAAATGGAATTGACATAATTCCAATTATTCCAAGAATTGTATTAAATTGTGATTCTGAAACTTCTGGATTATTCACTATCCATGGTAGCGGTAATGTAATAATCACCCAAATTATCCCTAAAAGTATTATCAATTTAGCTTTTGATTTTCTATCTTTCATCATTTTTTGTACTTCTGTGGTATATTAAATTCATGTGAATTCATTTAATTGATTCTCCTCCATCCACAGCAAGAATTGCTCCTGTAGTCCAAGAGGCATCATCTGACGCAAAATACAATACTGCTTTTCCTACTTCTTCAGGTTGACCAATTCTGCCTATTGGGTGTTCGTTATCCATGAATTCTTTATCTTTTTGAGTTTTCAAAAATGGTTTTGTCATATCTGTATCTACTACTCCAGGGCAAATACAATTTACACGGATCTTATCTTTAGCATATTCAAGTGCCCAACATTTTGTTAGCAAAATCAATGCAGCTTTTGCTGCAGAGTATGCATCAGCATTAAATCCTTGATATGCCTTTAATCCTGCATCTGATGAAATATTAATTATTGAACCTGATGTTTTTTGTAGATATGGAATTACCTCCTTGGTAAATCTAAACTGCCCAGTAAGATTTACATCTAAAACCTCATTCCATTCATCTTCATCAATATCATGTAGTTCCTTAATTTTTGGAAAAATTCCAGCATTATTTACAAGAATATCTATTTTACCAAATTTCTCAATTGTTTTTTCTACTACATTTTTCACATCATCCTTGTTTCTGATGTTAGCTACAATACCTATTGAATTTGGAATCTCTGATGATGCTTTCTCTAATGTTTCTTGATTTTTTGCTGTAATCACGACCGTTGCCCCATTTTCTGATAAAATTTTTGCAGTAGCTAATCCTATTCCACGACTTCCACCTGTAACTAGCGCAACTTTTCTAGATAATCTCATTAGTTTTTAGATAGAAAATCGTAATTTATATCCCAATTGACTCACAATTAGGCATAAAATATTTTATAAAACACATAAAATTTTTATAAAATTTTATAAAAAATTTTAAATACTTAAAGTTAGTATAGTAATTAATGTCAATAGATAAAATTTCTATCGACTAGTATTGCGTAACCCCGCAGAACGAAAAAGGTAATCAGACATTTAGCATCTGAGAAAGAGAGGAAATCTCTCAAAGTTCTGCAATAAAGTGGTTTACGCCTCTTTTAATTTTGTAAAATATCTACAGACACAGAACCCAATGTATTCCCATTTGGATTAATCATAATTGAAATTTCTTGTTTTTCAGAAATCAAAATTTCTTCTTGTCCGATATATTTCCATGTAAAATATTCAGAGATTCCTGTTTGGTGTGATGTACTTTCAAGCTTAAAATCTTCAGAAAAATCAAAATCTTCCCCATTTAATGTAATTGATAAAATTTCTGGACTACTCCCATTTGGAACAAATCTAAATGAATACTGACCTTCATCAATAAAAAATGAATTTCTATAAACTCCGTCAGAATATAAAGTATGATCTGCAAGAGTTACATGAAACACAACATTGTTTTTCTCTATAGATTGATCTGATGCAAAATTTATTAGAAAAATACTAATGGCAACAACTATCGGAATTATAATAATTTTTTTGTTCACTAAAACAAGTTCTAGAACCCATTAATCTTAAAGATTTTAGACCTAATAAGTAGAGTTTTCAGAGGTTACATCAATTTAATGTCAATATAACTATAATCCTGATTCCTACAGTAAAAAATAATCTAGCCTCAAATGGTGTTGATATATAGTATTTAGTTTTAGTTAGTAAAATTTAATGTACTGTTAATCATTCTTTACACCTGAGATTAAGTACATATTCTAAAACCAATCTCAATGCCTAACTTATCAAAAGATTGGTCAAAGCAACCACAGCCAACTATATCTGAAAAAATTAATGATACTATCAAACCTAAAGGTGCATTAAAACCAAGAGTTCAGGATGGAATTAAAAAAATTAGAATTCAAATTAAAAAATTAGATACAATGTTAACAAACTTACAAGAACGTGATGCTAAACTATTTCAAAGAATTGTAGATGCAACACAAAAACATGATACTCAAACTACCAAAATTCTAGGAAATGAATTAGCTGAGGTAAGAAAGGTTACTAAAATTTTAAGTGGTGCTAGAATAGCATTAGAACAAATTGAATTACGATTAACTACAACTAGTGATCTTGGAGACACTATTGTAACAATTATGCCAACAGTGGGTCTGATGAAAAATCTAAAATCTTCACTTGGCAAAATAATGCCTGGTGCTGAACAAGAAATCGGCCAAATGGCAGAAATGCTTGGAGGATTTATGACAGATAGTTTCTCAGGTGATTCCGCATTTGGAATAGATGCAACTACTACTGCCGAATCTGAGAGCATTCTAAAAGAGGCTGCTGCTGTTGCAGAAAGTTCCACAGGAGAAATGTTTCCTTCAGTTCCTACAAGTACTCAACAAGCAACTAGTACAAAATTCTATTAATTGTAAAATTTTTAATCAGTTAATGATTCTCTGGATTCTTTAATTCTTTTAACCCTGTTACCTTCATCATCAATTACTTTATCAACACCTGAAAGTTTCTCTCTTAAACTATTGATGATTGTGCCCACCTCATCAGCCTCATTTTCTACCTGCTGTCTCTTATTGGCAAGTTCCTTAATTCCTCTATTTTCCTCGTCTATATACTCACTAACTTTTTGAAGTTTTTCTTTAAGATTCTTAATATCTACTGATTCTTCTTCAATGTCTTTTTCAAGCAATGTTCTCTTATCTTTTAGATTTTTAATCATTAAACCGACATAATCTATTGCTTCTTCTAATTTTGCACGTTTTCCCATCAACTCCCCGATTCCAATCTCACTTGCAGATTCAATTGTTGAATTAGATTCTATAATTTCAGAATTTTCATTTTCTTTTTCCATTTCTCCACCCTCTTCATTTTTGAATTTATCAAACATTTTATGATTTTCTTTTCAAAATGGGAATAAAAAGTTATTATGAATCTCAAAGCTGACCTTGTGAATGATTTTTATTCAATTTAAGAAAAAAATGATGATTATCTCATAGATATTGAATTTCTAAATTATTGGTTAAAACCATTAGATTTTTCTGAATTAATACTTAATTCTCCAATCTGTAAAAGCTTGATATTTTGTTCTGTCTCAGGATTTTTTAAACCAGAAATCATAAAGGAAATAGCAAATACATTTTCTTCACCTGTTTCTGCTATTTTTCCAGAAAATATGACTCTGTAACTTAGATCCTTATCAGAGTCTATCTCATGCATTACCACATGAGAATCATTGGATTTTCTACTTAATTCCAAGTTAAACTCTTTTTCTTCAAGATTTAACACACCATTTGCAGTAATCTTCCATAGATTTTCTCCAACTTTTGATGCTTTTCCATCAAAAAGGACGATTCCTGAGTGATATGCCTTATAATTTACATATGCCCAACTAAATATTTGATCTTCAAAAGATAGCAGTCTCTACATGTCCTCTTCTGAAACATCAGTTGGTAAAACATAATGTTGAAGTTTTAACTTTCCATCTATTACTTTTTCAGTTAGAATTGTCCAAAGTCTATCTTTTTTCACATTTTTTGAAATCTTTATCTTTTCCTCTTGACTTTCTTGTGATTCTGCAAATGAATAGTTTACAGATAATGTTGAAGCAAGAAGCATCAAAAGAATGAGTATTCCTTTAATAGTTCTTTTTCGAGGTTTTACCATGAGTAGACATTGCTTGAATGATAGTTTAGGAACGGCTAGGAAACATCCTGTTCCTTATATACAAAATTTCAACAAAATATCCAAAAATCTACCAAAATTCACTCAATTTTACAAAAACATGAAAAATAAGATTTTTTTAAAGAAAATCATCTTTTTCTAACCAATTTTTTAGGTGTACATTTTTCCAGAATTTTTCTTCCCGCATCCATTTTCACAAAAAATCATCATTTTTTTTACTGAAATGGGTGTTCCGCTTTGTGTTCCGCTATGAAGTTTCAAAATGTTCCTCATAAACTAAGTAGTTCTATACTAGAGCATGTTAAAACAACAATACAGGTCCGAAATGGGCATAATGGGTGATATCTTAGACGTTACCGCCGATGGCGGTCGTAATGGAATCATTGTATCTGCAATCTCTCGCAAAGCCAACCTGTCTCACTATGCAGTACTAGACAAATGTGAGAAACTAGTAGAAGCTGGCTTAGTCGAATCCGTCAAAAATGATAGGAATAGGGTCTTTTTGATTACCGAAAAAGGACTCCAATTTTTCCAGGAATTTAAGAGGTTTCAGGGACTAGTAGAAAGCATGAATCTAAGGTATTGATCCAATGAATCCTGAAATCGTACCAATTCATAGGAAAGAGTTTCTTCGAGAAGATGGAATGCTTTTTGTAAGGACTGAGGGTATCCTCGAAACAATGGTTAAAGCACCTTTGATAATTGCTAGCTTAATCGTTGTTGCTTTAGCAATGCCTATTCAGACCTCATTCAGCTCTACTCGATCTCTTGATCTCATACTTTATTCAGATGGTTCTGCACATGTATCATCACAATTAGACGTGGATCCTTTAGATCCCGATTTTGAGGTTAATCTATTTGGTCCCTCAATTGATAATTTTGTAGCAGTTGGTGAAAATGGATTTTTACTATCTAGTGAAATAATTGATGATAAAGTAACTATCGATACTTTTGGAACATCTTCTATTACAGTTGATTATGATATTCATGACTTAATTTCCAAAGAAGGAAGAGTTTGGACTTTTTCCCTTGATTCACCAACTGATTATTCATTACTAATGCCACAAAACTCTATAATTGTTGGCATGAATGCATTACCATCAAATATGATTATAATAAATGATCAAACACAATTGGAACTAAGTACTGGTTTATCAGAAATTAATTATATTCTTGGAACTACAAACCCACCAGTAACAAACCCACCAGTAACAAACAATGAACAGTCTACCCTTGATTTTTTTACAATTTCAATTATTAGTATCTCCATTACAGCTGCTGTAGTTGGAGCAATTACTGTGATTAAAAGAAAACAAACAAAATCATTACCTGTTATACAAAATGAAATTACTGAATCTGAAACAAAGACTAACTTCCATGATCCTGAAACCATTTTCAATCTTAGACCTGAAATGCGTGAGGATGATAAAGAAATTATAAAATTTATTTCTGAAAATGGTGGGCAAGTTTTAGAAAGTGATTTAAGAAAAAAATTCCTTCAACCAAGAACTACCATGTGGAGAACAGTTAAACGACTAGAAAGACAAGGAGTAATTGAAATTGCTAAAAAAGACTTGCAAAATCTTGTTAAACTAAAAAAAGAATTGGAGGAAGAAGAATGAAAACTATAGTAACCTTCGGATTATTCATTTTAATTGCTAGTATGGTTCTTGGTGGGGCTACAAGTAATGTTTATGCCCAAGATGATTTGACAATCCTTCTAAAACTTGCAAAACGTGCACAAAACCAAGTTCAAAATCAAATTTCTTCTGAATCTCCAGATAAAATAAAAAGATTATTTGAAGAAGGGGTTCAAAATGTCAATTCACTCGAAAAAACAATTAGAAATAATGATGTTGATTCTGCAAAAAAACATTTTCTTACTGCAATGAAGATTTTTACTCAAATTTCTAGACAATCAACATCATCAGATGTTCCTACGAAAGAATCAACATCTGAAGTTGCAGCAAAAACAGCATTAGATTCTGCAAGATCAAGTATTAAAGATCCATCAAATAATCTTCAAAGATTACAAGTTTATGTAAATAGTCTAAAAACGATTGCTAAAAAACATAATGCCTCAATTGACTTTTCTGATCTTGATGAATTATTTAGATTATCTAAACAACAAATTAATGATAATCAATTTGCTTTAGCATTAGATACACTTCAGAAAATTAAAGAAATCATTGTAGAAGTTAATAAAGAAATTCGAGATGAAGCATCAAAACAAGAATCTCAACGTGCTAAAGAATATGCTCAAAAATATCTAGAACAATTAGATAGATTAATTGAAAATGCCAAAAAACAGGACGTATCCGATGAAATAATCAAAAAATTAGAAAATGCCCGAGAAAATCTCTCATCAGCAGATAACCCAAATGATATAATCAAAGAAATTAGAAAAATCTTGTCAATAAAGAAACAGTTTGAATTAACAAAAAATGATAGACTGGAATCTAGAGTATTACAAGTTGAAAAAACCATATCTAGATTATCTCAAATGGATATAGTAGATCAAGATGATTTGGCTAATGCTAGAGATACACTTCAAAGCATTAAACGTGATTTGTATGATGGAAAATTTGATACTGCTAATGAACTTTTGAGAGATTTGGCAAAACAATTACAAGAAATTAAAAATTCTCTCTGATGCTCATCATAAACTTCATATACATTTTCTAAGCAACATTGAACATGGCTTCTAAAGCAATCATAGTTGGAGTAGGTATCCCTATGATTATTGTTGGTGCTTTGATGGCTTGGTTATGGGCTCCATTAGAAGGAATTTATCAAAATCAAGTAGAACTTGTTGGAAGCACTATTGGAATTTTGGGAGTGGTGTTTTTCATCTCTGGATTATTTTATACAAAAGAACCTGTAATGCATTAGAAACTCATTGAATAAATAATGAAAAAAATTACGATTATTACTTGAAAGTAAGATTATTTGAGATATTTACATCCGTTGAAGGTGAAGGAATTCTTTATGGAACAAAGACTCTATTTGTGAGACTTGCAGGATGTCCTTTTACTTGTTTTTATTGTGATACTAAAGAATCTCTTCCACTTGACTCTGGAACAGAATATACAATTGAAGAAGCTAATCAACTAATTGACACTAATCTTAAAAGCCAAACTTACAAAGTAAATTTTACCGGTGGTGATCCACTAATTCAACATCAAGCAGTAGCATTACTTGCAAAACATATTCAAGATAAAAAAATCCCAACATATCTTGAATCATCATGTTTTGACATTGATAGATTTAATCATGTGTTACCATTTATTGATATTGTCAAAATTGAATTTAAAACAAAAGACTCTGATTTTATAGATTCTAAACATTATGAAAAATTAATTGGCCATACAACGAAATGTCTTAAATCATCTATCCAAGCAAAAAAAATAACTTATATCAAAATTGTTGTTAGCTCTAAAACTAAACTAGATGAATTTAAAGAATTAATAAATCAAATTTTTAAAATTGTTTCTAAAGATGATATAGATGGATTTATCATTCAACCAACATATGGTATTTCTGAACCATCATTAGAACTATTATTGAATTTGTATGACATTGTATATCCTCATTATATTGATGTCAAAGTAGTTCCTCAATTACACAAATTTATTGGAGCTCCATAACGTTAGCACCTGTTAAAAATCTAATTAGGTTCAAATACTAGAAAAATGCTGTGAAAATATACATGGACAAAGAACGTGTAAAAAAACTTGTTAGAGAACTAATTATTGAAATTGGTGAGGATCCTACACGTGAGGGTTTACGAGAAACTCCAGATAGAATTGCAAGCATGTACAAAGAAATCTTTGGCGGATATGACTCTGATTCAGAATTATCTGTACAATTTTCAGAAGATTCTGATGTAGTAATTGCACGTGATATTCAATTTTATTCAATGTGCGAACACCATATGTTACCATTTTTTGGAAAAATTCACATTGCTTATTCCCCAAATGGGAGGGTTTTTGGTATTTCAAAACTTGTAAGATTGGTTGAAAAATTTTCAAAAAGACTACAAATCCAAGAGCGATTGACCAAGAATATTGCAGATGAATTATACGCTCAAGGCGTAAAAGGCGTTGTTGTTTTAGCTGATGCAGAACATCTTTGCATGAAAATGCGTGGTGTTAGAAATGATGCAACACTTTCCTCATCAGCATTTAGAGGAATTTATGAGAAAAAAGAAGAAAAAGCAGGAATAATGACACTCATTAGAAAACGTGCCTCAGACTCTTCTTTCTAGGCTTATACTGAAAAATTAAATAATCAACATATTTGATTACCAGCATGGGAGTAAATCCATATGTCCACATTCCGAAAGAATCTTGGCCAAGCTGGACATGGTATGCAATAGAATGTGTAATTGTTTTAGCAATTTCTATGGTAACATCAAGTAAAATTACTGATTCTATTGAAGGACTTGACCCACAAACACAAAACTATCTGTTTATGGGAATTGTAGGATTAATCTTCTTAGCTTGGTATATTGGAATAAGAGGTTTTATTCTAAAAAAGAAAATTCTTCGAAACAAATACTAGAATTATTTAAAATATTTTGTTTTGTCAATGATACCAGCTTTTTCAAATGCAATTTTTCTATTATTACAAGATTCACAAATCCCACAATGATATTTTTTATTTGAATAACAACTCCAAGTATTAAAAATAGAATCTCCTAATATTTTCATTCCAGATTTTAGCAAATCACTTTTTGATAATCCCTCACGGTAAGGAGACCAAATTTCTATATTTCTTCGTAATCTTGATTTAATTCCATCAATCTCACCCTGATTAAATGCGGCTTCAAGTTTTTTAGCAAAAATTGGTCTACAATCAGGATAATGTTTGTCTCCAGTATGTGCACCATATACAACTAATTCTGCATTAAGTGTAAAAGCCCAAGCAGATGCAATTGATAGAAATACAGCATTTCTAATTGGTACTACTATTGAATACTCAAATTTGCTTGGAATTTTCTTTTTTGAACTAGTTAAAACATTAGAATCACCATACAATTCTTTCATAAAGCCAATATCGATTATTTTATGCTGTTTTAATCCAAGTTTTTTTGCAAAAGATTTTGCTGCTATAATTTCATTATCTGCCTTTTGTCCGTATGAAAATGTAATTCCGTATAACTCATATTTTGATTTCAAAAACGAAACTGCACAAACTGAATCTACTCCTCCACTAAATACAATAACTGCTTTTTTCATATTACTTCAAAAGTCATTATTTCTTATTTACTGCACCTTTACTTGGTTTACAGATTATTGTTTGACATTTAATATTTGCAGATGCAAATCCTTTGGACATTGCCAAACTAATCTTTTTCAAATTGGCAGATTTTTGTGAAAATGCAATAATCGAGGGCCCTGCACCACTAATTGTAACACCTAATGCACCTGCTTTTAGAGCGTTTTCCTTTACTTTAGCATAACCTGGAATCATATGTTGTCTTGCTGGCTCAACTATGACATCTTTTATTGAATTTCCTATCAATTCTGAATCTTTTTTCATAAACCCTGCAACAATTGCAGATGCATTTGATATATTCAAAACACTATCCGTAAATTTCACATTCTTTGGAATTACTCCTCTTGATACTTTGGTTTTCTTTTTTGGTACATCAAGTTTTGGGACTACAACACACATTCGAAGATTGATTGGAGGATCTATCCAAATTACATCCAATGGATTAGTCTTAACAATGACAAATCCTCCTAGAACTGAAGCTGCAACATTATCATAATGAATTGTTCCGGCACTGGCTTTTTCACCAGAACCTGCAAATTCTACCAAACTGTTTCCATCAAGTCCGAGTCCAAATAATTTATCAAATGCCACTGCAGTTGCAGCTGCTGATGCAGCACTACTGCCCATCCCAAACCCTGCAGGAACTCCTTTTTTTATTTTAATTTCAATTCCGCTTTTAATTTTGAATCTTTTTATCATATTTTTTACTACTAATCCTGCAGTATTATTTTCAGGATTTGTAGGAATTTTGTCTTCGGTAATTATTGTGATCCCGCTTTTAGTTTTTGTTAATGTAATTTCATCATAAAATGCATCTATTGCTAATCCAAATACATCAAATCCTGGGCCTAGATTAGCAGTAGATGACGGTGCTTTTACAGAAATCGATTTCATTAATCTTCTACCTCTTCACCCAAATTAAGAATTCTGCTCAAAGCACTTTCGAGATTTACTAGACCCTCTCCTGTTACATTAGAAATTGGAATCAATCCCTGTGCAAATCCTCCTAAATTCAAACCTCGTAAAATGTTTGTTGTCAATGAATAGGTATCCCCATCTGCTTCTTTAGAAATTGCATTCTCTAAAGTATTCAAATTTGTCGACCATTGTAATATTTCTTTTAACTTGTCCTCAATAAGATCTGTTTTAGTTACTACATTGATTGTAGGCAAATTCAAACGTAATCTAATTGAAGTTGCAAGAAGTGCAATTGAAACAAAATTAACTGGAGTAGTAATTAATGCACCATCAAAAAGAAAAATATTTGTTTTTTCATCTGATGAAATATTTTCTACAAGAAACCGTCCACTAGAGCGATATGCAAATAATTCAATTTGACCTGGTGTATCAACAATAAGATAATCTGGATTTATTCTGTTTACTTCATTTTGAATATCATCAATTTTTGCTGCAATCAAATCATTTGCCATAATCATTGCACCATTTGGGCCAAGATCATATTGATGCATTATAGATACAATATCTACATAATCTCTGACATCAATATCACAAGTATATGGCATACTTTCAACTCCTGGATCTAAATTCAAAACAGCTACAAAAGCTCCATTTTTTGTATAATAATCATATAACTTTGATGTGAGTAATGATTTTCCAGAACCGGCTGTACCAGAAATAAAAATAGTTTTCAAACCTGACTAATTCTTTATTTGCTTATATTTCAAACTAACTTGATTATCTAATTCTCAGAAATTCCAAATTGGCATTAAAAAATTTAATAAAATTCCACATTTTCTTTATCTGATTCTATTTCATTTTATTTATGATTGAAAGGATATATGAAAAAGAAAATTATCTTAAAGATTTAATGATAAAACGAGAAAGAAACCTCTCTAATTTTGATATGTTGGATTCATTATTTGCATAACTTCAAAATCAACAAAAAACATCCATTAAATCATTTTTTCGTGCCTAATTTTAGATGTATATTTTTTGATGACTAGGTATTTACTCAACTTTCATATTTGATTCCTCAAAAAAATTATCAAATGAACTGGAGACTTGTTGCTATTCCTATTACATTAATTCCTATTTTCATTATTGCTATTCAGTTTGATATACAATTAGATGACGTCTTGGCAATTGGAATTTTTCCATTTGTTGGTGGTGTTATAGCAATGATGATCAAATTAGGTTTACAGGGAATCAAATTTGCATATATTACAAGAAAATATCTTGGAAGTTTTGATTCATTTTTCAAATTAGTAGGTGTCAGAGTTGGAAGTGAATTTATCAAATTTACAACTCCTATGTTTGTTGGAGCAGAATTTGTTGTAATATATTATTTACATAAGAAAGGAGTTAATCCTGCAAAAGCAGCATGGATTGCAATTATGGATATTGTAACTGAAGTATTTGCAGCAGGTTTGTTATCTATAATGGCAGGAATTATTGCATTGCTAAATGGCGCATATGTAGTTGCAGCTGTAATTTTAGCTACTAGTATTATTATTACATCTTTATGGATGGTCATGTTCTTTCTTTCATCTAAGCATACATTCCAAGTTCCAAAAATATTGGCAAATCTTGCAAAAAGATTTGGAAAAGAGAAAGGTGCAAAAGCTATTGATAAAACAAACATTTGGATGGAAGAAGTATGTACTATGAGTAGAGAAAATTTAAAAACTCCTGAATCCAAAAAAATCTTTACAATTTCCTTTTTGTTTTCACTTGCATCTTGGTCATTTTATGGAATTTCATTTATGATCATTGCAATGGGTACTGGTTATGCCATTAGTGCATTTGATTCTATCATGGCAGTAATGGGCGCAAATGCAATTGGAAATTTGCCAATTACTATAGGTGGTTCTGGTTTGGCTGAGTTTGGAATTGTTGCATATCTAAATAACCTAGACCCTTTTGCATTTAAAATTCCTGAAGGAATTGTTGCTTGGGATGCAGTTATTGGTTGGCGAATTGCGACATATTACGTACCAATTGTGATTACCTGGTTACTTTTAGTAAAATTAGCCTTGAGTAAAATATCTAAATGATCTGCCACATAGAAACCACTTTATCTTTAAACGATTTTTTTGATTTGTGAATTTCAAAAACAAAGTAGTTCTAATTACCGGTGCATCATCTGGAATTGGTAAAAAAACTGCAATAGAATTTGCTAAACTAGGTGCTGACATTATTTTAGTAGCAAGAAGAAAAGATAAACTTGAACAAATTTCAAATGAATTAAAAAAATTTCAGATAACTACATTAGTTTGCCAATGTGATGTTTCAAAAAAAGATCAAGTAAAAGAAATGTCAGAAGCAGTCTTAGAAAAATTTGATTCAATTGATATTTTGGTAAATAATGCTGGATTTGCAATATATGGCTCTGTTTCTGATCTTTCTATTAATGACATAGAGTCACAGATGGAAACAAATTATTTTGGTATGATTTATTGTATCAAAAAATTTCTCCCATCAATGTTAAAGAAAAAATCTGGTCATATAGTAAATGTTGCATCTGTTGCAGCAAGTTTTGGTTTACCTGGAATTGCTTCATACTGTGCATCTAAATTTGCAATGTTGGGATTTTCAGAAGGTCTTAAACATGAACTAAAAGATACTGGAGTAGGAATTACAGTTGTGAGTCCAATAATGGTCAGAACTAACTTTTTTGATCATTCTTCATTCGAAAAAATGCCAAAATATTCTCCTACATCACTTGATCCTAAAACTGTAGCAAAAGCAATTCTTAAAGCTGCAAATTCTTCAAGATTAGAAATTGTTGTTCCTTCAGTTGTACGTGGAGCAATATGGATGAAAAGTACATTTCCTTTTTTTATAAATCCAATATTAGGAAAATCCTTCAAAAAGCAATTAGATTCTACAAAACAGAATTAATTTTATTCTTCTAGGTCATCGTCTGCAGATTCACTAGAGCCTACATCTAGCAATTCTAATGATTTTAATTCAAATTGATAAATTGCATTCATTTCAATTTCTTTTTCTTTTTCTAGGTATTCTGAAACTTTTTTGCTTAATGGAGCCTTGTGCTGATCAAAAGTAAATTCATACACAACTCCTTTCTCCAAATCTCCAATTTTGATCTTTTTAGATAAATCCATTGTAACAATATGTCTTCCATCCTCAACTGGATCATACAATTGTGCATCTATTTTGTTATCTTCATTATACATTTCTAAAACATAACCTGTTTTTTTCATCTGTTTTGGTTTCTCAAATTTTGCATTTTGGATTTCATCTGTAACCCAATCAGGAATATCACCTTCTTTCTTTTTTACCATACTAAATCACTCTAGCTTTCTGCTTTTTCTTTTTTACTTTTTTGCCACCAGTCTAAATAATCATCATGTTTGTCATCACGTGTTCTTTCTTTTTGATTTAGTTTGTATCTAATATCCGATATCTGCTCTCTTGTTGCGTATAATCCACATCTTTTACAAATGAAATGCTTTGTTGCAGAATCCATTTTCATTGGAATTTCAATTTCATCGAATAATTTGTATAAATCATCTCTGCCTCTGTCTTCTTCTGGAGTTTCTGCTTCATACTTTGCTTGAATCTTCTTTTTCTCTCTTGATGTACATTCCGGACAGTTAGGCACTGCTAATTTTGCTTAATTTTTTCCATAAAAGCGTTCCCACATTCTTTATAGATTGATATTGATCTGACACGCGGATTTTTTCATCATCCCTTGCGGTCCGTTCGCCCATCGAAATCCCGCGTGCCAGATGAGCAAAATTCTTAAAATAATCTATTATCTCTTTTCTTCTAATATTTGAGCAGCAATCTTTGCTGAATTTTCTGCTCCATTAGGAACAAACTTTTTTGAAAATTCATTCAAATTTTCTTCAAATTGTTCATAATTTTTCTTAATTTTGGATATTGCATTGATTACCTGGATAGTTTTTGTAGCGAGTATTCCTAGATTCTTATCTTGGGCCCATAAGATATTATTTGTATGTTCATCATAAATGGGAATTCCAATAATTGGCTTTGATTTTACGCCCATTATCTCACCCATTACAGTATGTGAACCATTGACAACTGCATATTTACATAAATTTAGAATTGTATCTTTTTCATGTTCTGAAAGAAAACCAATATCGATTTGTATCCAATCTATTTTTTTATCTAATGCTTCTGAAATTGAATATTTCTTACCATTTTTTCCTGTTACAGAATCAATGTTTGGTTCATTTCTTGCATGTGAAATAATTCTTTTTTCATTTCTCATATCATCATGGTGAAATACTTTTTCGTATCTTTGACCAGTTCCATCATTTGTAGATTTGTTTCCTGTCCTCATCCAATATCCAAATTCATTATTTTCCACTAATTTTTCAAGATCTGTTCTATCTTCACTTCTAATTTGTTTACTAGTGAAATGACCTACATAGATAACTTTCTCTTTAACTTCTTTTATGAAATTTAGATTGTATTCACACATTGTATAAGGAGGTGGAGAATCTGCAACAAGAATTTTTGTTGCTTTTGCAATTTGTTTTGCTACAAAAATTAATGATGGATAAAGATACGCTCTTGAATTATATAGTTTTGGTCTAAATTGATTTGTTACAAATAAACTTGGAATGTTTCGATTTTTTGCCAAAATATTAGAACCCACATCTCCATCATTAATTACCAAATCAAATTTTTCTTTGTTGTAGAGTTTTCTTTCTTCTCTCAAATAATTTGCAATTTGTCTTACTAATGGTGGGTTTTTTGAAATTGGTAATAACAAATTCATTAAAGACATTATAACACTGGGACCGAATTTTCCATCAATTGGAGTAGGCATCAATATCTCATGAATTTTCTCTTTTTGGTCTGGAAACTTTTTTAATAATTTTTCATAAACATGATCCTTACTTGAAAAATGAATTTCAAATTTTTCATTAACAAAATCTCCTAATACCTCGTTTAGTCTCATCATTCTAGAATAGTGACCACTTCCCCATGGATAGATGAATTCTCCTATTTTGAGCACAATATGGAACCAATTATGCCGTTTAAATTCTCAGTGATTTTCTTCAAATGAATCTAAAATATCATGAATATTATTGGAACCTACTTTAACTGAAATCTTTTTCTTTGTTTTAAGGGCATTCTCTACTTCTTTTTTTGCATAAATTGGAACTTCATTGGAAGTGATAGAGACTATATTTTCTAGTTTTTTAAGATTCCTTTCTAGTCCTATCTCTTTTGCATCATTAAACAAACTAGAATCTACTCCAGCAAGTGGTATTATTGGAATTTTCTTTTTTTCAAATACACGTATTAATGAATTATCAATAAAGTTTGAAGAAAATATCAATGATGATAATGACATTGATACACGACTATTTGAATACTGCAACATTATCTCTAAAATTGAATTTACGTAGATCAAATAATTTTTAATTCCAGCAGGTTTGATTTTTATCTCAAAAAATTCTAATTTAACAATATCTTGTACAAGTCTTGGTAGAATTTTATTTATAATTTTAGCTAGATTCATCAATTCTGATTTTTGTCTATAACAAACAATTATCTTTACATCATTTCCTTGTTTAATGGTTTCAAAACATGAAACAGCAGATAATTCATCATATATTGCACAAATTGTTTTTTGATTTTGTAATTCATATGGAATACCGCCATTGCCTTTATCTGAGAAAATACAGACATATGCATTGTTTTTTGTTAAATATGAATACAATAATTTATCATAATTCTCATCTGTTCCAGGATGAGCTCCAAGATTTTGTTTCTTTTCAATAATATTTGATGTGGCAGCAATTTCAACATCTTTGGTAAGAAATCCTTTTGATGTTCCTTCAACTTTTACTAAAAATCTTTCTCCTTTTAGAAGTAAATTTCCACCTGTAGATGTAATTTCTGAAACAATATCTTGAAAATCATTTTTAATCTGTCTTGCAATTGCTATTTTTTCAATTCCAAATAATAGATTGATAGCAGATGATGCAAATACAGGATCATTTGAATCAACTAAAATTATATCATCATCACGTTTGACTGATTTAAATTGTTGATTTTTTATCTTAAGAATTTTTTTAATATTTGTAATTAGTTGTGAAATTTTATTTTTTGAAAAAATATTTGGAAAAACCACTACATATGATATTTCATCCATAGTTTCTAAATTGAAATCTACTTGTTTATAATTTAGGATAAAATTTCGGGTAATCAATATAAAACAAATACTTTATGGGAAAATGTGGTACAATTTATACAAGAACAAGTAGATGATTTAAACTCTAAAATTAACACAACAGAGGAAGCACTTCAGTGGGTTTCAGATAATCTTCACCCTAAGGTTGCAAAAGCTTCTAGCTTTGGTGCAGAAGATGCTGTAGTAATGGATATCATGCTAAAAATTAATCCAAAATTTCGATTCTTTACATTAGATACTGGAAGACTACCACAAGAAACCTATGACATAATAGATATTGTAGGCAAAAAATACAATATTTCAATTGAAGTTCTCTTTCCTGATACAAAAGAAGTAGAAAATATGGTTAGAGAAAAAGGAATGAATCTATTCTATGAAAGTATAGAGAATAGGAAACTTTGTTGTGAAATTCGTAAAGTCCATCCAATGAACAAAATGCTAAAAACTTTGGATGGTTGGATTACAGGATTGAGACGAGAGCAGACCAAAAATCGAGAAAATGTAACAATGTTTCAACTAGATAACGGACATGGAGGAATTCTAAAAATTAATCCAATAATTGATTGGACATGGGATCAAATTCAAGAATATATCAAAAAGAATAATCTGCCCTACAACAGTCTTCTTGACAAAGGCTATTTTAGTATTGGTTGTGAGCCTTGTACCAGAGCAACAAAGCCTGGAGAAGACATTCGTGCAGGAAGATGGTGGTGGGAGCAGGGAGGAAATAAAGAGTGTGGCCTTCATATAGACCCTCAATAGTGGAATAAACATATCAGAAAATAATTCAATTAAACCACATGGAGGAATTCTAGTAAACAGAATCAACAAGATTGATCCAACTGGACTATTCTCAATTACAATTACAGAAGATCTCGCAAATGATGTTGAAAATATTGCAGATGGAATATTTAGTCCACTTGAGGGATTTTTGGGACAAAAAGATTTTGAAAGTGTTGTTTCACAAGGAAGATTGATAAATGATTTAGCTTGGACTATTCCAATAGTCCTTGATGTTGATGAACAAACTGCTTCTAAAATGAAAGAATCAAAAGATGTGTTGTTAAAAAATCCAGATGGAGTTGGAGTTGCAGTTTTGCATGTTGATGAAACATATTCTTTTGATAAAGAAAAAACTGTTCAAGGAGTATATGGAACAAATGATAGTTCTCATCCAGGTGTTGCAAAGACCATGTCAATGCAGGATTATTTGATAGGAGGAAAAATTGACTATATTCAAAGACCAAATGATACCGAAATTAGAAAAAATAGACTAACACCTAATCAGACACGAGAAGCATTTGCTAAAGCAGGATGGAAGACAATTTGTGCATTTCAAACCAGAAATCCTCCACATGTTGCACATGAGATGTTACAAAAGACATCAATTACTACACGAGATGGAGTATTTGTCAATCCAATTATTGGCAAGAAAAAGTCAGGCGACTTTATTGATGAAATTATTGTAAAATGCTATGAAACCATGATAAAATCATACTATCCAAAAAACAGATGTATGCTTGGAACTCTACACACTGAAATGAAATATGCTGGTCCAAAAGAAGCAATTCATCACGCAATTATGAGACAAAATTATGGATGTACACATATTATTATTGGACGAGACCATGCAGGTGTTGGAAAATTTTATGATCCTTTTGCTGCACAAAAAATCTTTGATGACTATCCAGAATTAGAAATTGCTCCAGTATTTTTCCCACCATTCTTCTATTGTAAGAAATGTCTTACATATACAACTCCTAAAGCATGTCCACATGGTGATGATGACAAAGAGCAAATAAGTGGAACTAAACTAAGAGAAATGATTCAAAATGGTCAAGCACCTTCTGAATTTATTCTAAGACCAGAAGTAGCTAAGGTAATTTTAGATCATCCTAAACCATTTGTTGATTAGATTTTTATTCAATCAAATTTGTTCTAGCTTGTGAAGTATATTTTTCTAGTATTGTTTTTAGGATTTTTTATCACTCCTGTATTTGCTCAAGAATTAGCAAATCCATCATTACTTCTTGATACAATAGAAATTCCTGCAGATGAATTCAATCGAATCTTGCGAGATGCACCAGTAGTAATTCTTGATGATGTTCATGCTGTTAGCTGGCAAGTAACAATTGATAATAATCTACTATATGCAAATCCAAATGGAAACGCAGTTTTTAGACTATATGATCATGATACTCACGATGAATTTATTGAAGTTGGTATGGGAGCTCAACCTGACAACAAGTTTTGGGTAGCAGTCCAAACTCCTAAAGAAGGATACATTGTAGTTCATAAAGATCTAGATAGAGGTTGGTACCCACAAGCCAAATCTATCGTATCATTTACTGATAGAGCAGGACTTACTGTAAACAATGGAGCAAGAATTGTAGTTACCAATTTGGATATTGGTACATTTGCAATTGATTCGTATTCAGTCTATGGAATGGAAGGCTCATCTGATCCTCCTGCAGTTAACTCTGGTAGCATGATTGTGGAATTTCTTTCTGGTGATCCTGCAAAGAATGCTCTTGCTTTATTTCCATTTTACATTGCAACAGGTGTTGGAATCATAGTTGGAGTGTTATTTCTAACTAAGAAGCGTTCTTAGTTTTGTAATATTTGCAACTTTTCTTAATCTTACAAACATGACACATTGGAGAAATTGGCTTGCAAATATTCTGGCCATACATCACAAATGTATCATTAATATCAATCCAGTATTTTTTTTGAATTTTCTTCATTAATTCTTGTTCTGTCTCTTCAGGATTTTTGGTATTGACTAATCCTAATCTGTTTGAGATTCTATGAACATGAATATCTACTGGAATTGCAGGCTTTTCAAATGCATATACTAGTACACAATTAGCAGTCTTTCTTCCAACTCCTGGCAGCTGTACCAAAGTATCCAAATCATCTGGAACTACTCCTCTGTATTTTTTATCAATAATCTTTGCAACCTCGATTATTCTTTTTGATTTTACATGATAGAATCCAATTGATTTTATAATTTTCTCTACGTCTTTTATTTTCGCTTTTGCAAGTTCTTTTGGATTTTTATATTTTAAGAATAATGCTTTTACTGCCTTTGTTGTAGCTTCATCTTTGGTTCTAGCAGAAAGTATTGTTCCAATTAGAATACTAAAAGGCCCGGTTTCGGCATCATGAAGGTCTTGTAATGCTGTAATTCTTGGTGGCTTTACAGAATTCATTGTCTCAGTCATTCCACGAAGAATTTTTTCCATTTTCAACAAAAATCTACGTACAAGTATTATAACTGTAATAACAAAGATTTCCATTGGAACTTACTAGAGATGAAGAATCTGCATTAAAAGGCGAACAGGGAGAAATTATGCAGATGGCATATAGAATTTTAGTTGCAACAGGTGAGGCAACTGATGCTGAGAAATTAATCCCAATTGAATGGGCTCATCTTTCTGGTGTAAATTATAACACAATTGGTGATGCAGGTGAAGAATTTCTCTCTAGTATTAGCAATGATGCAAGAGTTACAGTAAAAACAACTCTTAATCCAATGGGGTTTGATATTGACAACGTTGCAAACTATGGATTAGATGAAAATTTTATCTCAAAGCAACTATCTATTAAAAACTCATATGAGATAATGGGTGTAATTCCTTCATTTTCATGCATTCCTTATGAGATTTTTGATATTCCAAAAAATGGAACACAAGTCGCATTTGCTGAATCCAATGCAGCAATCCATGCAAATTCTTTTGATAATCTAAAAACAAACAAGGAAAGTGCATTTAGTGCACTTGCAAGTGCAATAGTTGGAAAAAGCCCTTATTCTTCAATAAGAAAAGATGACACACCAAACATTATAATTAACATGAAAGTAAAAAATCCAAATGAATTGACATATGGAATACTAGGATTTTTTGCAGGAAAAGTTGGAGATACATCTGTAAATATCTCTGGTCTTGCAGAGATGGATAAAAGACAATGCAAAGCAATGTGTGGTGGAATGGGAACATCTGGAACCTGCGCTAAATTTATTTTTGGTGATGGTGATTCCGATTGTGAAAAAATAGATTTTGATGAAAAAGAGATGCAAAATGTTCATGATGAGCTAAATACTGCAGAAAAAGGTGATTTGATAACGCTTGGCAGCCCTCAATTGGGTTTAGATGAGATATCTGATCTTACAAGTATGCTAAAGGGAAGATCTTTTCAAAAGAGATGTATGGTTTTTTGTCCTAGAACTGTAAAGGAGCAAGCAAAAAAAATTGGATACATAACAGAACTTGAACGTGCAGGATGCGAAATTCTTTCTGATTGTTGTACATGTTTGACTCCTTTGATAAACAAAGAAAATGTTGATGCAGTCACTACAAATAGTATCAAGGGCGCATTTTATCTTAAAAATTCTAATGGTGTAGATGTAAATCTGAAATCCTTATCACAAATAGTTCAAGATGAAACAAGATGAATAAAATTCTAGTTGCAGGAAAAGTTCAAGGAATTGTTTTAAAATCTGAAAACCCTATTAACTTTCTAGGTACTGTTGATAAAAAAACAGGAATTATCAGCGATAACAATCATAATCTATTTGGAAAATCAATCAAAGATGTAATTCTTGTGTTTCCATCAGGGGTAGGTAGTAGTGTTGGTGCCTATACAATTTATTCAATAAAATCAAATAATTCAGCACCTCTTGCAATGATATGTCAAAAAGCAGATCTTACAGTAGCTACAGGTTGTGCATTAGCAAATATTCCATTAATTACAATTTCAAATGAAGAATTCAATGCTATCAAAAATGGAATGAAAATATCTCTTGATACTAGTTCTTCTAATCTAATTCAGTATCAGTAAACTTTTGAATTTCTAAATCCCCAATACTAATTTCTTTGATCTGGCTTTTACCAGAAGGTAAAACACGGACAAATTCATCAAGATTAATTTTTTTTGTAATATCTTCATGCATTTTTAAAAATTCAATTCGTATTTTTTTTGCAACATCAACTAATTCTAATCCATGTGGTTCAATTAATGCATAACAAATTGAATTTCTTTTAATTGGTTCTGGTGGACCACATGTTAAGGCATAATCATCATCTTGTGGTATAATTCCTACTGCAAGTTTGAGAGTATCTGATTTGATAAAATTTCTTTTTCCCTCAATTGTAAAGGAACCTTTTGGTAGAAATTCTCCACTTGGAGCAGATTTTTTTACTTGTTCTGGATTTACCCAAAAAGCGCTAATACCATACATTCCTTCTTTCCATGCACGACTAAAACAAACAGTTGCATGTGCAACTTCATTCATACTTCTATCTGGTGCCTTTTCTGCTTCTTTTAGAATGAAAAATGGTGAACCAAAAATATCTCCATGAAATATCTTATCGTTTTTTACTAAATGCTTTCTAACTACAGCAGAATTTGATGCAGCATCTCTTCCACCAATTGTGAGTAAACCGTCAGATGTGAAAAACCATCTATATCTTTCATACCAATTTTTCTTTCTAATTTCTGAAATCATACTTACATCTTTTTCAGATTCTGTTTTGTTTTGTAATTTTTCTAACTTTCTCAATGTCTTTTCTTTGATTTCTTGAATTGAATTTATTGCACCTGATTGTTTTTTGGCTTCATTAAATAATGCAGATGCAATTGATTGAAGTGGAGCTTTATTGTTGATTTTTATTTTTTCATCTTGAATTACAATTAATGAAATTCCTTTTTCTGTGATTAATTTTGCATTATGTTTCACTAAAATTTCTTGAGCAGAATTATCTTCTATTGATATAATTCCACGTGAAATCATTTCAAAAAGTGAATTTGCTACATTTGTGATGTTTTTTGATCTTTCTTTTACTATTTCAATTGCTTTTTCCTGTTCAGAAATCTTAGTTTGAAGTTCTTTAATTTTTTTATCAGAACCACTTGATTGAATTAATTTTCCTTTATTAACTATATTTTCAGTAAAAACAGTATCCAACCCCTCAATAAAGCTATTAGCTTTTGTGACTTCACCTTGTAATTTTCCTAATCTTATTGGAAGAACTTCAACTTTCTCATTTCTGATAATCACTGGTTCATGATTTCCTGATACTACATCTGAAACAATCTTTTTTGTAGTATCAAAAATTCTCTTTATTTCTTCGAATGTTAACAGATTGCCTGTTTTTTTCCCATCAACATTTGCAATTTTAAATACCCCTTCAACATATTTTTTTGGTAAACCCAAAGTTCGACCAAACCATTTTGCAGAAAGTAAATCTGTTGTTTTAAGATCTTCAAAATCTGATTCTAATATGTTAAAAATATCTAATCCACTTGATGGTGGTTGAACATATTCTAATCCCACACTGAGCTTTCTGTGTCTAACTTCTATTGAATGCTGCAATGCTAGAATCTTCATATCACTATTACAGAGTAAAATATTTCCATCTCCAAAAAATTCCCCTACCAAAACAAATTCTTTTCCAAATCCTTCAAATGTAAAGTATGCAATTCTTTCTGCACCAATTTGTTCTATTTTTTTTAATCTTAATCTTAGGAGATCACTTCGTAATCTTTTGAGTAATTTGTTAGGTTCAATCTGATCAATTTTTACCTTAGTTAACCAAACCCCTGATGTTGAAATCATCATGAATAGATCACTTTTCTCAGTATGGTGAAGCTTGAAGAGAATACTATCTTTTGTAACACCATAAATGTTACTGATATAGTAGTCTTGAACTTGCTCTAAAATTTGATTTACCAAATATCGTAGTTCTATTCCAGATAATGTCATAAATATAATATTTTATATCTAAAATTATACCCTTGCTATAATATGCTCAAATTTTGACCAAAGATATTAAACATGGTCTGTCTGAGTCACGCTAGAAATTTACTTTGGCAAAATTCAAAAAGAAAAAATCTGAACCTACTTCTGGACCTGATGATTCAAAAAAAGAATCAGTAAAAGAGAATCTCGCTGATATTCCTAAAACAGAAAAATCTGCATCTATTCCTGAGGCTCCATCAACTGATCCTCCTGTTAGTGTGGCTGAGAAAAGTGAAAAAGATAGAAAATTAAATAAATTATTTTGGATGCGTGTTGTCTTGGCAGTAATAGCTGGTACTGTTGCAACTATTATCTTTGAAGATATTGAAGGTGAAGAGAGAAGATGGGCATCAATTGCATTTATGATAATCGTATTTTTTGGAACAATTATAGTTGCAAAGGGAATGAAAATGCAATTACCATCTTCAGATAGAAAAAAAATAGTTACACAAGCTATTGGTAGCTATGTCTTTTTATACTTGTTTACTTGGATTGTAACTTATACACTATATCATGCAGGAAGTGTTTCTAGCGGAATCAATATCTAAAAACAAATGACGATTGCATATGTGGAATTACAAAACACCTGGAATTCCTGATGAATATTTTGAGAGAACAGAAAATGTCCCAATCACAAAAGAAGAAGTAAGAACCATTCAAATTAGCAAAGCTCGATTAAAACCAGGCCAAACTGTATATGATATTGGTTGTGGTAGTGGTTCCATTTCTATTGAAGCTGGATTACAAATTGAATCATCAGGTAAAGTATTGGCAATTGATCATGATGAAAATGCAATAGATTTAACAAAAAAGAACATGAAGAAGTTTGGTCTTTCAAATATTGCAGTAATCTTTGGAGATGCAAAAGAAAAGATACAAGATCTTCAAGAAGCTGATGTCATATTTATTGGAGGAACAGGTGGTGATACTAGAGATATAGTCGAACTATCTGAGAATAAACTAAAATCAGGCGGTAGAATCGTTATTGGAATAATTTTAATTGAGACTCTTTATTCTGTTTTACAAATTTTAGATAAATTACAATTTGAATCTGTAGACATTACTCAGGTAACTATATCTAAAAGTAGAAAAACTAGTACTGGAACTATGATGCTTGCTAGAAATCCTGTAACTATTATTTCTGCTACTAGAGTCTAATCTAGATTTTTAATTGGGAACAAAATCATATTTTTTATGCCTGGATTAATTGGAATTGGTGTGGGACCTGGAGATCCAGAATTACTTACAGTCAAAGCAGTAAATGCAATACATAATGCAGATATTATTATATGTCCAGCTTCCAAAGAAAACAGACCTAGCATTGCATTATCAGTAGTTTCTTCTTTAATTGATAAATCAAAAAATCAAGAAATTGTAAAATTAATCTTTCCAATGACTAAAGATAAAGATATTCTAGAAGAAACATGGAAAAAAAATGCAAAGATAATGGCAGAAACTGTCTTATCTGGAAAAAATGTTGTATATCTAACAGTTGGTGATCCTTATCTGTACAGTACTTGGATATACATGCACAAGGATCTTAAAGAAAACTATCCAGATATGGAAATTAGTGTAATTCCTGGCATTGTTTCCATGTTTACATTTGCATCAAAGGTTGGTGTCAGTATTGCAGAAGGTGCAGAAAAGGTTGCAATTATTCCATCATGCTATGATCTATCTAGTGTAAAAGAAATAGCAAAAAATTCTGAGACAATGGTTTTTCTAAAGGATGGAAGATATTTTGATCAAGTGATTAAAGTTCTAAAAGAATCTGGATTTCCTGATGATTCAATATTTGCAATAGGACAAGATCTTGGAACAGACCATGAAATTATTCGAAAACTCACTTTGGGTGAAGTAAACGATGATACATTAACTACAAAATATTTCTCAATATTGGTGGTAAAACGTGTCTGATGTATTCTTTGTTGGATGTGGCCCTGGAGATCCTGATCTAATTACAATTAAAGCTAAAAAAATAATTCAGAATGCAGATGTAGTAGTTTATTCTGGATCTTTAATTCCAGAACCAGTTTTGAAATTTTGTAAAAAAGGAAAACTCTATGATGCAGCAAAACTAGTAAGGGAAGAAATTTTTGAACTGTTATATAAAAATGCAAAAAAAGACAAACTTGTTGTGAGATTACATGATGGTGATCCATCAATTTATGGCGCAATTAAAGAACAAATTGATAATCTTGAGAAAAAAGGAATCAAATCAGTTGTTGTGCCTGGTATAACTGCATTTCTAGCCTCAGCTGCAGCCCTTGGAACTCAGCTAACTCTTCCTGGTGTTACTCAGACAATTATAGTTACAAGAGCAGAATCTAGAACCAAAGTTCCTAAACATGAAAAAATATCTGAACTTGCAAAACATAAAGCTACATTGATCTTTTATCTCAGTGTACACTTACTTTCTAAACTAGTAAAAGAAGCAATAGCAGGTGGGTATAAAAAAACAACACCAGTTGCAGTTGTATATCATGCTAGCTGGAAAGATCAAAAAATAATTAAAGGAACACTTGAAAATATTATTAATAAAATTAAAGAGGAAAAAATTACTAGAACAGCAATTATAATAATTAGTGATGTAATTGATCCAAAAACATATGAATATTCTAAACTATATGATAAAAAATTTAGTCATGGTTACAGAAAAGCTAAAGTCAAATAGATAAAAAATTTACTTTATTTTTAATCCCGATATTTTTTAATTTGTTTTGAAATTTTTTGGTATCTCCCGATGTAAATATTTTCAATGTATTTCTTTTTGATTGTTTATTTTTAATTTTTAAAAAAATCTTTTTTGCAATTATATTTCCTGGATCTAGAAATTTAACATATGGATATTCTTTTTCTAATAATGGTTTCAAAAATGGCAAATGAGTACTAGATAATGTTATTGTATCAATACCATTTTGAGATATTTTTTGATCTAAAATTTTTTTGATAATTTTTTTACAATATTGTTTATTTGTAATAAATTTTCCACATTCAACTAATTCTACAAGATCAGAAGCATTTATCTTAATAATTTTCAAAGATTTTAGAAAATTATTTTTTTTAATGTATTGATTCAAACCTTCACTGTTAATTGCACTCTCTGTTGCTAGTATTGCAATTTGTTTTGTTTTGGATATCTTTTTAGCATAATCTAATGGCGGTTTTACATCAATTATTTTCTGTGTTGCCAAATTAAGCATTAGACTTGGTGTATTAGATGCAACAACTATGTAAGCTGGTGAAAATTGTTTCTGCAATAGACTGATATTTTTTTCTATTATTTTATTTAATTGAGCATGTGATTTTGTTCCATAAGGATAATTTTGACTATCTGCAAAATAGATAATTTCAGCCTTGAATATTTTTTGCATTGCACAAATAATGGATAATGAGCCTAAACCAGAATCAAAAATTGCAATTCTTATCACAATTAATCTTAAAAGATCTTGAATAATATTTGTTAACTTTATTTACTCTAAAGTTGATCTAAATCCACACCGTCAATTAAGACTAAATTTCTAAACTTGCAATCATGCCAAACTTCGATAAGACTTGGGCTCGGCAAGAGACCCAAAGCGTAACTGGCAAACTCCGTGAAGCAGTAAAGCCTCAAGGTGCATTAAAACCACGAATTCAAACTGCAGTAAACAAACTACAAGTCCAAATATCAAAAATGGACTCTATGTTAGGTAAACTGCATGAAAGAGATACGCAACTCTTTCAAAGAGTCGTGACTGCAATGCAGCAACATGATACTAGCACAAGTAGAGTTTTGTCTAACGAATTAGCTGAAATTCGTAAAGTTACAAAGATGCTCGGCAATGCAAGAATGTCATTAGAACAAGTCCAACTAAGACTGACAACTATTCATGATCTTGGTGATGCTATGGTAGCAATTGGACCAGCAATGTCTACAATGAAGGGATTGAAGTCATCGCTAGGAAGATTCATGCCAGAAGCTGATTCAGAATTGAATAGTATGACCCAGACACTTAATGGACTTATGATGGATTCTTTGGCAGGAGATTCATTTAACATGGAATCTGATGTTTCAAGTGAAGAAACCGAAAAGATTCTACAAGAAGCATCTGCAGTAGCCGAACAACAGATAGGAGATAAATTCCCCTCTGTACCATCTTCAACTGGACTTTCGTCACAATCCTCTACTTCCACCTTTGAGTAGACAGATAGGACGAATTGTTCATTCTTTTTGTTTTAATTTCAAAGAAATTATGATAGTAATTTCTCTTTAAAAGTCCATTTTTTGTTTAAAACAAAGTTTCCAAATGCTGCAGTTATTACAGCCAAAATTAAGGCTAATGGATAAGATACTTCGTTACTATCTACAAGAAAATAGACTACTCCTAATTGTACTAAGGCACCTAATGAGCTAAACATTGCAAACTTTCCATATTGGGAAATTGTCTTTTTTATGCTGAAATCCCTGTCTCCAAATGTCCATGTTTTGTTTAAAATAAAATTTGTAGAAATTGATGCAGCTATTCCTATAACATTTGCATGTAAATACCATAAATCAGAAATTCCTCCAGCAAACAGTAATGAAATCATATAATTTACAATAAATCCTGAAGCTCCAACTGTGTAGAACCTTCCTGCTTTATACAGAAATTTGACAGATGAGCGTTTTTCCTGTTTTTCGTATGGTTTACCATATCGATATAATTTCCAAACGGATCTGTAATAATCAAAAATTGTTTTCATAGTTAATTTACTAGATCCTAATTCTCTGTCTTGAAAAGTATATGGAATTTCTTTGATGTTAACATCTCTTGTTTTTACTAGAATTTCTAAAAGAATTTTGTAACCAATAGCATCAATGTTTAATCCTTTGATGATATTTCGTTTGAATGCAAAAAAGCCAGACATCGGATCTTTTGTATTTATTCCCAATCCTTTTTTTGCAATTAAAGTTGCAAATTTACTCATAATTTTTCTTTTTAATGACCATCCCTGAATTTTTCCACCCTTGATATAACGTGATGCTACCACAATATCATATTGATATTTTTTTATTGATTCAATTAGTTTTGGAATAATTTGTGGCGGATGAGAAAAGTCACTATCCATCACTACGATTGTATCTCCTTTAGCCTGTTGAATTCCGTTAAGGATTGCAGAGCCAAGACCATCCTTGGCTTTTCTATGGATAATTTCTATAGTATAATCTGCAATTTTTTTAACATTTTTCAAATAATCTTCTACTAACCTTCCTGTTCCATCAGGGGAGTTATCATCAACTACAATTGCTTGTGTTGGGACATTTTTTGGTAATATCTCTCCAATAGAACGTAAAATCTTGATAATATTTTCAGATTCATTGTATGTAGGAATTATTATAGAAATCTGACTGCTCTCACCAATTCTTTGTTTTAACATCCTACTCGATCACAAAATTTGATGGATATTAAAACTTAATTCTGTTTAATCACTAAGGAAATGCTACAGATTCAGAGAGAATTGAATCTACTTCATTTACGTCTATTCTAGTTTGTTCCATAGAGTCCCTTCTTCTAATTGTTACAGTTTCATCTTCCAATGTCTGGTGATCAATAGTTATTGCAAAGGGAGCTCCAATTTCATCCAGTCTTCTATATCTTCTACCTATTGCTCCAGAATGATCCAAAAATACATCAAATTTTCTTTTTATGTGTAGAAAAATCTCATCTGTTTTCTCCTTTAATCCGTCTTTTTTTACCAATGATAGTATTCCAACATGAATAGGAGCTAGATATGGCTTGAGAGATAACACAATTCTCTCATGTTCTTTATCATCTTTTAGACTGTGCTCCAAAATTGTGTATAGACTTCTGTCAATTCCCATTGAAATCTCAAAGACATGAGGTAAAACTTTTTCATCATTATCCATTACCTCAAATTTCTCCTTACTTTTTGTTGAATGACTAGATAAATCATAGTCCGATCTATAGTTACATGCAACAAGTTCTAGCCATCCAATTGTAGTTTCTACTTCAAAATCAAACGCAACTTCGGCGTAGAATGCCTTTTCTTTATCACCAAGTTTTCTAAATCTGCTTTTTGAAATATCAACTCCTGTTTTTTCATAAAATTCAGTTAATATCCCCAAGTAATATGCAACAAACTTGTTTGGGATAATTCCTGACTCTACTGCTTCTTTGCATGTCATAGAGACAGGTTCGGAATCTATTTGAACTCGAATTACTATTTTTTCAATTTCTAAAAAGTTTTCCACCTCCTGTAATTTTTTTGGATTACAAAACACTTCAATTTCTGCCTGGTAAAATTCTCTTAAGCGCAACAGACTTTGTCTTGGTGCTATCTCATTTCTGAAACTCTTTCCAACCTGAGCAATTCCTAAAGGAAGTTTTCCTCGCATGGTCTTAAACAGTCTTGGAAAATCTACAAAGATTGATTGACAAGTTTCTGGTCTAAGATATGCTTCTTCTTCTTGAGGACCAATACCAACTTTAAACATCATATTGAATTTTTTGGTCTTATCAAAGTCTCCTTTACATTTAGGGCACTTTATGTTGTTTTGTGAAATGGCATTATCAAATTCATTCAAATCTGCACTTTCAGGAATTTCAACTTGTGCAATTTCAGCAATTGTTCTATCTGCTCTAAATGTAGAATTACATTTTGTACATTTGATTATAGGATCAGCAAAATTTCCAAGATGACCTGATGCCTCAAAAACTGATTTTGACATAATTTGGGAGCCATCAATCTCAAGCATTCCATCTCGTCTGACAAGCTCTCTTCTCCAAAGTTCAAGGAATTTATTTTTTAATCCTACTCCAGATGGTCCATATTCCCAAAACCCCGCATGTGCATCTGCATATACTTCACAGCTAGGAAAATAAAATCCACGTTCAAGTGCCAATTTCATTACATCTTCATAATTCATTATTCAATTCCTTCATCCATGAAATAAATTTCTACGCAAATTCCTTTGCTTTTTTAATATTCTCAAAGTCATCTCTTTCATCATCAATAGGTGTCTCCAAAATTATTGGAATTTTTTCCTTGTTTGCAAACTTTACTATGGCAGAAATTCCTTTCTTTCCAATTCCTCCTAATCCTAAATGATAATGTCTATCCAAATTACAGCCAAGTTCACCTTTTGCATCATTTAGATGCAAAATTTTTAAATTCTCAATTCCAACATACTTATCAAATTTAAAAAATGTTTCCTTTACTTTTTCCTCTGTTCGTAGATCATATCCTGCAACAAATGCATGACAAGAATCAATACAGACACCAAATTTTTTTGCAGGCTTTAATTGCTTAAAGATTTCACCCAACTGTTTAAAGTCAGAACCCACAGAATTTTTCTGACCTGCAGTGTTCTCTAATAAAATTACTACATCATTTTTTGTTTTTCCAGCTTTTGTCAACCCCTCAACAAGGCGTTTAATTCCTGTTTCTTCTCCAGTTCCTAAATGGCTTCCAAGATGTGTTACAAGATATGGAATTCCCAACTGTGCACATCTCTCAACTTCATTAATCAAACTGTTTACTGATTTTTTAAATCCATCATCTTTTGGTGATGCAAGATTTGGTAAATATGGCATATGTGCACATGTTGCAAATCTGTCAATTTTACTTGCCTTTAATTTTGATTTGAAATTTATAATACCTTCTTTTGATAGTTCCTTTGCATGCCATCCTCTTGGATTTCTAGTAAATATCTGAAAAGCAGAACACTCTCTCTCCACTGCATTGTCTACTGCTTTATCAATTGATCCTGAAATTGAGACGTGACAACCGATCTGCATGTTTAACAATTTTCTTAAAACATAATTTAAACCAGCATCAACCCAAAAACCAGATTTTTATGTAAATTAAGTAAATTATTATCATGATTGCATTAGGCCAGGATGAAATAGCAAAGTATCCATTCTTGGCAGATGCTGGACAATATCTCAAAGATAAGGGATTTTCATTAGAACAGTTTGGAACAGATCCTGATCTAAAACAACTCATAGACAAGGCATATGATAGAATCCTAGTAGCAGCAGATGGAAAAATCTACAAGTCGGATCTAATTGAAGATCATGTCTCAAAAGAGGCAGCGCTTCCAAGAGAAGTTTTTTCATTTCTATTGGCTATTGTACTGCTAAAACTATGTGGTATGCATACTCTTATCAAGAGATTTGCACTAGCAGAAGCTAGACGTGCAGAAAAGTATCTTGAAAGAGATCTCTCAAATATTTCAGATGAATCAAAAAAAGAACTGGCAATTAGAGTAATTGATGATCTCTTTTCAGTTCAGGTTGAAAAACAAGATGATTATTTTGTAATTCCAGTATCTGATTATCTTAAACATTCAATAAATTTTCATGAAAGAGAATGGAAATTAATCAATAGACATATAGAAAATGGATTGGTATTTTTAACTCCACATGAAACAGTTCGATTGATAAGAAAAGAATTAGGAACATATATCAATTCAAAAATTATCAATGCAAAAACTCCTGCAATGATTCCTGGATTTGAAGATTCAGTAAACAAACTTGCATTACTATCTAAAAAATTTGCAACTTTTACTGTAACCACTGGAGAATATCCACCATGCATTAAACACGCAATTGATGTACTTGAGAAAGGTGAAAATCTGCCACACTCTGGAAGATTCATGTTAGCAACTTTTCTTCTATCAAAGGGTCAAACAGTTAATCAAATTGCACCACTATTCAAAAACGCTCCTGACTACAATCAACGCATTACACTGTATCAACTGAATCATCTAGCAGGAACTTCTGGAAGTGGAACTCAATATTCTTGTCCTTCATGTGAGAAACTAAAAACACAAAGTCTCTGTTTTGCAACATCAGAATGTGATAATATCATCAATCCATTACAATTTGGAAAGAAGAGAAAATAATGCAAGAATCTGATATAAAATTCTTAGAAGAATCATTCAAAAAATATTATTTTGAGCATTTTGATCTTATTCGAGTACCTGAAAGAACATCAGAGCGAGAATTTGGATATCAAAAATTCAATTCAGGAATGACTCGTCATATCCAAATCAAAGATGATAAAGAATTACATCTATTATTTATGCAAAATGTGCCATCTGACGTTTATTGTTCAAATGCATATTACTCATTTCCAAATTTACCAATGAATGAAAAAGATTGGAAAGAGGCAGATCTTATCTTTGATATTGATGCAAAAGATCTCAATTTACTATGTAGAGAAAGTCATACAATATCAATATGTAATGAATGCAATGAAATCTCAAAAAAATTAAAACAATGCAGAAAATGTAATTCAACAAAATTAGAAAAAAAATCTTTACCGTGCAAAAATTGTATTGATTCATCAAAAGATGAAGTATTTAAATTATTTAAAATTCTAGTTGATGATTTTGCAATAAATAAGGAAAACATACATGTCTATTTTTCTGGTAATGAAGGTTTTCATGTTTATGTGTATAATTCACAATTCCAACAAATAGGTTCTAGAGAAAGATCAGAACTGTCTGATTATATCATGTTACGTGGTGCTATTCCTGAAACTTTTGGAATGAAGAAATTCAAACCAAATCGTTCATCTTTTCCAGACTTTGATGACAAAGGATGGAAAGGAAGATTCTCAAAATATATGTATGGAACAAAATCAAAACGTTCAAAAATTATTTCTGAATTACTTGTAAATGGTTATTCTTCTTTTCAAAAAACACTCGATAATGTATCTGAAAATATTGGAGTAAAAATTGATCCAAATGTTACCATGGATATTCATAGAATTTTTAGATTGCCTGGTTCTATTAACAGCAAAAGTGGTCTTACAAAAATTCTTTGTAAAGATATATCAAAATTTGATCCATATAATGAAGCATCCTTTCTTAGTGATGATACTATAGAAATTTTAGCAAATTCTCCACTAGAATTTAAATTAAAAAACAAAAAATTCGGGCCATACAACAATGAAAAAGTAACCGTTCCAATATTTGCAGCAGTCTATATGATTTGTAAAAAATTGGCAAGAATTGCTTAATTTTGCTGGTAAGACATTAATTTACCAAATCTTAACAAAATTTGATTTTGTATAGCGCCTCTACTGATAAGCAAGCTCCACCTCCTGATGCTGGAAAATTCATCAGACTAGGAATTGTAGTCATAATTGGTATAGTAATTTTTGCAATGGTAGGAAATCAAGCAGTAATTTTATCAATGAATTTCACTGAATTTGGAGACCAGTTCAGTAAACCTCTCTATTACACACTTGTCTCTACAATAATTCTCTCAGCAATTGCTCTTGTTCGTATAAATATTTCTGGAAGATCTTCGATTTTCTGGTATGTCATTAGAACAGCAATTGGATTTATTGGAAGTGGTGGGCAACAACCAATTTCAAATAATATCTCAAGTTTTAAAGAATACAAACTATCGTCTCCACAATTTGTAATATGGCAAATTACTAAAATTTTGCTTTTTGGAGCATTCTTTGCAAATATCATGTTTGGATTTGCAGCAATCTCATTTATCGATGGTAATTATCTAGGAATTGAAAATCTACCAAAACTATTCTCCTTGCCTTTTGTAACTCCTGATAATAATCCAAATTATGCAGCTGAAAATGTTGTTCCAATGATTCCTGCCTTAGTAATATTAATTCCTCCATTACTTGCAGCAATTGGATTACGACTGTTTTTGTATGTTGGAATTCATAGAATAATTAATGTAATTACTTCATTTTTGCAGGACTCAAACAACGGAAAGCCCAGATATCTAAACTATGTTTCAACAATTGAGGGAATAATTGGTATTGGAATAATTTGGGCAGGTTTTAATCTCTTCTTTACTGATCAAATTGATTACAATACACGATATATCATTGGTGGTACACTTCTCATAGGCTTTGCACTAATTGCATTTTCAGTAGTTGATAGAATTAGAGCACGTGTTCTCACTCATATGTTTAAGAGAGATGTTTACATTAGAATTCTAAGTATTATTGCAATTGCAATAATTATTGCAGGTGTAGTTTCTGTTAACAACAGTATAGCTGACGCAAAGAAGATTGAATTTTTAGGTCCTTATACAGCTCAACAAATTGGAGTAAATCGATATCTTGGTGAATTAAATAATATACAAGAAAATATTCATGATGTTCAGCTTACATCTGTTTCTGCAAATAATATCAAAAATTATGTAAATCAACATAGTGATGTGCTTAATGTCATTAGAGTTTGGGATTGGGAAGCAGCTTTTGCCAAATTAAAGCCTGAGATTGGTCTTATTCCATATGTGGACTTTGAAGATAATGATATTCTCCGCTTTAACAATACTCTTTATTGGACTGCCTCTATGAAACCAATTCTGCCAACATCTGTTAGTCTTGAAAATAGATGGTATAACGAACATCTCGTATACACTCATGTTCCTAATGGATTCTTAACACTTGAAGCAACTGATGGACAGATTGTTGATAGTGGTGAATTTTTCAAACAAAGAGAGATCTATTATGGAGAGGGAGGATTATTTGAACAAACTTGGTCTGGTTATCCAAATTCGAGAGGCTCTAACAGTGCAGAACTAGGAGGAGTATCTTATTCAGGTATAGGTGGATTAGATGTTTCACCACCACTAAGTTGGATCTTTGAGCCAAACTTTTTACTTTCATTTCCAGCCGAATCAGTCCACATTATGAGATACAAAGACCTACATGACAGAATGGAAATACTGTATCCTTACTTCCTTTATGATTTGTTTGGAAAAGAACTAGATTCACTTCCTGTAACTGATGGAGAAAATTCCTATTGGCTGATTCCATTAATTATTGGATTTGATACTAATGATGTTCCATGGTCAGTTGGTAATCCATACTTGCGTTTGATAGGTTATGCACTAGTAGATTCTTACAACGGTGATATTCAATTACTAAAGACTGGAGATGATTTCTTTTCAGATATGTTTGCTAGTCAGTATTCTGAACAATTCAAACCAATGCCGGCTTGGCTAGAAGAACAAATCAGATATCCAGTTGAATTATTCAATTGGAAAACAGAGATGTATAATATTTATCACGTAACTAATGTTGAGACATTTATTCAAGCAAATGAATTCTATGAAATTCCACGTGGCCTTGATACCTATTACGTTGAAGCAAAACCTCCAGGATTTGCACAAACTGAATTCTTAGGATTACTTTCATTAGAATTAAGAGGTTCTCAAGGAAGAAACCTTGCAGGATATATGGTAGTTGAAAATGATCTTACTAATCTAGGAAATCTACAATTCTATGAAGTTCCACTAAACTCTACAACCAAACTGATTGGTCCTACTGCAGTTAGAGAAGCATTAGACAGAGACCCAGAATTTGCTCAACTAAAGACACTTTTGAGAAATCCAAGAATTGGTGATAATATTTTGTATCGCGTAGGAGATCATGATATTTACTTTATTCCTGTATATACTGCTGGAGCTGGTGGTGTAGTTGCACAACTAGGTACAATTGCAGCAGTTGGAGCAGCATTTACTGGAGAATATTATGTTGGACTAGGTGAAACCCAGGAAAAAGCATTTGAAGCTTATTTGAAGAAAGTTTCTGGCGTAGCACCAACTGCAACCACTGCCGATGTTAGTTACGTTGAACTAATCAGAAGTGACAGAATTGATATTATAAAATCTGTATTTGAAGAAAATAATATTACAGTATCTGAACCAACATCAATTCAAATTCCATTATCATTCAATGAAGGTCAACTGTTCTTCTTTACTGAAAGTGATCGTATAAACACCGAAGAATTCCTTAATGAATTCATTGATGACTTTGTAAAGCCACGCAGTGATAGAGTATTCATGTGGAAAGAAGAAAATAATCTCAACATTGGAACAATATTTGTCAAAGATGGAATATCTGAGATACACTATGTCTCAATTGAGGTAGGCAACTAATTGCTCTTAGTTGTTGATAATGGTTCAGTCTATACAAAAAATTTAACTGATTTTTTAACCAAAAAAAATATTTTATTTGAAAAACAGACTCCTCAACTTCTTAATCTAAACTTACTTGAAAATTTTGATTGTTTCATTTTATCTGGAAGGAGAAAAAATGAAAAAAAGACAAATGAAATTAATTCCAAAATAATTTATTATTCTATTAAAAATAATGTTAAATTACTTGGAATTTGCTATGGTGCAGAAATTTTGGCTCTTACATTAGGTGGAACAATTCGAAAAACTAAATCTCTTCAAAAAGGAAATGAAACAATCAAAATTTTAAAAGATAATTCGATTTCTAGTAATTCTTTACAAGTTTTTGAAAGTCATGGATTTGAAATATCTCAATTACCTTCTATTTTAATTCCTCTTGCAGAATCGAATAATTGTAAATATGAAATTATTCAATATAATAAAAAGCCAATTTTTGGAACCCAATTTCATCCGGAGATGACTAAAGATGGTAATGATTTAATTGAAAAATTCTGTTTTCTTTGATTGATTTTAATAACTCTTAAAATTTCTTTTATTTATGGAACAAGAAGATCACGAATTATTTTTACCTCTTGTTGAAGAAGAAAATATCTGCCTTCCATTACCCATCAACGTTGTATCAAAGTATTGGAATGTTGAATTATCAATGGTAGAAGCTATTGAGACTGCCAAAAAATATTCCGGATTTAGTGGTAGTATACTTATCGAAGGAATAGAATTAGCAGAAAGACATGGCCTAACATGTAAGATAGTAAATTCATCTTTATCAGAATTGAAAAAAATTATTGATTCTGGAATACCACCAATTGTCATTCTTCCAGGGATTCCAGAAATTACTCAACATGCATCAATCATTACTGGTTATGATGATAAAGAAAAGACAATTCTTCATTATATTCAGAAAGGTAATCTAGAGGGGGAACAACAGGAAGGAGCAATACCTGAAGAAATTTTTAATAAAGAATGGTCTGAAGAAGGACGATTATTGATATTATTAGCTTCATCAGATATTTTATCTTCTTTAAAACTTGAAAATGATTCTACTGATAAATCAAATCGATTATGTCTTATCTCTGAACGACAAAATATTCTCAAAAACTCTTCTGATGCACTTAAATCGTTAAAACAAGCCTTAGAAATTTTCCCAGATAATTCTACTGCTTTACATCAATTGGGCTCTATAATGAATGAACAAAATTCTCCTAACTGTGTAAATTTTTATGAAAAATGTTTAGACATCAATAAAAGGTCATATTTGACTTACAATGGTTTAGGAAATTTTTATCTTAAAACAAATCAATTTGAAAAAGCAGAAAACTATTACACAAAGGCTATTGAAATAAATCCAAAAAGATCTGCTAAAATTTACAAAAATAGAGCATATCTAAGAGAAAAACAAAACAAAAATTCTGAAGCAAAAGATGATCTTAAAAATTATCTAAAATATTATCCAAAAGCTCCTGATAGAGGAATTATTGAACAAGCAATTAGAGAGTTATAATGCGGAGTGCGGGATTTGAACCCGCGGCCTTCAGCTTGGGAAGCTGACGTCATACCAGACTAAACTAACTCCGCTTAGAAGAGATTGATTGACTATGATTAAATATCTTAATTAGAAAACTAATACATGGATGCAAGATGTCCTGAATGTGAAAAAGTTGCCATCTTAGACGACGACGTTACCAATGTAAAATGCCCTCATTGTAACTTTGAAGCAGATTATGATTCATATCTTGAAATCATGAAAGATCAGGCAATTAATATGGCAACAGATTATATTCCAGATCGACCAGGAATGTAATTACCAATAATTTCCTTTATCAGAACAATCTAAGTGCGCACCACAATTAGGACAAAACATATGACATGCTTGCATGTCTACCATAATTTTATCACACCTTGGACATCTAATGTCCTCTCCCATAACTATCCAAGGTAATCTTAATTTAAAAATAATGTCCAAAGGTTAATTAGTCGTTCAACTTTTTTTGGAATAATTGGCAAACTTCAAACTTACAATTTCAGATATTAAAGGAAAGTCAGTTTCAAAAGAGCTCAAAGATAGTGATGCTAATCCTTTGTTAGGTTTACAGCTTAGAAATGAAACTGATGCATCAATTGTTGGACTATCTGGCAAATTAAAACTCACTGGAGGAAGTGACAAATCTGGAATTCCTATGAGAAATGATGTTCACGGTTCTGCAAGAAAAAAAGTTCTTCTTTCTAAAGGTGTAGGTCTGCAAGATGCAGAAACTGGACAAAGAAAGAGAAAACTAATGCGTGGAAATACAGTATCTGAAGAAATCTATCAAGTAAATTGTAAATTTGATGGAGAATTACCAGTTGAAGCTCCTCCTGAATCTTCAGGAGAATCTATAGAAGAAAAAACTGAAGATAAAAAAGAATAACTTAACATATACCGATTCTTCATTTTGAGTCATGCATTGGAGAGAAACACTTCCTGATTGGTACATCAAAAAATATGGATATCAACCATGTGTTAACATTGGGACAGCAGGTCATGTAGATCATGGAAAAACTACTCTAATTCAAGCGTTAACTGGTTCTTGGACAAGTGTTCATAGTCAAGAATTAAAACGAGGAATTACAATTCGTGTAGGTTATTCTGATGCTGCATTTTACAAATGTAATAATTGTGAGGAACCTTTAGGTTATTCTACAACTCCAAAATGTAAAAATTGTGGAAAAGAAAGTGAACTATCCAGAGTTGTAAGTTTTGTAGATAGTCCCGGACACGAAAGTCTGATGGCAAATATGCTTTCAGGTTCTGCTTTGATGGATGGTGCTTTGTTATTAGTTGCTGCAAATGAAAAAGTTCCTAAACCTCAAACCAAAGAACACCTTTTAGCTCTTCAAACACTTGGTATACAACAAATAGTTGTAGTTCAAAACAAAGTCGATTTACTTCCTTACAAAGAAGTGATGGCAAACTATCAAGACATTACAAAATTTGTTAAAGGAACTTTTGCTGCAAAATCACCAATAATTCCAATTTCAGCTCAATCTGGATTAAATATTGATGCACTTATTGGTTCTATAGAATCAACAATCAAAACTCCAGAAAGGGATGAAAAGAAAGACACTGTTATGCATGTTTTACGGTCTTTTGATGTAAACAAGCCTGGTATAAAATTAAAAGATATTAAGGGAGGTGTAATTGGTGGAAGTCTTACTCAAGGAGTTTTTAAAATTGGGGATGAAATTGAGATTAAACCTGGTATTATGAATGAGAAAAAAAAGTTATACGAACCACTACTTACAGAAATTACATCTTTAGGTACTGCAGCAGGAATTGTTGAATCAGTCAAACCTGGTGGACTAGTTGCAATAGGAACAAAATTAGATCCCTCAATGACTAGAAGTGATTCATTTATTGGATCAGTAATTGGAAAACCAGGCACTCTTCCTGAAAATTCTACTCAACTAAAACTTGAAGTAAATCTATTTGATGTTGCAGTAGGAATAACCGAGGATATCAAAGTCCAACCAATTCAATCAGGGGAATTACTTAGGCTCAATATTGGAACTGCACCAGTATTAGGCAAGGTCACTAAAATAAAATCAAAAAACATTGAGATTGAACTTAGAAGACCTGCTTGCATCTTTGAAGGTGGTAATGTGGCAATAAGTAGGAGAATTGATGAAAGGTGGAGATTAATTGGTGCAGGAATAATTGGTTGAAGTAATCTGTGACACTAATTTTTTAATCCATTTGGCAACCAAACGAATCAAAAACATTGATAATCTTGATGTTGAGATTGGTTCCATTTCTTTTGTTGTACCAAAAGTAGTAATAACAGAGTTGAATAAATTACAAAAAATTCCTGAAAAAAAACAAGAAATTATTATGACTTTGAATTTTATTAAAAATTTAAAAATAATTCCTATTAATGGAAATTTTGCTGATAAGGAATTACTATCTTATGTAAAAGATAATAGATCCATAATTGGAACCATGGATAAGGAACTAAAAAAACAGATCAAGTATGCTGGAGGTTCCATAATTTCTTTATCAAATGATAAAATTGTCTTAGAATCTTAGAAAAATTTAACTTTAAGACTTTGTTTAAACATGATGAAAGATATGATTTTAGAGAGTCCTGCTTTTCAAAATGGGGGAACAATTCCAAGAAAATATGGATATAAAAATGAAAATTTCAGTCCTTCATTAATTATTACTCAAGTTCCAAAAGAAACAAAATCACTGGTTTTGATCATGGATGATCCTGATGCAATGGGAGCAGTAGGAAAAGTTTGGGTTCATTGGGTTTTGTGGAATATTCCACCAAACATTCAAGAAATTGCAGAAAACTCTATACCTGGAAATTCAATTGAGGGAAAAACAGATTTTGATGAAATTGGTTATGGTGGACCAGCACCACCAGATAAAGAACATCTCTATATTTTCAAACTTTATGCATTGGACATAGAACTACATTTAGAAAAAGGTTCAACAAAAACAGATCTTGAGAAATCTATGAAAAATCATATTCTTGTAGAATCAAAACTAGAAGGCAAATATGCTCCATAATAATACTTATTTTTGAAATTAACATTAATTTTTTTTAAAAAGAGTAATAAACATAAGCTAGTGTTCAAAACCATTGAATTCACATGTTAGATTATTTTCAATAGGAAAATTTGATTTTAAACTAAATCATCTCTTAATCATAGCAATTTTATCAATCTCCTTTTCAATGTCTTTTTTGATTAGATCACAACCTGCAAGTTATGGATGGGAATTAAATGAGTTTGATCCTTTCTTTAACTATAGAGCAACACAATATATTATTGATAATGGAATTGATTCTTATTTTGAATGGAATGATGATTTAAGTTGGTATCCTCATGGTAGGGATGTTTCTCAGACATCACAAGTAATGCTGCATCTTACAGCAGCAATAACTTATTGGATTTTTGGCGCTGGCGGAAATCTTTATGACTTTACCATTTTATTTCCAGTAATTTTTGGTTCTTTAACAGCTATTCTTGTTTTTGCATTAGTTAGAACAATAGGAGGTAATACAGCTGGATTATTTTCTGCATTACTTTTCTCAGTTTCTCTACCAATTATTATTCGTGGTCAAATTGGTTGGTTTAAATCAGAACCACTGGGTTTATTTTTTAGTATTTTAGCAATCTATCTTTTTTTAAGTGCATTAATCTCAAAAAATTACAAAGTCACAATACCAAAGATGGTTGCATCTGGAATTTTTATCATTTTTGGTTTATCTGCATGGGGTGGTGATCAATTTTTCATTTTACCCTTAGGTATTTTCTTTTTAACATTACCATTTTTGCGAGCAGATCATAAATTTTTGATTTTGATTATACCTATTTTTACAGTATCATCCATTCTCACATCATTAGCATTTGAAAGATTAGGAACCTATTTTATAATGGGATTAGGAGGATTATCATTAATCGTTCCTACAATTTTCTTAGTAACATGTATTGCTATACAACGTAAAAGTAGTGATAATACTAAACAAAGAAATGGATTATTATTTCTTATAGCAATCCTAATTATTGGTTCAAGTATTCTTGTGATAAATGTTGATTCACAATTTATCCCACTACCTAGTTATAGATATCTAAATGCAATAAATCCATTTTTAACAACAACTGATCCCCTTATTGATTCTGTTGCTGAGCATGCAACAACCACAATTGAACAATCTTTTCTATTTCATTCAATATTAATGATATTTGCTGGACTAGGAATTTGGATAATCCTTAAAAATTCCAGTAAATCTAATTTTATAAAAAATGATATGATTTCATTTGCGTTAATTATTGGATTGGTAGGAGTCTATGTTAGTTCTGCATTTGTAAGACTAGAAGTATTTGCATCATTATCAGTAATTATTTTATCTTCTTTAGGATTATCAGTATTGTTAAAAGAATTCTATACTAATAAAATAGAAATTAAAAAATCTAAAAATCTTATTCTGAAATCATCTTTTATTCTTGGAGTAATTTTACTACTGACAACACCCTTAATTTTTCCTATCAATGGAAATGTTTTTTCTACTACTAACAATCCACCTACAATCCTTAATGGAGGAACTACTTTTAGAATTAGCACTACCGATTGGATTGATGCTTTGGATTGGATTAAAAATAACACTGAAAAGGATGCAATCATTGCTACTTGGTGGGATTATGGATACTGGATTGAAACAAAAGCTGAACGAGCTTCTCTCGCAGATAATTCCACTTTGATTGATAGTATAATTAAAAAAATAGCATCTGCTTTCCTAAGTTCTCCTAATGAAGGAAGAAACATTTTACTTGAAATGGAATCTGATTATGTGGTTGTTTTTATAGCTGGTCAAAGACTAGAAGTTGATAATGGTGATCAACCACTTTATGTTCTTGGTGGTGGTGGTGATGAATCAAAAAAACAATGGTTTATGAGAATTGCAAATGAACCTTTAGCCAAATATCTTCATTCTGATGGAATTAGTGGAACTGATTATTTTTGGAATGAGACATTATTAGGCAAAATGACTCCATTCACTCTTTTAGGATATGTAAATATGGCAAACAATCAACAATCTCAAACCTATCAACCAGGATTTACTGGAATATATACAAAAGATATTAAATTAACTGAAGATGGAAATGGACCATTAAGATTGGTATATTCTTCACCAAGTTTTGACGTTGGAAAAGGTGGGCAAGTTCTTGGAGTGTTTGTTTATGAAATTAACAAAGCCCACGTACCATAAAACTAATTTTTAATTATATCTCTCAGCCAATCTATATCTCATGTATTTATCATCAGGCGAAAATTTGGCTGAATGTGCTGAAATTGTTCTCTCATTACATTTTAAACACTTATCTTTCAAAGTATATTGATTACATTTAATACATTTTCTTAATTGAAATTTCATCTTAATTTTCTCTTGTTTTCTTTGATTCTTCTCTCGTAAATTTGAATGAGCCTTTTTTCTTTTCTATATTGGTTTGAATTTCTTCAATAATTGGTTTTAATGATTTTTCTGCATATTTGAAATTCTCTGACGTTATTGACAATCTATATTTTGGTGCTCCCAAATAAGTAATATCTATCGTAGGATCTTTTTTCAAAACATCCAATAATACTTTTTTAATTATTTCTACTCCATCAGATTTTTCACATGTAATTTCTATAATTCCCCTAATTTCAACTGATGGAAGTTTGATCTTAGAACATATATCTCCAATTACAGTTACAGTTTTTTTTGCAAGTTTAAGATCCTTTACAGATTCTATACCATTTCTTCCAATCTCTATAAATGCATCATACACTGAATCAAATTTTGAATAAATACTATCTTCTAACTTTTCAATTTCTTCATCTGAAAGTTTTGCTTTTTCTTGAACATTTTGTAATAATGTTTTACCTTTTTCAAACTTTTTAACTTCTTTTAGTTTTTCTTTTTTCTGATCTTTTGATACTTGTTTTAATGATAGATCAATATCTCCTCGTTTAGAATTTACTTTTTTTACTAGTAGTACTTTTTTCTCCCCATCTTTGACAAATCTACTTACTGATCTTATCCAACCTGGGGCAATCTCTGAAATATGTAAAAATCCTTGAATATCATCATATTCATCTAATGTTACATATGCTCCATGATCCATTACCTTGGTAACAGTAGCCAGTACAATTTCTCCTTGTTCAGGCATCTCTTGGATTTCAGTAGACATTTCTTCTAAAACTCTTCAATGTGTAAATTAATGTTGCTGGCTAGAAATCAATACCTTTCTTAGCCTTAACACCAAGTTGAAAAGGATGTTTTATCTCTCTCATTTCTGTGACTAAATCAGCTAGTTTGATTATCTCATTTTTTGCATAATTTCCAGTTAATACCAAGTCTACTTCTATCGGTTTTGATTTGATTAAATTTAAAACATCATTGACAGATATTAAATCAAGATTTACCGCATAATTAACCTCATCTAAAATTACAATATCATAGTTACCTGATTGAATTTTCTCATTGCTAATTCTCATTGCTTCTTTGGCAGTCTCTTTGTGGTCTTCTTTTGAACTTTTATCATCTATTATTCCAACAAATCCTTTACCCACTGCAACCATTTCAAATTCTGGTTCAAGTCTCTTTGATGAATCCATTTCACCATAATGCCATGAACCTTTGATGAATTGAATCATACAAATCTTCTTTCCGTATCCGACTGCTCTTAGTGCAATCCCTAATGCTGCAGTAGTTTTACCCTTACCTTTTCCCGTGTAAACAATAGTTAACCCATTTTCTTTCATAAACCATGTTCCAACAATCTTACTAAAAACATTGAGAATCCAGCAAAAGATATCAATTTAAATAAAAAATGATTCTAGTCATGCAAATTGAGAATTCCTAGAATTATAATAGCAGGTGCTACAAGTGGAGTTGGAAAAACATCTATTACATGTTCAATAATTCATACTTTACAAAAACATGGTTATTCGATTCAACCCTTTAAAGTAGGACCTGATTATATTGACCCTAGTTATCTTTCAAGTATTTCAAAAAAACAGACATACAACTTGGATGTGTGGTTAATGGGAAAAAATCAACTATTACATAATTTTGTTTTAAATTCAAAATCTAACATTTCTGTAATAGAAGGTGTAATGGGTTTCTATGATGGATTTGGAGGGGATACAAATTATGCTAGCACACATCATGTGGCTTCAATTACAGAATCTCCTGTTATCTTAGTTTTAGATGCAAGTAAAACAGCACGCTCTATTGCCGCAACTACACTTGGATTTATTAAATTTCATAGAAATTCCCATATTGCGGGAATAATTCTCAATAAAATAGGCAGCAAAAAACATGAGCTTTTGTGTAAATGTGCATTAGAAAAAACTAATATCCCAATCATAGGTATTATTCCAAATAATCCAGAATTAAATTTGGAATCACGTCATCTTGGATTAATTTCAACATTGGATAATAAATTTCTAAAAAATAAAATTGAGAAAATTTCAAAAATAATTTCAAAATTTTTAGATATCAAACAAATAATTAAAATTTCAAAAAATACAATGTCATTAGAAAAAAAATCAAAACTTGTACATAAAAAAGCGAAAACTACTATTGCAGTAGCACTTGACACTTCATTTAATTTTTACTATCAAGATAATCTAGAAGCATTACGACGTGAAGGAGCAAATCTAAAATTTTTCAGTCCTATAAAAGATAAAATAATTCCAAAATGTGATGGACTCTACATTGGTGGTGGTTTTCCTGAAATTTTAGGTGATTTATTAGAAAAAAATCAAACAATGAAAAAAACAATTAAAAAATTATCTGAAAACAACCTTCCAATTTATGCAGAATGTGGTGGTTTAATGTACCTAACAAAATCTATTCTATCTAACAATAAAAGACACAAAATGGTAGGTCTATTTGATGCTGACACTAAAATGACAAAGAAAATGAGACTAAATTATACAAAAGGAAAGATTATTCAAAAAAATCTCATTTCAGAAAAATTACATAATTTTCAAGGTCATGAATTTCATTATTCTCAATTAGATTCGGTGTCTGCAGATTCTAAATTTGCTTATGATTTAGAAATTGGTGAAGGTATTAAAAAACATCAAGATGGAATGATTGAATATAACACTCTTGCATCATATGGTCATCTCTACTTTGATAGCTCAAACTATGCCCAAATTTTTGTTAAAAATTGCTTAAATTATTCAAAACGATGATTCTGCTCTAATCAGCTTGAATATTGCATTAATTATGGCAGAAGCTGAAGAGCTTCCTCCTTTTCTACCAATATTTGTAATAAATGGCACTTCCTCTAACTTTGATAATTCTTCTTTTGATTCAGAAGCACAGATAAATCCTACTGGAATTCCAATGATTAGGGCAGGTTTTACTATGCCCTCTTTTACCATCTGAATTACTTCCAGTAACGCAGTAGGTGCATTTCCAATTGCCACAACTCCTCCTTCAATATCTGTTATTGCAGCTCTCATTGATATTTGAGAGCGGGTTTTTCCTTCTTTTTTTGCCAATTCCATAATTTCATAACTCGAAATATTGCAAATTATTTTATTTCCAAAATCCTTGGGATTTTGCTTATTCAATCCACCAATTACTCCATTAACATCCACTACTATACTGCAACCATTTCTCAAAGCATTCATGCCACTTTGAATTGCATCTTTGTGAAAAATTATTCTATTTTTATCTGCAAAATCAAAATCTGCTGTTGAATGAATTATTCTTCTAACTATTGGCCATTCCTTTTCATTGTACTGATGTGACCCAATTTCATCCTCAATCATCTGCATACTTGTATCTTCAATTGATTGACCTTTCCTAGTTTGCATTTTCTACTTCCTTTGCTCTTTCCAATATCAAATCTATCATTTTTTGATCAGTTCCTAAATGTTTTGTAATGTAAGTATTTTTCATATTAGAATTTTCTAATGCAGGTATCAAATCATTATTGATGTCTGTTTTTACATGTGCTCCTTCATGAAGAAAATAAAAAACTATTACCAAAACTTTAGGATCATCTTTCTCACACTTTTTTATCCCTTCAAAAATATCTGGTTGTTCTATTTCTAACCAACATCTACTAACATTTCTGTATGAATCTTTTAATTCATTTACAATGTAATTCAATGACATTTGTGCGTTAGGATCTTTACTACCATGCCCAATTATCATGACGTCTACATCTTTTTTTGATAGTTCCATATTATTTTCTTTTAATGTTGTAGATATTCTATTTTCTACTACATCAACCAAAGTTTTATGCATGCTCATTGGCTTTGTAATGATGAATTTTACTTTAGTATCTTTTTGCAATTTCATTACATCTGTTACTGCATTTTTAACTTTTTTACCAGGATACAAAAAATAAGGAACTATAGTTAATGAATCAATATCTTCTTTAAGACATTTAGAAATCCCATCTTCGATATATGGTGGTTCAACTTCTAGAAAACAAAAATCCGTAAAAACATAGTCTCCTTTAGCCTTGATTCCTTGACAAATTACCTCTAATTCTTCGGATGCCTCTCTTTCTCTACTTCCTCTATCAATTAGTAATAATCCTCTTTTCAATTCAAAACCCTCGCTATGGCTATAGTCAAATTAGGTGGGAATTTCTGCTTTTCTACAATTAATTCTCCTCCTGAAACCTTAATTGCAGCAGCTTCAGACACACTTGCAGTTCCCTCAAATACTTTTACAGTATCTGAAGGATTTGGTGTAGAAATCTCATCTAATTCTTCCCTGTTGACATATTCAACTGGGATTTTCATTTCTTCTCCAAGTTCTATCAATCCTTGTACATCTTGTGGTTTTTTAATTGACACTAATTTTGCAATAGATTTTGAACTAAGATTGAATTTATCTAAACAACTCTCAATTCCTTCTTTGATTGTTTCTTTTGTAGTGTCCCAATGTAATCCAATACCAATCACTAAACTTGGAGGACGATAAATCACAAACTCTTTAGATAATCCTTTGTCAATAATTCTATCAGAAATTATTAGGTATCCTTTAGAATTTGATTGTTTCAAATCATCTAGATTTTCATAAATTAAAACATTTTTTGGCAATTCTTTATACCAGTTTTGATTTCCTGCTTCTTGAAATATACCTATAGGTTCTTCATTAACCATATGTGCACTAATTTTTGTCACATTAAAGTCATCTTCAATTCTCCAACCAAATTCTCTTCCTACAAGATCTACTGCTATGGTTTTGTTAACATCTGCAGCAGTTGTAATAACTGGTAAAGCGTGTAATTTTTCTGCAATTTCTTGAGTTAGCTCGTTTGCTCCTCCTATATGCCCAGATAGTACACTGATCACAAAATTTGTTTTATCATCAATAACAATTACTGCTGGATCTGTTTTTTTATTCTTCAAATGTGGTGCTATTAGTCTAATTACTGCACCCAATGAGAAAAGGCAGATTAGTGCATTACTATTTTTAAAAAGTTCGACAATTTTCTCTGATGTAGGCTCAGAATACCATACTATTTCATTTTCGTCATTTGAGAATTTTGAGGGTGCAAAAATTCTCCAGTCAGGAAATATTTTTTTGAGATTTTCTCCAATTTTTACTCCATTTTTAGTAATTGCAAGAATTGAAGTTTTATCCATAATCAAAACTTTCCAACTTTAATAAAATACCTTACTCTTTTGACATTCTTGATAGAATATTTCCATCAAAATCAAACAATATCACATCAATTGGAACTTTTTGTTCTGAGTGATTTCTCATATGTTTGTGTGTTTCACTACAAATTAATTCAAAAAATCCTTTTACGTTATTTTCGAGAATTATTTCAGAAACATGTCTTGCAGTATTTGCTTTTTTAATACTTTGAATTACATTTTCTTTGGCATCTACTTTTTTTGCTAATTCTGCTAAGAAATTCATATCTACTTTAGAACCTTTAACATGAGTTTGTTTAACTCCTGCAGCCATTTTTGCAAGTTTTCCAATAAATCCTACAACATATGCTTTTTTAATATTTTTTTTAGCACATTGCTGAATTGTATAGCCTGAAAAATCTCCCATTTGAACAAAGCAATGTTCAGGTAAATCAACTATTTTTTTTGCAAAATCTTCACTTCTTCCTCCAGTTGTAAGAACTACTGTATCATTTCCCATTGCAATTGCTACATCTAGATTTTGTCTGATTGATGCAGCATAAGATGCAGTAGAAAATGGAATTACTATTCCACTAGTTCCTAAAATTGAAATTCCATTTACAATTCCTAATCTTGGATTATCTGTTTTTGGCCCTAATTCTCTTCCTTTAGGAACAGAAATTACAACTTTAATTCCTTTTTCTAAAAGAATTTGTTTTCCTACCTCTCTTAAATTTTCAATAATCATTCTTTTTGGAACTGGATTAATTGCAGGTTTGTTTATCTCTAATCCCAACCCAGGTTTAGTAACAATACCAACTCCTTCACCTCCGTCTATTTCGATTTGATTTATTTTTTCTGTTAATGATAATTCAACAATTATTTCTGCACCATGTGTTACATCAGGATCATCTCCACCATCTTTAATTACAGAACATTTTGCTTTATCAGATTCAAATTCGCAGGAATACACTGGAATTTTAATAAAAGAACGTTTTGGCAACAAAATCTCTACATTTTCTATTTTTTTTTGACCCAAAATTAATAATAATGCAGCCTTTGCTGCTGCAGTTGCAGAACTGCCTGTAGTATAACCTGTCTTTAATTTTGTTTTTTCTTCTTCCACATTTTTGATATTTATTTTACTGTATTAACTCTTATTTGATAATTTTTCAATTTGCTCTAAATAGATTTAAAATTAAAACTTATTTGAGATAATTATGAATAAATTTAGAAAGATAATTGTTACTGGAGCAAGTGGATTTGTTTCAAGAAATCTTAGAAAGTATTTGTCTGAACGAAACATTGATCTAATTTCAATATCACGGAATAACTTTAAACAATTCAAAAATGAGTCTAAAATTGTTTCAAAAAATTATGATGAAAAAAATCTTCTTAAAAAAATTAAAGACTCTGATGCTTTAATTCATCTTGTTGGAATTGGAAAACAGTCTGTTGATATTGATTATAATGTAGTAAATACTGAATTCACAAATCATATAGTAAATTTATGTAAAAAAGCAAAAATCAAAAAAATTGTTTATCTAAGTGGCTTAGGAGTTTCAGCAAAAACCTCTACAGGGTATTTCATTTCTAAATACAACTCAGAAAAAATAATAATTAATTCTGGAATTAATTATACTATTTTTAGACCATCATATATTGTTGGAAAAGATGACTTGCTTACAAAACATCTTCATAAACAAATCAACAATGGACTTATTAAAATTCCTGGCTCTGGAAGTTATATGATTCAACCAATTCACATAAATGATGTCGTAAAAATTATTTTCAAATCAATTACTGAAGTAAAATTTAAAAATAAAATTATTGATCTTGTGGGTTCTGATAGGATTAGCTTTGAGAAATACGTTAAATTGTTTTCTAAAGGAACTAACACTATCATTAAAAAAATTAATTTAGAGTATTCTTATCGTGATGCAATTACTAATCCAAAATCAGATTTTGGAATTGATGATCTCAATATTCTAATTGGTAATTTCAAAGGTAATCATAACAAACTAAAAAAATTCACTGGCATGAAATTTGAATCTGTGATGAGACTATTAGAGTCCGGCCGATTGTTTTAATGTTTCAGCCTTATCTGTTTTTTCCCAAGTAAATTCAGGCTCATTTCTTCCAAAATGACCATATGATGCAGTTTTTTTGTAAATTGGTCTTTTCAAATCTAATTGAGATATAATGCCTGATGGCTTCATATCAAAATTTTTTCGAACCAATTCTTCGATTTGACTTTCTGCAATTTTGTTTGTTCCAAATGTATTAACATAAAGTGATACTGGTTCTGCAACTCCTATTGCATATGCAAGTTGTACTTCACATCTATCTGTCAGTTTTGCTGCAACAAGATTCTTGGCAATGTATCTACACATGTAACATGCTGATCTATCAACTTTGGAAGGATCCTTTCCTGAAAAAGCTCCTCCTCCATGTCTTCCAAATCCTCCATAAGTATCAACAATAATTTTTCTTCCAGTCAAACCTGCATCCCCATGTGGACCACCAATTACAAATTTTCCAGTTGGATTGATATGAATTTTAATTTCATCATTCCAAAGAATTCCTAAAACTGGTTTGATTACTTTATCAATTATTTCATTTGCAATTTCTTTCTGAGATATTTCTGGAACATGTTGTGTTGAAACCACAACAGTTTCAATTTTTGTTGGTCTGTTATTTTCATATCTAACAGAAACTTGAGTTTTTCCATCAGGTCTTACCCAAGGCAGAACATGACTTTTTCTGACCTCAGCTAATTTCTGTGCAAGTTTTTGCGAAAGTAAAATTGGCATTGGCATAAGCTCCTCTGTTTCATTTGTTGCATAACCAAACATTAATCCTTGATCTCCTGCACCTTGTTCTTTTTCTTCAGTGGCTGTGATACCTTGACTGATATCTGGACTTTGAGAATGCAGACGTAAAGTTATTTCACAAGTTTCTGTATCAAACATCAAATCTTTATTGTCATATCCAATATCTCTAATTGTTTTTCTAACTAATTCCTCTTGAGCTTTTTTATCAAAATTTGCTTTAGATGTTACTTCTCCTGCAACTGCTACAAAATCTGTGGTTATCATTGTTTCAACAGCTACTCTTGAATCTGGATCTTGTTTGAGAAATTCATCTAAGAATGCATCTGAAATACTATCACATATTTTATCTGGATGCCCCTCTGTTACTGACTCAGATGTGAATAGAAAACTGTTAGTCATAAAATCGCCCTGTTAACTAGAGTTCATTTTCTAGTTTGATAAATAATACATTATTGCCTCTTACGATTACTCTTCCATAATTTGCAATTGTTTTACCATCATGAAGCTCTTCAGCATCAGTCATAATCAAATTCATATATGAATCAACATTGTCCATTTTTCCTTTATACTCTACTTCGTTTTTTAGTCTCACTGTAACTTTCTTCTTTGTACTTTTTTGAAGAGTTGTTAAAGGTCTTTTTGCACTGTTTGATTGGGACACTAATTCTTCACTTGTTTTCAAACTTTTTTCTCTAGAATAAAAGCCTTACCTCCTTTGTAAAAATTGAAATTCCTTAAATTTTTTCTTCTTTTTCTAATAATTATACAAATGATCTCTACTGGTTTACAAAAATTAGATGAATTCTTGTCTGGAGGAATTCCTAATGGTTTGATTGTTGATATTTTTGGTGGAAATGGGACTGGAAAAACTCAACTTCTCTTACAATTGTGTATTAATTCAATTAAAAATGGTGGAAATGTTTTGTATTTAGATACAACTGGTGGATTTAGACCTGAAAGAATTTTAGAAATTCAAAAACAATCTGGAATAGAATTTGATTTTCTTGAAAAAATTATTGTATCTAGAATTAGAAATACTTCAGAACAAATCAAATCAATTAATAATTTTGAAAAAAATCATTTCTCTTTAATTGTAATTGATAATATTACTGATTTATTTTCTTATGAATACAAAAATGATGAATCTATATTCAAAAAAAATTTATTATTTATGAAATATATGAATCAACTATCAAAATTTGCAATTACTAATAAAATTCCAATTGTTATTACTAATATGATTAGAATCCTTGAAGATAAAGAAGTGGAAAATATGAAAAGTGCAATTGATCCTTTTACACATATCAAAATTTATCTTTCTAAAAACTCATCAAAATTTCAAGGCCAAATATATTGGGCACTTGATAAACAATCTTTTTCATATACCATCAATAAAATGGGCTTATCTCATAACTCTGAAGATATTTAACGGTCAATCATAATATTTTATCAATGGCAGGAATTTTTGATTCAATTCCAATAATCACTATTGTACTATTTGCACTTGGATTGATAGGTGTTATTGTTTATGCGAGATCACAAAGAAATGCAACAGACGAATCAGATTCTTGAATCTTTATTTAAAAAATTTGGATTTTCTAAACTAACTGAAATTCAGAAACAAGCTTCGCCATTCATTTTACAAAAAAAAGATTGTTTAGTAATCGCTCCAACTGGTTCAGGAAAAACAGAGTGTTCTGTAATTCCCATTTTTTCGATTTTGAAAAAATCTAAAAAACAAGGAAAAATCAAAGCTCTCTACATAACCCCATTACGTGCACTAAATCGTGATGTATTTAGAAGAATCACAAAATATGCTGAAGAAAATGAATTATCTATTAAAATCCGACATGGAGATACAACTCAAAAAGATAGGAAAAAAATCAATGAAAATCCTCCAGATATTCTAATTACAACTCCTGAAACTCTTGTTATACTTTTGACACAAATCAAAATGCTTGATGCGTTATCTAATTTAGAATGGATAATAATTGATGAAGTCCATGAATTACTTTCTAGTGAAAGAGGTGCTCAACTCTCATTAAGTATTGAAAGATTAGAATTCAATTCAAAATATCCCCTCACAAAAATAGGATTATCTGCTACAGTTGGCAATTTTGAAGAAGCAGGAAAATTTGTTGTTGGTACTAAAAGAAAATGTGAGATAATTCGAGATACATCAGTAAGAAAATATGATGTAGAAATAAAATATGTAGAAGGGACAATTTCTGATGTTGCAGAAAAAATTATTGAATATGTTTTAAAATTAGAATTAGATTCCCCTGTACTTCTATTTACTAATACAAGAGGAGAAGCTGAATTTCTGGCATCAATTTTGAAAGACAAATCTTCTGTTCCTATTGAATTGCATCATGGTTCTCTCTCAAAAGAAGTTAGAGAAGAAACTGAATCAACTTTACGTGAGGGAAAACGTGGTATTGTTGTATGCACCTCTTCGTTGGAATTAGGATTAGATATTGGTTCTGTTGAATTAGTAATTCATTATGGTTCACCTAGACAAGTCTCAAAATTTGTACAAAGAATTGGAAGAAGTAGACACAATCGTGATGCATCAGCTAGGGGATTAATTATAACAAATAATTCAGATGATGAATTTGAAGCACAAGCAATACTTGATCGTATTCAAGAAGGTTCAATTGAAGAACAAAAAATTCATGATGGCTCGCTAGATGTTTTAGCTCATCATTTAGTTGGATTTGCAATGCAAAGTGGTGAAATTTCAGTAGAGCAAGCTTTTGATTTGGTTATAAAAGCATATCCGTTTAGGAATTTACAAGTCAAAGATCTTATAGATGTGTTAGATTTACTAGATTCCAATTATCTGATATTTTTTGATCGAACAAAAATGACTTTTTGGAAGAAAGGACGTTCATTCAAATATTATTTTGAGAATCTTTCTACAATTCCAGATATTTTAAAATTCAAAGTTTTTGATAGCGTAGGTAAAAAAATTATTGGATCATTAGATCAAAGATTTGTTGGCGATTTTGGAGATTCTGGAAATATTTTTGTGTTAAAAGGATTACAATGGAGAATTTTAAATGTCGATGAAAAATCTTTCACCGTTAATGTAGAGCCATTTAGAGGAGGTAGAATAACTGTTCCATACTGGGAGGGCGAAAGTATTCCTATTGACTATAAAACTGCAAGAAAGGTAGGAAAATTTCGTAGTAAAGTCAAGAATGGTTCTCTTGTTTTAAACAATAAATTAATTGAAAAATTAAATTTTGATGTCATACCTGACGAAAATAATATTGTTATTGAATCAAATAGATCCCAAGGCTCAATTGTAATTCATTCATGTTTTGGAACCAAAATTAATTCCACTTTATCGACATTACTTTCTTCATTACTTTCTTCATTGTTGGGTTCAATAGTTGATTCTCGTTCAGATGGTTATAGAATTGTTTTATCCTCTAGATCACGTATTTCAGAAAAACTTTTCATCGAAGTTCTAAAAGATAACTATGATCTGCATTTAATTATTAGTGCATCTTTAACAGGTACTCATAATGTAAATTGGCGAACATGGTGTGTTGCTAAAAAATTTGGACTAGTTGGACGTGGTGCAATTTATGAAAGAAAATCAGCTAGGTTTTTGTATGAACGATACTCCAAAACTGCACTTGTACGTGAAGCACTTCGTGAATTATTTCATGACAAATATGATCTTAAAAATTCTGATAATATTTTAAAAAAAATACGCGAAGATAAAATTCATATTAAATGGTTAGAAGTTGACCAATTTTCAAAACTAGCAGAACCTATTTTAGATCATACAACAAAATATTACTCATCTCCTGCAAATCTTGACAAAGGAATTCTTGATCTTGTAAAAGCTCGACTTCAGAAAACAAAACATCGTCTAATTTGTGCTAGATGTGGTAAATGGGAACGGTTAGTTGAAACTCATGAAGTTAAAAATATCTTAATCTGTCCTTATTGTAAGGGAAGACAAATCACAGCAACTTATCATTCTGATTATGATCTTCCAAAAATTATCCGAAAGAAACATGAAGGAAAAAAACTATCTGCTGATGAAAAACATAAGTTTGATCGTGCCTGGAAAGTCTCATCCTTGGTAGAAAATTTTGGTAAAATTGCTATTATTGTAATGTTAGGATATGGTGTTGGTGCTGATACTGCAGCAAGAATTTTACGAAATATGATTGATGAGGAACATCTCTTTAAACAAATCTATGAGGCAGAAAGACAATATGTTGTAACAAGAGGATTTTGGGATTCTTAATTTTTCTTAGTAATTTTAGAAAATGCAGTTAAAAATAATTCAATTCTACCTTCTAGTCCTGCTTTTGCGTTTAATCCTGTTATTGAAACAATTTCTCCTAATTCACATTTATCAATTAACCTTACTTGATTTCTCCAACCTTTAACCCAAATTTGACCTGTGTCATCTTCTACAAACATTTCTGAAAGTGATATTAATTCTCCAGATTTTGTTTGAACTTCACGTCTTTCAGGAACTTTTAAGATAATTGCTTCAATACAATAATTTTCATCTACTTTGATATCATTTATTTTTGTTCTAATCTGAGATAATGATGGAATTGATTCATCATTGTCTAATTTTCTTACAAATGAATTATTATCGAGTGTAATTGAATTTCCATACACTTTTGATGGCATGCACTCTATTACATCGCCTTCTACACAGATACTAGTTGAATTTGAAAAATCACTAATATTGTATAGGTTCCTCTTATTGTCAACTGCTAAAATCATACTCTTACCATTCTCTGTTGATGATATAGAAAGAATTCTTGCAATTACTGGCTCTGCTTCTTTTCCACCTTCAATTTCAATAATTGTTGCATCATTTCCATGAATTTCTAATCCTTGATTTCCTGATTTAACTTTGACCCCTAGCAATCTTACTTTTGCAGATTTTGAGATCATGTTGGGAATAGATGATTCATCTTTTCCCCAAAGAACTATTCTAATCCCACTTCCGTCTTTTCCTTTTAGTCTCATTCTAAGTGCCTTTCCAGGCTGGCCTCGAGAATTTGTAAATTCCATTCCGCTGATTACACCATCAATCATGCCTGAAATCACAAGATCTTTTTGTCCTTCTTGTAATTCACTAATATCTTTTGTAATGGTATCGATAGTTGGAATTTCACTTTCACTATCTGCAGTTTCAATATTAGAACCAGAACCAATGTTTATTGTTGGTGAGCCATCAAGATCCGATTTAACATAAGCTTTAATGATTTTAATTAAATCTCCTGGTTTTAGATTTTCTAGACCTGGCAAATTTGCTTTTTCATCCCATAATTTTACACTTGCAGTGGAATCTTCATCATATACCGTCATTGTTCTAAGATAAAATGGTGAGCCATCTTTTCTTGAAAATTGTTTTGTTGACGAAAAATTCAAAACTCTTGTTTCTAATGAAATTTCTTTTGCTCCTGCATATAGATCCTTTAAACCCATTTCTACTTTTAATGGCTCAGATAAAGTAACACCATAATCAGATGCAATCAAAAACAATGCTCCTTGATCTGTCAGATATCCTGCACCAATTTTTTCTTTTTTTAGCTTAATTTGCTCTTCTACATCTTCTTTTGACAGTTCAGGTTTTTGCTCAAGTAATTTATTCATTAAATTTTCTAATTCTGACAATTCATTTTTTGTAAACTTGATGTATTAATAAAAATTTCATTAGTTTCAAATTTTTTTACTTTAGAAAAATGATCGCTTTTAACATCTTTTTCTAATATTAAAATTCTAAAAAACTTCTTTTTGTTATATTTCTTCATGGTTTATGTTAGAGAATTCTATTTTTGTAGCAATCATCCTAATTTGTCTCATTAACTAAATTAATAGGAAGATCGCAGTTTTGTTATGTCCTGCATTGATGTTAAACATCTATCCAAATCATATGATTCAATTCATGCTGTAAATGATCTTGTATTATCAGTAAAATCAGGACAGGTCTTTGGATTTTTGGGTCCTAATGGAGCTGGAAAATCCACTACCATTAAACTTCTTACAACTTTAATTCCTCCTTCAAGTGGAACTCTTTCAATTTTAGGCATTGATGCTGTAGCAAATCCTCTTAAAGTTCGTCATAAAATAGGCGTTGTTTTACAACAACCAAGTTATGAACCTACTTTATCAGTTGAAAAATCTCTTGATAAATATGGGATGATGTGGAATGTTCCAAAAACTGAGCGTAAAAAAAGAATGGAACAACTTTTGATAGATTTTGATCTTGTAGAAATTCGAAAGAAAAGAAATGAAGATCTTTCAATCGGGCAACGAAGAAGAGTTCAGGTAGCTCGTGAATTTATGCATGATATGGAATTATTATTTTTAGATGAGCCCACTGTTGGTTTAGATCCAAGTGCTAGAAGAAAACTGTTAGATTATTTAAAAAATAAAGTAAAAACAGGATTAACAATTTTTTATACAACTCATATTCTCACTGAAGCTGAATATCTTTGTGATGAAATAGCTATAATCGATAAGGGTAAAATTCTTACAGTTGATTCTCCTGATGCTCTAAAGAACAAATTTGGAAAAGAAAAAACTATAAAAATTCATTTATTAGAAAAACAAACTAGAATTTCATCTCTCCTTTCTGGAATTTCGGATTTTCAAATTGATTATGAGAATGGAACTAATATCATAATTCATTCAGAACAATCTGAATTGGTACTGTTAAAAGTATTGAAAATACTTAATGATAATACAATTGAAATTGAAGATCTTTCAGCTGTACCTACAAATCTTGAAGAAATATTTTTAAAAATGATGAGGGACAATGCATCCAATAGTTAGACTTGTAAACAGAAATCTTACGATTTCTCTCAATCCTGGATTTTTAATTTGGCAAGTTATTTTTCCTTTGATCTACATTTTTGTTGCAGGATTTGCATATGCTCCATTAATTAACCAAGTTCCATTTGGTACAAAAGATCTTGACTATCCAGCATTTTTAGCATCAGGTATGATCGGATTTAACATCATGAATAGTACCCTTGTTTCTGGTATCATTATTTGGAATGATAGAAGGCATGGAATGTTTGAACAAATTATGTCTGGTCCATTTACTAGAAGTCATTACATCCTTAGTAATATCTGCACTATAGGAATTGTTGGATTAGTAAGCGCAACTTTGATAGCCATAGTTGGTTATCCAGTATTTTTTGAATCTGTAGAATTTTCATTAATCACTATTCTAATAATTATTTTTGGTGCTATTACTGGCTCTGTACTATTTGGTTCATTAGCGTCAATAATTTCTACTAGATTACGCTCAAGTGAAGGATTTAATGTAATCATTAACACGGTTTTTCTGTTTTTTGCTTTTGTTAGTACTGCATTTTATCCAGCTGCTGGTGCACCTGAACCCCTGAAATCTGCATTTTATCTAAATCCTCTTACTTATCTTGTAGATGTAATTAGAGCAGGAATTTTTGGAAATGTCACTGAATTTGTGATAATTGAAATGATAGTTCTTATTGGTATTGCATCAATACTATTTGTTATTGCTTCAAAACTTCTTACAAAATTAGATTTCTAGAAAATATAATTAGTTTTTAGACTTTTCATATAATTCATTAACCTTTTTGACAATATCTAAATTTTCATAATCAACTAAACTCAAATTTGGTATTACACAATGTCCTCCAATAACTCCTGGATACATTTTTGGTCTATTACCTAAATTTTCATGTATCTCATCTGCAAATCTCCACATCTCATCAAAATTAACACCTTCTTTATCACAAATCATTTTTGTAATCTGAGCATAATTGATTAACCATCCATAATATGTTGTATCGACTAATATTTTTGCAAGTTCTGCAGTTTTAGTTGTTGACATCCAATCTATTTTTTTAAATCTTTTTTCTAAATCAGATTTTATTTCTGATTGCATTTGTTTATCATCTGATGAAATAAATTTTGTATATTTTTTAATATCATCTAAAAATCTTCTATGTACTCCACGAACAGGTGAAAACAAAATTGGTACTGTAGATTTTTTTTGAATATTTTTTGTTGTTCCAGGTTTTACTGTAGAATGGACTAAGACACCTTTCAAACCTTTAATCTTGTCAATCCAATTTAATGTGATATTTACAAATTCTGTCAATTCTCCTGAAAGACAAACATGAAGATACTCAGGATTTTTAATCACTATATTTTCAGAATAGTTTCTGTATTTTAATTCTTCAAGATCAATCCCTATACATTCAAAATTTCTTTCAACAAGTAAATCAAATAAGGTAGTTCCTACTTCTCCCATTCCTAACACAATATCTGTCATGCCTAATTTCAGGAAAACTACCTATATTATATTCATGTTACAAAAATATTGTTTTAAAATAAGGTAGCCCGGCCCAGACTCGAACTGGGGTCAAAGGCTTCAAAGGCCTCTATGCTTGACCGCTACACTACCGGGCTGCTAAATCGAGCACTCTCATTCCCTTAATGAACTTTTTATCTAAATTTGACTCTTAAAATTAACCGAAATTATTCATTGATAATTTTGATTAGTTTTTCAATGGGATTTTCCATTTGTTCAACTATTTTTTTTGCTCTTTTTTGATTAATGCTGCTTGATGATTCAAAACTATTCTTAATATGTCTGGGAATTTTAATTGGATCTGTTTCTCTTTTAATCAAATATTTTTTCACCAAAAAATTCTCGATTATATTTGGAATTGCATTATATGAAATTGTTGGAATTCCCATTAATGCTGATTCAGCTGTCATAGTTCCACCTGATCCTATAAAAATATCTGTATTACTTAACAAATGTTTTCCATCAAATGTCATTTTTACAGCTTTGGCTTTTTTATCAATTATTTTTTGAATATTTTGAATCTGTTTTGTATATCTGCACAAAATCACAATATTTTCTTTATTATACTTATGCACAATTTGTTTGATGATTGGAATTATTTTACTTGATGTTGAAGCATATGATGCTTCATTTTCTTCTATTCTAATTAAAATATTTTTTTTATTATTTTCCTTAAATGGCAATGATTTTTTTTGATTAATTTTTCTTTTAATAGTTACAACTGCATCTATAGCGTTGTATGAAATTATGTCCTTTTTGTCAATTCCATATTTTGAAAATTCATTTTTTGGGATTACACTTGGGATCAATAATTTTTGAATTAATGGTAATGTTAATCGCATTACTGCAGAAGCATGTGGTGAATCACAAAATGCTACATGTTTAATTCCTAAACCAAATGAAATTCTGGCTGCTTCAGGAGAACAAAAACTAATTACTATATCTGGTGAAAACCTCTCAATTATTTTGGAAAGTTTCTTCATTCTGCTTATACTGGCTTGAAGCTTGGTTTCTTTATCACCGCCTCCATGTTTTCCAATAAAAACAAGGTCAAAATCACGTATTTTTGCTAATTTTGAAACTTCATTATAGTCTCTTGATGTACACAAAATTTTGTGTTTTTTCCCCAATTTTTCAATAATTGGTTCAGAAAACAATAATTGTTTTGGAGTGAGAATATCTATCCATATTTTCAAGTAATTTCCATAATTCTAGTTAGTTCAATAAGTTTTTCTTAGTCCATTACAAGTGTAAATGTATGAGGGGAACAAAAGTTGTCGTTTATGGTCTTAGTACAGAGGGATATGCTATTGCATCACAAATGGCAATTAAAGGTGCAGACGTTTACATAATAGATGAATCCACACCATCAGCAATTTCCCTAAAAGCTGAAATAGCTAAAACTTATCCTAACGTATCTTCACTAAAAGAAGATGAACCTCTTTTGGCTATGGAGCCAATTGATGTGGCCATTTCTAAAGCTCAATATCTTTTCTTTACACCAAGAATTAGAAAAACAGGACAAGAAATCAAAACTGAAATTCATTCCAAATTCAAAGATGCAGTCACTTCCTTAAAGAAAAACAGCTCTGTTGTTTTTACACTTCCAACAGGTTTTGGTGGAAATAATGAAAATATTTCATTACTTGAACATGTAACAGGTCTTGAGGCTGGAAAACACATTTCATATTTTTATTATCCATTAGAAGATCTAAACCAACAACCAAAAATTATTGGTTCTTTTAATGGAAAGGAAGATCCTGTACTATATGATTTACTTACTGTAGGCAAAAAAGAGAAAAAATTTGTAGCTATTTCATCATCAGAACATTTTCATGCCATTAATGTCCTATCTAGATTTTCTAGCTTGTGTAGTGTTTTAGAAGTTTGTAAATATGCCCAAGATGATATAACAAAAAATGATCTTTCTTCAGATGATTTTCAGGAAATATTTCTAGATAATATGGTCAGTGGTCTATTTGATCTAAAATCTTTGGGTTCCTCATTTGAAGGTGCAAATTCTCTCATGTATCTAATTAATGGAAGTGTAAAGGGAATTGATGGATATATCAAACGACTAATTGATGAAATTCGGGCAACTTTAAAGAAAAATGATCTCAAAGCAAGCAGAACAAAAATTGCATTGTCTTGGACTCTTGATCAACATGCAATGCGTGGTGATAAAATTGAAATGCTTCAAAATTTGACTTCTAGACTACGTGATTATATTGGTGATGTTGAAGCCTATGAAAATCCAAATTTTGATTTATTTCATAGTGATAAAACCACGATTGTTGTAGCATGTTCTAAAAATGATTTTGATATTATTGAAAAAACCAAACAAGGTTCCGAATTAATCATTGTCAAAGCTAATCCTTTATGCGAAACAATTCAATAATAGTATAAATTAGCTAAAAGATTATTTTGTTTGAATTGTCGAGTGATAATAATTCTGATGAAATACCAATTAACGTAGTATCTGAAAAACAAACAGATTTTGAAGATTTACTAGAAGAATCAACTTCTTCAATAACTGTTGAAGAACTAACAAAATTATTAGATAAAGAAAAAGAAAAAGTGTCTGAATATGAAGAAAAATTAAAACATGTATTGGCAGATTTTCAAAATCAAAATAAAAAAACACAATCAGATATAGAAAAAGGTGTTAATACAAAAGTAGATGAATTCATTTTAGATTTTCTAAAAATATATGATGATTTTATTCGTGCAAAAGAAGTGTTGTCTGACAATAAAATAAATTCTGATGGATTAGAATCTATTTTAAAAAACATGGATTCACTATTAAAAAAATACCATGTATTTCCAATTGAATCTCTGGGAGAAATCTTTAATCCAAATTTTCATGAAGCAATTTCTATTATTACTGATCCTGATTTAGATGATAACACAATTACAAAAGAGATTAGGAAAGGATATATTTCTCATGAGAGAGTTATAAGACCTACACTAGTAGAAATTTCAAAAAAAGGATGATAAAAAATGGCTAAAATAATTGGAATTGATTTAGGAACAAGTAATTCTGCTGCTGCAGTAGTAATGGGTGGAAAACCAACCATTATTCCAGCTGCTGAAGGTTCCACTGTTGGAGGGAAAGCATTTCCATCAGTTGTGGCATTTTCTAAAGATGGTGAACTCTTAGTTGGTGAGCCTGCAAGAAGACAAGCAGTGACAAATCCTGATGGTACTATTGTTGCTGCCAAAAGGAAAATGGGAACAGATCATACTTTTAAAATTTTAGATAAAGAATACAAACCTCAACAAATTTCATCGTTCATTCTCCAAAAAATCAAAAAAGATGCTGAGGCATTTATTGGTGAATCAGTGGAGAAAGCAGTAATTACAGTTCCTGCATACTTTGATGATAATCAACGTCAAGCCACTAAAGATGCTGGAACAATCGCTGGACTTGATGTAGTCAGAATTATCAATGAGCCAACTGCTGCATCTCTGGCATTTGGATTAGATAAAGCAAAAGAAGACATGAAAATTCTTGTCTTTGATTTTGGTGGCGGTACATTAGATGTTACAATTATGGAAATGGGAGGAGGTGTCTTTGAAGTAATGAGTACATCTGGAGATACTCAGTTAGGTGGAACAGACATGGATAAAGTTCTGATTGATTATATTGTTGATGAATTCAAAAAGAAAGAAGGTATTGATCTTTCACAAGATACAACTGCGATGACGAGAATAAGAGAAGCTTCTGAAAAAGCAAAAATTGAGTTATCAACTGTTATGGAAACTGATATTAATTTACCTTTTATTGCACATGATCCTTCAGCAGGTGCAAAAAATCTTGAATTAAGATTAACTAGAGCTAAATTAGATGAGTTAATTGGACCAATCGTTGATCGATGTAAACCTTCCATATTGAAAGCACTTGAGGATGCAAAACTTTCCAACTCTGATATAAATAAAATTGTCATGGTAGGCGGACCAACAAGAATTCCATTAGTTAAAAAATTTGTAAGTGAAATTATCGATAAAGAAACTGAATCAGGTGTTGATCCAATGGAAGCTGTAGCAATGGGAGCAGCAATTCAGGCAGGAATTATTGCTGGAGATGTTACTAGTGATATAGTCTTACTTGATGTTACTCCACTAACATTAGGAATTGAAACTTTAGGTGGCGTAAGAGAACCATTAATTGAAAGAAATACAACAATCCCAACTTCTAAAAGTAAAGTTTTCACTACTGCAGCTGATAATCAAACTGCTGTAACAATACATGTTGTTCAAGGTGAACGTCCAATGGCAACTGACAATGTTTCATTAGGAAGCTTTAATCTAACTGATTTACCTCCTGCTCCAAGAGGAATTCCTCAAATTGAAGTAAAATTTGATATTGATGCAAATGGAATTATCAATGTAACTGCAAAGGATCTTGGAACACAGAAAGAAGCAAAAATTACCATTGAATCTACATCAAAATTATCTAAAGAAGAAATTGAAAAATTAAAAGAAGATGCAGAAAAATTCTCTGATGAAGATAAAAAGAAGAAAGAAAAAATTGATCTTAAAAATGAGGCAGAAAGTTATATTTACACTACAGAAAAATTAGTTAATCATGATCTAAAGAATAAAATCTCCCAAGAACAGGGAATTAAAATTACTGATGCTGTAAAAGAAGTCAAAGGAGTTTTAGATAGAGAGCCAAATGAACTAAAGCCTAAACTTGAAGCATTACAATCTTTAGTCAATGAAGTAACTACAGAACTTTACAAAAATGCTTCACCTCCTCCAGCTGCTGAAGGACAACAAAGTGCAGAAACTCAAACAAATGAATCATCTACAACTGATGAAACAAAAACTAACTAATTTTCTAATTCAATCATTTATACGGTAATAATTGTAAAGGTATGATTCATGGCAGCAAAACGTGATTATTATGAGGTTTTGGGAGTTTCTAAAACATCTTCTACAGATGAAATAAAAAAACAATATAGAAAACTAGCTCTAAAATTCCATCCTGACCGTAACAAATCTTCTGATGCTGGGGAACACTTCAAAGAAATTTCTGAAGCATATGCAGTCCTTTCTGACCCTGAAAAAAAACAACTCTATGATCAACATGGTCATGCAGGTGTAGATGGAAAATATTCAAGTGAAGATATTTTTCAAGGCGCTCGTGGAGATTTTAGTGATATATTTGGTCGTGGTGGCGGAGGATTTGATTCTATTTTTGAATCAATCTTTGGTCGTGGTGGCGGAGGATTTGGTTTTAGCCAACAAAGAGGTTCTGATATTCTCTATGAAACTTCAGTAACATTAGAAGACGTTCTTCATGGAAAAAAAATGGAAATTGATTTAGAAAAACAAATTCGATGTGATAATTGTAATGGAACTGGATGTAAACCAGGAACTAACAAGAAAACATGTTCAACATGTAATGGTCAAGGACAAGTAAGGCAAACTCGAAACATGGGTTTTGCTTCTTTTGTAACTGCCGTACCATGTTCAACATGTAATGGTCAAGGTTCTATTATTGAGACTCCCTGTAGTGAATGCAGAGGTCAAGGAAAGAAAAAGGGTTACAAAAAAATTACCTTTGAAATTCCACCTGGAATTGATTCAGGAGATTACACAGTTCCAGATGAAGGAAATGAGGTTCCAGGGGGCTCTAACGGTGATTTGATCGTACGAGTTAGAGTTCAGCCTCATTTAAAATTTAAAAGAGATGAAAAAGATATTTTTTATGATCAGGATGTCTCAATGATTGATGCCGCATTAGGGTGTGAGATTGTTGTTCCAACTTTAGAAGGAACAGAAAAAATTAAAGTTGATTCTGGTAGTCAACCAAATACTATAATCAAACTAAAGGGAAAAGGAGTTACACACATCAATTCTAGAGGTAAGGGAGATCAGTATGTTCGAATTGTAGTGAATATTCCAAAAAAACTCAATAAGCATCAAAAAAAGCTTCTAGAAGAATTTCAAAAAGATAGTGACTAAATAAATGAAAATTGCTTTAGATGTTGACGGTGTACTTGCTGATGTAATAATATCTTGGTTAAATTATAGTAATACAATTAGACCTAATATATCAAAAAATGATATCACTAATTGGAATTTTTGGAAGAACCATCAAATTAATCAATATGATTTCTATACAGAATTAAGTTCTTGCTGGAAAAATTGGAATTCTATACCTCCAACTGAAGAAAATCTATCTTTTGTTACAAAAAATCTTTTAGAAATTGGTCAGTTAGATATTGTTACTGCGAGAGAACGTTCCACTGATTCTTTTGTAAAAAAATGGCTCAATTATTATAACATATCTTTTGATAATTATGTATCTGTAATTGATGGACCGATGAAAGCTGATTTAGATTATGATGTTTTTATTGACGATTCACCACTTAATGCATTAAAATTTCTTAAAAATAAAAAAAAGTAATTCTGTATTCACAACCTTGGAATCAACATATTTCTGAAAATAAAATACATAGAATTTCAATTCTTGCAGAAGCTATAGAAAAAATTAAATCAGTTTAGTCTTTTACAAATTTTCTAATATTTACTCGATGTCCATTCTTAATATGAGATGAATAAGTTGTATTCAATAACTCCTTTATTTTTTCATCATTGTAGAATTTTACATTATATTGTCCAAGTACTTTTTTACAATTTGAACAATATACTTCGGTAAACTCCATTTTTTCACTTGATTGATTAGATTATTTTTTCATAGTATAATAAAGAAACTTATTCTAGATTTCAAAAATTTACAATGCGGGAGTCACCCAGCCTGGTCAACGGTGTAAGGTTCAGATCCTTATCTTCTAGGAGTTCGTGGGTTCAAA